>OFHO01002410.1_pt1 | contig 11412 bp, 15 predicted proteins | sample 1521531 | NCBI WGS metagenome assembly OFHO01 (sample SAMEA3504124, study PRJEB24116) | mouse gut metagenome | biome: mouse gut; feature: mouse-associated habitat; material: faeces | place: Denmark | collected 2011
TGGGCCAAGGCATAGGCCGCGGACTCCGCCAGGTCCCCCTTCTCATACCCCGGCCGCCAGGATTCCTCCAGATTCTCCCGGATGATCTTCAGCCGGGACAGCTTGGACTTGGAAACCTTGCAGGCCTCCGCAACATGATCCCGCATCCGGCCCGGGAACTCGTACCCCTCCTCCCGGAGCTGGTAGAGCAGCAGCTCCATCCGCTCCGCCTGCTTGGCAAGCTCCGCGTTGGTCAACACCCGGGCAGTGCTGTTGGCAAGAATGAGCTGGAGCTCCGCCATGGCCGCGCTCCCGTACCGCCGCACGGTGCAGGGCACCTGCCGCAGGTCCTCCCGGGGGTTCTCCGGGTCCTCCGCCAGCAGGCGCAGGGCGGCACAGCGCCGGTGGCCGCTGAGGAGCAGGTATTTCCCCGGCTGGTCCGGGTGGGGCGTGACCAGGGGGTACTGCTGGAGGCCGTCCATAGCGATGGAGTCCGCCAAGGGTTTCAGCTCCGCACGGTCCACCCGGTAGAAATTGGCCTTGTTGTCCAGAATGTCCTCCAGGGGGATCAGCTGGACGCTGGGCGCGGCGGCAGTTGTGTCCAGATTGGACACGGTTTCCATCAGGCTGGACAGGTCGAATTTCCTACCCATTTCCCCGTCCCCTCTCCAGGTACTCCGCCGCTAAGCGCTGGTAGCCCTTCGTCGCGCCGCTGGTGGGGCTGAAGATATGCAGAGGCTTCCGTTCATGGGTGCTCTTGTCCACCACGTAGGTATGAGGGATGACCGTGGTGAAAACCGGCACATTCCCGCTGCGGAGGATCGCCTCCGGCTGTGTCACCACGTCCACATTGTGCCACATGGTGATGAGTACTCCCGCTAACGTCAGCCCCGGATTCACCTTCCGCATGGAGGCGATCTGCCGCAGGAGCTCCGCCATGCCGTCGATGGAGAAGGCATCCAGCTTGATGGGCACGATCACCTCGTCCGCCGCCACCAGCGCCGCCCGGGCGCTCAGACTGAATGCCGGGGGCATGTCGATGATGGCAAAATCGTAGGTATCGTCCTCCGCGACGGCCAGCAGGAACTCCCGCAGACGCCACAGGCACTGGGCGTACTCAGGCTTAGGCGCGGCGTCCAGCTCCGCAAGAGACATACTAGCTGGGAGGATGTCCAGATTTTCGTACGCCGTCCGCTGGACGCTCTCCGGCCAACACGGCTCCGCCTCCCCCAGCAGCACCTCCCGGAGGGTGGTCCCGTCCTGGTCCGCGCCGAAAAAGGTGCTGGTGTTGCCCTGATGGTCCGCGTCGATGAGCAGGACCCGCTTCCCGTGCTGGGCGGCCAGGACCGCCGCCAGGTTGATGGCGGTGACGGTCTTCCCGACGCCGCCCTTCAAGTTCATGATGCAGATGGTCTTCAAAATCAGTTCTCCTCCTTCCCGTCAAAGGGCGTCCTCCCGCCCTCCGGCAGGGCGTGGAAAATGTTCTGCTGAGGGTCCGGCTCCCGCTTGGAGGGCGGTATGTAGGTCTGGTCTGCCTTGGAGAACCGCTGCTTGTCCCCGTCGAAGTCCAGCATCATATGCCGTCCTGACTCCCCGTCCTTGTTCTTCACCACGTCCAGTACCCGCGGGGACAGCGGCGCGTCCGGGACCGCCTTGTACAGCAGCATCACCACGTCCGCGTCCTGCTCGATCTGCCCGGACTGCCGGAGCGAGGCCATTGTGGGCGGCAGGATGCTCCCGTCCTTTCGCCGCTCCATGCGGCTGAGCTGGCTGAGGGCGATAATGACCTTCCCTGTGGAGCGTCCCAGCTGTTGGAGGCCGCTGGAGACCTGGCTGACCCGCTCGAAGTCGTTCAGGGGCCGTCCGCCCCGGGCCGCAGGGATCTTTTGCAGATAGTCCACCAGGATCACATCGTAGTGATGGGCCATGGCGTAGGACCCGATGGCGGAGACGGTCATGCCGTTGGCCTCGATGAGCTCCAGGCCCGGGGCCGTCAGGCGGGAGCGGAGCTCGTAGACCCGCTGGAAATCGGCCTCCTCCAGTTTTCCGGTCATGATCTGCCGAAAGCTCAACTGCGCCTGACAGGCCACGGTCCGGTCGTGGAGCTTGTCCGCCGCAGTCTCGTAGGAGAAAAAGCCCACCCGCCGTGTTTTGGCCCCGGCAAAGGCGATCTGGAGCGCAAATGCTGTCTTCCCCGCGGAGGGATACCCACCGATGACCACCATGTCCCCACCGGCGACATGGACCTCCTCGTCCAGGCCGCCAAAGCGCCATTTGAAGTACTCCGGGGGCTTTTTCGGGTCGTGGCGGATGAAGAACTCCCGGAACCCCTGCTCCATGGTGAGCCGCCGCACCCCGGGACGCTCGCACAGGAGCAGGTTCCCCCGGTCGATGAGGGCCCGGCAGGCCTCCTCGTCCGCCGCCCGGTTCAGTTCCTCTCCCAACTGCCGCAGGCGGTACAGGCGGCTGGTCCGCTTGAGGGTCTGGGCGTAGGCGTCCGCATTGGCGGAGGTGAAGGTCCAGTCAATGTACTCAGCGATCCGGGGCCGGTAGGCGTCCCCCAGGTCCGCCGCGACCAGCAGCGGGTCCACCGCTTCGCCCCGGTTGTAGCGGTCCCGGATGACTTGGAAGACCCGCTTCCCCTCCGGCGACAGGAAGTCTTCCTCTGTCAGCGCCAGCATCATGGGGCCCACCGCCTTTTCGTCGATCAGCATCGAGCCCAGCACCCCGGCCTCCGCGCTGAGGGCCTCACTGCTCAGGGCCAGCTGGTTGTTGTTTTCGTTCATATCCATGTTCCTCCTTCTGGAAGCACGGCGGCGTTTTCCCCGGGCTTGCCCTGCTGGGACTGCCCGTCCTCCTTCAGCGGGTAGACGCTCTCCCAGCCGTGGAGGATCGAGGTCTCCAGCAGGGCCAGCTTCAGTCCCCGGTCGCCGCCGGACAGTCTGTCAAGTTTGTTCAGCAGTATTTTCGCCGCCCGCTGGGTGTGGAGCGGCTTTTTGATGTTTACCCGGCTCTCCTGGAAGTCCGCCAGGAGCTGCCGGAGCTCCCCGTCCTCCCCCGCGTACCCGTCGAAGACCGCCGCCACGCCCTCCGGCGTGTTGGGCTTTCCCGGCGGAGACGGTTTAGGGGGTAGGGGGTTCTCCATGTTAGTTTCTACATGGTTATTACATGTACTATATATACATTTGCCGTTTTGGGCACTCTCACCTGCCCGTTCTGACAATTGCATTTGACGGTCTTGACAAATGCAATTACCGTTTTCGGTCATGCCGTAGAGCGTCAGGAGCTCATCACCGGGGGTATACCAGGCCGTGCGGTCCCGGTGGTCGTTGTTGAAGCTCCCGGCGAGGATTGCGCCCTGCTCCTTGCAGCTGTCGATGATCCGCCGGATCTGACGCACGCTCCACCAGGGGAAGAGTTCCTGAAACGCCTTCACGGAGTTGAAGGTCCACCAGCGCCCATCCTGGTAGTTCCGCTGGTTCGCCCGGTTTTCCTTGTACCAGTACATGAGGGAATCCAGGAAGATCGCCTCCTCCAGCCCGTAGCGCAGGGCCACATGGGCGTAGCCGGTGATCCTGTCAAGAGGCTTCATACACTGCCCCCCTCCCTCTGCCCGGCGGCCCCCTGCGTTTGGGGCCGAATCGTTCTCTTCTGCATGGCCGCGTTCCTCCTTGTTCAGATGGGCGCAAGGGCCCTTACATAGGGCAGGAGATGGGGAAAAGTTGCGTATGCGTGTGCAACGCTCTTCCATTTTTCATACAGGGATTTGGGACCTGCCTCTGATTTTTGTCAAAAAGTGCGCAAAATCCGGGATTTTTTATAGAAGTTGCCCTATTGAAATTCCGTGGGGCTTTTGGTACACTTTTGTTGTCATTTGGTGTGTACCATTTGCCACCCGCCCCTTGTGGATGTTCCCGCATCCGCAGGGGGCGTTTTTTGCGCGCTTCGTCACGTGCGCTCACTCCTTCCTCTGGTTTGCATAAATTGTGTCCAACTTGGACACATCGTGTTCTTTCAGCTCTCCCTCCCCTTTGCGAACCTGATCTCGTAATAGGCCTTGTTCGCCCGGGCCGCGAGGTCCATCAGGGCCTCGAACACCGGCAGCTCCACCTGGTCGATTTGTCCATCCGCCACCATCCGCAGCAGCGCACGGTCCACCCGGCTGTCCACCAGCTCCAGGATGCAGCTGACGTACTCCGCCGCGGCCTCCGCCAAGGGCCGGTCCACCTCGAAATCCGGCAGGAGGTCGTTGAGTGCTGTGCTCTGCTCCCGCAGGTACACCCCCGGAAGCCACGGCGCATCCAGGACCTCGCCCAGGATGCCCAGCGCCTCCAGCGACGCCATCCGCGCCCCGGATTCCCACGCCCGGACGCTGTCCGCAGAGTACCCGGACCGCTCCGCCAGGGCTTCCTGGGTCAGACCGCTGCTCAGCCGCGCCCTTTGCAGGGCGTTCCGTTTGTTTTTGTCCATGGACCCGCCTCCTTTTTGAGGGTATCATGGTGGTGGGCTACCTGCGCCTGGTCAGGTACAGGCCGCCGTCCTCCGTCAGGTAGGCATTGCACAAGCTGCCGTCCTGCAAGAAGACCCAGCACTCATCGTCAATGGCTTTTATGGCCGTTACCTCCTCCGTGTCGAACCGGGCACGCAGCTGCTCGATGATCTGAACGACACGCTGCGCATTGGCAACCGCCTGGTCACAGGGGTCCTCGATGTACTCCTGGAGCTTGGGGGCAAAGGGTTCACTGCCGGTATTGCGGAGCGGCGCTTTGTGGGGTTTATCCTTGGGCATCGCACTGCACATGGCGGCGATGGCCTGCTCGCAGCAGCCGTCCTGCTGGTCTACATACGCCCGCTCCTCCGGCGTGAGCTCATTCCGCCACTCCTGGGTCTCCGGGGCGTTGGTCTCGCTGTCCAGGCACCAGTCGATATAGGCTTTGCGAGATTTTTTCATGTTTTTCTCCTCTTTTTGGTTTTCATAAATTGTGTTCAACTTGGACACATCTCGCTTTTAGCCCTAGACGACCTTCATTCCCGGTACATACTTGAACCGGACGCCCTTCGGCTTGCCGCCGGTATAGAACACCGGCTCAACGACGTGACAGGCGAGATACGTCTCCACCTCATCCCGCCGGAAGCGGAGGCTGTGCCCGACCCGGTAGGCCCGCAGGCCGTCCGGCTTCTCCTTGAGCCGATAGACGGTATCGGCGCTCACACCCAGGAGCTCCGCCACCTGCTGGGTTGTCATCATTGGTCCTTGCACGCTGTGTCACCTCCTTCGCACTGCGCCAGAAGCCACGCGATCTCCGCCGCGTTCTGGGACGCGTCCAGCCGCTCCTGGGCCAGGTCCCGGGCCGCCTCGCCGTCGAGGCAGGCCAGCGCGGCGGCCTGGTGCTCATAGAGCTGGACCACATCCCCCAGCAGTCCGTCCAGAAAGTCGAACTGCTCCGGGGTGAGCGTGATGTGATAATCCATGGTTTCCTCCTTCATTTCCGCCCCGGCCTCCGGTATGATGGAGGCCCGGTATGACTATTTGATGCTCCCCAAAGACAAGTTGTTTGAGGATGAAGAAGAATAGCCTCCTTTCCTTCGTTTTGTTTCGGCTACGCCCCGGGCCGGTTGGCTTCCTGCTTGGGCGGGTCCAGGCCGTAAAGCTCGTCGATGGTGCACCCCAGTTCAGCAGACAGCCGCGGGAGAATCTCGCTCTTAGGCACTCGCTCCCCCGATTCCCACATAGTTACGGTCGAGGAAGAGCGCAACCCTACCCTTCTCGCTAGTTCTCCCTGTGTTAGTCCTGCTTTTTGCCGCAATTCACGTATTCTGAAACAAGTTTTCATTGCCTCACCTCCGTTTCTAACAGAACGTGAGACAACTATATAACAATTGGTGAGGTTTGTCAAGAGGGATATTAACATTTTGTGAGAATTCTTTTTTTCTCTTGCAGATATTCACTGTATGTGATATTCTGACAATATGTAATCCTGGGTGGTGATGGTATGTTTGCAGATAGGTTGAAACAGCTTAGACGAGAAAAAGGGCTTACCCAAATACAGCTTGCAACCGAGCTCAATGTTGCGAGCGGAACAATTGCAATGTGGGAAACTGGAAAGCGCGAACCAAATTTTGCAATCACTATGCGGATTGCAGATTTTTTCAGCACTTCTACGGACTATCTGTTGGATTATTCGTCTTCCCCTCCTCAGCAAACCTTACCGCCAATAGAGATATCATCTGTTGAAGATGCGCTTCTTTACACATATCGGGTCGCCTCTCTTGATGACCGTGAGATTATTGATAATATTATCCGCCGTTATTCGCCTGCCGAACAGGCAAATAACCCAGCGTAAGGTTATACAGTTTTCAGAAATAGAAAAAACTAAGAGAAAAAAATAAAAGTGTCCAAGTTGGACACATGGTAAAATAGAAGGGAGAAAAAATCATGGTATGTCCGAAATGCGGTAGCAACGACGTAAATGTCCAGGTTGTTCAAGAAACACAACTGACAGACAAGCATCACGGGATTTTCTGGTGGCTGTTTATTGGCTGGTGGTGGTTGCCACTCAAATGGCTCTTTTTTACACTGCCCGCGCTGATTGTTAAAATTTTTGCGCCCAAAAGAAAAAAACTGAAACAAAAAGAAAAAAGCGTTTGTGTTTGCCAAAATTGCGGGTATAAATGGGACGTATAAAAACGCACCGAGGAGCGTCCGGCATAAAAGTTCCCCCGCCCTGCCGGAGGAAGTACTGAGGCACGGTCATCGACTTTGCCCCGTACATATAACTGTCATGCAGAAAGTATGCCTCTGTCAGAACTGCGGCCATAGCTGGATTTTGGATAAAAAATAGGCGCCCAACATAGGCGAATGGAGGGGCATCGACCTTGCCCCATACATGTGAAAAATAAAAAAGCGTGTCCAAGTTGGACACGCAAGGAGATTCTATGATAAGACTGCCCCGGAGTTACAGGCCGCCGTTCGCCGGGTGCTGGGGTTGGCTTGATGGAAACTGTGTTTGTTCGGCCAATATGAGGAGTTGACAATGACCATTCAGTATTCCCGAGATGCACTGAAGTTCCTCGCAAAGCTGGACGATAGATCTATTATCAGGATAAAGACTGCCGTCCATGGTCTGACGCAGACCCCGCCTGTTGGAGATATCAAGCCTCTGCGAGGTTATCAGGATGGCCGTAAGCGTCTCCGCGTTGGGAGCTGGCGCGTAATATACAAGTATGGAGTTGAAGACCTGATCGAGGTCCTGCTGGTCCTTGACATCGGAAATCGAGGAGATATCTACAAGTGAGGAGGGTATTTGTATGTCTGATATAGCGATGGATGCCGCTCGTCTTTTGGAAATGCTGCCTGAAAGTGAAGAGCATTTTGCCTATGAGTTGATTAAAAAACTGGTCCGTGCCTGGGATCCTGATTTTACTCGTCTCACCCCGGAAGAAGCTAATCGGCTTGCAGTAGCGGAGAAGAGTGGATTTGTGGATGAGCAAGATATCGACTGGGAGAATTTGAGGCGGACATACCAATGATGGCGTCTCTAGCGTTCACCCCCGTTCCGTTTGCTTTGGCTGATTGCTTGGGGCTAGCTTGCCTGCAGCTATATTCTAGTTTTGTAATTGTCAAAAGTCAATTTGAAGCAGACCATAAAACATCCCTCATGCCAAATGGCGGGGGTCGCATAAATGGAAAATAAAATCAGTGGATTGAAATAAACAGCAGTAAACAACGGAATGAGATTGATCTTGCCATATGTAAGGGAGGAAAGCACTATGGCAATATGCGCCTGTGGGGAGCCAGCGAAATATCTGTTATGCGGCCGCTGGTTCTGCGAGGAATGTATGTGGAAGGCCTTGGATAATCCGGTCCCCGCGACACTCAGAAGGAATGTCGTGTTTTTCGATGAAGAAAACAGGGAGATCCACGCTCCGGTTTGCTCGATCTGCCACGACAGGATCGCAGATCTTGTCATTTCCGAAACGGCGTTTTGTCCGGAGTGTTCTGCCGCGAAAAAGGAATTTCCAGATGCTGATGAGTTTAACGGCAGTCTGGATGCCGCAGGAAAAAAGAATGGCTTGTATAAGGGCGCCAGCATCATCGACTTCCCGGATGAGTATGTCTGCGTGGATGTGGAGACCACAGGGCGGAGCTACTCAGAAGATGAGATCATCGAAATAGCGGCCCTGCACGTAAAAAACGGGGCTGTCTGCGATACCTTCACCTCCCTTGTAAAGCCCTCGTGTTCCCATATCCCTTGGACATACGCAGAAATACAGGAGAGAGGATATACGTCCTTTTTCGACGTTCCCTATTCCGTTTTCCGGGACCTTTCCAACCGGAGGATCCTCCCCGGCGAGATTGTAGAGCTGACCGGGATCACAGACGATATGCTCCGGGACGCGCCAGCGATTGACGAAGTGATACCGAAGTTTTGGGAATTTGTAGGGGACCACATTTTAGTCGGCCACAACGCGGTCTTTGATGTAAGCTTTTTGTGCCTTGCCTGCCAGACTTGCGGCCGCCTGTTAAAAAACGACTATGTGGACACACTGCGGCTCGCCCGGGGCCTGCTGCCGGAGCTGTCCAGCTATAAATTGTCCAGCCTGGCAGAGCATTTCAACATTACGAACGAGACCGCGCACCGTGCCGGATCGGACGCCCTCACAACGGTGAAATGCCTGGAGGCGATGAAAGCGCTTGTTTTGCAGACGACAACGATCTCTGAATTCAGAAGGGATTTTTCGGACCCCGCCTGGAAGCCCTCGGTCAGATCATTGAAGAAACTCTATAAACCCGCCCCCGACAATCGGGGCGGATATCCAGCAAAGCACATCAGCAAACAAAAAGGCAGCCGCGAACGGCTGCCCCCATCTGAACTGGCGTACTTCAAAGTACGCTTAATACGCAAGTATCAGTTATCAGACGTATACAGTGCATCTCTGCCTGTATCTATAGTATATGCGCATTTCAGGGAAATGTCAAGCCCATATGATTGGAAATTTCCCTCAGTTCGGGACGGGCAATGCGGTAAGAAGTCCATATCCTGTTTGCGAGAATGCCGCTTGCCTGGATCAGATAGTTATGCTTTGATTCACAGTACTCGATAGAGACCTGCACAGCGCTGCGAAAGACTTTTGGATGGACAACGCCATAATTCCAGCTTACGATACCATGTTGCAACTCTTCCCTAATTGAATCGCGTAAATCGTAATAGCCGTTGGTAGCCGTCAGCTGCTCATCAATGTAAACACGGATATCCACATCGTCAGAGCTGTCCAAAACGCCATTTTGGATAAATTCCACCAGTTTGGTTTTGATACATATCTTGAGAATATAGTCTTTGTACCGGCAAATAGACTTCTTTTCTGCAAGGATGTGGCCGTATACTTTGCTAATGTCTACAGATGCTGATAAACTTTCGTATTCCCTTACGGAATTGAAGAGCGAGCGTTTATGGACTGGCTTTAATCCTGCTGCCTTTAATTCTCCTGACATCTAAGTCGACTTTTTGATCTCCTTGTTTGCGTGGATATATTTGCGCTTTGCAGAGTCCAGCTCCTCTCTGCTCAAAAAAACGTATCCAGCATAAACGAAGCGTCCGCTCTGCTCGTTTTTATGCAATACACCGGAATCATCAAAGAAAAAGTATATCTGTCTTCCCATGATACCCACCCGTCCTGCAATGTTTATCCTTATGGAAGCATCATATCATACTTACCAACAAATTTCAACAAAAAACCGCCCCGGTGCGCCAACACCGGAGACGGCTCAAAGGAAGTGATAAGTTTGACCACCCTATCACTTCCTCCATATTATCACAAAAAGAGGAGGAAATCAAGATGCCGCGACGCGCCGAATTCTATTTTGACGGTACATATTACCGCAAGCGGATCAAGCTCCCCGACGGCCGCTGGAAGGACGTGCGGGCGAGGACGAAGGAGGAGCTCCGCTCCAAGCTCTACGACATGGAGACGGCCCAGCGCATGGGGCTGGTGCTGGACGGCGAGGCAACAGTTGCAGAATTGGCGGTGGAGTGGTATACGAACCGCAGTGCGGGTCTCTCGGCGGCCCGGCAGGGGGACTACCGCATCGCGATCAACCACCACTGTCCGGTCATCGGGGCCATGCGGGTCCGGGACGTGAAGCCGGAGCACTGCCAGCGGGTGATGGCCCAGGCGGCGGAGCTGTCCAACTCCGCCCAGCAGAAGATCGTCAGCACGATGAAACAGCTCTTCTCCTGCGCTGTTGACAACGGCCTGACCCTCCGCTCGCCTGCCGAGAAGATCAAGGCCAAGGGGAAGAAGGCGGAGGAGAAGGCGCCCCTCACCCGGGAGCAGTGCGCCCAGCTGGAGGCGGCGGTGAAGGGCACGCGGGCGTATATTTTCGTCATGCTGGGGCTCTATGCCGGCCTGCGCCGGGAGGAGATCTGCGGCCTCCGCTGGCAGGACATCGACCTGCAGTCCACGCCCCCCAGGCTGACGGTAAATCACGCCATGCGTCTGACGGGCAGCAGGGCGGAGTTTCCCGCGCCGCTGAAGTCGAAGGCGGCGCACCGGACCATCCCCCTGCCTCCGGGGCTGGCCCAGGCGCTTCGGGATGAGAAGAAGCGCACCAACAGCGACTTTGTTCTGCACACCTCCGACGGGAGCCCTCTCACCTACCAGAGCGCACGGAACATTGTGAGCGTCATTGACCGCCGCTGTCCCATGACGGAGGGGCAGAGGAAGCGGCGGGAGCGCATCGAACAGGAGCGCGGAAAGCCCATCGCCTCCAGGAGGCCGCAGAAGAACATCACGAAGCTGACCTTTCGCGTCACGCCCCACCAGCTTCGCCACACCTACGCCACCCGTCTGGTAGAGAGCGGTATGAACATTAAACAGATCCAGTATCTTCTGGGGCATGATGACGTACATCTTACGTTGAGCATCTACAGCCATGTCACGCAGAACCGTCCCGAGGAGCTCATCGGCGCGGTGTCCGCCGCTTTCTCCGCGCCGCAAGAGCCTGCATTGGAAAGCGTCTGACAAGCGGAGAGCGCAAGGGTCCGGGGCAGATTTCGGGGCAAACAAACTGGAAGGGGAGAGAAAAACCATTGCTATCAGTATATTTTCGGGCTTTTTGCGCCATGCCTTTTAAGCAGTGGGCCCGGGGTTCGAATCCCCGACGGGTCACCACAAGAGAGTTGTACGAACCCCAGGTGGTCAGGAAGTGACCATCTTCTTGACCGTGGAGTGTATCGTACTGCTCGCCCCGCTCAGTGTGTGCGGGTAACGAAAATCGTAGCAGCCACCGGCAAAAGGTGACTGCTACGATTTTTTGCGCCCTTTTGTCGGTCCTTCCGCATTCTATGTGCCAGGTTCCAACAGAATCCAGCCGACCGCCCGTGCTATACTCCGGCCATAAGGAGAGCGGCTTGATTAGGATTTCACTGTCCA
>OFHO01002414.1_pt1 | contig 11401 bp, 7 predicted proteins | sample 1521531 | NCBI WGS metagenome assembly OFHO01 (sample SAMEA3504124, study PRJEB24116) | mouse gut metagenome | biome: mouse gut; feature: mouse-associated habitat; material: faeces | place: Denmark | collected 2011
GCCGGTCAGGACGGCGGCAGTTTTCTACTCCGGCCGCCGGCTGAGAATGGCTGCGGTATCTCTGGCGGCAGCTTCCAGGTCCAGCCGTACGCCCCGGAACATACCCATCCCGGCCAGATTGAGCATAACCAGCAGAATCACCGGGCCAAAGACCATGCCCAGCACTCCGGCCAGCTTCATCCCCACATAGATGGACACCAGGGACAGGATGGGGGACAGCCCAGTCTGGTCGCCCACAAATTTAGGTTCCATCACCCGCCGGAACAGAGCAATGACCCCCCAAATAGCCATCAGTTCCACGGCCGAGGGCAGATCGCCGGTAAACAGGGCCGCAAACGCCCAAGGAACCATCACGGTTCCTGCCCCGATGATGGGAATAAAGTCCATTACCGCCAGGCCCAGGGCCAGCAGGAGGCCGTATGGCTGACGGATTAGGAGAAAGCCCCCCAGCAGAATAAAAAACACCCCCACCGACAGCAGAAATTCCGCCTTTACATAGCCGCCGAAGGCCCCCAGAGCCGTGGCGCGAAGCTGGCTCAAAAACCGGAGCACGCCCTCGTCCAGGTGCTGGACATACCGGCTGCGCAGATAGGGGTAGTCCGCTGTGAGCAGAAAGGTGGCCATAACAAAGATGACCAGCGCAACCAGAAAAGAGGGCAGAGCCATGGCCTTCTCCCCGGCCTCCAGTCCCAGACTGCCCAGGGCAGAGGGCACCGCTTCGCTGAGCCACTGAAACAAACTGTCCCCGGCGCTCTCCACGATCTCCGTTACCGGAGGTGGAGCCAGGGTGAGGATGTGGGCGAAAAACAGCTCCAGTTGGTCCAAAACAGCCTGGAGACTGTCCAGCAGGCCGCTCCAGTTCTGAACCAGGGAGAGCAGCTGCCCTGCGGCGGCATAAGCCAGCAGGGCCAGCCCGCCGCCGAGCAGGCCGAAAACCAGCAGGAGCAAAAGCGCAGATAAAACCTGCCGGTTCCAGCCCAGAAACTTTTGCAGCCGTTTGACCAGAGGGTTCAGCACGGCGGCTGCGGCCAAGGCAAAGAGAAAGGGGGCAAACAGCGCGGCAAGCGGCCGGCCGAATTTTGCCGTCAGCCAGACCGCCAAAATCGAAAGAACCAGCCGGATGCTCAACCGAAGCCACAGTTCTCCCCGCTGTTTCCAGGTGAGCTGTTTGTTGGTCATGGCACAGACCTCCTTTGTCAAGTTTGGGAAGCGAACTGCCATTATCTTACCACAAACCATGTGAATAATCTGTAAAATAAAAAGTCCAGCCGTAAAGACGGCTGGAGCGGAAGGATGAGGCGCCTGCGGGCATTCCACTATTGATCACATAAGCTCTCGTCCCAGTAAATTAAACCAATCAGGTTGGGGCCGGCGTTGATGGAGATGACGCCGCCGATGTGGTAGCTAAGAGCGGGTTCTTCGCCCAACTCCTGGCGGCAGAGTTCGGCCAGCTTGCTCGACTGTTCCACGTTGTTCCCCTGAATCAGAAGATAGGGGGTGCCGGCCTTGCGCCCGGTTTTGCACAGCTCCACCAGCTTGGCGATGACAGCTTTCTCCCCCCGGACCTTGGAAAGAATTTTGGACTCTCCGTGGAGGAAGGTCATAACGGGCTTGAGGCCCAGCGCCTCCCCTACAAAGGCGGCGGCGGCGGAAATACGCCCGGACTTTTTGGCAAAACGCAGGTCCAGCGGTGCGAAAACCACATGGACATGGTCTACCCAGTCCTGAATACGGTCCACCAGGGTCTGCGCACCGGCGCCTTCGGCGGCCATTCGGGCGGCCTGGACAACGGCCCAGCCGTAACCCATCGTGTAGTTCAGGGTGTCGATGACATAAATTTGAAAGACGTCCCGCGCCTCGGGGTGGTCCTGATAGAATTCCTCCCTAGCCTGCACCGCATTGGCGCAGGTGGCAGACCCCTTGGAGTTGATTGAGGTGTGGATGAGGTCGGTATACCCTTCCTTCCAGGCCGCTTCAAAGACCTCGGTAAACACATAGGGGTTGAGCTGAGCATGGGTCGGGATTTTGGGCGCGGCCAGAAGCATATCGTAAAATTCCTCGGGAGTGAAGTCAAAGCCGTCCTCATACTCCTTGTCTTCCATAGCAATGGGGAAGGGCAGTACCTGGATGTTCAGCTCCTCCCGCAGCGCGGCGGGGATATCGGCGGCGGAGTCGGTGGTAAATTTAATGCGCGCCATAGTGTGGCCTCCTTTATTGTCTCGGGTGTCACCCCTGATTATGACGGATGACAGCCCCGCTGTCAATTAAAATTGCGCTCAGGAAGCGTAAAAATACACAGGAGCGCCGCCGTTTGGCGCAGCCAATATGGCCGCCTGAGCTCACCCTATTGATACCGCTCCATGACCAGCATAGTCCGCCCTTTTTTCGACTGTCCCGGCACCTCCTTCACCACGCATTTCCCCAGCCCCCGGCAGGTGAGCACATCGCCCTCTGCTACTGGGCGGTCCGCTTTCAGGCACTCCCGGTGGTTAAGCGCCACCTTGCCCGAGGCGATCAGCGCCGCGGCCTTACTCCGGGACAGGGAAAAACCGCAGGCGGTTACTGCGTCCAGCCGGAGGGTCGCCACCGTGTCCCGAATGGTCTTCACCTGGGCGGGCCGGGGGGTAAGGCGGGTGAGGGAAACCTCCTGCAAGCCGGCCTTCCAGCGTCCGGCGCTCTCCCATTGGGAGAGGAGGATGGGGGCCGCGTCCCGCAGGACCACCACCTGGCACAGGTCCGGCCGGGGCAGAAGGATATCTCCCAGCACCTCCCGGGTGATGCCCAGGCCCATTAGGGACCCCAGAATATCCCGGTGGGTAAGCGAAGCATTTGGGGAAAATTGGGCCTCCAACGCGGTCAGAGGTCCCTCTGGGTCGGAACACAGGGCGTCCTCCTCCTGCCAGCCGGCGGGAAAAAAGCAAATATTCCGCTCACTGTCCGGATAGCCGCCCCAGAATAAATGCCGGGGCCGCCCCCAGGCGGAGAGCAGATCGCGTACCGCCCCCTGCTCTCCCGGAGAGAGAAAAACCGTGTGGGCCGGAATATCCCGCTGTTGGGTGAGCTCCAGCTTGTCCAGTACCCGGGCCAGAAGGATCCGCTCTTCTCCGTCTCTGGCACAGCGGTCCAACAGATCCTTTTTGTTCACAGATGCGCCCTCCCTCTCTTGTCCTGTGCCGCCCTCCATTTGTTGGGACAGCCGCTATACCTATGATTCTGAGCTATAAGTTTTTGTCCAAACTAAGAAGGTTGGAATAAAAGCGCATTCCGTACCGGCACTCATTCTGCAATAACTTTGCGCCCCGATCTAAATGAGCCTTTACCAAAGCTGGAAAAAACTCCTCATTCGACAGCGCAGTCCCTTTTTCCATCGTAAGCAGAGCTTTGAACAAGGTCTCATATTCTCCAAATATCGTCTGCCGGTTCAGCTCCAGCCCTTCGGTATCCGTCCGGAAATCCTCATCCGTGAGTCCGCCGGTCCGGATGGACAGGGCGATTGCGATTTTCGACAAGGAAAACGGCTGCAATCCTTGGGAAACCCGAATGGTATCAAAGATTTTCATCGTTTCTTTTGAGGTTCTCAGTCTGAAAATCAAAGGACCACCCCCTCGAAATAAAAATCTTTGCGGACAGAACTGACTCCGTTTTCTTTATGCTCCAGCAAATATACATCAGAGATTTTACCGTCCAGAAGGGCCAGTCCGTCTGTGTTAATCTCTTCGTCTGTCGACAAAATAATAACCTGACCCGAGAGCTGGGAGAAGAAAGCGGTAAGAATATTTTTTCGATGCTCACTGTCGATCCGCGCAAGGGGGGTGTCCATCACAAAGGGAAGCTCAAAGGTCCGGAGCCCGGCCAGAGATTGATAGAGCGCCATGACAAAAATTTGCTGTTCCCCGGCGGAGAAATGCTGCTCCACTTTGACTGGCAGGGAGAGGATCCCGCTGGTGCGTCCGCTGTTTTTCACCGCCTGATATGCCCGCTCGCCGACTGCGGCTGAAACATAGTCTTCGCCGTACTCTTGAATCTGCCGGAACAAATCTGATACATTGACCTCCGACTGTTTATAGGCAATAATTTCAAAGGAAGAGCTGATGTATATTCCATCGATTAAGCCGGTCTTGCTGATAAGCTGATGAAAGTTGTGAGAAAAGGATTGTTCCACCATGGAGACATATTTCGCAAACAAATTCTGTTTCAGCTCGCCAAATGCCAGCAGAGCCCTGGCCGACATATCCAGAACGGATTTTTCTTTCAAAAGGGCTTTGTAGCCCTCAAACGCCGTCTGGAAGTTCTTTTGCGCGGTTTTCAGCTCCTCGATGCAGTGTAACAGCCGCTCCCGCGCCTCGATTAGCTGCTGCTGAAGGGTATCCAACTGCATCAGAAGCTCATTTTTCTTCCCCAAATAGTGGTCGGAACCAATTCTTTCCTTTGCCTCCATCTTGACGCGAAGCTCTTTAGTGCGGTTGAGAGAGTCCTCAACGGAGCGTTCTGCATCAATCAGGCTTTGTATCGGATAGCCCTGGTAATAACGGATTTTGGCGAGCAAATCCACCGTTTCATGTTCAGACAGTTTTAGGATTTCTGCCCCGCCGCAGGGAACTTCTTCACTCAGCGCCTGATAGAGGGCGTTCACCAATGCGTCGGAGATGCCGGTTTCCGGCAGCGGGAGCAGGGGCGCCAATTCCCGTTCCAATTTTTCTCTGGCGGTGGAGTCGAAGAGCTTTTCGTGAAACAGCCGGTTTCGCTTCAGCTGTTCCTCGTGGATAAGCTGCTGTTTCAGCCCCTCCAGCTGACGGTCCAAAATGATAAACGGCACAACATCGTTCGCCGCTGTTTTCAAGGCATAGCGCATCTCGTTCCGTCTGCGTTCCTCCTCCAGCATGCTTTCTTCAAAGGCGGTCCACTCATCGTGCGCAATCCCCCCGTACTGCTGCATCGCATCGTCCAATACAACGATTTGATCGCGGAGGGAGTCAATGTCCGTTTGAATGGTCTGCACATGAGCGGCGGCGCAGTTGTGCCGCTCTTCCGCCTGCGCCATCTGCGCCCGTGCCGCCTCGTAATCCTCCTGGGCACTGCCTTTTGCGCTTTTCCTGGTGGTACGGGAACTGAGCTGCTCTTCAATCAAGTCAAAGGTATCCAGACCGCAGATCTGTAAAAACGCTTTGCGAAACGGTTCTGCGTTTGTGCGGTCAAAGATAAACTCGGAGATTTTCTCCCCATCCAGAAAGTGAAAGTTAAACAGGGCAGGGGGGAAGGTCTGCATCAGATAGCTGTCAAAGTCCTGAACCTCATCTGCTGTGAGAGGAATTCCGTCCTTATGGATAAACCATCCCTCCTGAAGGGCCTTTCCCTCCAGCCCCCACTGCCGGCGGATGTCAAAGACGCTGTTTGCGTAGCCGTCTTCGATTAAGATTTCCATGGAGACCCCGGCAGCGGCGGGGAGAGTCTGCTTGGCTCGATCATTGATCAGCCGCTTGATTTTACTGGTGTAGGTCTGGCTGTTCTGGCGGTAGCCATAGAGCTTATACCCATACAGACATAAGCGAATGGCCTCAAACAGTGTGGTTTTCCCCGCCCCGTTGCGCCCGCCGATAATCACAATCTGTTTCTGAGGATCTTCCGTATGAAACGAAAAACTGTGCTCACCGGCAAAGGGACCGATATTGTGCAGCTTTAGTTGTTTGATTCTCATTTTATTCCCTCTGGCAGATGGTCTTGATGGAGCCACTCCTGATTGATAATCCGTGCGACCTCTTTTTTGATCGTGTTGCTGCGGGTAAAATGCTTGTTTTTATCCACAGATACGATCAACTTTTTCATCAATTCCGGCTCTAAATTGTATTTGCCCGCGATCTGATCAATTTCCTCAACAATTTCCGAATGATACATGGGAACCTTATACGCATCCCAAGGCAGCCGCTCTCCGGTCACCTCATAATACAGGTCAACCAGGTGCCGCCGTTCCAAATCGCCGTCGTTGTCCCACATCTCGTCAATTACCTTCAGCTCATCGATGGTAATGAGGGTCATCTTGGTCTTTTTTTGCAGCTCCAGCAGATTTCTCAAAATGGTCCGGCGGGCCTCCAGTGTGAACGGGCCGAAGCCGGTCTCCCCATTGGCCTTAGTATATACGGTCCCGTTTCGCCGCTTTACATCCCGGAATTCCGGGTCCTGGCGGATACTGACCAGCCAATCCCGGAACTCTTGGAGGGGGCGCAGTTCTTTCGCCCCTTTATCGATGAAACTTTGCAGCGACTTGTCCTTTTTCACCAGCGTACAGCACCAGCAGCCAAAGCGTGAATTTCCGGTAATGGGAATCTTCTTTTCATCAATTTCCCCCAGTACGCTCTGTTCTTCGCTTAAATTCTCACCTTGATACAGGGAAAAGAGCTGCCGCATGTTGGTTCCCCAGGGACTGATTCCATCATCCTCAAGGAGATACTCCCAGACCAAGCTGTTTTCGATTTCAGTTAAAGGATTGTATACATAGGCGTTGCTGATATTGTTGTGGGGGTTTAAGAGATAACCCGCGATTTCTTTTTCCGAGATACTGCGCGAACGAGCGGCGCTCTCCGCCTTTCGCACGCCAAGCAGGATGATAATTTCGCCGTTTGTTTTGATACATTCGTCCACAAACTTGTTCATCGGATTTATTTTCAGCCGCTCGGTACACCACCGGAACCCTGGCGCCTCAGGCGTAGGGTAGCCCAGTCCGATCACTCTGGCCCAAAACGTCTGCTGAATGTCGGGGTATATAATTTTCGCCTGAATGTTTAGTTTCTGCCGCTCTGAAGCTTCCGAGATTTTTTCTGAGGATTCGTGCATATACTTTTTTACGATGGGATTTTCCACCATGGTGTCCGAGGTAATAACATACACCTTTTTGCTCCGCTGTTCCGCGGGAATCCTGGCAACCGCCTGAAAGACCAGCGATACCAGAAGGGTGGAATCTTTTCCCCCGCTGTAGCCAATCAGCCACGGCCGGCTGTCGTGGCGGTAAACCATCATAATTTCCTGGATGATATTTTCAAAGATCTGGCGCTCTATTTCGTTCATAGTAATTGCTTCTCCCTTGCAGCTTCTTCCGGTTCAATTGTTAGCTGAAGCAGCCGCTTGATTTGAACATAGGTCAAAAAAATTCCTTTCTCGTTGCGGTTAATCCGGCCCTTGTCCGTGATCGCGCGGTTCTGCCAGCACTCCAGATTGCTCCGGGACCAATCAATATCCGCCAGTCCGGCCAGACATTTTCCGAGCTCCAGTTCCGGGTGCCGGAAGAGATAGTTCCCCAGCTTTCCAAAGGCGTGCAGCGTGATGCCGCGCAGAGAAATGTACGCCTCTCGCAGCTCTTTTTTGCTCAGTTCCCCCCGGTCCATGTCGTTCCATTCCCGCATATTGGCCGTAACCAGCGTCCAAAAGAAAACCAGATACTCGGTTTCCCCCTTGATGTCCACTGGGCTTTTGATAATACGCTTGTTCACATCGTAAAGCACATTCAGCGTAAAGAGCTTAGCCGCGTATTGGGCAAGGTTATCCTTTTCTTTGTCGGTATACTTCCGTAAAAAAGGTACTTGGGAGACAACGTGCTTAGTCATGACGGCCATTGGGTCTTTGGAGTCATACAGGGTGTTCAGCGATTTTGAGGCGTTGATTGCGTGTTTGTTCAGGTCCGTAAACATCTGCTGGCTATTCGCCAGCCCCTGGTCCCGGTACAGTACAACGGAAATTGTCTCCTCCTTCAAACTCTCGTCTGACTCAATCGCTTCGAGAATGGCGGCTTTTCGGTGCTGGCCGTCGTTGATTAAAAACGTCGCGCTGATGTCAATTTCCAGCTCTCCAATGTCCCCCGACTTGCCCATAGGGGAAAAGAAAATCTGTCCATCTACAGATGCGGTAAGGGCTGAAAAGACATAGGAGTTTCGATTGTCTAAGATGTAGCGTTCGATTTCCGGGATTCTTTTTTCATTCAGCTTTCTTTGGGCGCGAAATTCTGGCAGTGTGTCCGAAGGTTCATCCACGAAAATTTTGGAAAGCACACCCAGAGGGATCATGCAGACAAAATACTCTCTGTTTGCCTGCACACCTTTCATGGCAGGAAAACGATAAAACATACTCTCCCCTCCCATCGGAACTTATATATACGTAAGTATATCAGCTGCTCCCGGAAAAGTCAATACAGCCGCGAAAAATAGAGAAAGCTGCAACATCTAAAGCAAACCCGCTCGAACCGTGCGCCGGGAAAACGGTGCGCAGATGGGAACGCCGTCCCCCGCCGCTAATCCAGGTTTTTGTCTGCGTTTTGTGATTTCTGCTCAGCTTTCTGCCGTTAATTTCCCGCTTTTCTTCTGTTTTGACCCGTTAAAAAGCTGTTAATTCCGTTGTTTTTCCGACAAAAAGTAAGTATCATATTATCATTACAAGGGGCATGGGCAGTTTTTGACCAAATTGCCGGCCCACTCTTTCATTTTGCACTGGAAAGGCAAGGTACCCCTATGAGTTTGCGCGTCGGCATCGATATCGGTTCCACCACAGTAAAGGTGGTGGTTCTAAATGAACAGGACAAGCTGCTGTTCCGCTCCTACGAGCGGCACTACTCCAAGACCCGGGAGCGGGCGCTGGAGACCCTGAATGCCATTCGGGATATGCTGGCGGGCCAAGAGATCAAAACGGCCATCACGGGGTCTGCCGGACTGGGCGTGGCCTCTGCCGCCGGGATCGACTTTGTGCAGGAGGTCTACGCCACCGCCGCTGCCGTCAACACCTACATCTCCGACGCCGATGCGGTAATTGAGCTGGGGGGAGAGGACGCCAAAATTATCTTTTTCGGCGGGGCTTTAGAGGAACGGATGAACGGGTCCTGCGCTGGAGGTACTGGAGCGTTTATCGACCAGATGGCGACGCTGATGAACGTAACCGTCGGGGAACTGGATGCGCTGAGTCTCCGGCACGAGAAAATTTACCCCATTGCCTCCCGCTGCGGGGTGTTTGCCAAAAGCGACATTCAGCCCATCCTAAACCAGGGGGGCGGGAAGGAGGATGTAGCCGCCTCCATCTTCCAGGCGGTGGTGGACCAGACGGTAGCCGGCCTGACCCAGGGCCGGGAACTGAAAGGGAAACTTGTCTTCCTGGGCGGCCCGCTCCACTTTCTGATGGGCCTTCGGGAACGTTTTGTGGATACCCTGAAACTGGACGCCAGCCATGCGGTCTTTCCCGATGACGGGGACTGCTTTGCCGCTATGGGGGCCGCTTTGTGCGCCACCGACTATGCCCCCGCCCCCTTTGAGACGGTCATGAAAAAACTGGAGGACAGCGCCGGAACTGCCACCCTGGTAGACACTATGCCGCCGCTGTTCACCAGCCAGGAGGAGTATCAGATTTTCTCCGCCCGGCACAACGCCAGCCGCCCCCCCGAAGCGGACATAGATACATACTCCGGCCCTGCTTACCTGGGCATGGACGCCGGGTCCACCACCACCAAGCTGGCTCTCATTGCCCCGGACGGCGGGCTTTTGTACACCTACTACCACTCCAATCTGGGCAATCCGGTGTCTATCGTGCTGGAACAGTTGAAGGAAATTTACCGGCTTTGCGGGGACCGCATCCAAATTAGAGGGGCGGCGGTCACCGGCTACGGGGAGGACCTGATTAAAAACGCCTTTTCCTGCGACTTAGGTCTGGTGGAGACCATGGCCCACTACAAAGCCGCCGCTCACTTTGCCCCCGATGTAGACTTCATCATTGATATCGGGGGGCAGGATATGAAATGTTTCAAGATCCGCAATGGTGCGGTGGACTCCATCATGCTGAACGAAGCCTGTTCTTCCGGGTGCGGCTCCTTTATTGAGACTTTTGCCAAGGCGCTGGGCTATGAGATTGCCAGCTTTTCCAAACTGGGTCTGTTCACCCAGAAGCCGGTAAACCTGGGTTCCCGGTGTACAGTGTTCATGAATTCCAGCGTAAAACAGGCCCAGAAGGATGGGGCCAGCGTGGAGGACATCTCTGCGGGACTGTCCACCTCCATTGTAAAAAACGCCATCTATAAGGTGATTCGCGCCGCCTCCGCCGACGACCTGGGCCAGCATATCGTGGTCCAGGGGGGAACTTTCCTCAACGACGCGGTCCTTCGGGCTTTTGAACAGGAGTTGGGCCGGGAGGTCACCCGTCCAGTAATTTCCGGCCTGATGGGGGCTTTCGGTGCCGCTTTGGCCGCTCGGGACTTGGGACTGGAGCAGTCCGCTCTGCTCTCCCCCCAGGCGCTGGACAGCTTCGTCCACACGGCCCGCCCCGCTACCTGCGGGCTGTGTACCAACCACTGCTCTCTGACGGTGAACTCCTTCGACGGCGGGCGGCGGTTTGTCTCAGGCAACCGCTGTTCCCGTCCCCTGGGGGAGGAGCCCAGCCGTCTGCCTGATCTGATGCGCTACAAGTACGACAAACTTCGCACCCTCCAGGGCAGGGGAAGCGGCGACGGCTCTCGGGGGAAAATCGGCCTTCCCTTTGGGCTGAATATGTACGAAAATCTGCCCTTCTGGTTTGAACTGTTTACAAAACTCAACTTTGAGGTGATCCTCTCTCCCGAGTCCTCCCGGAAGCTGTATCTGAAGGGACAGCGCACCATCCCCTCGGACACGGTATGCTACCCTGCCAAACTCCTCCACGGCCATGCAGCCGCCCTGGCAGAGGCGGGCGTGGATGCCATTTTCTACCCCTGTATGCCCTACAACTTCGACGAGGGGGCGGGGGACAACCACTATAACTGTCCTGTGGTGGCTTACTACCCCGAGCTGCTGGCGGCCAATGTGCCGGAGCTGAAACAGACCCGTTACCTCACTCCTTACTTTGGCCTTCACCGCCCCAAGGATATGGAGCGCAAGGCGGGGGAGTGGTTCTTCAACGAGTTTCAGATTTCCAAACGTGAGACCGCAGCAGCCGTCAAGTCCGCTTACATCGCCTACAACGCCTACAAAAACGACCTGCGAAACACAGGTCGGAGCTACATCGACCGCGCCCGGGCGGAAGGTCGGCCCATCCTGATGGTGGCTGGCCGGCCCTACCACATGGACCCGGAGATTAACCACGGTATCAATGACCTGATTACCTCCTACGGCTTCGTTCTGGTCACGGAGGACGCAGTGGCTCATCTGGAGGACAAGGCGCCCCGCCGCGTCCTCAACCAGTGGACCTACCACGCCCGGATGTACAACGCCGCCCGGTACGCCTGCACGCAACCGGACATGGAGGTCATCCAGCTGGTCTCCTTCGGCTGCGGCATCGACGCCATCACCGGCGACGAGATGCGCTCCATTTTGGAGGAGGGCGGCAAGCTGTACACCCAGCTAAAAATTGACGATATCAACAACCTTGGGGCGGTGAAAATCCGCATCCGCTCCCTGATGGCCGC
>OFHO01002421.1_pt1 | contig 11378 bp, 6 predicted proteins | sample 1521531 | NCBI WGS metagenome assembly OFHO01 (sample SAMEA3504124, study PRJEB24116) | mouse gut metagenome | biome: mouse gut; feature: mouse-associated habitat; material: faeces | place: Denmark | collected 2011
CCCCCCGCCGGTTCCTCAAGCGGGCCTGCGAGATCTCCCGCAAGGGCTGGGGCCAGCCCGCCTTCTACAACACGGAGGCCATCATTCAGGAGCTGATGAACGCCGGCAAGACCCTGGAGGACGCCCGGAAGGGCGGCTGCTCCGGGTGCGTGGAGACCGGGGCCTTCGGCAACGAGGCCTACATCCTCCAGGGCTACTTCAACCTGCCCAAGATCTTTGAGCTGACCCTCTTTGACGGCGTGGACCAGATGACCGGCAAGCAGCTGGGGCCCCACACCGGCAGGGCGGAGGACTTCCAGACCTTTGACCAGCTCTGGGAGGCCTACACCCGGCAGATCGAGCATTTCCTGTCCGTGAAGATCCGGGGCTCCAACATCATCGAGGCCCTGTACGCCAAGTACATGCCCGTGCCCTTCCTGTCCATCCTCACCAACGACTGCATTGCCAGGGGGAAGGACTACAACGCCGGCGGCGCACGGTACAACACCAGCGTCATCCAGGGCGTGGGCACCGGCACCATCACGGACTGTCTGGCCGCGGTGAAATATAATGTATACGACAACCAGAACTTCACCATGGCGGAGCTGCTCTCCGCCATGAAGGACAACTTCCAGGGCCACGACCGCATTCTGAATCTGGTCCGGAACAAGACGCCCAAGTATGGCAACGACAACGACTACGCGGACGGCCTCATGCGGAAGGTGTTCAACTACTTCGTGGACAGCGTCAGCGGACGGCCCAACATGCGGGGCGGCACTTACCAGGTCGACATGCTCCCCACCACCTGCCACATCTACTTCGGCGATGTGATGATTGCCAGCCCCAACGGCCGTCTGGCCCACAAGCCGGTGAGCGAGGGCATCTCCCCGGAGAAGGGGGCCGACGTCAGCGGGCCCACTGCGGTTATCAAGTCCTGCGCCAAGATGGACCACCTGAAGACCGGCGGAACCCTCCTCAACCAGAAGTTCACCCCCGCCGTGGTGGCAGGGGAGGAGGGACTGGACCGGATGGCGGATCTGGTCCGCACCTACTTCGACATGGACGGCCACCATATCCAGTTCAACGTGGTGGGCCGGGAGACTCTGCTGGCCGCCCAGAAAAATCCGGAGGAGTACCGCGATCTGATCGTCCGGGTGGCCGGGTACAGCGACTACTTCCGCAATCTGGATAAGCCTCTCCAGGACGAGATCATCGAGCGCACGGAGCAGGACTTCGGCTGCTGAGCCGCCTGCCCGCACAAATCCATCATTTCCCCATGAGTGCTGCGGGGCCGCGAAAATTTTTCGCGGCTCCGCTTTGTTCACAACTGGATTTTCAGACCGTTGACATCTCCTGTTATTTTCATTATAATGAAAATAACAATCTGTTCAATGAAAAGAAGCAGGAGGGGACGGAACATGCTGCTTGACCAGATATTCCGTGGAGCTTCCCTTTCTGGGGGGAAGCTGATCGCGCAATTCTGCCAGAGGGAGGGGGTGACGGAGGAAGCCTTCCGCTTTGGCCTCATCGGTCTGTATGGGAGGAACCGGGAGGCCCCCTGCTGGGATGGGGCGGTGGAGACCATTGACGGGGCCCTTGGCCGCCTGGAGCTGCCGGAGCTGGTGGTGGTGCTGGTGGGGCCGGAGACGGACTGCCGGACGGAGGCGGAGCGGGCCGCGGCCTGGATGGGGGAGCGGGGGACTGCCGTTCAGGCGGCCTACCTCTCCGGTAGGCGGCTGACGGAGGCCCGCCGCCTGCGGACCATGTTCGAGGGGGCCGCTGACGCCGCGTTCTACACCCGGACCCCTGGCTGCCGCCCTCTGGAGGAGCTGCTGGAGCCCCCAAGGGAGAGGGAGCTGTCCCTGGAGGACATGGGGCAGCTGCGGCAGCTGCGCCGGGAGATTGCCTCCTGCCTGACCAGGGGGGAGGCGGCGTGTGTGGAGAGAAAGCTGGAGGACTACTGCGCCATCTGCGCCCAGGGCCGGCCGGCGGTCTTCCGGGAGCAGTGCGCCAGCCTGTACTGCTGCGTCAGCGAGGAGCTGGCGGCCCCGGACGGGGAGCTGGCCCGATACCACCAGCAGCTGCGGCCGGAGGATCAATCCGTCTTTCAGGCGATCATGGAGGCCAACACCGCCGGGCAGGTCCGGGGATACCTCTCCTGGTACACGGACCGGCTGCTGGAGTGGTACCACCCCCTGAAGGAGAGCACGGCCCACCGGGTGGCGGCCTATGTGGAGGAGTACGTGGGCAGACACTACATGGAGACCGTGTCCATTGAGGAGATCGCCGCCCAGGTGGGCCTCTCTCCCAACTACGTGCGCTGCATCTTCAAGAACACCCGGGGCGTGACCATTCAGAATTATCTCTCGGACTACCGGCTGCGCATGGCCTGCAAGCTGCTGCGGAACACCGCCGCCAAGGTGAGCCGGGTGGGGCAGATGGTGGGCTACAGCAATGTGTCCTATTTCTGCGCCGCCTTCCAGAAGCGGTTCGGAAAAACGCCCAGCGAGTGGCGGGGCGGAGAGAACGTGGATTTGTCTTTATAAATTTCACGATTAAAAAATTTCTGATCGAAATTTTCCACAATAAAATCATAATTATGAAATTTTGTTATTTATTGATGAACATCATTAGAAATTGTTGTGGAAACCTCAGATGTTTATTGCTATAATCAGGGCAGTACAGCGCCTGCGCCGCCCGTAGACGGCAGTTCCCGCAGAATCCGGAAGGGGCCCCTTACAGGATCTGCATTGCCGGGGTCCTGTCCCGGCGTCTGGAGAGGGCCGGCTGGGGAGCGGGCGCACGGTGCAAAAAAAGACAGGAGTGTAAGAAGATGAAAAGAAAGGGATTCCGTATTCTGTCGATGCTGCTGGCCGCTATGCTGGTCCTGTCCGCCTGCGGCGGCAACAGCAACACCCCGGCCGATAACAGCAATGCCTCCAACGGCGAGACCAACGCGCCTCCCATGCCCGACAACGGCGGCGAGCCCATCAAGGATCTGGTGACCTTTGCCAACGCCGGCACCCACGAGGTGGAGAACTTCTTCATGATCGGCACCGAGCTGGGCGCTGACCTGGACGTTCTGTGCAACGCCTACTCCCCCCTGCTGGAGATCAACAACAAGGGCCAGCTGCAGCCTGCGGTGGCCAAGGAGTGGGGCACCGAGGACGGCGGCAAGACCTGGACCTTCAAGCTCCGAGACGATGTGACCTGGGTGGACGTGGAGGGCAACGAGAAGGCCAAGTGCACCGCTCAGGACTGGGTCACCGCCATGGAGTGGATCCTCAACTTTGAGAAGAACGGCTCCACCAACACCTCCATGCTCAAGGCCATGGTGGAGGGCGCGGAGGAGTACTACAACTACACCAAGAACTTGGCCGAGACCAACCCCGGCGCGGCCCTGGCCCTGTCTACGGAGAATAACCCTGAGTTTGACAAGGTGGGCATTGAGGCTCCCGATGACTACACCCTCCACTACACCTGCATTGACCAGTACCCCTACTTCGACACCCTCTGCACCTCCGCCGCCATGTACTCTGTCTCCCAGGCGGAGATTGATGAGAAGGGCGTGGAGAACATGATCGGCATGTCCAACGAGAACGCGTGGTACAACGGCGCTTACACCATCACCTCCTATATCATGAACAACGAGAAGGTCCTCACCCGCAACCCCGCCTACTGGGACAAGGACTGCACCCTCTTTGACACCGTCACCATTATCATGATCGACGACGCCAACCGGGACGATCAGCTCTTTGACACCGGCGAGGTGGACCACTGCTCCCTGAGCGAGAACGGCCTTAAGACCATTCTCGACAACCCCAGCGACTCCCGCAACCAGGAGCTGACGGAGACCCGCTTCCGCAAGTACTCCTTCCAGTACCTCATCAACTATGCCAAGAACAATGAGGACGGCACCCCGGATGTGAACTGGAACACCGCTATTGCCAACGAGAACTTCCGCAAGAGCCTGTACTACGGCGTGAACCTGGAGAACACCTGGGCTCGGGTCAACCCCACCAACCCCATGAAACTGGAGAATCTGTGCTTTACCATGAAGGGCTTCCTCTATTTCTCTGACGGCACCGACTACACGGACCGGGTCATCGAGAAGCTGGACAACATCCGCCCCTACGACGGGGAGCACGCCCGCCGCTTCAACGAGCAGCTGGGCCTGGAGTACCGTGACAAGGCCATTGAGGAGCTGACCGCCAAGGGCGTCACCTTCCCCGTGGGCATTGACTACTACATCAAGGCCGGCTCCGCCACCGCTCTGGACGCGGCCACGGTACTCAAGGAGAACTTTGAGCGCACTCTGGGCAGCGACTACGTGAGCTTCAACATCAAGGAGTACATCTCCAGTCTCGGCCAGGAGGTTCGCGCCCCCAGGCTCCACAGCTTCACCGGCACCGGCTGGGGCGCCGACTACGGCGACGTGGAGAACTTCCTGGAGCAGACCATCTACGGCTACGACGGCGCGGACTTCTCCATGAACTACACCAACATCAACGACATCACGGACCCCGACTGCATCGCCCTCTTTGAGGAGTTCACCCGCATGGTGCAGGACGCCCAGACCATTACCGACGACATGGACGCCCGCTACGAGGCCTTTGCCGACGCCGAGGCGTTCCTGCTCAACCACGCCCTGACCATCCCCTCCAACTACGAGAACTCCTGGCAGCTGACCAAGATCAACGACTACTCCAAGATGTACGCCCTCTACGGCTGCCAGAACAACACCTACAAGAACTGGGAGACCTCCACGGTGCCCTACACCGCCGAGGACTACGCCCGCTTCGAGGCTGAGTTCAATTCCTAATCAGACATAACGGAGGAAGTAGAGAATATGTCCAACGCATATTTCACCATCGCTAAGCCCGCCAACGATCCCTTTTTGGGGTATCTGCCCGGCAGCCCGGAGCGGGCGGCGCTGAAGGAGGAGCTGGCCAGGCAGGCCAGCGAGGTGGTCAAGATCCCCCTCATCATCGGCGGCAAAGAGGTCTGGACCGATGAGACCATCCCCGTTACCATGCCCCACGACCACCAGCACGTCATTGCCCAGTGCTGCATGGCCGGGGAGAAGGAGCTGAAGGCGGCCGTGGACGCGGCCCTGGCCGCCCGGGACGCCTGGGAGGCCATGCCCTGGGAACACCGCTCCGCCATCTTCCTCAAGGCCGCCGACATGATTACCGGCCCCTACCGGAAGGTGCTCAACGCCTCCACCATGCTGGGCCAGTCGAAGACTGTGTTCCAGGCGGAGATTGACATCGCCGAGCTGGCGGACTTCCTCCGCTTCGGCGTGTGGGAGGCCCAGGAAATCTTCAAGAAGCAGCCGGAGAGCGTGGACGGCATCTGGAACCGGCAGGACTACCGGCCCCTGGACGGCTTCATCTGCGCCGTGTCTCCCTTCAACTTCACCTCCATCGGCGGCAACCTGCCCACGGCCCCGGCCATCATGGGCAATGTGTCCGTGTGGAAGCCCTCCCGGACTGCGGCCCTGTCCAACTACTACTACATGAAGCTGCTCCAGTGGTGCGGCCTGCCCGCCGGGGTCATCAACTTCGTCCCCTGCGCGGGGAGCGACATCTCCCGGTATGTCATCAGCCACCCCAAAATGGCGGGCTTCCACTTCACCGGCTCCACCGCCGTGTTCCAGAGCGTGTGGAAGCAGGTGGGGGAGAATATCGGCTCCTACGCCAACTATCCCCGGCTGGTGGGAGAGACCGGCGGCAAGGACTTCATCTTCGCCCATCCCACTGCGGACATTGCGCCGCTGGCGGCGGCGATCATCCGGGGCTCCTTTGAGTTCCAGGGCCAGAAGTGCTCCGCCTGCTCCCGGGCGTTCATCCCCGAGAGCATCTGGCCGGCGGTGGAGAAGCTCCTGAAGGAGCACGCCGCCGGGCTGAAGGTGGGGGACGTGTCGGAGCTGGACACCTTCATGGGCGCGGTCATCGACAAGGCCTCCTTCGAGACCTGCAAGGGCTACATCGACCGGGCCGCCGCCTCCCCGGACTGCGCGTTCGTGGCCGGCGGGACCTATGACGACAGCAAGGGCTGGTTCGTGCAGCCCACCATCATCCGCTGCAAGACGCCCACCTACGAGTCCATGGTGAAGGAGATCTTCGGGCCCATCGTGTCCATCTACGTCTATCCGGACGACAAGCTGGACGAGACCCTGGCGGTTTGTGACAGTGCCTCCCCCTACGCTCTCACCGGGGCCATCTTCGCCCAGGACCGTGAGGCCATTGTGAAGATGGAGCGGGCCCTGCGCAACGCGGCTGGAAACTTCTACATCAACGACAAGTGCACCGGCGCCATTGTGGGCCAGCAGCCCTTCGGCGGGGCCCGGGCTTCGGGCACCAACGACAAGGCGGGCACCTGGCTGAACATGATCCGCTGGGTCAGCGCCCACACGGTGAAGGAGGCGTTCTGCCCCTCTTCTGCCATCAATTACCCCTATATGTCTGAGAAATAATGCAAAGGAGCGCCGCAGGATTTAGTCCTGCGGCGCTCCTTGCAACATGTCAGAAAACCTTGCCACTGGCGTTGACAGATGCGGGAATCCCCGCTTGCTTATAGCTGTATGATGGATTCCTCTCGGCCGCCATGGTGAACGCTTCTCCAGGTTCCACCTAATCCCAAAATAAAAAAAATATACACCGAAAAACCGTCCGGCGGGGGAAGCATCCTCCGCCGGACGGCTTTGTTCTTGTCTATCACAGGCCGCTATTTCGCCAAGGTCTCATCCTGAAGGCGGTCAAAGGCGGCCATACACTCCTCCACCGAGGCCCCGGCCAGCAGCTCCCGCACGATCAGGCAGGTGTTGCCCCACTGCTCCACCTTCATGCCCGCGTTGGAGCCCAGGACGTAGATGCCCTCCTCGATTCTGTCGTTGAGGGGCTTCAAGGCGGGGACGCAGTCTACCTTCACGTTTTTGGACGGGGAGATGACGCGGTTGGTCTCCGAGTAGATCTGAAGCGCCTCGTCGGAGAGCATCACGTTCAGCACCTGAAGAGCATCCTCCTTGTGCGCCGCCTCCGCGCCCACAGCCAGGCCGGTCATGGGCATCACCGGCATCTGCCCCCGGCTGCTGGGGAAGCCAATGACCTGCATCTCAAAATCAGTCTTCCCGTATGCAGTCTCCGTGTTGGCCGCACCCCAGTAGGCCATGACAATGGGGGTTTTCTGGGCCAGGAAGTCCGGGCCCTCGCCCTCAATTGCCTCGCTGACACTGGCCTTTTCCGCATCAATATAGCCCCGGTCCATCAGCTCCTTGAGAAATTCAAATCCAGGCCGCATGTAGTCGCTGTACCGGGCTTCGCCGCTGTTGAGGGCCGCGATCTCTGCCTCCGTGTTCCCGCCGTTATATAGGTCCGCATAGGCCTGGGCCAGAACGAAGGTCTCCAGCCACCAGCGGTTGGCGCCAACAGGAGTCTCGATCCCGTTCTCCTTGAAGACCCGGCAGCACTCCAGAAAGTCCTCCGGCGTCTCCGGCAGGGCGAGGCCGTACTGGTCAAACATGTCCTTGTTCACAAACAGACCATAGGCCACCACCTCCTGGGGGATGGCCACCAGCTTCCCGTCCACCGTGTTGGCAATTCGGATGATGTCCCGCAGATTTTTGGCACTGTCGATGTCCGACAGGTCCAACAGCTTTCCCTCCATGCCCAGCTTCAGGATGATATCCGGGTTGAGCAGGTACAGGTCATCCATATCGCTGCGGGCCCGCTCAAGGGCCACATCGTCATAGGATTTGTCCTGGTAGTCCTCCGCCGTATAGGTCCGGTAGGCCACAGTTACCCCCAGCTTATCCTCCGCCATGGCCACCGTGAGATCCGCTGCGCTTCTGGCGGTATTTTCCGCGTCAGGATCGGTCTTTTCCATGGGGCTGAACAGATTTACTATCCGCTGATCCTCATCGTCCTGGGGCAGCAGGTTGCTGGGGTGGTCCGCGCCGCAGGAGGCCAGCGTCACTGCCGACAGGATTGTCAGGCAGAGGGCAATCCACCTGGGGAAAAAGCCGTTTACCTTCATATATGCGCATCCTTTCTGCACTGACTGATGACCTTCTTCAGAAGCCCCAGGTTCAGGGGCTTTGCCACGTGGGCGTCCATACCGGCGGCCAGAGCCGCCTTCTCATCCTCGGCAAAGGCGTTGGCGGTCATGGCAATGATGGGAATGCGTCCCGCGTCCTCCCGGGACAGGGCGCGGATAGCCCGGGAGGCATCGTGGCCGTTCATCACCGGCATCTGTACATCCATCAGGATTGCGTCGAACTCGCCCTCTGCGGACTGCTGGAACCGCTCTACCGCCAACTGACCGTTCTCCACGATCTCGCAGCCGGCGCCCTCCATGGAGAGGAGCTCCGCCAGAATCTCCGCGTTGATCTCATTGTCCTCCGCAGCCAGGAACCGGAGTCCCTCCAGGCTGGCGTCCTGCTGGGACTCCGGCGTCTCCGCGCCGGACCACAGCTCCTCCACCTTCTGCCGGAAGGCTGAGAGGAAGAAGGGCTTTGTGAGTACGCCGGCGCGGCCATTTTTCAGGGCCTTCTCGATGCCGTCCGCATCGTACTCGGCAAGGAACAGGATGGGGGAGGAGGGGACCGCCTTCCGGATATCCCTGGCGGTCTGTACGCCGTCAAAGGCCTCCCAGTCCAGCAGCGCCAGCTGGAAGTCCCCTTCAGGCAGCAGACGCAGCGCCTCCTCCAGACTGCCGGCGGTTTCCACCTCCAGACCCGCGTCCGTCACAAGGGCCCGGATGTTCTCCCGGCACTCCTGGGACCCGATGAGGGCCAGGATCCGGCGGATTCCGTGCTTCTCCCAGAACTGCAGGTCCGTCTGATCCTCCAGAATGCGCAGCTCCAGCTCCACGCAGAATAGGGAGCCCCGATTCACCTCGCTGGTGACCTCGATGGTTCCGCCCATGAGCTCCACGATGCTCTTGGTGATGGCCATGCCCAGTCCGGTGCCCTGGACCTTATTGGTGGTGCTGTTTTCCGCCCTGGTGAAGGCGTCGAAGATGGTCTCCAGGTACTCCGGGGTCATCCCGTAGCCGTCGTCCTCCACCTCGATCCGGATCCGCTCGTACTGGCTGGAGCGCTGCTTGAGGCCGATGATGCGGAACCAGATGTGGCCCTCCTCGGGGGTGTACTTGACGGCGTTGGACAGGAGGTTGATGAGGATCTGGTTGATCCGGGTCTCGTCTCCCAGCAGGCTCTCGTGCCGGACGCCGTTCACATCTATGTGCAGGGTCTGCCCCTTGGCTTTGGCCATGGGCTGGATAATGGCGTCTACAGAGGCAACAACGTCATTGAGGGAGAATTTCTCCAGATTCAGGGCCACCTTCCCGCTCTCGATCTTGGAGACGTCCAGAATATCGTTGATGAGGCTGAGCAGGTGCTGGCCGGAGGAGGTAATCTTTTTCGTGTACTCCCGGACCTTGGCCGCATCCTCCGCGTCCCTGGCCAGGAGGGTGGTGAAGCCCAGCACAGCGTTCATGGGCGTGCGGATGTCGTGGGACATGTTGGAGAGGAACATGGTCTTGGACTCACTGGCGATCTGGGCAGCCTGAAGGGCCTCCGAGAGCTGCTGGCTGTGGATCCGCCGCTCCAGCTCCTGCTCCTCCCGGAACTTCTCCTGCTGCTGCCAGTTGCAGTAGTAAAGGAAGATGCACAGCAGGAAGGCCACCAGCATAGAGGCCACTACCACAAAGATATTCTGGTTGATGCTCCGCCCCTCATGCTGGATAGCCTCCAGGGGCACATAACCCACCAGATAGACGGTCCCGCCGTTGACTGCCCACATATAGTTGAGGGCCTTTTCCTTGCGGATATCGTGGTAGAAGAGGATGTTCCGTCCGCTTTGCAGGCACTCGTCCACCTCGGCCTGGATGTCCGGGTCCTGGATGCTGTTGGCCCGGTAGAAATCGGCCAGATTAAGGTGGCCCGCGCTCCGCATCCCCATGCCCTCAGGCTTAAGGACAAACCGTTCGCTCTCCGCGTCCATGATATACAGCGTCGCCTGCTTGTTGTAGAAGCCATCCGGCAGGGACTGGTCGATGGCGTCGTAGATATACTCGGCATAGAGGACCCCGATCTCCTGTCCGTCCCGCATAACGGGGCACTTGATGGTGTAGGACCAAGTGCCCATGTAGTTGACATAGGACTGGGAAACCGGCAGCCCCATGACCGTACCGCCGGCAGAAAAATCCAGATCCTCCGCAGTGAACCGCTCGCCGCTGTTGGAGACGCCCTCTGTCTTTCCAGACAGGATCAGCGATATTTTGGACATGGTCCGGTTCTTCTCATAGGCCTGAATGTAGGCCTCCGGGTCCTCCGTCTGGGCGATCTTCTGGGCGATAAGGACCTGGAACTCCGCCTCGCTGCGCAGGATCGCCTCAATGGTGCACTCAATCAGATCAAGGCTCTCGCTGAGACTCTGGATGGCGGAGTCCGACATTTCCCGGGAGATCTTCCGGGAGATGGCGTAGACGAATGTGCCCAAAATGCAAAAGATCAGTACAATGGAGAGGAGCAGACCTTTTCTGTTGTTCTGTTTGTTCGGCTCGTGGTTCATTGGCAATCTCCATTCCGATGCTCTGAGAGGGATGCGTCCCATTCATCTTATGGAGGAGACTCTCCTCAGTTGCCGGGAGAGGTCCTGTCTACAGTTACGCCCCCATTATACTATTTTTTACCGGAGTGTCAATAGTCAGGCGGGGAGGAGGATTCTCCGAAGCACCCCGGACCATGGCCCGTCATACAATACACCAGGGGAGGCGGTGGCATTGCCATACTATCTTTTATTAAGCCGCTCGATCACCCACGCCCAGCGTATGAGCCGAACCCTGGAGCGGGCGGGCATCACAGCCCGCTTTTTCCGGCCCCCCATGGGGCTGACGGACAGGGGGTGCAGCTATGCCGTGCGCATTGCGGACGGGTATCTGCCCACTGCCCTGGAGCGGCTGCGGGCGGAGGGCCTGCTGCCCATGCGGGTATTTTACGCGGGCAGCGACGGATCGTTCAGCGAAGTTACGATATAACAGTGTAAATACAGGGGGAGGCCGCCTGCCGTCTCTGGCATGGGAAAAGGGTCCTCCCCCATTTCAGAACCTGTATTCACAGCCGTTGAACGCTGTCTGTCCGGTCTTTTCCCCGTTATACTGCGTTATGGATTCCGCAACGGCCCCATCGAGGGACTGCGTAGAATATAATCGTGCATGCCCCCTCGATGGGGGCGTTGCACGATATGGACTGCTGCGGAAAATCTTCTTGTCTGGCGGGAAAAATCCCCGCCCATCCGGCATTCCCCGGCTATGAATACAGGTTCTTACTCTGATCTTGCAGGAGGAGCGCGATGATCTACTTTGACAGCGCGGCCACCACGCTGCAAAAGCCG
>OFHO01002441.1_pt1 | contig 11313 bp, 9 predicted proteins | sample 1521531 | NCBI WGS metagenome assembly OFHO01 (sample SAMEA3504124, study PRJEB24116) | mouse gut metagenome | biome: mouse gut; feature: mouse-associated habitat; material: faeces | place: Denmark | collected 2011
CCGTGTCCTCGATGCAGTCGTGGAGCAGGGCGGCGATGATGGACTCGCTGTCCAGCCGCATCTCCGCCACGATCTGCGCCACCTGGAGAGGGTGGGTGATGTAGGGGGTGCCGTCCCGGCGCAGCTGGGCGCCGTGGCGCTCCCTGGCGTAGGCGTAGGCCGCGCGTATCTGCTCAAAATCTGCGGAAATATTGTATCCCCGGATGGTTTTTTCCAAATGTTCGTACCGCTCCTCCACTGTGACCATGGTCTAGCGGCCTCCCTTCTCCCCGCCGCCCAGCAGACGGCGCAGAGCGCGCACATAGACGCTCTGCTCCAGATCAGCCCGCTGTCCCGGCCTGGGGTGTATTATCATCATATCCTCCTCAACCGCCAGTGTGACAAGTCCCCGCTCAGCGAAGACCTCCACCCCCAGGGCGGCCCGCAGGAAGCTCTCCGCCCCGCCCATGGCGCAGGCGAACCGGCGCAGAAGGGGCAGGCGGCCCGTGGCGGAGCAGTCCGCCTGCTCCCGCCGCTCCACGGCCCGCCACAGGGCCACGAACTGCTCCCGCTCCGGCAGGAGCCGGACGGCGTCCCGGGCCGTGACGGGCTCCCCGGACACCAGGCGCGCCACCAGCTCCAGGCACTCCCGCTCCCGCTGGCTGGGCTCCAGGGTTTCCCGGAGGTCCACCACCTGGAGCTGCACGGTGCTCACGCCCCGGAACTCGTTGCGCTGGAGGTGGAAGGCCACGTCCACCCGCATCCCCGCCGCCACGCCGCACTCGGCGGCGTTGACGGAGAAGAAGATGGCGTCGAAGTGGCAGCCCCCCTTGCTCAGGCGCAGCTTCATGTGGCGGTTCTGGCCCACGTTCTGCACGCTCTCCACCTTGGCCCCCGTGATGAGGAACACGGGCCGCTCGTTGCCCGCGCCGTAGGGCTCCAGCCGGGAGAGCTCCTCCATCTCCTCCAGGGTCACGTCCTCGGGCCGGCGGACGATCACGTCCACATCCAGAGAGGAGACCGGCGGCTCCCCGTTGCAGTACTCCCACACCACCCGGTTCATCCGCCGGCGGAAGGCGGGAATGTCCGCCTCCCGGATGTTGAAGCCCGCAGCCAGCTCGTGGCCGCCGAAGTCCACCAGGAGGTCCGCGCAGGACTCCAGGGCCGCGAAGAGGTTGAACCCCCCGTAGCTGCGGCAGGAGCCCTTGCCCATGCCGTTTTGCAGGTGGATCATAAAGCTGGGGCAGGAGTAGCGCTCGCTGAGGCGGCTGGCCACGATGCCCACCACCCCCTGGTGCCACACCTCGCTGGAGAGGACCAGGGCGCTACGCTCCCCGGCGGGCAGAAAGGCGATCTGCTCCACTGCCTGGGAAAAGATCTCCTGCTCCACCGCCTGCCGCTCCCGGTTGAGGCCGCACAGCTCCCGGGCAAGGCTCTCCGCCCGGGCTGGATCGTCGGTGAGCAGCAGGTCCGCCGCCAGCTCCGCCTCCCCCATGCGGCCGGCGGCGTTGATGCGGGGGGCCAGGATGAAGCCGATCTGGGTGGAGGAGATCTCCCGGTCCTCCAGCCCTGTCTCCCGCAGCAGGGCCTTCAGGCCCAAAAAGTCGGAGGAGCCGATGGACTCCAGGCCTCGGTGGACGATGGTGCGGTTCTCCCCGCTCATCTCCATCACGTCCGCCACCGTGCCGATGGCGGCCAGGGTGCAGTACCGGGCAAAGAGGGCCTCCTCCCGTCCCCGGCCCAGGGCCAGGACCAGCTTGAGGGCCACTCCCACCCCGGCCAGATGCTTGAAGGGGTAGGGGCAGTCGCCGCGCCGGGGGTCCACCACCGCCGCGGCCTGGGGCAGCACGTCCTTGCACTCGTGGTGGTCCGTAATGACCAGATCCACGCCGATCTCCCGGGCAAAGCGGGCCTCCTCCACGCCGGTGATACCGCAGTCCACCGTGACGACCAGGGTGACCCCCCGGTCCCGGAGGAGCTGGAGGGCCTCCCGGCCCAGGCCGTAGCCGTCCTCCACCCGGCGGGGGATGTACTTGAGGCAGTCCGCCCCCCGGGAGCGGAGGTAGTCCACCAGCAGCACTGTGGCGGTGATGCCGTCCACATCGTAGTCACCGAACACGGCGATCCGCTCCCCCTGGGCCAGGGCCCGGCTAATCCGATCCACGGCCCTGTCCATGTCCTTCATCAGCATGGGGGAGTGGGCGAGGTTCCGCTCCCGGTCCAAAATCAGGGCGCTCTCCTCCGGGGTGGAGACGCCCCGGGCCGCCAGCACCGCGGAGAGCAGGGCGGGATACCCGGCGGAGCGGAGCCTGTCCGCCGCAGCCTCGTCGAAGTCTCCGCCCTTCCACCATACATATTTCACGGGGGATCCCTCCTTTCCACGGCGGCCCGGCCCGCAAAAGTGCGGACGGCTCCAAAATAACTTATTTATTATAGCAAAAAAAGAGGAAGAGGTAAAGAAAAAATTCCTTAATACAGGAAAAATTTGTGGAATAACCGCGATTTTCAAGGGGTCCCCCGCCGGGAAAACCCCGTTGCCCCGTTTGCGGGGATAAAAGGGCGCTCCCTCCGGCGGAGACAGTGGACTTCTCTCCACCGCCTCCCCCGGAGGGAGCATATCAGAACAGGCGCCCGCCTATTGGCGGGAATTACTCATCGTCTTCCGCAGGCTCCGCACAGCTGCCGCAGCAGCCGCCGCAGCCGGCGGGCTCCTCCAGATCAAACTCCAGCTTCTCCCCGCAGTTGGGGCACAGGATGGAGCCGTCGGCCAGAATGTCCTCGTCGAAAAACACGTCCTCCTGGCAGTTGGGGCAGGTGGTCTGGTAGACCTCCTCGTCATCGTCGCCGTCCTCGTCGTATTCGCCGTCCATCTCATAGAGGTAGGTCTCCACGTCCGCCAGATCGTCGCTGACCGCGTCCAGACCCTCCTCCAGCTCGCCCTGCCCGGCATGGATGTCCTGGATCTCCAGGGCCATGTCGTCAAGGATGTCCATGATGACCTTGAGAAGTTTCCCCTCCTTGGACTTGGTGTCCAGACCGAGGCCCTCCGCCAAGCCCTTCATATACGCGACCTTTTCCAGAATTTCCATCATCGTTCTCCTTTCAAAAAGTCATGCTGGTTGGTTCTCTCCTCTTTATCACACGGCCCCCGGCCGCAGGGACACAATACCTGGTCCGGCGGGAACTGAGAATCACTCCTTGCAGCGGGAGAGATACTCGCCGGTGCGGGTGTCAATGGTGATCTTGTCGCCCACGTCGATGAACAGGGGCACCTTGATCTCCGCGCCGGTCTCCAGCACGGCGGGCTTGGTGACGTTGGTGGCGGTATTGCCGGCAAAGCCGGGCTCCGTGTCGGAGACCACCAGATCCATGAAGTTGGGGCACTCCAGGCCGAAGACGTTGCCCTTGTAGCTGAGGACCTTGCACATGGTGTTCTCCTTGACGAAGCGGAACGCGTCGCCCAGCAGGTCCTTGTTCAGGGGCACCATCTCATAGGTCTCCTGGTCCATGAAGTAGTACAGGTCCCCGTCGTTGTAGCTGTACTCCATATCCTTGCGCTCCACAAAGGCCTCTTCAAACTTTGCAGTGGGGTTGAAGCTGGTCTCGGTGACAGCGCCGGTGACCACGTTCTTCATCTTGGTGCGCACAAAGGCCGCGCCCTTGCCGGGCTTGACGTGCTGGAACTCAATGACCTGCATCACCTTGCCGTCCATCTCAAAGGTCTTGCCGTTGCGGAACTCGCCGGCGGTAATTGTTGCCATATTTTTACATCCTCCTAATGGAAATAAATTGTCCTCGGACCATTTTACCGTATTCCTGCCGTAATTGCAAGTATTTTGTGAAGGATTTCCCCTTCTTTTTCCGGCCATCAGGAGCTGCCGCCGGACGCGGGCCGCTTTGCCTGTATAGATATCCCCATTTTATAATAAAGTATGTACGGCTCCGCCGCGCCTGCTTGCGTTTGCGCTCCGGGTCTGCTATACTGCAAGCAATCCATTCCATCTCGATGTTATCTTGATTTTATGAAAACGGGGGATACGGCGATGTTTCATTTTCGCAACGACTACAGCACCGGGGCCCACCCGGCGGTATGGGAGGCGCTGTGCCGGACCAACGGGGAGCGCACGGAGGGCTACGGCCTGGACCCCCTCTGCCGGCAGGCGGAGGAGGAGATTCTCTCCCTGTGTCAGGCCCCTGGGGCCGCCGTCCGCTTCCTGGTGGGGGGCACCCAGGCCAACAAGGTGGCCATCGGCGCCTTCCTGCGGCCCTACGAGGCGGTGCTGGCCGCCGCCTCCGCTCACATCTGCTGCCACGAGACCGGGGCCGTGGAGCACAACGGCCACAAGGTCATCCATCTTCCCACACCGGACGGCAAGCTGACCGGGGACATGGTCCGCGCCGCTGCGGCCGCCCACACCGGCGAGTACACGGTGGCTCCCCGGCTGGTCTATATCTCCAACACCACCGAGGTGGGCACGGTCTACCGCCGGGCGGAGCTGGCGGAGCTGCGGCGGGCCTGCGATGCGCTGGACCTGCTCCTCTACTGCGACGGGGCCCGGCTGGGCAGCGCCATGGCCGCCGGGGACGCGTCCTTTGCCGACTACGGGGCCCTGTGCGACGCCTTCACCGTGGGAGGGACGAAAAACGGCCTCCTCTTCGGCGAGGCCCTGGTGCTGGTGAACCCCGCTCTCCAGCCCAGCTTCCGCCGCTCCATGAAGCAGCAGGGGGCCATCCTGGCCAAGGGCCGGCTGCTGGGGGTCCAGTTCTCCGCCATCCTCCGGGACGGGCTCTATCTCTCCCTGGCCGCCCAGGCCAACGGGCTGGCCCGGCGTCTGGCGGAGGGGCTGGAGGCGCTGGGCGTACCCCTGCTCTTCCCCGCTCAGAGCAACCAGCTCTTTCCCGTGCTGCCGGACAGGGTGGCGGCGGCCCTGGAGGGGGAGGCCACCTTTGAGATCCAGGAGCATCTGGAGGGGGAGCGCACCTGCATCCGTCTGGTCACCGCCTGGGACACCGCCCAGGAGGAGGTGGACGGCCTGCTGGCGCTGCTGAAAAAGCTGCTCCAGTGAAAGGATATCCGTGGAATGTCTGTTAAAGAACCTGTATTCACAGGCGTTGAGGAGGGACCTCTATGAATCTGTCCACCGCCAGCCGCACCTTCCAGCTGCTCAGCCGCATCTTTGATATCCGCACCCCCACTGAGCCCTTCCTGCCCCCGGCCGGGGAGAAGGGGCCCCTGCCCCTCCGGGAGGCCCAGCAGCCCCTCCCCAGGGCCACGCCGGAGTCCCAGGGCATCTCCTCCCGGCACATCCAGCGTTTCCTGGAGGAGCTGGACCGGGACGGAGAGCTCTATCCTCAGGACGTTCTGGTGCTGCGCAATGGCCATGTGCTCTGTCAGGCCGCCTGGGGCGGCCAGGACCTGCGGGCGGTGAAGTACACCTTCTCCGCCTGCAAGAGCGTGGTGTCCCTGGCCGTGGGCCTGCTGGCGGACGACGGGAACCTCTCCCTGGACGAGCAGGTGGCGGACATCTTTGACGGCGAGGGCTCCCTCAAGCGCCGGCTTCGGGGCATGACGGTGGAGGACCTGCTGACCATGCGCTCCGGTGCGCTGTTCACCGAGGCGGAGGCCCTGACGGAGACCGACTGGGTCCGCCGCTTCCTGAGCGCCACCCTCAAGGGGGAGCCGGGGACGGAGTTCGCCTACAACAGCCTGAACACCTACATGCTCTCCGTCATCGTCCGCCGCCGCAGCGGCATGGCGCTGACGGACTTCCTCCAGGAGCGGCTCTTTGGCCCCATGGGCATCACGGACGTGCTGTGGGAGCGGTGCCCCATGGGCGTGGAGAAGGGGGGCTGGGGCCTCTATATCCGGGCCGAGGATCTGGCCAAGCTGGGCCAGCTGGTGATGGACGGCGGCATGTGGCGGGGGGAACGGCTCCTCAGCCGGTCCTACCTCCAGTCCGCCCTCACCCCCCACGCCGTGCCCCCCGCCTCCACCGGGGACTTCAACTACGGCTACCAGATCTGGGTGGGCCGCAGCGAGAACACCTTCCTCTTCAATGGTATGCTGGGACAGAACGTGCTGGGCTTTTTAGACAGCAGCATCCTGGTGGTCTCCCACGCCGGAGCGGACACGGACTTTCAGGAGAGCCGGTACTTTGAGATTGTCAGCCGCTATTTCGGCCGGTTCCCCGCCCGGCTGCCGGAGGATCCGGCCGCCCAGGCCTCTCTGGCGGACGCAGCCGCCGGCTTCTCCGCCTACAGCCGCCCCCCCGCCGCCCTGGATGGCCGGGAGGCGCCCTTTCTCCGCTCCTTTACCGCCCCCGATGGCGCGGCGGCCTCGGTGGGTCTGCTGCCGGTGGCCCTCCAGGCCCTCCACAACAACTACGCCGCCGGTCTGGTATCCGTGGCGGTGAGCGTGAAGGGCGGCCTGCCGGAGCTCATCTATCGGGAGCGGGACGCGCTCCGCCGCCTGCCTGTGGGTTTGGGCCGCCCTGCGGTCACCCAGCTGGACTTCCGGGGGGACGTGTATCAGGTGGCGGCCCTGGGCCGGTTCACCCACGACGAGGAGGAGCGGCCGGTGTTTTACATCCGGCTGGAGTTCCTGGAGACCCCCTGTGTGCGGATCATCAAGCTGATCTGGGACGGGGACGGGCTTCTGCTGCGGCAGAGGGAGACCCCGGGGATCCCCTATGTATTCGAGAAGCTCCGGACCGCCGCCCAGTCGGCCCTCTACAAGCCTCTGCTGCTGGTGGCGGCAGGGGGCGCGGAGGAGGACTATCTGCGCTTCAAGACCCTGCAAATTCTCGCGCCGGAGGTGCGGCTGATTCCCCAGGGACCGGATATGGACTGACAGCGGAGCATAGGGAGGACAGAATGCGCATCACAGAGATTACGGAAAACAAGCGTCAGTATATGGACCTGCTCCTGCTGGCGGACGAGCAGGAGGACATGGTGGAGCGGTACCTGGACCGGGGGACCATGTATGCGCTGGAGGACCGGGGGGCGGTCCGAGCGGTGTGCGTGGTCACCGGCGAGGGGGACGGCGTCCTGGAGATCAAGAATCTGGCCGTGGAACCGGGGAGCCAGCGGCAGGGGTACGGCGGACAGATGGTCCGGTTCCTGCGGGAGCAGTATACCGGCTCCTTCCGGGTTCTCCAGGTGGGCACAGGGGAGAGTCCGCTGACCGTGCCCTTCTATGAGCGGTGCGGCTTCCGGCGCTCCCACGTGGTGAAGGACTTTTTTACACGGTACTATGACCACCCCATCTATGAGGCTGGCCATCTCCTGACGGATATGGTCTACTTCCGGATGGCGCTGTGAACGGAGGGACGGACCTTTGAAGAAGAACAGCGCCCCTCCGGCCGCCAGGGTCATCTGGATCAACGGGGCCTTCGGCGCGGGGAAGACCCAGGCCGCCTATGCGCTCCAGCGGCGGCTGCCCGGGGCCTATGTGTATGATCCGGAAAACGCAGGGTATTTTATTCGCAAAAATTTACCATCCAGCATGGAGCTGGACGATTTCCAGGACTACCCCATGTGGCGGACGATCAATCTGGACATGCTCCGCTATATCCTCCGGAGCCGCACGGACCCGGTCATCGTCCCCATGACCGTCACCAGCAGGGCGTACTATGACCAGCTGATCGGGAAACTGTCAGAGGAGTATGCGGTCCGGCACGTCATTCTGTACGCCAGCCGGGAGACCCTCCTGCGGCGGCTGGCCGCCCGGGGGGAGGGGCGCCGGTCCTGGGCCGCCCAGCAGATTGACCGATGCCTTCAGGCCTTTGAGGCGGAGATCAGGGAGCACAGGATCACCACGGACCACATGACCATCCAGCAGGTGGTCCAGGCCGTGGCGGACTGCGCCGGCCTCTCCCTGGTGGCGGACCGCCGGAGCCGCCCGCGCCGATTCGTCGACCGGCTGGCGGCTCAGTGGCAGCATATGTGGTAGGGGGACAGATCTCCCTCTATATTTAAGTCCTTGACGCACTTGCGCCTGGCCGCCGAATGGGGTCATTGCACAATCGCTTCCTGTCATCCGTCAAGGATGCCCGCGCAGGACTGCCTTGACCGGCTTCTTCCGCCAATCCGGCATCCCCCGCTTATGAATACAGATTCCGAGATCAAACAGGAGACAACAAAAATGACGCTGCAAAATCTTCATACCCACACCGTCTTCAGCGACGGCGGCAGCACGGCGGAGGAGATGGTCCTGGGGGCCATCCGAGCCGGATGCTCCTCCCTGGGGTTCTCCGACCACAGCCCCCTCTCCCCCTTCTATGATCCGGACCGCTACGCCATGGCCGCATCGGACGTGCCCGCCTACCGCAGCGAGATTCTCCGCCTGCGGGAGAAGTACGCCGGGGAGCTGGAGATCTATCTGGGGCTGGAGCAGGACTGCGACTCCCCTGCCCCGGACGCAGGCTTTGACTACCTCATCGGTTCGGTCCACAGCGTGGTGGCGGACGGCGTGTGCCTGAGCGTGGATAACACCCGGGAGGTCCTGGTTTCCGCTGTCCGGGACCACTTTGGCGGGGACTATCTGGCCCTGGCGGAGGCCTACTATCAGCGGGTGGGGGGTGTGGCCGGCAGGACCAGGTGCCAGATCGTGGGCCACTTTGACCTGCTGACCAAGTTCAACGAGGGGGACCGCCTCTTTGACACCGGCGCGCCCCGGTATCTGGACGCGGCCATGGGGGCGCTGGACGCCCTGTTGAAGGAGGACGTGCTCTTCGAGATCAACACCGGCGCCATGTCCCGGGGCTGCCCCAGCGCCCCCTACCCCCCCCTGCTGCGGGCCCTTCGGGACCGGGGCGGCCGGATATGCGTCGCCAGCGACAGCCACCGGGCAGACACCATCGCCTTCGCCTTCCGTCAGGCTGGAGAGCTGGCGCTGTCCTGCGGCTTCCGGGAGATCTGGACGCTGACCGGCTCCGGCTTTCAGGCCGTCCGGCTGGAGAAATTTTTAGAGTGCGTCAAGTAAGGTGGAAGCGATGAAAAAAATTCTGTTGGTCCCCGATTCCTTCAAGGGCACCATGTCCTCCCAGGAGATCTGCGACATCCTCGCCCAGGAGATCCACAAGGTCTGGCCCCAGGCCCAAGTCGTAGCCATTCCAGTGGCCGACGGCGGCGAGGGCAGTGTGGACGCCTTCCTGGCCGCCGTGGGCGGGGAGAAGATTACCGTCCCCTGCAAGGGGCCCTATATGGAGGATATCCAGGGGTTCTACGGCCGTCTGCCCGGTGGCGCGGCGGTGGTGGAGATGGCTGCGGCGGCGGGCCTCCCCCTGGCGGGGGACCGGCTCCACGCGGAGCAGACCACCACCTACGGCGTGGGGCAGCTGATTCTGTCCGCGCTGGACAGCGGAGCGAAAAAGCTGATTGTAGGCCTGGGGGGCAGCGCCACCAACGATGGCGGAGCCGGTATGCTGTCCGCCCTGGGGGTGCGATTCCTCCGTCAGGACGGCACGGCCTACCTCCCGGTAGGCGGCACGCTGGACCAGCTGTGGCGGATAGATCTGAGCGGGCTGGAGCCCCGGCTGTCGGAGGTGGAGATCATCGCCATGTGCGACATTGACAACCCCCTGTGCGGCCCCTCCGGGGCCAGCGTAGTGTTCGGTCCTCAGAAGGGCGCGGACGACGCCATGGCGGCGGCTCTGGACCGCAATCTGTCCCATCTTGCCGATCTGGCAGCGGAGCGTCTGGGGCGCGACCTGCGGGACGCCCCCGGGGCAGGAGCCGCCGGGGGCCTGGGATTTGCCATGGCCGCGTTCCTGGGCAGCCGGATGCAGATGGGGATTGAGACCGTGCTGGACACGGCCGGGTTTGACCGCCTGCTGGAGGGCGCGGATCTGGTGATTACCGGAGAGGGCCGTATTGACAGCCAAAGTGTGCACGGCAAAGTGGTCATCGGAGTGGCCCAGCGGGCCAAGGCCGCCGGCGTGCCAGCAGCAGCGATCGTGGGGGATATCGGAGACGGCGCGGAGGCCGCCCTCCAGCTGGGGGTGTCCGGGATATTCAGCATCAACCGGGTTGCTGTCCCCTTCTCTCAGGCAAAGCTGCGGTCCAAGGACGACATGCGGGCCACGGCGGCCAATCTCTTTCGGTTTATGGAGCGGCTGGGCCTTTAATGGGTCCAGCTGTCTTTTTACATCTCCTGCCCCAGCGCCTCCTCCAGCTTGCCCAGAGCACGCTTTTCAATGCGGGATACATAGCGCCCCGGGTATTGTAAGCGATGCGGTTCGTGATTTTGTGTCGGTTTTATGCGGTTTCCAGCTGGTTGAAGCGAAATTTGATGATGATTTGTTTATCTGCTGTCAGCTCGATTCGTTCGATGAGGCTGACAAGCAGCTCCCGATTGGTGGATGCGGTATCCAAGAACCGCTCCACCAGTTTTTTTGCCAAGTCGGCCTGTTCCGCCGGGGAGAAGTCCGGGCGGTCCAGCTGGCTGAGGCGCTGCTCCAGGGCAGCGCGGTCGGTCTTGACCTTGGTGTAGATGCGCTGAAAGTCGCCTTCGTCCAGAACGCCGCCCAGCTTATCCATGTAGACCTTGTCCAGATGGGCGGTCAGGCTGTCGATCTTAGCCTTGAGAGCGCTGATCTCCTTCTCGTTGTCCGCCTCCGCGACAGCCTTGGCCACTGCCCTCTGTGCCTGTGGCAGGAGTCGGTCCGCTTGGAGATAGGCCCCGCAGACCTCCCGTACCTTTTCCACCACCGCCCGGGTGACCGTCTCCTCCTTGATGGTGTGACTGGTGCAGACCCCCGCTTTGGTGAACCGCTGGTAGGTCCGGCAGACAAAATACAGCCGGTCCTCTCCCGCCGCGTTTTTCCGGTTGAGCACCGCCAGCGGGTAGCCGCACTCGTGGCAGAAGATTAGCCCCTTGAGGAGAAAATCATAAGTCCGGCTGCGGGTATGCCTGCGGCTGTTGACCAGGGCCCGTACCTTGTCGAATGTCTCCCGGTCGATGATCGGCACATGTGTACCCTCTACCACCACCCAGTCCCGGCGATCCTGCTTGATGCACTTCTTGGACTTGTAGTTAATCTTCCGGGTGCGGCCCTGAACCATGCTGCCGATATAAGTCTCATTTTGCAGCATATCGGAAATGCGCTCACTGCTCCATAAGCCGGTGTAGGGACCGGGGTTTGGAACCGGCAGCCCGGCGTAGGTGGCCGGGGTGGGCACGCCCTCGGCGTTGAGTTGTGCCGCAATTTGGCGGCAACTCACGCCCTCCAGCGCCATGCCGAAGATACGGCGCACTATGGGGGCTGCGTCCTCGTCGATGACGATTTTGTTCTTCTCTGTGGGGTGCATCTTGTAGCCATAGACTGGCTTTGC
>OFHO01002443.1_pt1 | contig 11304 bp, 9 predicted proteins | sample 1521531 | NCBI WGS metagenome assembly OFHO01 (sample SAMEA3504124, study PRJEB24116) | mouse gut metagenome | biome: mouse gut; feature: mouse-associated habitat; material: faeces | place: Denmark | collected 2011
TCAGAACGCTCGAATTAAAAGAGGTTGTTGTCACGGCTAAAAAAATAAGGCAATCGGGTGATACAATATCTTATGCTGCATCTTCATATATAAGCAAAAATGATAAGACTTTAGAGGACTTACTCCGGAAAATGCCCGGTATTGAGGTGAAATCGGACGGACAAATTATATATAATGGACAATGGATTAATGAGTTCTATATCGAAGGGTTAGATATGCTTGGCTCTAACTATGGAGTAGCCACCAAAAATATAGATGCGCATGACATTGGGTCTGTACAAATTCTTGAAGACCACCAAGATGTAAAAATGCTCCAAGGCGTAAGGCGCGGAGCCGCACCAGCAATGAATATACGCCTAAAGCAGAGCGCTAAGGGTATCTGGTCGTCCACTTTTGATGGTGCTATAGGAAGCCAGCCCAATATATCCTGGGACGCATCGGTCTCACTAATGAACTTCAGGCGTAATGCTCAAAATATATCGGTTTATAAAACCAATAACATCGGTGTTGATTTACGACCTGAAATCAACGCTCCATCTACATACACATCATCTTACGGAACTGGGATATTATATCCTGAAACTCCATCTTTATCTAACAAGTACTCTTATAGAAACACCTCTCATAGCCTTTCAGTGAACCAGTTGCTGAAACTTAGTGAAGATAAAACATTTACGTTTAATCTAAATTATCTTTTCGACAAAGAAAAGCGTAATTCAAATGATGAAACAACGTATTTGTCTGATAGTGTGGCAAGGTATATCATCAAGGAATCTAATTCTTCTGATATACATCAGCATTTTGTTGGGACCCATGCTGTTTATAAACTTAATGGGAAGAAAATATACCTCAAAAATACTCTTTCCGCCAATGCGTCTTTTCCAAAAGGAGAAGGACTAATTAATGATTTAATTCTCCAAAAATTTTCAGCTCACTCAATAAAAATTGATGATGAATTGAAACTTAACTATAAGAAACATAATGGGGGAATTGCAGATGCTTCATTTCATATATCCTATAACGATAAGAAGGGATTATTGAATCTGCCTAATAATGAATTTTGTCAGATAGTAGATCAACGAAGCTTCAATATTGACGGAAGTGGCTCCTTGATTGCTCTTTCAATACCACACTTCATGTTTAATCTGAATGGAGAAGTTGATGCAAGTTGGCAACATGCTAATACCAATCTTGATATTGACAATCAGTCTATGCCTGATGATCAACAAACATGGCAGGTTGGTGCAAGGGTTACTCCAAAAATATTTTGGCATTATGGGCAAAAATTTCAATGGCTTATATATGTGCCTGCAGGTTTTATGTATTATAAGTCTGACAATCAAACTTGGAATTATAATAAAACATTCTTCTCGATAAGACCATATTCGAACATAACATATAAACCATCAGACCGGCTTTCGTTCTCACTTACCACAATAGGTGAAGAATCCTTACCTTCTGCCATATCCATTATGGTTCAAAAACGATTTATAGACTACCGCACAACCATCTCTAACCCGGGACATATTGAAGCGACAATGAACCGAACACTAAAAACGGCATTCAATGCGAGCTATACAAATGTGTTGGATATGCTATTTGGTAGCCTTGCATTAACGTATGTTCAATCGCGTTATGGCAATAGTTCCGGATATGACATAACTGACGATATTATTAATTATATAAGATTGCCATATTCTACAAATAGCCGGATATGGCAACTTGATCAAACATTTTCAAAAGGCTTTTTCCGATGGAACTCAAAGGTAAGTGAGTCATTTAGTATAGGCATGAATAATAGTGAATATTATATCAATGATGAAATTCATGAAGGCAAAAGCAAGTATCTTCGGGCTAAACTTTCATATAATGCGGCGTTTACTAAATGGCTGTCTTTTGAGACCTCAAATGAATATACCCTATCCAAGAGCTTTACAGATGGCAAAGCTAATGATGGCACGAAACATACCTTTACCAATGCCACGTCCATTATACTGTGGCCGTTTAAGCAACTGAATGTATCGCCATCTGTGATGTTCTATAATAATAACTACTCTACATCATATCGAAATAATGTGTTCCTGAATTGCAATATTGAATATACTCTCGGAAACACCATATTGTCACTGCAATGCAGCAACTTGTTAAACAACGATGTTTTTCGAAGGTATAACGACAATGGAATCATTAGATACTCAAGCGAGTATCATTTGCGAGGACGCACTATTATGGTAGGAATTAGAATACGAATAACATAAATATACACCCATGAGAATTTTGATTGCACTTTTAGCATCCTTAATGATGCTTGCCGGGCCTGCGGCTATAGCACAGGTTACCGTATCGTATGCTATGGATACGCCTACGTTTACCCTCGCTCACGAGGATACTGATAAGTATGAGACATTAGATACTTGCTATCTTAACGTTTCATATCAGTTCAAGTATCGCAATTCAGATCAAGTCATTGAATACAGTGAACAATCAGAATCTCCTGAATGGACGTATATACCCGATGAAATTGCTACTGTAATGGACTATCATTGCCATGTCGCAACATGCAATTATGGAGGAAGAAATTGGAAAGTGTATTATACAAATGACATTCCTGTTCCTTATGGACCGTGGAAGCTGAACGGAGTAAAAGGATTAGTCCTTAAGGCTGAAGACTCTGAAAACAACTTTATTTTTGAAGCTGTAGGTTTGACACAAAAGCCACAACCTATCATTCGCTATGACTGGAGTAGAAAGAAAATGAAGAAAGAAGATTGGAAAAAATTTGAGCAGGAGATGTATAAAAACGCTGGGGCATTCGTCCGAAACACCGGGGCACGCATCCTTATTATGGATAACAGTGAACAAGGTTTTCATCGTCTCAATGAAGATTGGTCTCAATACTACAATCCATTAGAAAGATAATAAACAAACAGTTTTTTCAAAACGTAGATTATCAAGTTATACTGTGAACTCCGCCCTCGGCATAAAATGTCGAGGGCTACTCTTAACGATAATAACTCAATGTATTCATCATATTTTATAACCAGAGCAATGAACAAGATTCTCATTGTAGATGCGTCCGCATCAGACGGGAGAATTATGGCAGGCTTGTTGACACGGGCCGGTTATGATCCTGTCGTTACGGATTGCATCGAGGCCGGAAAAGTTGAGGTGGCAAAGCTGCCTCCCGGCGCGGTTATCGTCACGGCAATGCGATTGTCGGACGGTACCGCAAAAGAGTTTATTAACTGGCTGAAGACCGAGGGATACAAATTCCCCGTTATAGCCATAGTGGATAACCTGCACACTGACGCTGTTGATGTGATGCGTGGCGGTGGAGCTGTCGATGTGGTTCAGCGGCTTGCGATTGACAAGCAACTGATTGAAACGGTTGAGAAATATGCCAAACCGGAACACGTCGTGCTGACACTCGGCAATCAACTGTTACCACGCAAAAGTGAGGTATGGCAGAAGATTGAGGAAAAGATAACGGCTATTGCTGCGACCAATGCCAATGCAATTATCTTCGGGGAGTGCGGTTCGGGCAAGGAACAGGTGGCATACCAAATTTACCTCAACAGTTCGCGGGAGCAGAAACCAATAACTATCGTCGATGCCGGAGGCGCGGCTCTCATAGGTCGGCACAATCCTGAGAATGAGCGTAGTGAAATCTACAACCGCATAGAGGGATACTTTCAAAAGTCGGCAGGTGGAACAATCATCATAAAGAATGTGCATCTGTTGACCTTTGAAAAACAATCGGTGTTACTGCATATCCTCGAAACCGAACATCCCGACGTGCGTGTTATCTGTACCGCAGAGCCGGAGCTGTTGAAGATGGTAGCGGAAAAGACATTCCGCTCCAACCTGTTCTTCATACTACGACAATCGGACATCGCCGTGCCGTCGCTGAAAGAAACGACCGAGGACATTCCTGTAATCGCCGACTTCTTCCTCAAACGCTATGCCGCCCAGACCGGTAAGCAGCGAAAACACCTCGACGCATCGGCAATAAAGGCGTTGAAACTTTACCCGTGGCCCGGCAACGTGCGCGAGTTGAAAGACATAGTTCTTTTCACTGACTTCCACGCCAAAGGCGATAACATAACAGCAGAGGACATCAACTTCAACCTTTCCGAACCGGGAAAAATGGATGAGTTGAGCCAAAAAAATCCGCGACTGGAAAAGGAAAATATAATCAAAGCATATAAGCGTGCCGGTACATGGGCCGGAGCTGCAAAACTACTTGGAGTATCAGAAAGGGCTCTCCTTGAACAGCGTAAGAAGCATGGAATAAGCAAAAACGGAGAACTGGAGTCTTGACAGCTCCAATAAAATTTGCTAACTTTGCAGTGCAAAATAGGCAAATATTGTGACTGAGGAGTCGGTCACACTGAAAATATAGGATAACATAACTTCCGCAAGAGTTCCCTTGTAAATCTGCAAAATTGACAAATGACGAACTTAGCGTGAGGATTATGCTATGCTTACTGCATAGCGTATAGTCACTCAAGCTATCGTCATAGGCTTTGCAGAGCCTTCAAGGGTTAGCGTAGGTTTCTATACGCTATTTTTTTGACTTCAATATTAGAACGGTCTTTAATTTATAGTTCAATTTTCACGCACAAACTTCCGAAAACCGGACGTTTCTTCCACTTTTAATTTTTAACAGTTTGCCTAATATGGGCTATTAATTAGCGTTTAATAAGTAACTTACAACTTTAACACTCCTTAAATCGCCAAAATTCAAATCCACTCGGTTATAATTTGCGAATGAGGGCTAATCCTCGCAGAACTACTAAAAACGCAACCGAATGGAAACAACAACTCCACCGAACACTTCCGGCTTCAGGAAGAAGCCCACCCGCAAGTTAAAACGTCCTTCAAGTGGACGTAAATCCAACCACACAAACATGGCTCAGGCCGATGACAGAGCCAAGCACCTGCTCATAGGATCATTCTTCCTCATGTGCACAGCCGAACTTCTCGCTCCCTTGTTCCACCAAAACACCGGTGCTATCCCCACCGCTGAAAAATAAATATGGAACAGGCTGCAACAAGCGATGCAAATTTCAAGACCGCGCTCATGGCGCACATGGCAATTACTGACGCCCGCGCCAATAACGATGATAAAGTTAGAGCACCTCCCACATTGTTCTACAAAGGAGAGCGCATAATCCATCTCGATGATTTTGCAGACGGTCTGCATCTTACAAAAAAGACCGTGAGGAAATACCGCGACGATGGAAAACTCGAAGTCTTTGAAAGCGTAACCGGCAATATCGCTTTCGTGACACAGGAGGCGTTCAACAATTTCATCGACAACAATTTCATCAGCTCCCGGCATCCGGACTACACAAAGCTGAAGAAGAAACATAACAAATCAGGCAGAAATGCCGAGTAATAATCACCGCTAAATCATAATTCATTATGGAACAGACTCCTGAAAAGGATGAAGTGCTGATTGCCCGCAACAATGAAACTGGGCAGGTAGGCGCAGTAGTCGGGCAGAATCCCGACGGAACACCCCAGACCGCCGATGTGAAGTCGGCTTCGTTGAGCGACCTTGTGAAGTTCAACAAGGGACAGAACCCCCTCGAAGCGTTCTTATCCAACTTCATGCGTCAGGCGCAGAATCCGACAACTTTCGGACTTTTCCGGCTCTCCGCCGACCAATATGAATCAACCGCCGCGCCTCTGAGCGATATGCTCAAAAATCCGGAAGCATACAAGGATATGCTAAAGCAATACGAGGTCGATCCCAAGGCAACCGGCGTAAAACAGCCGCCTGTCGATGTCAACCGCATAGACTGGGCCACCATCGAGAAAGAATGGGGCATAACTCGCTATGAACTCGAAAAATCCGGCGCGCTCAACCAGATGATCTACAACCGCAAGTCGCCCCAGCTGTTCACGCTGAAACCCGACTTTGGCGGCGTACTGTTCGAGATGGAAGCAAAGCTCTCGTTCCGCACGAACCCCGACGGCTCGTTCTCGCTTATCCCGCATCCTGTCAAGCGTGCGCCGAAGCTCGATCAGGAATACAAGGGCATCAAGTTCACTGACGACGACAAGGCGCAACTGCGTAAGACAGGCAACCTCGGAAGGATAGTGGAACTCGCCGATACCCAGACGGGAGAGGTAAAGAAATGCCTTGTGAGCATCGACCGTCTTACCAATGAAATCGAGAGCATCCCGGTCGCTGAGGCATTTATCAAGCCCAAAGTCGCCAACATCGACCTGACCATGAGCCAGATCAATTTCCTCAAGACCGGCGGCACAATCAAGGAGCAGTTCATACAGCTCCCTGACGGACGGCAGTTCACAGCTGACCTGCAATACAGTGCCTGCAAACGAGAGGTGGAGTTTGTCAATTCCGAATACTACCGTAACAAACAGGCGCAGGAGAACAAACGCGAGGACGGACTCGACGAGCGTTGGCACAATGCCGACGGCTCCATCAAGAGGCTTGAACACTGGTGCAAGCTCCCACTCAGCCCACAACAGCAGGCGGATTATCTCGCCGGAAAACAGGTTCTCGTCGGCGAGAGCAAAGACCGTTACGGGCATGACTGCACCATATACTTCCAGTACAACAAGGAAAAGAACGCTCCCGAAACAACAAGGGTGTATCCCGACCGCGACAAGGTCGTGGGCGTGGCCGAGGAACACAAGACACAGGTCGCGGTAAACAACGAGGGCAAGACCAACGAGGCGACAAAGGGCCTGAAAGAACCTCTCACGACCGGACAGACCGGGCCTAAGGACGAACAGCAGAAGAAGGCCCAGCAGAAACCCAAAGGCCCCAAAGTATAGCCGCCTCGCCACCATATTCCACAATCAGCTTATGACGCGATTCACTTGATCGTCCGCATATACTACGATTGAACAATACCGGTCTATCCCGCCGGAGCGCATGATCAAGGTCAGTAAAGTATCCCCACAGGCACGGGGATGGCTCCACCGTCCCCGTGCCTTAATACAAACCCACCACAAAACCCACAAAAATTAAAGTTATGATTTTAATCATCTGCGAGAAATATCGCATATCGAAAGCTGTCGCCGAAGCATTGAAGGCGACCGATAAATTACATCACGGCATATACGCCAACGACGACATCACAGTGGCATTTGTCCGCAATAATTTCATATCATTCCCATCTCTTGAGGAAATGGCCGGAGGCGCGTTGCCTTACGTTCCCGGCAGTTACAGGATGCGTGTGACGGACAAGGAAACCGACCGTATGCTCAAACGTCTGTTCCACGCAGCAAAGGAAGTGGTGTTCGCATCGCCCGAAGGTGCGGAAGCGCAGGCCCGCTTCTTCAACCTCTGCCGTCATTTCCGCGTAGGGCAGCCCACGAGCCGTATGTGGCTCACACGCCTTGACAGCGGCTCAATCAAGGCCGCATACTCCCACAGGGAGAAAGGCAGGGTGCTTCACGACCTCGCCCAGTCTGGACTGGTGGCGAAAGGCACAGACCTGTTGTTCGGTTACAATTTCAGCAGGGTTCTTGACCGGTGGTTTTATGAAAACAAGACCATTTCCCGCAAAGAAGCCGTTGCAATGGCATATATAGGCCGACTGTCAAGTGCGGCGACTGAGATGCGTAACGCTCCTGACCAATACCGCATACATCTCAACACAGGCGGATTGCATCTTGTATCGGAAATGTCGTTCAGTTCGGAAGTGGAATGTGCGCACGCCGCATCTGAAATCACTGTCGGCGAAACGGTCAATGCCCGGCTGTCGGTCACAGACGCTACACCCAAAATCCATCTCCACACCATGCTGACACTCCAGATGGATGCCTTTGACAATCTCGGATTCTTGCCGTCCAAGACACTCCGCATCGCCACACGGCTTTTTGAAGCCGGACTAATCACTTCGCCATACACCGACGGCGACGGCCATCACATCACGATAACAGGGCCTTTACTGCCGACCTGTTCAAAAAACGAGTACAGGCTCTACAATCTCATTCAGGGGCGTATGCTGGCCGTGGCCATGCAATCTGACGCACAACAATCTGCCATCTTCTCCGTGGAGATCGCAGGTATACGGTTCGCACACAGATGGCACTTAAAGCATCCTAAACCCGAATACATCGGCTCATCGGAACAGGAATACGAAATAACAAGCGTGAATGTACTGCCGGAACGTAAGAAATGCCGGATCTCCTTCTCTTTCTCCGCAATACTCGCCAATCTGCACCGATACTACACAACCAATACCTGCTCCGTACCGAGGATACCGTACTGTGAGTTTGCCCATGAATGGGGCACTGTACTGGAAAGCCTTGCGGCAAAGGGCTTCCTCGAGATAGTGGACGGCAATATCCGGCTTACCTCGGAGGGCAACCGCCTTGTTATTGACATTGATTCCTACGAGCTGGAAAACGACCTGCTCAGCCCGTCATTCGACCCTGGCATGGTGCTTATCGGCAAGATCAAGGGGCGCAACGCAGTCAAGCACTTCGAGGACTGGCTGACACACACCGTAGGCAGCATACTCAAATATGTTCCGAAAGAGGAAATCCGCCCCGTCGAAATGATAAAAACCGGGGATGTGGAGTTCATGCCCGAAAAATAGGTGTTGACAGATAGCGAATAATCCGATAAAAATCGCTAACTTTGCCACTGAATCGCAGTCATAATTTTATTTTGATTGTGGATTTAGTGGTGAGAAGGCGGGAGGGATACCCGCCTTCTTTTTAACTTCTATCCACCCACCACAAAATCTACAATAATTTATGGAAGTATTACTGATTGAGAAGGAAACACTTGACTGTATCCTCGACGAGCATGAGCTTCTATGCAACATGGTCGTCAATCTTGCGGCACATCTTAGGAAGAAGAAGCCTGACGAACTGATGTCTGCCGCCGAAGTATGCGATTTCCTTAATATAGGTACAACCACGCTTCAGACACTCCGTAACAGCGGGAAGATTGGTTTTGTTAGGGAAGATAACAACCGTGTCGGCTATCCTTGCAGTGAGGTCATCGGCTATCTGGAGCGGAACGGTGTTTCACCCAATGCCTTTGCCAATGGCTGACGAGATAATAAATAAATCCGATGCAAGGATTATCTCAGCAAGAGAACAGACACGGAAGGCGTTTGAAGCCGTCGGGATTATCCGCGACAGCCATCACCCGATACTCGGCGGCATAAGTTTTTTGACAGACGAGCAGGTTGCGATGCTTTTGAATGTCACCCGGCGCACAATCCAGAACTACCGCGACCTGGGACTGATACCATATTACAAGCTCTGCGGCAAATGTCTGTATGCCGAGCGAGAGATACAGCAACTGATGGATGAGAATTATCATCCACGTTACAACGAATAAACCACCAATTCAAACTGACAGTGGCGACAGCCGGGATTAACCCGATTGCCGCCACTGTTATTTTCAGGCGTTATTATTTTATTTTTCGTGGCCGTCCTCGTTTTGGTAGCGGTGTCGGCACGAATGTTGTCGGCTTCTCCGGCAACGGCTGGATCTCCACCGGCATGGTGTCAAACTTCGCTCTCATGCGCTCCATATCTTCAGATACGGTCTGGTCGAGCATGGTCACATAGATTTGCGTTGTGGAAATATCTGAGTGACCGAGCATCTTGGACACGGTTTCCAGAGGCACATGGTTGTTGAGCGACATGGTTGCGAATGTGTGGCGCGCGATGTGGGTTGTCAGGTGCTTCTTGATTTCCGCTTTCGTTGCAATTTCCTCCAGATAGGAGTTCATGCGCTGGTTGGAGATAACCGGGATAACAAGGTTCTTGGCTACCGCTTTGGGATGGTTGCGGTATTTCTCAGCAATTTTCAGCGGTATCTCAAGCATCGGTATAACGCTCATCTCGTTTGTTTTCTGACGTGCCTTGCGTATCCACTTCTCGCCGTTTTCATCAGTCCCTATCTGGTCGTGGGTCAGTGTGGAAATATCCACAAAGGCAAGACCTGTGAAGCAGCAGAACACGAAGGTGTCACGCACGAGGTCAAGACGGGGAGAGGTGGACAGGTCAAGGGCGATTATCCTTTTGAGTTCGGCCTCGGTCAGTTTCTCTCTTTCAGATTTGGTGCGGGTGTATCGTTTGCCCACAAACGGATCCTCGTCAATCCACTTGTTGGCTATGCCTACACGGACAACATTTTTCAGATAGCGGATATATTTCACCGCAGCATTGTTGGCACACCCTTTCTTCACACGCAGATGATGCTCGAAGTCGTCCACCATACCCGATGTGAGTTTTTTCATCGGAATATCTTTCACGCCTTCCTTGTCAAGCAGGAATTCTTCCAGATACTTCACACAACGTTCCCAACGGAGTACGGTAGCCTCGCAGACATCGCCGCGTTCCAGTTTCTCGCGCACCTTCACGTTTACCTCGCGGAAAGCCTCGCACAGCATCTTCGGCTTTTCAAGTTTGCCGAGGAAGGCCCGTTTAAGCACATCCGGGTTAACCATCTCGTCACGCATGACAAGCTGGTTGTGTATCTCGCAGATTTTCGTGCGTATCGTGTCGAGGTAACGGTTCAGTTCAAGGTCTTTCTTAGTCTTGCCTTTCGACTGACCTTTCGCCGCATTCCAGTTTTCGGGAACAACAGTTCTGTTGATATACACTTCCGCACGCTGACCATTCATCGTGATGCGGAGCACGACCGGGATTTCGCCCTCCTTGTTCGGGCGGCCTTTCCTTGCCATGAAGTTCAAGGAAAAGTAACTTTCATTGGATAATTTCATTTCTTGTGGCTTTAATGGTTAAACTAAAGATACAAAATAATTTTCATTTTCTCAAATGTAAATCATTGAAGGACACAAGAAATACGGGGTTTTGAGGTGGCAAAAAGGGTACTTTCGCGGAAAAATATGGAATTGCCACCTCGATTTGCCACCTTTTTTAACATTTATTTAATGGGCAAGACGATTAAATAAGTGCCACTCAAGAGGTATAGCCGTTGTTGTGGTACTTTTTAATGGCATTTGTGGTACATCGTGAGAAGTGTACCACATCCTCATAAAACAGCCACCTTATAAGGCTTTCGAGGTGGCAAATCTTCAGCCACCTTGTTGCGTGCAAATCGCTGAAAAATAATGAAATAAATCCTTTAGAGGTGGCAAAACGTGGTACAATTTCTCTTGCCACCTTTATGCACACCAGATACTTCAATATTTTGCAATGATTGGGGATAGAGGGCATAAAATAAAACCTCTGAAAATCGGTGATTTTCAGAGGTTTTCGTCGGATTGATAAACCCTTCTGTGATCCGCCTGGGGCTCGAACCCAGGACCCCAACATTAAAAGTGTTGT
>OFHO01002445.1_pt1 | contig 11296 bp, 10 predicted proteins | sample 1521531 | NCBI WGS metagenome assembly OFHO01 (sample SAMEA3504124, study PRJEB24116) | mouse gut metagenome | biome: mouse gut; feature: mouse-associated habitat; material: faeces | place: Denmark | collected 2011
GTTGAGACAGGGGCGGCCTGCGCCGCCCCGCCTCCGGACAGAAAATCCGGGCACTCTCAGGGCCGCAGGCTCTGGTTTTCATAGATGCCACCGCAGCGAATAAAGTAAGAGGTGAATACCATGAAGAAAGAAGTTGTCGCCATGCTGCTGGCCGGCGGTCAGGGTAGCCGGCTCTACGCCTTGACCAGCAACGTGGCAAAGCCCGCCGTACCGTTTGGCGGGAAGTACCGTATCATCGACTTTCCTCTGTCCAACTGCGTCAATTCTGGAATCGACACCGTGGGCGTTCTCACCCAGTACCGTCCTTTGGAGCTGAACAGTTATTTGGGCAATGGCCAGCCCTGGGACCTGGACCGGTCCGACGGCGGCGTACACATTCTCCCCCCCTATCAGCGGGAGGGCGAGCAGGGCACCTGGTACAAGGGCACTGCCAACGCCATCTATCAAAACATAGGCTTCCTTGATATGTATGACCCGGAGTACGTCGTCGTTCTGTCCGGCGACCACATCTACAAAATGGACTACTCTGAAATGGTCGCCTACCACAAGAAGGCGGGGGCCGCCTGCACCATCTCGGTGCTTGAGGTCACCATGGACGAGGCCAAGCGTTTCGGCATTCTGAATGTAGAGGACAACGATCAGGTCTACGAGTTTGAGGAGAAGCCCCCCCAGCCCAAGAGCAATTTAGCCTCCATGGGCATCTACGTATTCACCTGGTCCAAGCTGCGTAAATACCTGATCGACGACGAAGCCGACCCCAATTCCTCCAACGACTTTGGCAAGAATATCATCCCCAACATGCTCAATGCCGGTGAGAAGCTGATGGCCTACCGTTTCGCGGGCTACTGGAAGGACGTAGGTACCATCGACTCTTTGTGGGATGCCAATATGGATATGCTGGCCGGCCGCAGCAGCGGTCTGGACATGTATGATGAGAGCTGGCCCATCTACGCCCGCACGCCCATCAAACCGCCCCACATTACCGGTCCGGACGCGGCAATCTCCCACTCTCTGGTTACCGGCGGCTGTCAGGTCGATGGCACGGTTGCCAACTCGGTGCTCTTCCACTCCGCCACGGTGGAGCAGGGGGCCGATATTCAATATTCCATCCTGATGCCCGGCGCCAAGGTCAAGGCGGGGGCTAAGGTATACTACTCCATTGTGGCGGAGAACGCCACAGTAGAGGCCGGAGCCTGTATTGGTTCTGCTCCCAGCGGAGAAGAGGGCTGGGGAATTGCCGTGGTAGCCAGCGGAGTTACCATCGGTGAAAACGCGGTGGTCGCCCCCAAGGCCATGATCCGCGAAGATGTGAAGGGAGGTGAGCGGGCATGAATGATCTGCATGGAATTTTGTTCGCGTACCGCTCTGATGCCAACCTGGGTGAACTGACCCGCCCCCGCAACACCTGTTCCCTGCCCTTCGGCGGCCGCTACCGGCTGATCGACTTCATGTTGTCCAACTGCGTCAACGCCGGCATTACCGACGTAGGCGTAGTGGTACACCAGAGCTACCAGTCCCTTCTGGACCACCTGGGTTCCGGCAAGGACTGGGACTTGAGCCGCAAGCACGGCGGCCTGCGCATTCTGCCCCCGTTCAGTTACACAGAGCAAGGCCACGGTGAGTACCGGGGCAGCATGGAAGCTCTGGCCGGAGTCTATGACTATCTGGAGGATATCCGTCAGGACTACGTTCTTCTGGCCTGGGGCGACACAGCCATCAACCTGCCGGTCAGCGAGGTCTTTGAGCAGCATCTGAGTTCTGGCGCTGACATTACTGTCGTGTGTACTCCCACTTTAAAGGGTGCTCCCCGGTTCTCCGAGTATGTCGAAGTCAGCGAGGAGGGACGGATTACAGACCTGTCCATCCATCCCACTGCCGCCGACAAGGCGCTGGAATCGCTGGAAATCTATGTTCTGTCTAAGCGTCTGCTGATGGACATGGTAGACTACTGCGCCGCTCACGATGTCTCCAATTTCAGCCGCGGGGTCCTTCAGCCCCGGATGAAATCCCTAAAGATGATGCCCTATGTCCACAAGGGCTATGTGGGCCGTTTCCAGTCGGTAGGGGACTACTATCAGCGTTCCATGGAACTGCTGGACCCGGCCGTCCGGGCCGATCTGTTCAACTCCGCCCGTCCCATCCGCACCAAGGACCAGTCCAACCCCTCCACCTACTATGGACCCGAGTCCGTATCGAAATGTTCTCTGGTGGCGGACGGCTGTCAGATTGAGGGCGAGGTGTCCAATTCCATCCTGGCCCGTGGTGTCATCGTGGAAAAGGGAGCCAAGGTGTCTGACAGTGTGCTCATGCAGGGCACAGTGGTCAAGGCAGGGGCCTCTTTGTCCTATGTCATCGCCGACAAGGATGTCACGGTAAACGAGGGCCGTATGCTCATGGGCCACGCCACCTATCCTCTGGCCATCGCCAAGGGTTCTGTCGTTTAACTTCTCCACAGGCGCCCTCCTCATACAGGAGGGCGTCTGCCCCATATCGTGAAATCCCCAAAAATTTCCAATCTGAAAAGAGGACTTCCTATGAAAATTCTTTTTGCTACCTCTGAAGCAACCCCTTTCATCAAAACCGGCGGACTGGCTGACGTGGCCGGTTCTCTGCCCCAGGCTCTGGCGGCAGAGGGACACGAGGTCAAGGTGATTCTTCCCCTGTACGAAGGAATTGGAGAGGAATGGCGCTCCAAAATGGCCTTCCTGAAGTATTTCAATGTCACACTGGCATGGCGTCAGGTGTACTGCGGGATCTTCGAGGTCGAGTACCAGGGCGTCACCTTCTGGTTTGTAGATAATGAATATTACTTCAAGCGTTGGCAGCTCTATGGGCATTTTGACGACTGCGAGCGGTACGCCTACTTCTCCCGTGCCGTGGTGGAGGCCCCAGGCCAGTTGGGCTGGTCTCCGGATATCATCCACTGCAACGACTGGCAGACAGCTCTGGTTCCCATCTACCTTCTGGAAGAAAAGTACCGCATTCCGGAACTGGCCGGAGTCCGGACCGTCTATACCATCCATAACATTGAGTACCAGGGCCGTTACGGGGATCAGGTGCTGCAAGATGTCATCGGCCTGGACCGCAGCTATTTCAATGAGGGGATGCTCTCCTTCCACCGGGATGTCAACCTGATGAAGGGCGCCATCATGGCCTCCAACTTTGTCACTACGGTCTCCCCCACCTACGCACAGGAACTGCGCACCCCCTTCTATGCCCACGGTCTGGACGGGGTCATCAACCAGCAAAGCGGCAAACTGGAGGGCATTCTCAACGGTATCGATGTAGACCTGTACGACCCCAGCGCCATGGAAGGGCTGGCGGCCAACTTCACCGCCAAGTCACCGGACAAGGGCAAAGCGGCCTGCAAAGCGGCGCTTCAGCAGGCTGTCGGGCTGGAACAGAACCCGGATGTTCCTCTTGTCGCCTGTGTCTCCCGTCTGGTTGGTCACAAGGGCTTCTCTATGGTCAGCGACGCAATTCACGACATTATGGGCCTGGGTGTACAGATGGTCATTCTGGGCACCGGCGACTGGCAGTATGAGGAGGCGTTCCGCTGCGCCCAGGGGCAGTATCCGGGCCGTTTCTCCGCCCAGCTCACCTACTCCGCGCCTCTGTCCAACATGATCTACGCCGGAGCCGACCTGCTCCTTATGCCTTCTGTCTCGGAGCCCTGCGGCCTGTCTCAGATGATCGCCATGCGGTTCGGCACCATCCCTGTCGTGCGGGAGACCGGCGGCTTGAAGGACACTGTCTTCCCCTACAACAAGTTCGAGGGCACGGGCCGCGGCTTCACCTTCTCCAACATCAGCGCCGGCGATATGGTGTGGGTGCTTCGCGAGGCGGTGGAACTGTACCACAACGACAAAGACGCCTGGAAGGGCCTGCAAAAGGAGAGCATGACTGCTGATTTCTCCTGGAAAAATTCCGCCCAGCAGTATCTCGACATTTACAATCGCATCCTAGGTTAATTTCTCCCTGCCCACACTGAATAGGACTTCCATATCTTAAAAATGGGAAGTAATGAGGAATATTTCACATGTTATGCCCTTTCTGTGGACACGCAATGAGACACGGTAACATTTATGGTTCTGGTTCCGTTGGGGGTGTATTGGCTCCCGGAAGGGCAAAAGTCTCCGGTTACGACGGCTTTTTCTTTTAAAAAACGGATCAAAGAAGCTGGAGGTATAGTAATCGACCAACTTGGGCCGCTTTCATTTGCCAAAAAGAAACCCATCAGTTTTTATTGCGGCACTTGCGGCTGCTTTCTGGTCAACGGTCCCGCTTCCGGGGAGGACAGCGGCTTCATGCAGAACCTGGAAAGTACCGGCCAGTAACCCCCGTTATAATTTTTCCAGCCCCGTCCCTGTGGACGGGGCCATTTTTGTCTTTTCCGGAAATTCCACGTTTTCTCCTGTTTCAACCGTTGACGCACCCCGGAAAATCTGCTAAAATGGGTATTTGTGGGAACTATTTTCCCTTTCCATCTCTAATTCAAACAGGAGGCGCTGTTTATGAAACAATATACCCCGGAATACACCAAGGAGCAGCTGACTGAGATGATCACCGGCAAGCTCCAGCGCAATTTCGGCTGTACGGTCGAGACTGCCAACAACAACCACATGTTCAAAGCCTGTGCCTTGGTCCTGCGAGACATTATGTCCCGCCGCCGCATGGAAACCAGCAACGAAATATGGGAAAAGCAGCAGCGGCAAGTCCACTATCTGTCCCTTGAGTTCCTGATGGGCCGTTCCTTGGAAAAGAACGCCTATAATCTGGGGCTTCTGGACACTCTGCGCGAGGTTTTGGAGGACATGGGCTACTCCGCTTCCGACCTCTTTGAGTCCGAACCGGATGCCGGTTTGGGCAACGGCGGTTTGGGGCGTCTGGCCGCCTGCTATCTGGACTCCATGACTACGATGGAAATCCCTGCAACCGGCTACTCCATCTGCTATGAGCTTGGCATCTTCAAGCAGAAAATCATCGATGGCAAGCAGGAGGAACTGGCCGACAACTGGCTGGGTCTGGGCGACGCGTGGCTGATTCCCAAGATGGAGGAGACCGAAGAGGTCCGTTTCGGCGGTCAAATTGTGGACCGCTGGGAGAACGGCGTCAACCACCCCGAGCATGTAGGCTACACGGCGGTTTTGGCCATTCCCCGGGACATGAAGATTTCCGGCTATCAAACCAAACACACCAACACACTGCGCCTGTGGGATGCCAAAAGCCCTCTGCCCGTGGACATGTCGCTGTACTCTCGGGGCGAATATTTAAAGGCCGTTGAGCAGCAGGCCATGGCTGAGGTCATCGCCAAAGTGCTCTATCCTGATGACAACCATTACGAGGGCAAATCTCTGCGTCTGAAACAGCAGTATTTCTTTGTCTCCGCCACCGTGCAGTCCATTGTCCGCCAGCATAAGGCCCAGTACGGCACTCTGCGCAACTTTGCCCGGAAGCATGTCATTCAAATTAACGACACCCATCCCACCCTGGTTATCCCTGAGCTCATGCGCATCCTTCTGGATGAGGAGGGCTACGGCTGGGACGAGGCTTGGCACATTGTCACCGACTCGGTGTGCTACACCAACCATACCGTATTGGCCGAGGCACTGGAGCGTTGGCCTCAAAAGCTGATCGAAACCCTCCTTCCTCGAATCTGGCAGATTTTGAAGGAGATTGCCAACCGTTACCAGCAGGAACTGGAGCACCGTTACGGCGGCGACACCGGCAAAATTGCCCACATGGCCATCATCTGGGGCGGAGAAGTACGCATGGCCAACCTGTGCGTCTGCGCCTGCCAAACCATCAACGGCGTATCTGCCCTCCACTCCGACATCTTGAAGCGGGAGGTCTTCCGGGACGCCTATCAGGCCCAGCCCGGCAAATTCAAAAACGTAACCAACGGCATTGACCACCGCCGCTGGCTCTCCCAGGTAAATCCCAAGCTGGACGCTCTCATCCAGGAATGTACCGGTGGGGACAAGTATCTTCTCCACCCCGAAGCTCTGCGGGAATTTGAAAAATCCGTGGACGACAAGGCTGTTCTACAGCGGTTGGAGTCCATCAAAGCTGAAAACAAGCGTCGTTTTGCCGCCTGGGTAGCCCGGGAGTCCGGCGTCATCCTGAATACGAACGCCGTGTTTGACGTTCAGGTGAAGCGCCTTCACGAATACAAGCGCCAGCTGCTCAACGTTCTGCATATTGTCTATCTCTATCAGCAGCTGCGGGACAACCCCAATATGGACTTCACTCCTCAGACCTACCTCTTCGGTGCCAAGGCGGCCCCAGGCTACCACGTCGCTAAGGAGATCATCCGGCTCATCAACTCTCTGGCCGCACAGATCGCCAAGGACCCCGTGTGTAAAGACAAACTGCAAGTGGTCTTCCTGGAGAACTACCGGGTTTCTCTGGCCGAGAAGCTAATGCCCGCCTCTGAGATCTCCGAGCAGATCTCCACCGCCGGGAAAGAAGCCAGCGGCACCGGCAACATGAAATTTATGCTGAACGGTGCGCTCACCATCGGCACTCTAGACGGCGCCAACGTAGAGATGCACCAGCAGCTTGGGGACGAGAACATTTTCCTCTTCGGTCTCACCGCCGACCAAGTGGTTCAGCGCAAGCGGGAAGGCTATCGCTCCTTCGACATTTACCAGCAGAACCAGCCGTTGAAGCGGCTTTTGGACCAGATTTCTGCCGGATTTGACGACAAGGTCACTTATGCGGACCTCACCCGCCGCCTCCTCTACGGGACCGACGGCAGTCAGGCTGACGAGTATATGCTCCTGGCTGACTTTGATAGCTACTGCGACGCTCACCGCCGCGCCATCGCCGCCTACGCCGACCGCCATCACTGGAATCAGATGTCTCTCATCAACATTGCCCGCTCCGGCATCTTTGCCGCCGACCGCTCTATTCAGGATTACGCCCGAGACATCTGGCACGTTCCCACCAGAAAGTAAAAAAGTCCGGACCCCGCAATGGGTCCGGATTCTTTATGTTTTTGCCGGCTTCTGCGCGGCCCAAATCAGGGCGCCAAAACCACATCCGCCAATGATATTTCCAATGGTCACCGGAATCATGTTGGACAAAAAGCCGGTCAGATTCAGGGTGGAGAGGTCAACTCCCTGCACACCACCGGATACGCTTGCCGCCAGAAGCCCGGCAGGGATATAGTACATATTAGCAACGCAGTGTTCAAACCCGCCGATGACAAAGAAGCTCACCGGTACAAAGGCCCCGACGGCCCGCCCCGGCAGGTCCTTGCCGCAAAGGGAGCACATCACTCCGGCGCACACCAGCACATTACACAAAATTCCCAGCACCACCGCTCGTCCAAAGGGGATAGCGCACTTGTTGGCGGCAGTCCGAATAGCGTAAGCCGCCATCGCATCATTGGAAAAGGTTCCGCTGTAAGCCACTGCTGCCGCCAGCAGCAGCGAACCTGCAAAGTTTCCCAGATAGACGATCACCAAATTTCGGATCATACCAGCCAAGGAAGCTTTTTTCTCCAGCATGGAAATGGTAATCATACAATTTCCGGTAAACAGCTCCGCCCCAGTAATAATCACCATAATCAGCCCAAAGGGGAACAGCAGTCCGCTGACTACCCGGGCTACCGAGGCATTTTCCAGCCCATAGGAGGCCGTGCTGGCCGCCACCGCGCCGGAAGCAATGAGAAATCCCGCCAGAATTGCAGCCAGGAACAGCCTTCCGGCGCTGTTTGCGGATTTTTTTGCCCCCACCTGGGCATAGAAGTCAACAAATTCTACCGGGCTCAGCATATACGTCCCGCCTTTCTTGATCAATCAGCACAATCCCAGCCAGTGCCGCGTCTCGCCAATCATATACAGCGACCCGCAGGCACACACCACATCCTCAGGCCCCGCCGCCGCCAGGGCACGGCGAAGCCCCTCCTCAACATGTTCACAGGGGGAAGCCTTGGCCCCCCGGCCCTCCAAATAGTCCGCCAGTTCTCCGGCGGACATCGCCCGGGGACTGTCCGGCGTAATGGTAAAGAATTCCCGCGCCAGAGGGAGCATCTCCCCAATCATCGCGGAGTAGTCCTTATCCGCCAGCACACCGGTGAGAAAAATCAACCTCTTTCCAGGATACAGCTTTTTCAGTGCCTGAGCCAGCGCCTCCATGCACTGGGGGTTGTGCCCTCCATCTAAAATCACGTCAGGACTGCGTCGGGCCAGCTCCAGACGGGCAGGCCACTGGGTTTTCGCCAGCCCTTCCCGAATGGCCGCTTCCGGAAGTTCCCACCCCCTGCGCACCAGAGCGGCGGCGGTCTCCAAGGCAGCAGCGGCATTGTATCGCTGATACTCGCCCAGCAGGGGAAGGCGGTAGGGTCCCTTTCCCCGGTAGGTAAAGACTTGTCCCTCCAAGTTGGAGGACAACACCTCCAGCTCCTCCGGGGCAGTAATGGCAAGGGAAATCCCCCGCTCCCGGCAGATCTGGGAAATTACATCCTCTACCTCCCGGCCCTGGTGGTAGAGCACCGCCTCACATCCGGACTTGAGTATGCCCGCCTTTTCTGTGGCAATTTTCTCCAAAGTATCCCCCAGCAGCTCCGTGTGTTCCAGACCAATGTTTGTGATAACCGCCGCCTCTGGGGCTGGGATGATGTTTGTAGAGTCCAGCCGTCCTCCCAGCCCGGTCTCCAGCACGACAATGTCACACCCAACCTGGCGAAAATAAACCATAGCGACGGCAGTCATCAGTTCAAATTCGGTCTCATCCTCCGCCTGCTCCAGCACCCGGGTGGTAATGTCCGCCAGCGTCTCTTCAGGGATGGGCACGCCATTGACCTGGAACCGCTCACCGAACTTCCACAAGTGAGGGGAGGTGTACAGTCCGGTTTTCAACCCAGCCGCAGTCAGTATGGCAGACACCATGGCGGCAGTAGAGCCTTTCCCGTTGGAACCGGCAATGTGGACAAATTTCAGCTCCTTCTGCGGGTCTCCCAGCCGGCCTAGCAGGCGGCGGGTCCGTTCCAATCCCGGCTTCTGACCTATCCAGGCCCGTTGATGGATCTGTTCCGCGGCCTCTTGTCCGGTCATCGGTCACGCCTCCTTGACCGCCGCCAGCAGCACGGCTCCTGCCTCGCCCGCCAGCGTGACGGTTCCCGCCCCGGCGCCCCGGCAGAGCAGACACTGTCCTGCCTTAGCTTCCACACCGAATTCCGGCAGACGGACATTTCCGGATACACAGTACACCGCCAGATCACCCGCTCCGGGTGTCCAGCTCTCCACGTAGGCCCGGTCCCGGTACAGCGCGGCGACCTCGCCAGCCGCCCTGCCCTTCCGGATCATCAGGTTGAAGTCCACACAATGCCCCCAGCTCTCCACTGGCACGCCGCCGTCGAAGGATACCACCCGGCCTGGAGCCAATCGGAAGGGCTCGTCCCCATCAATTTTTAGGCTGATTTCCCCCTCCAATACGGCCAAAAAGCGGTGATAATCAGGCAGCGGGGTAAAGTCAGAGTGGTCCAGCTCCACGGTGGCGGAGCTGAGCCGCCAGAGAAAGTCCCGCTCTGCATACACTGCCCCCTCTGGGGCAATGGCCAGCTGGGTGGTGGTCCCGCCGGACCAGCTTGTCGATACAAAATCCTCCCGGGTCAGCAGCTTCCATTCCATGGTGCGGCTCCTTTCGTCAGTCAGCATATTTCAGCACACCGCTGCGGCGCAGGCCGTGCATCAGAGGGATACAGACCGTAGCAACAAGCACAGCGGTCACCACTCCCGTCACATACCGGGCCGGAGTGATAAAGAGAACGGGGGTAAAGGAAGTACGGTAAAACAGGCTGTCCAGCCACATACCGAAGGTATTTCCAGTGGTGGTGAGGATGGCTCCCATCACGCAGGAGACGTAGCAGATCACAGGCCGGTTTTCCAGCCGGCTGCCTGTGTTCCGCACCCAAAGCGCCGTAAAGCCGACCACCAGGGCCCGGATTGCGGGGGGCCAGATCCAGATAAAGGTGGTGGGGGACAGGCCGTAGATTCCGGTAATCTGGGCGATCAGCTCACCCACAACCGCGACGATTGCACCCTCCACCGGGCCGAACATCATAGACGCAAGCACGACCGGCAGGGATGCAAAGTTAATCTTCATATGGGGGGTTTCAATGGCGGCAAACCGTTTGAGCAGGAACATCATGGCGATCAGCAGAGCCATCATACAGACGGTAGAAATATTCCATTTTTTTCTTTTGACAGGCATAATAAAATACGCTCCTTTCATGACTTGTTGCCATGAAAGGAGCGCACTCCCCCATGGCAGCGGATGCGATACAACAACGCGAGCTTTTCGTCCCTTCGTCCATTGGCAACCTCCCATCCAATGGCACTTGACGCGCTGTATCTACTCTGACCAGGTTTATTGGAAGCCTGTCCAGGGGCGGACAATGGCCGCCCCCACAGCAGGTGCTTTTGGCAGGGCGGCCGCAGACCGCCTCTACCGGACATTACATGGTTTTGACAACGGCGTCGTAAATCTGATCCGCCAGGGGCAGGGCCTGAGCCAGCAGGGCCTCGCCCTTCTTGCGATAGTCCTCCGCCAAGGCGGTGTCCTTCAGACTGCCGATATTGATGAGCACGTTCAGCCACGCGCCCTGAATGGCGGCGCGGAGGGACAGGGCCGACACGCCCAGGTCGCTGGCGGCGCTGTCGTTGCTCTTGCCCAAGATGGAGGCGGTGAGTTCCAGGGTTTCCACGGCCAGCTCCATCATCTCAAAGGGGGTCTTGGTGCAGCCCTTGAGCCCCTCCTGAATCGCGGCGGAACGGGCGGCTTTTTCCTCGTCAGTGGCCTTGGGCATTCCGAACGCGGCGCTGACCACGTTAAATGCCTCGGTGTCCCGGTCCATCACGTCCACAAAGCGGGCCTTTAGATCCAGCGCCTTCTTCTGGGCGGACTCTGCCAGCTCCTGATAGTCGGCGTACTTCTTTTTGCCCACGGTCAGGCCGCACACCATGGCGGTGAGGGCCGCACCCAGCGCACCTTCCAGAGCGGCGGCGGACCCGCCGCCGGGGGCGGGGGCGTCGGAGGCCAGCAGGTCTACAAACTCGGAAGTTTTCAGTTCAGCAAGTTTCATGAGTGAATCCTCCTTATTCCATGCCCACCAGGTGGTACTCCATGACCTGGTTGTGGCAGTCGAAGTTCTCCAGTTTCAGGTAGTGCTCGGCGCAGTCGATGAGGGCCTTGGCGGGGGTGAGGCCGACGACCTCGCTGCCCACAATGTAGGTGCCGTAGCGCTCGGCCAGGGCGCGGATCATCTCATAGACCACGTTCAGCGGGG
>OFHO01002447.1_pt1 | contig 11280 bp, 9 predicted proteins | sample 1521531 | NCBI WGS metagenome assembly OFHO01 (sample SAMEA3504124, study PRJEB24116) | mouse gut metagenome | biome: mouse gut; feature: mouse-associated habitat; material: faeces | place: Denmark | collected 2011
ATCCGTAACCAAAAAAGGCTCTCCTTGTCATATTGGACTGTAAAGATTATATATAAAATTTAATACCACTGCAATATATTATTATAAAAATATAAAATTCTGCAAAAAATATATGTATAATGCTGTATTTTTAAATAATCTTTAATAAGTTTGCAGTATTTGTTAATGAGAATAAGTATATTTGAAAAATTGCCTTATAACACAATATGTTCTTGCAAAAATCTTATTTTTATATATAGTTAAACAATTATTTACATGAGGGTATAGCTGTGTCATTAAAAGAGTTTGCAAAAAACAACATAGTTGTCTTTGATGGTGCTATGGGAACATCTATCCAAAAAATAAATATTGATGAAAATAAATGGCAGGGTAAAAATGGCTGCAATGAGTTTTTGTGTATTTCTTATCCTGAAATTATATATGACATACATAAAGGCTATTTTGATGCTGGTGCAAATGTTGCTGTTACAAATACATTTGGAGCTATTGCTTCTGTTTTATCAGAATATGGCTTAGAAGACAAAGTTGTTGAAATAAACAGGGAAGCAGTTGAGATTGCAAGGCGTGCAGCTGCTGGCAGAAAAAATACTTTTGTTTCATTATCAATGGGGCCGGGAACAAAACTTGCAAGTTTAGGACATACCAGCTACCAGTATCTTTATGAGCAGTATTTGCAGCAGGCAGAATGTGTTGATGTGGATTTATATAATATAGAAACTGCACAGGATATTTTACAGTTAAAAGCTGCTGTTAATGCATGCACTGAAGCTAACAGGCGTAAAAATACGGATACGCCAATACTTGTATCATTTACTGTTGAAAATAACTATATACTTTTAACTGGCTCAGATATTTCTGCGATTTCCGCAGTTATGGCAGGCATGCCGATATTTGCTCTTGGGCTTAACTGTGCAATGGGTCCTGATATGATGGAGCCTGCTGTTGCTTCATTATCTAATATATGGCAGGGAAATATTTATATATCGCCTAATGCTGGTATGCCTGAAACTATTGATGGCAAAACTATATACCCTATGAATGACGAAAAGTTTACTGCCATTATGAAAAGTATAATGGATAAATATCCAGTATCTATGGCAGGCGGCTGCTGTGGAACAGATAAAACACATATAAAAATGTTAAGTGAAATGGCAAAAGACAGACCAGTGCCAAAAAGAGAAGAAAAACCATATTATGGAGAAGCTGCCAGCCTTTTTACTGCTGTCGCATTAGAGCAGAACCCAAAACCAGCCATGATTGGTGAAAGAGCAAATGCAACAGGTTCAAAAGCATTTAGAGAAATGCTTTTAGCAGAAGATATTGATGGAATAACAGCCCTGTGCAAAAATCAAGAAGATAGTGCCCATTTTATAGATTTATCACTTGCTTATGCTTCAAGAGATGAAATAGAAGACTATAAAAAAATTGTGCCTGTATTAAATTCTCTGCTTATGGCACCCCTTGTAATAGATTCTACTGACCCGAAAACTGTTAAAGCAAGCCTTGAAAGATATTCTGGAAAACCTATTATTAACTCAGTCAATTTTGAAGATGGCGGCACAAAACTATATAAAATGCTTGATATTGTAAAAGAACACCCCGCATGTGTTGTAGCTCTAACTATTGATGAAGATGGTATGGCTGCAACAGCTGATAAAAAGTTTCAAATAGCTAAAAGACTTTATGATGTATGGGTCCATGAGTATAAATTCAGGGCAGAAGATTTAATAATAGATACTCTTACATTTTCTATTGGTTCAGGAGATGTTACTTTAACTAATGCAGCACTAGAAACATTAAAAGCAGTTAAAATGATTAAAGAAAATCTAAAAGGTGTAAAAACTACTCTTGGAGTAAGCAATGTATCTTTTGGCTTATCCCCTGCTTCAAGGCAGATATTAAACTCTGTATTTTTACATGAAGCAGTAAAAGCCGGGCTTGATACAGCAATAGTTCATGCATCTAAATTAACACCTATTGCAAGTATGTCACAAGATGATGTAGATTACTGCCTTGATTTAATATATGCCCGTGATAATGCACTGCCTAATTTTATAGAACATTTTGCAAATGCAAAAGTAGAAACTGATGAAATAAATAAAGATTTGCCGCCTTTTGAAATACTTCCTTTAAAAATTATAAAAGGCGATAAAACTGAGCTTGAAACCATAATTTCATCTCTTTTGGAAAGCCATAAGGCAGAAGATATTATTAACAACATACTTTTTCCTGCAATGCAGCAGGTTGGAGATATGTTTGGCGAAGGAAAAATGCTCCTGCCTTTTGTATTAAAATCTGCAGAAACTATGAAAGCAGCAGTCTCTATATTAGAGCCTTATCTTGAAAAATCAGCTGGAGCATCAAAAGGCGAAATAGTTATTGCAACAGTAGCAGGCGATGTGCATGATATTGGTAAAAATTTAGTAGATATTATTATGAGTAATAACGGCTTTAAAGTGCATAACCTTGGTATAAAGGTGCCAGCTGCCCAAATGATACAAAAAGCAAAAGAAACAGGTGCCAAAGCTATTGGTATGAGCGGACTGCTTGTAAAATCTACACTTATTATGAAAGAAAATATAAAAGAAATTGCAAAAGAACTGCCTGATATAAAAATTATGCTTGGCGGTGCAGCCTTAAATTCTAAATTTGTAAACGAAAGCTGTGCTGAAATTATGCCATATAAAGTTTTTTACTGCAAAGATGCTTTTGATAATATTGCTGCAATGGATGGCTCTAAAAAAGCAGCAGTAAAAAGTGAAAACAAAAAACCAGTTATAGAAATTATAGAAGAATTTAATGTTAAAAAAGAAGAAAGAGCAGATATATTAAAACTTGATAAAAAAGATATACCAACACCACCATTTTACGGCACAAAAGTTATTGATGCAAATATTTTTGATGTGTATAAATATCTTAACAAAAACTTTTTATTCTCAAATATATGGGGCTATAAGAAAAGAGATTTAAGCTGCGAAGAATATGAATTTTTAATAAATGAAACAGCTATGCATGAGCTTAAAAGTTTATTTAAAAATATTACTAATAAAAATGCTGTTTCACCAAAAGCAATATATGGATATTTTAAATGCAGAAGTATAAATAACTCTATTGAAGTTTATTCAAAAGATGATGCTTTGCTCCATACTTTTAATTTCCCAGACAGTAAAGCTGTGCCAAAATACTGCCTTGCTGACTATATTTCAAACAGTGAAGAATATTATGATGTTCTTCCTATACAGATTGTAACATTAGGGGAAAAACCAGCCCAGTATTGTGCAGAGCTTTTTAAAAATAATGATTATAAAAACTACTATATGGCTCATGGACTTTTTACTGAACTTACTGAAAGTCTGGCAGAATATACCCACAGGATAATAAGAAAAGAATTAAATCTTATTGATAAAAGCAGTGACACCCCAGAAAATGCAGTTGCAGGAAAATACAGAAGCAAACGGTTCAGCTTTGGATATCCGCTGTGCCCTGATATTGAAAACAATACTATTATTGCAAATATGCTGCAAAGTGAAAGGATAGGGGTTACATTAAGCCAGTCTCACCAAATGCACCCAGAATATTCTACATCTGCTTTTATTATACATCATCCAAATATTAAGTATTAATTTGTGTATATAGGCATACCAATATTTTTTGGATAAGTTCATACTGAACCTTCTTTCATGTCATAGGGCAAAGTATCTAAAAATAGATATTTTAAATATATTATGCACTGCTGTAATATATATCATTTAGATTTTTTGCCTGTAAAATCAGGCCCAAAATGACTTATATTGTGAAAGCTGTAGGTCATGCTGAGCCAAAGGCGAAGTATCTAAAAAGTAAGATAATTTAGATACTTCGCTTTCAAAATCAAACTTAAAATGAATGTAATAAAAATTTTTGAGTAATTACAACTATTTATAAATAAATAGTTAAAAAATCCCTTAACTTTTACAAGTTAAGGGATAAATATTTTTTGATAAATCTATTTTGAGCCTTTTATAAACTCTTTAAATCTTTCTAATATATTTTTTAATTTAGAGCCAAACATATCATTTTCTTTGGCTTCTTCTCTCATTTTTTCTAAAACTTCTTTCTGCTCTTTTGAAAGGTTAGTCGGTATAAGTATCTGCAAATCTACATACATATTACCTACATTATAGCCTTTAACAGAAGGCACACCCTTTCCTTTTAATGTTATCCGTTCGCCTACCTGAGTGCCCGGCTTAACTTTTATTGTTTCTTTTGAGCCATCTATTAATTCTATTTCAAACTCGTTGCCTAATACAGCATCAAAAACAGTAACAGGCAGCATTAAATGCAGGTCATTATCTACACGCTTAAATATTTTATGCTCTTTTACCTTAATATGCAAAAGTAAATCGCCAGAAGGTCCGCCATGGCTTCCTGCATTACCTTCACCACTAACACGCATAATCATACCATCATCAATGCCGGCAGGAATTTTTACTTTTATTTGTTTTTCTATTGTATGGCTGCCTTTACCTTTACATTCTGTGCAGGTTTCTTTTATAACCTGACCACTTCCGTTACATGCTGGGCATGTTGAACGCACTGCAAATATACCATTTCTTTGGGTAAATACGCCCTGACCATTACATTTTTCGCAGGTTTTCATACCACCGGGTTCAGCACCTGTGCCATCACATCTTTTACAGTTTTCTCGTTTTTTAATAGTTAATTCTTTTTCTACCCCAAAAACTGATTCTTCAAATGTAAGCTCTTGATACATTTCTATAGACTGACCCTTAGTTGGTCTGTTCCGTGAGCGTCGTGAAGAAGATGTTCCAAAAAACTCACCAAAAACATCTCCTAGTAAATCATCAAATACACTGCCAGTAGAACTGAAACCGCCCATACTGTCATCCATTACCCTGCCATAAGTATCATACTGGTTTTTCTTATCTGGGTCTGAAAGCACACTATATGCCTCAGCAGCTTCTCTAAATTTTTCAGCAGCTTCTTTATCATCAGGGTTTTTATCAGGATGATACTGTAATGCTAATTTTCTATATGCTTTTTTTATTTCAACATCTGTTGCAGTGCGTTCCACACCTAATATTTCATAATAATCTCTAGCCAACTTTATCCGTCCTTAAAATTTTTTGAATGATTACTTTAATATTTTATATATGATTTTGCAAGCAAAAATAATAAGTTTTTCATTATTTTTTATGACTTTTTGCTGCCTTTCCATTCTTAGTTACTATCATTTTTTAAACAACTTCATGATATAGTTATTAAAGCATATTAGGTATTATTATAAAGATTTTGATATATTAATTTAGAAATATTTATATATTTTGGTGTAATTCAAATTTTAAAGAATCACTGTAAGCTTTTAATTCTTTTTTAGTATTTTCAGGCAGTTTATTATAATCTGTATCAGTTATGGCACCTTCAAGAGTATATATATAAACAGAGCAGATTTTTGGATATACTTCTTTCATTCTTTTAAATGCCCGTTTAGAGCCTATTTCAATAAGTTCTTCAGAAGTATTGATACCTACTGTTGAAAGTTTTTTTGCAATATTTTTGCCTATATTTTTCATAGAAGTAAGTGATGCCATAATATACCTGCCTTAAATATTTTAGCATATTATAAAATATTTATTATGCATAAGCAATAAAAAAAAAAGCTTATCTAAAATTTTATATAGGTTTATACTAATTTTCGTGGCTTTATCTATTTGGATAAATTAAAAAGCGTTCCCAAAGATTAATTTGAGAACGCCTGTATTTTATATTTATGCTTATTTTTTATCGTCTTTTACTTCTTCAAAATCAGCATCTACCACATTTTCATCTTTTTTAGCTGTTTCTTCCTGAGCATAAGCACTGCCAGCCTGAGAAGCATCGCCACTCTGATTATTTTGAGCATATAAAACTTCTGCCAGCTTTTGTGCTGCAGCTGAAAGTTTATCAATACCTTCTTTTATTTCGCCAACATTTTCACTGGTTAATTTTTGTTTTAAATTTTCCATTTCTTTTTCAATGTTTTCTTTTACAGCAGCTTCAAGTTTATCACCATGCTCTTTTAATGATTTTTCAGTAGTATATACTAGAGTATCAGCCTGATTTCTTACATCTGCTAATTCTTTTTTGCGTTTATCATCTTCTGCATGGGCTTCTGCATCATGCACCATTCTATCAATTTCATCTTCTGATAAACCTGAAGAATCTTTAATAACAATAGACTGCTCTTTGCCAGTGCCTTTATCTTTTGCAGAAACATGTAATATACCGTTTGCATCTATATCAAAAGTAACTTCAATTTGAGGCACACCTCTTGGAGCCGGTGCAATGCCTGATAAATCAAACTGACCTATAAGTTTATTATCACTTGCCATTTCCCTTTCGCCTTGAAGCACCTGAATAGTAACTGACGGCTGGTTATCAGCAGCAGTTGTATATATCTGGCTTTTTTTTGCAGGTATTGTTGTATTTCTCATAATGATTTTATTCATTACACCGCCCATAGTTTCAATACCTAATGAAAGCGGAGTTACATCAAGAAGAAGCACATCTTTAACATCTCCCATTAATACACCGCCCTGCACTGCTGCACCTATTGCAACAACTTCATCAGGGTTGATACCTTTATGCGGCTCTTTGCCAAAAAATTCTTTTACTTTCTGCTGCACAAGCGGCATACGAGTCATACCACCAACAAGTATAACTTCATTAATATCAGAAGTTGTAAGCCCTGCATCATTTAAAGCTTTTTTGCATGGTTCTAATGTTTTTTCAACTAAATCAGAAACTAATGCTTCAAATTTTGCCCTGCTTAATTTTTTAACTAAGTGTTTAGGTCCTGTTTGGTCTGCTGTAATATATGGCAGATTGATTTCAGTTTCAGTTGTGCCAGAAAGCTCATGTTTTGCTTTTTCAGCAGCTTCTTTTAACCTTTGAAGAGCCATTTTATCATTAGCTAAGTCTATGCCGTTGTCTTTCATAAACTCTTCGCATAACCATTTAACTATTCTTTCATCAAAATCATCACCACCTAAGAAAGTATCGCCATTTGTAGCTTTAACTTCAAATACACCATCGCCAAGTTCAAGGATAGATACATCAAATGTTCCGCCACCTAAATCATATACAACTATTTTTTCTTCGCCTTTTCTCTCTAAACCATAAGCAAGTGCTGCTGCTGTTGGTTCATTGATAATACGCTGAACATTTAAGCCTGCAATTTTACCGGCATCTTTTGTTGCCTGACGCTGTGCATCATTAAAATATGCAGGAACTGTAATTACTGCATCTGTAACAGTTTCGCCAAGATAATCTTCTGCAGTTTGTTTTAATTTCTGTAATATCATTGCAGATATTTCCTGTGGAGCATATTTTTTGCCTTTAATTTCTACCCATGCATCGCCGTTATCTGCTGGCACTATTTTATATGGCAGGTGTTTTTTTGCATTTGCAGTTTCAGCTGAATCTGCTTTTCTGCCTATTAATCTTTTAATACTAAAAATTGTATTTTCAGGGTTAGTTACTGCCTGACGCTTAGCAAGTATACCAACAAGTCTGTCCCCATCTGTAAACCCTACTATAGATGGTGTTGTTGTCATACCTTCTGCATTTACTATAACTTTAGGCTGACCATTTTCCATTACAGAAACAACTGAGTTAGTTGTTCCTAAGTCAATACCTATAACTTTTCCTTGAGCCATTGTTCCTCCAAAACAGCTTTAACTGTTATATATTTATTATATTTATATTTTATTTACTTTCACTTTTGCAGGGCGTATTACTCTGTCATTTAATATATACCCCTTTTGAACACATAAAGTTACAGTATTATTTTCATATTCTGCTAAATTATCCATCATTATTGCTTCATGAACTGCCGGGTCAAAAACTGTGCCAATTTCTGAGTTTATTTCAGTGACACCGTGGCGGCTTAACACATCTTTAAATGATTTGATAGTAAGCATTATCCCTTCTCTTAAAGGTGAGCCTTCCTCAGTATGCTGCAAAGCCATCTCTATATTATCAATAACAGGCAGAAAGTCTTTTACAACTGCCTGATTAGCAAAGCGGACTTTATCTTCAGTTTCTTTTGTAAGCCTTTTTCTGTAATTATCTAAATCAGCAGCACGGCGAAGAATTTCTTCATTTTTTTCTTTTAATATATTTTCTAAATTTTCCACCTGTTTTTTTAATATGCCAATTTCACCGCCGCCCATATCTGTTTCTTCTGCCTGATTTTCTGCTTCCTGCAATTCTTCAGCATTTTCAGCAACTTCTGCTTCCGGTGATTTTATATTAATTTTTACTCCCTCGTTCTGCTGCATATTTTCTTTGTTTTCTTCGCTCATTACTTATCTCCCTCGTAGTATTCATTAAGCATTTTTGATATTATTTTTGAGGAATAATCTACAATAGAAACTACTTGTGAATATTTCATTCTTTTGGGACCTATCACACCCATTGTTCCTACTATATTTCCGCCCCTGTGGTATGGTTTTATAACCATCCCAAGCTCATCTGTATGATTAAGCCCTATTTCCGAACCTATAAATATCTGCACACTGTCTTCTTTCATACAGCTCTCAAGCAGAGCACAGATATGGCTTTTTTCTTCAAAAGCCCGCAATACATCAGTTAATTTGCCATTCTGCCTAAGCTCTGGTATATCTATAATATTTTTTGTGCCTTCAAAAATAAATTCTTCATCAAATACTGGGCTTTTAACTACTGCCTCGCTTAATTTAACAGCCTGTTCTGCAAGACGCCTTATTTCGCCTTCTGCTGCCTGCAGCTCCTGTAAAAGCATACGCTGCACTTCATAAAGATTTGCTCCTTCATAATTACTGTTTATAAAATTACTCATTCGCACAAGGTCATTATCTTTAATACTATTATCAACTCTCAGCAGCACATTCTGCACCATGCCTGTTTTTGAAACAATCACAGCAAGCACTGTTTCCCGATTTATTCTTATAAACTCTATATGTTTTAAGTTTATAGTATTCATTTTAGGGGATACTACAAACCCAACAGCATGTGTCATATCCCCCATTTTTTTAGAAAAATGACGAAAAAGATTCATCACATTCACTGGGTCAATACTCATTTCCCTGTAAATATTTTCTATAAAATTTTCTGATATATTTTGTATTTTTACAAATTTATCAATATAGTATCTATATCCGCTGTCTGTTGGCACCCTGCCAGCTGATGTATGAGGCTGAGCAATAAAACCCTTTTCTACCAAATCACTCATAATATTTCTTATAGTAGCAGGGGACATTTTTAAAGGTCCTACTTTTGAAACATTACGAGAACCAACAGGCTCACTGGTATCTACATATTCATCAATTATTGTCCTTAAAACAAGCTCTTCACGCTCATTTAAGAAACGCATATCCATTTATTATACCTCATTTGTTAGCACTCACAATCATTGAGTGCTAGAACTAATTTAGTAATCACAGTGAAAAGTGTCAAGAGTTTTTTTAAAAAAAATTATATTCTATACAATTCCACAATAATATAAATGTGTAGTATTATTGATTTATATTGACTGTCATTATAATATAATATAAAAGTATGTTATTATGAAAAAAATTCTGATTTTATATTTCTCTGGTGCTGGAGCAACACTTAATTCTATAAAATATATGCAAACCTGCATTAATAATATAACAGGCTGTTCAGCATATATTCATTCAATGGAAAATGATTTAGAAGAAAATATTAATAATTATGAAAGTTTTACGGTGTATGATAAGGAGCGCAATAAAATTCTTTATAGAGAAGCGCCAAAGCAGATTACAGGTTATGAGTATGAAGTGGCGGCCTGTGCAAAAGCATTGAAAGAAGGAACTTTAGAATGTCCTGAGATGCCCCATGCAGAGACTATACGCGTGATGGAATTCATGGATGAGAGGAGAAAAGAGTGGGGGATCGAATATCCTTTTGAGACACAGGACAGACAGTGAATCCGGGCGGGATTTAAGCGTGAAACAGGTGATATGGTGCCGGGGCAATACCCCGGCATTTTATCGCGGAAAGCAGGAAAAGGAATATCGTAAGCGGTCCCCGGTGTGTGTATTATGAAATGAATGATGTTAAAGACTTACTCATTCCCCTTGACATCTTTAAGAAAAAACAGCAGAATAAAGGCATAAGCAGAAAAAAGATGCAGGCTGTCCTTATGTTTAAAGTAAGCTGCCGGGGCGGCGGAACGGAGGAGAAATTTGAAGATAGTCATTTTGGAAAGAAACAGCGTAGGGCTCGATATCGATGTGGAGCGCCTCGGGGAATTCGGGGAATTGGAGATTTATCCGAATACGGTGACGATGGAAGAGGTGGCAGAGCGGGTAAAGGATGCGGATATCGTGGTATCCAATAAAGCGCCCGTGAGAGAAGAAACTTTGAAAGACGCAAAGAATGTAAAACTGGTCTGTGAGTTTGCGACGGGTTATGATAATGTAGATATAGAATATTGTAAAAACAGGGGTATTTTGGTCTGCAATGTAAGGAATTATTCCACGGCTATGGTGGCACAGCACAGCATTGCTATGGCGCTTTTTCTGATAGAGAAACTGCATTATTATGATGAGTATGTGAAATCCGGCGCATATGCCGCCCAGAGCCGCTTTTCTCATTTTGATGAAGCTTTCTGGGAACTGGATGGAAAGACATGGGGTATTGTCGGTATGGGAAATATCGGCAGGAAAGTGGCGAAAGCGGCAGAGAGTCTCGGATGTAAGATAATCTTTTATTCTGCTTCGGGAAACAGTACCTGTATAGAATATGATAGAGTGGATCTGGATACTTTGCTGGCGCAGTCGGATGTACTTTCCCTGCATTGTCCTTTAAGTGACAGAACAAGAAATCTGATCGATCTGGCGGCGATGAAGAAGATGAAAAAATCAGCGGTGCTCATCAATGTGGCGAGAGGGCCTGTGGTAAACAGCGCCGATCTGTATACCGCGCTGACAGAAGGGGAGATTGCGGCAGCAGGACTGGATGTGCTGGAGAAGGAGCCTATCACAGATGAGAATCCCCTGAGCAGGTTTAAGGACAGCAACCGTCTGATCATTACACCCCATATGGCATGGGCAGGGGTGGAAGCAAGAGAACGCTGTGTAGACGGCGTATACCGGAATATTAAAAATTTTCTGGCAGGGACACCCTGCAATGTGGTAAACGGGTAGTACGGGATTCATATCAGTTATGAAAGAAGGTGTTTCGTATATTCAGTTTGAGAAACGGTTTTGCAGAATAAGCGAAATGCATAATTTT
>OFHO01002449.1_pt1 | contig 11277 bp, 10 predicted proteins | sample 1521531 | NCBI WGS metagenome assembly OFHO01 (sample SAMEA3504124, study PRJEB24116) | mouse gut metagenome | biome: mouse gut; feature: mouse-associated habitat; material: faeces | place: Denmark | collected 2011
TTGCTATCTGTTCTTCTATAGGAATATCTTTCCTTGGCCTTGCCATATATCTTATCCCTCCCTGTTTCCTTTCCCTTCCTGTTCTGCCAGTTCTCTGCTTAACTCCGCTGCTTTTCTGCGGACATAATCTGCATCTATGCCAAACGCTTTCAGTATCGCTTTCTGCGTGGCTGTCACAGCATGGTCTATCCTGTATTTCCCATCTGTCTGCCGCACCATCTCTATCTTTTCCAGTTCCCGTATCGCTGCAGGGACTGTCATATAATTGGGGCTTTTTTCCAGTCTCTCCATTTCATCCTTTAACAGTGTGTATATGCGGCACCTCATGATCAGCGCTATAAATTCTATCATGATTTTCGCGCCTGCCGCTTCGTCTGACTGCACCCGCAGGCTCTTATTCCCAAGATAGGACTTGTCCCCCCTGAACAGCTTCTCCGATGCGTCCCGGCTTTTATACAGCTCCAACGCTTCCCCTGCCGTCATCTTTTTTGACGTTATGATCACAAAATAGCCACACAGGTTTATCTCCTGCTGGATCGCACCTGCTTTCTCCCTGGCATACAGGAATGTCCCGTCCTTTTCGTATATTTCCAGATGGAAATACTGTTTAAACCCCTCCCCTATTATGACTTTTTTCCCTTTCACTTTGTCAAGATACTTCGCCATCCTGTCTATTTTTGCTTCTATCTGCTCATGTCCTGCACTTGCTTTCTGGTCAGAATAATAGATGTGGAAATACCTTTCCTTTTCGTCCCCCGCATAGAGCATTTTCTTCACTGTGGTGCCGGAATCCTGATATTATACTCCCTTATGTTTTCGAAGCTTCCCCTCTTTTCGAGGATCAGCTCCCTTACAAAGGAGCCCATCCCCTTTATCATGATCACAAAATCATACCCGCACTGGTCCATATACTGTATGTTCTCTTTTCCAAAATATCCCCTGTCCAGGATGAACCCGGCCCTCCTGTACCCATATCCTTTTGCCTTCTCCAGCATGAACTGGAGCTGGGATATGTCCACTATGCTCCCCGGGTATTGTTCATAAAAAAGCGGTTCCTTATTCGCTGTGTCATAGGCGACAGCATAGTTGAAGACGGGGAGCCCTTTGTCATCCTTCGGGTGTCCATACTCCACAAACTTGATGTCCCCTGCCTGGCAGTTTTTGTTCGTTGAGTCGTAGGAAATATATATTTTCTCCCTGTGGTCCCTCCCCTCATTCCAGTCATTCACCAACCCTATCCTCTGGTCATCTGTCACGGACGAGAGGAATTCTGATACTTTTGTATCGCTGTATATGTGCATTTTTTCCGTGAAAAGTGGATGGTTATAGGCATAAGCAGGATAATACTGCGCCGCATTATTCTCGCTGATAATGGAATAAGATGCCAGGTCTTCAACCAGGCCACGGTCCCTTTCCCCAAAGTATTTGCCTATCATCGCCGGAAGGCCATAATCCTCTAAGATCTTCCGGATTACGAGGAATGCGCCTATCCTGATGCAGCTGCTCCTGCGTGCATTTTCCCTTTCTTCAGGCTGTCCAAGATCTCCAAAATATTTCATGTAATTCTCGTTTGGCACCATCTTTTCCGGGTCATTTTCAGACCGTTTCCCAATGATCCTCTGATCAGGCACATTGTATTTTTTGTCCGGGTGGTACGTCCGTCCGACCACATATCTTACATAGGTTGCATTCCCCTTTTTTACCTGGTTTATCTTGCCTGGGACATCCGGGATCTTCACTTCGTAATTTAAGTACATGGCTTTCTCCTTGCGTTGATATTGAGTGTAATTTCTCACTCAATATTATATCATTCCTACAAGGTTTTTGCAAGCCCCAGCAATGCTCAAAATGTTGATTTTTCAAGGTTTTCACCGATTTCTCATTTTGTTATGATGGCATTGAGCGTCACCTTTTTCAGGAAGTTCACAAAAAAAGCAGTCAGGATGCTTTGTTTTTGGTTCAAAAAAACGGACATTCCTGTATAGAACCATGAAGATTGGCAATACTATAATCAGAAAGGTAAATCGACACCAAACTCAATCCCATAATTCGACAGTCTGCTATACATATCTGAATCTTACCGAAAGGATTTTTCGTCCATTGACACAGAAAAATTTGCAGCCTCAACGTCTCGAGGATTATTCTGATCATACCATCGAATAACATCTCGATACATTTCTTCTATGGCTTTGGATGGAGCCCAGCCCAATGCCTTCAGCTTTGTAGAGGAAAGGCGCAACCCAGTTTCAGCAGCATAGCCATATATATTTTTTTCCCTAATATCGTATCTAACCTGAATCCGCCCGTGCGCTATTCTTTCTGCCACAAGTTGAGCCATATCGCGAATTCGCATAGTATTTGCTTCATTCACGATATTATAGGCTTCTCCATTCTTGCCCTCTTTCAGTATCATCCAAATTGCCTTGATGGTGTCAGTTATCTCACAGTAATTTCCCATAGATAGCCCCTTTGTGTGCAATATGATATCTCTATCTTCCATCACTGCCCGTGCAATCTGGGCAAAGATTCGGCTGTCATCAAGGGGAACTCCCCAACCAAATGCCTGGGAAAGTCTAGCTATTTTGACAGGCACATGATATTCCTTATGAAAAATATGACAATAATGCTCCGCCATTCTCTTTCCCAGCGGATAACAGCTTCTAGAACTGTCTATGTCTATATTTCCTAGCTCTTTTTCCGATACATATCTTCCATCATTGCAGTCAATGTCACCATATACCTCCATGGATGATAAATAGACCATTGACTCTACTTGCTTCTGTACCGCCAACTCCAAAATATTCCGCGTCCCCTGTACTATGCTGTCCGCCACTTCTACTGGCTTATACAACATCTCTTTAGATTTAGTAGGACAGGCGCAATGAATGATATAATCTATTGACTGCGGGATATTTTTGCTATTCCAGTCCCTCACCATACCCTTGCAGAACATAACATCGACTTCTGGAACCTTCAGTTCTTCTTTGAATATGCTTTCCGCCTTCTCTATGTTCCGAACAGGCAAAATCAGACATCCAATATCCCATTTACAGGTATGTACAATATCTTTTAATAGCATTCTCCCTATATAGCCTGTAGCACCAGTAAGCAGAATCGTTTTTTTAGTCATAACTTCACTATCTCATAAATCTTTTTGCACTGTGAAAGCAAGGGCTTAAGTTCACTTAACTTCCACATACAGGAAGCATCGCACAGCCCCTTTTCCGGTTCTGGATGTACTTCCATGAACAATATATCAGCTCCCGCCGCCATGCCAGCTCTTGCGATATAAGGGACATATTCCCTTGCCCCACTATTTGTATTATCAGCTCCTCCCCCTGAAATCTGCACGCTATGTGTTGCATCTATGACTACAGGATAACCCAATTTCTGCATTCTGGGAATGCTCGTCATATCTACAACTTGGTTATGGTATCCAAAACAAGTTCCTCTATCACACAGCAGCATCTTATTGTTTCCAAAATGCTCCACTTTAGATACCACTTTCGCCATTTCTTCCGGGCTCATGAACTGCGCCTTTTTAATATTCAATATTTTCCCTGTTCTAGCAGCCGCCTCAAGTAGATCTGTCTGTCTACACAAAAAAGCTGGTATCTGGATAATATCTACTACCTCTCCCACTATCTGTGCCTGCCAAGGTTCATGTATGTCTGTCACTACTTTCACACCCGCATATTCTTTAACCTTTTTCAAAATATTCAGTCCTTTTTCCAGGCCAGGACCACGAAAATGCTTGGCAGATGTCCGGTTTGCCTTATCAAAAGAAGCTTTAAAATAATAATCTATCTGTAGTTCCTCTGCAATAGCACTGATTCTACTTGCCACCTCAAATACTAAATCTTCATTTTCAATCACACAAGGCCCAGCAATCAATGTTAGCTGTCCACCATTTCCTAATACATCCTTAACCATCGCCTACTCCTCCAAAAGCGAAATTTCTTTTTCCCGTAAAATTATATCTGATATTTCCCTAAAGCACCCCTTCCCTCCACCCTTTTCTGTAACATAATCTGCTTTCTTCCTGATATAGGGTAACGCGTCTGCTGGAACCACACCGAATCCACAGTTTTCTATAGCAGGCACATCAAAGACATCATCCCCAATATAAGCCGCTTCCCAAATGCCGATTCTTAAGTCTTCACATATCGATTGCAAAGCTCCCAGCTTGTCTTTTGTTCCTAATATGATATAATCTATCTGCAACTTATGCGCTCGTTTCTTTACCAGCTCATTGTTTTCTCCAGTAATTAAGCCTGTTTTAACACCATGCTCCTGCAACCGCAGAAACCCCATTCCGTCCAGCACATGGAATCTTTTCATCTCCTGGCCATCTTCCAGATAATAAAGTCCGCCATCAGTCAATACTCCATCGCAATCAGAAACTACCAGCTTCAGTTTTCTGATTCTATCCTTCAATTCTCTGTCCATTGTTTATACCATCCAGTTCTTCAAAAACTTCTTTATATGATTTTTTTCTTCTAAACAATGCTGTTGTCCCCAGCACGAACCTGTCTGCACCATAGTCTCCAAGTCTGCGGATTATATCCTCGTCAACACCTCCGTCAATTTCTATCTCAAATCTATACTGTTTCTTTAAACCGCATAACCCTCTTACTTTTTCTTCTATATATGGTAAGTATGCATTCCCTGAGAATCCAGGGTTGACCATCATCACCATCACATAATCAACAATATATAACAATTCCACAACTGTTCCGATACTGGTTTCTGGATTCAGAACAATGCCTGCCATTTTCCCTGCATTATGTATTGTATCAATCAAATGGGCTGGATGGCGCACTGCATCTGGATGGAAATAGATGGTATCAATTTCCAGCTCTAAAAATTTAAAAATATGATAGAAAAAAGACAGTTTCTAGAATCATAAGATGCACCTCTATCGGTATGGAAGCTTCCCTGCACACGACAGCTAAGTCTTGCATGCCCATACCAAAATTCTCTACATATTGTCCATCCATCATGTCTACATGAACAATATCTGCTCCCGCTTCTTGCAGAGCATTAAGTTCCCTCTTTAAATGAGCAAAATCTGCACACATCAAAGAAGGACAATATATATATCCCATTTCCAACCCCCCATTATAATATCCTTGCTGCAATTCCTTGTCGTATATCAATATGATCCACGATTTCCCCTGGCTCTAATACGATGCTCATGGCCTCCTTTACCGCAATTCCATCTGCATATCCACTTCCTTCTATAATAGTTAGGCATATAATATTGGAGGAATGATTCGCATATCCCTTTTTTTCATACAAAAAACTGGTCGCATATCTCATCTCGATAATTTCATCAGTCCCATACTGTCTAGTATGGGATTTTTGAGCAAATTCAATACTCGAAATGGCCTTTTCCGTATCTAATCCACGTCTATGCCCCTTTGAATCGACTCTGTCGTAATCATACAGCCTATATGTATAAGCGCAGTTTTCCTCTATCTCATAGGTCAGGGCCCCCTTCGTCATAGCATGAAGCGTTCCTGCCGGCACATAGACATAGTCACCTTTTTTCACTGGCAAATAGTCTATGACCTTATCCCAATCCTCTAAAGCAACACATTGCCGCAGTTCTTCTTCTGAACCGCACTTACATCCATTGATCATTTTCCCGCTCTCAGGTTCCTCCAGCAAATAAAAGGATTCGTTTTTTCCTCTCGCTACGGCTTCATACTTATATGCTGCCTCATCCTTAGGGTGCACCTGCACACTTAGATTTTCTGAGGCATCCACCAATGCTACTGAGATTGGAAACTCCTCATATTCCTCAAGCTTCCATCTTACCCTGTTTTCCAAGAAATAATGGTAAAGTTTCATCCCTTTCATCTCACTGTTCAATATCACATTGGAATCGCTTTTTGTTCCTCTAACCGTATATAAGTGACCGATATTTGCAATATCTTGGTTAATATATTTTCCCAGCCTTACACCTCCCCATATTGTTACATGAGGATATGGATTTAAAATCAACATCGTTTTTCTCCCTAGAATTCGCCTACCTGCTTATAAATATCAAATGCGTCTTCATTTCCAAGCACCCTATCCAATATGTTTTTTTCCAATCTTATGGTGTCTGCTGCCTTTTGCAGAACCTCTTCCTCAATGTTCTTTGGTATCACCACAATACCATTTATATCTCCAAATATAAGATTCCCTGGACAAATTGTCACGCCTTTGATCTTTACTGGTTTATTGTGACTCTCCAGATTTGATATGCCCCGAATATCCGCACAGGAATAGCCCATGGAAAACACAGGATAACCCAGACGGTTCACCGCCTCGATATCTCTTGTCACACCGCTTACAATTGTCCCTGCCGCCCCTGCCCTCATGGCAAGATTGCTGTTCAGTTCGCCAAAGTATGCCCTATCTGCAAATTCATTCTCCACAACAATAATCTCTCCCTCCCGAATATTTCGGTAAGTCTCATATGTTCGATATATTCCACTTTTCTCCTCTCCATCTTTCAAACGCCTGATTTTTAAAGTGTTTGCCCTTCCAAAAATTTTTCTGTCTGGCAAGTTCAACAGATGCCCTGCTATTACTCCATCTACCTTATAGTCGAACAGAATGTCTGCAAATATGCTGCTGTTAAAGAAATGTGCACTTGTCTGAAGCCTATGGCTCTCCTCATGCCACATGCTCTTCGCTACATGCTCTGCCAATTCAAAATCTCCCACATAATTGATATCTATCGCTTCAACCGGGTCAGCCTCAAGCAGATAAGGATTAAAGCCATAGCGGTTTTTTCCTTTAACGGCTGATTCCCTTCTAATAATATACAATCCCATAGTATCCGAAACCGTATCTGGTAATGTGACGCTATTAGGGACATTATCCTTTGGATAGACAGGCTGATTTCCCTCTATTCTGTACAGTTTCTCTTTTCGTACCAATATAGCAGAATCGTATTCGGAACCAGTTGCGACGATTTCTATTCCTCTTTTTATTGTTTCTTTCTTTATGAAGGGAGTAGTTGCAAAAATCTGCACATAGATATCTGCCTCAATCCTATCAACCTCGTTCATAAACACCATATTCCCGCTGGCCCTATTTGTCGCCAATTCCGGCGCTCTCTGTAAAGGCTTATAGGGAAGATAGTCCGCATAGGACAACATTTCTTCTGAGTCTGTGTCCAAATATACTTCATCAAAAAAACTACACTCGCACAATTTTTCCAGAGTATGTAAAAACAGAGGCTTCCCGTTCAAAAGCTTCATGTTTTTAGATTCGATTCGTTCACTTGTTCCCTTTGCTGGTAATATTGCCACTACTTTCATATTCATCACTTACCTTTCATATCAATCCTTAGTCAGTACGGCTCCATATCCTTCTCTTTGAGAACACTAAAAATACATTAAATCCCGTCTTGCATCAATCCATGCAAAAACATCCTTCTCCATCAATCCGTATGGTACATATTTATCCAAAATTTTCTTATACTCTTGTATTGGAACAATCAGTGCAAAAGACTTTTCTCCTATCAGTTCGTGGACAGACAAGACCTTTTTCCCCATCAGCACGTCAAAAGTTATGTTTTCCATACAGAATGCATATACATAGATGTCCAAATTCATTAGATACCATAAAATTTCCTGTGATGTGGGCGACACATTCCATAAAGCAATTTTTTCCCTTTTCAAAATGTCAGTATTTAACTGCAATGCGCTTTTCATATCCTCGGCTACCTCTTTCGCAATTTTTCCCAATGGCAAAAATCTTTCCCTTCTCTTAACCGAAAAGACTCCAGTGACGTCCGCACTTCACCATAAAACTTTGTAGTGGTGACTATCACAAAAAAGCTCTCCCAGTTTTCAACATCGGTAGGATGAAAAATTTCTCTGCCTATGAATATTTTTCCTGCCATGTCCCTGTCCTTCTCTACAAAACCATAAAGCTTTTCATCCCATAGAGACCAGTCAAAATATTCAAAAATCCTTTTGGCATCCTCTCCCAGCCCCCACATCAAAAGTTTTCGCCCTCCCACACCTTCAGGAAACGACAGTGCCCCCCCGATAGGAACCCGTCTGACAGCCTTTGCATCCCTTGCCAATTGCCATTGCTTTTCGTAAGTTACCAAATCTCTCCTCAAGGCATCTACAATACTCCTGCATGCACGTTCTCCCATTACAATATGCAGCGGCAGTTTGGTGCTGACACAGCTGTTGATAATAAGCTTAACCATTCTACATGGATCCACTTCCGCTTTTTCACTGTATTCCGAAAGCAAATCTGAATCTGATTTCGTAGCTGTTCTGCTATGCGACCAGTAGGCCGTCCGAACTGTTCCCGGTTCAATAATATTCACATGAATGTTCCATGGTTCCAGTTCTAGCATAAGGGCTTCACAGAAACCGTTTATGCCATATTTTGTTGCGTTATATATTGCCCAATTCTTTGCAGGCACTCTCCCACTTATCGAAGACATTTGAATAATACGACCGTACCCTTGCATTTTTAGATATGGCACACAGGCTCGTATAAAAATAATTGCACCAATCAGATTCGTTGCAAAAATGTCATCTATGTCCTGTCTATTGACTTCATCTATAGCCCCCTTCACACCGATTCCGCTATTACTTAAGACCACATCTATGCCTTTTCCTCCACTAAATGCATCCCTCACAAAGCTCTCTACAGCATCATAATCTCTGATATCTACCTGATAAACCATAAGCGTGTTCGGATATTTTTTTTGCAAAGCTTGAATGGGTTCCATTCTTCTGACAGTACCTACAACACACTCTCCAGCTTCTAAAAGCTGGTTCGTGAACTCATAGCCTATTCCACTGCTGATGCCCGTTATCATCCATGTCTGCAAACTCCATCTCCTCCCACATATGCCGTTTCAGCCCAAAATGGCTCCCATTGTGCAAATCATTTAAAATATCTGCCAACTTATCAGCAACTATCTGATTTCCTCTTTCGTACATATGAAATTGATCGTAGAATGCTCCCTCCTCTCCATCGACCCAATCTCTTGCATCAACGACACACTCTAAAAGGCTTTCTTCCATCTTTTTCTCAATCTCAGAATATACCTTCTTCGCCACTATGCCGTTCTTTTCCCAGCACCACTGCAGCGACATATCCTTTGATGACAACACTTTTTTTGTGACACATGATGGAGGGAACACACAGATGTACATAATTCCATAGGCATCACATATGGCCTTCTTTAATCTCATGTTATCTAAAATGATGTCTGATGTTCGCTTACTACACTGAACACCAAAGGAAAATGTTCGAACCATTTTCTCCTCAAAACGATCCTTCAATCTGCCGTTCAGCAGACTCATCATTTTTTTCTGATACCCTACAATGTATGGTGCTGTAAGACTCTCTCCATAAAAGCAATCATTTTCCAAAGGGCAGTAATCCAACACAATATCAGGTTTATACGGAATTACATCCCTCAATAATTTTAGTACACATTGGGAAGTCGTATATCCATATGAAGCTCCTAAAATCTCTATGATATCCTTCCCCATTGATATCATTCTTTCATATAGGAATTGCGTCCATATTTTTCTGTCAAAATATGTCTCATCCGCTAGGGATGCCCCTAGGATTCCGATTTTCAGCCCTGCTGAGTCAGTATTTCCCCTAATCTTAACTCCATTCTCATCATAGGCTACTGAACTGTAGCCCATTGTTGGATCAAGAGAATTACCTGCCGTTAATTTACCCCATGCACATGCCTTATCGATATATCCAAAATCCTTCAGATAAGCATATCCATTATCAATCAGATACTTTGCCTGTTTTTCCTCTCCCTTCCTTTCAGTCAGTAAAATATAATATGGACACTCCATTTTCTTTAATTCCTCTATGGATATCGCTTTTAGTCCGAATGCGGAATACCCGTCAAACTCCTCGTCTGAATCTGTTTCACTATCCAAAAGATAGGAGGGAACAATGCCTATCAACTTGAGTTTCCTGGCACATCTCATTGCCACATCGGCTCTGCCTACCAAAACAGTCTTCTTCCCCTCACACAAGTTTAATAATGCATACATATCTACAAGATTGAATCTATATTCCAATATTTCACACCACATGCCTTCAGCCTATAGGTTTCTCTAACGCCATCTCTTACAGATAAAGCGAGAAAACATCACACTTCCTACAGATTTCGATATTTTTGCGTCCTTCCGCAATAGCCTTCCGGATTTCCTTATATCTGTTTCCATGCCACACATCCAGTATTCCTTCTTTAGACAAATCCCCTAACGTATATTTCCCCAGTGCATCATTGCAGCACAAACTGACCTGGCCAGTAGGCCTTATAATCAACTGTTGAAAAGGAAATGCACATGTGACCTCCGGATACCCCTCCTGCGCTTTCCTGTTGGGTGCGCTTCCCCCTCTGGTGCTCAATAATTCCTTAGGTTTTCGAAGCACTATGGTCACCTTACTAATTAATTCGGGCTTATCCTCGCAATATGCTTTGATTTCCTGTGCCGGTTTAATCAAATGCAGGTCTTGCGTATAATTATCTAAAATGAATTCATCCAAAAAGGGGATAATCTGCTTGAACTTGTCCAAAGTCAGCAATGTTCCATTTGTGAACATATGTATTCTTGCCCTAGGCAAATGCTCTCTCATATATTTGCTGAAGTCCCATATCCGCTCATCCAGAAATGGTTCGTTATTTGAGAACAGTGATATGCGCCCGCTATATGCAAGTTTTTCCAGCTGGTCAATAATGCTATGGAATAAGTCCTCCGACATGATATGCTTTTCCCTGGTATCATTCCTGCGATTCACCGGACAGAACTCACAGGAACCATTACACCGGTTGATAGTCTCTATCTCAACCAGCTTAAATAATGGTGTCTCGTCCTTCACCTCATCCACAAAAGCTCTGACCGCGTCAAAATAATCTGTGCGGTTACGATTCTTTTCATTCAATTGTGTTTCGTTTTTAATCTCATTGCTCTCATTTAAATATTTGTTGACGACCAGCTGTTTAGACGAATAATATGTCCGCATTTTAAAAGGATTCAGTATAGATACATGTTTTCCTATTCTTTTTTGCAAATGGTTTTCGTCTGCTATATGGTATTGCGGTGAAGTGATTAAAATAGCATCTATGTCTTGCCCGGTTTCATCAAGGGACTTCACATTGTATCCCAAACACATATGTCCTTCTTCATGGTTTCGATCATCGATTACATGATTCACTTTCTGCTTTATATCATCTGGCATGATTCTCAGCAACGCAATCGTATATTC
>OFHO01002451.1_pt1 | contig 11273 bp, 11 predicted proteins | sample 1521531 | NCBI WGS metagenome assembly OFHO01 (sample SAMEA3504124, study PRJEB24116) | mouse gut metagenome | biome: mouse gut; feature: mouse-associated habitat; material: faeces | place: Denmark | collected 2011
GACGGCCATGAACGGGGCCATGAGCGGCGCGCTACTGGAAAACTACGCGGTAGCGGAGATCGTCAAGACCTATCAGAACACCGGGCAGGAGCCGTTCCTGTACTACTATCGGGATAAGGACGCTCGGGAGATCGACCTGCTGCTGGAGCAGGACGGCAAGCTGTTCCCCATTGAGATCAAAAAGATGGCCGCGCCGCCGAAGAAATTGACAAGAGTATTTGACCTCATTGACAAATCACCCCTGGAGCGGGGAACCGGCGCGGTACTGTGCATGGCCGACAAACTGGGGGCCTTTGACCAGGATAACCTGATTATCCCCATTTCATTGATTTAGAAGGATACGCCGCAAGCCAGATGCAAAAATAACAGGGCCATGACTATAAATGTCACGGCCCTGTTTATACTTTTTGCCTTTTCATCGCAACGGAACATAGCATAAGTTAATCAACTTTCATCGTTAGCTTTTCCATACGCTCCCGGATAAACTGGCTGATTTCACCGTCAGTCATTACGATAAGCAGCTGTTTTGCAGCACAAATACCCGTCCTTTCTCAATTTACAGCAATCTGCACGGCAATACTCAGCACAAAATGGACTCCACGCCTGGACGCATAACATAAGTTCTGCCTCTCCTTTTCCCCGCCCAGCTCACCACGCAGCTTTTCTCAACAATGGGTACAGCTGACGGAACATCTGATACCTACTCCCATATTCCTCCGCCCGCACCTCCCGCGGATCAACTATCTCCCTGGCCCGGCCCGCAAATAGATCGCCAACGGTGCCCGTTCCACACCCCCTCATGGCCAGCAACGCCGCCCCATAGGCCGGCCCCTGCTCTGTTTCCGGGATAAGGATCGGGATGCCCAGCACGTCCGCCACGATCTGCCGCCACACCCCGCTCCTGGCCCCGCCGCCGCACAGGGTAGCGCATTTCGGTGCGATCCCGCACTGCCGGGCTGCCTCCAGGCAGTCCCGGACGGCAAACGCCACCCCCTCCTCCATCACCGCCCGGCTCATCTGCGCCCGGGTGGTGGACGCGGACAGTCCCACAAATGCTCCCCGGATGGCAGTATCGTTGTGGGGGCTGCGCTCCCCCATCAGATAGGGCAGAAACAGCACGCCCCCACTGTCCACCGTCCCGGCACCGGCCTCGTCCGAGGCGTAGTCCCCTGTGCCCAAAATATCCTCCAGCCACCACTTCCGGCAGGAGGCGGCGGACAGGATGCAGCCCATCAAATGCCATTTCCCGTTGGCGTGGGCGAAGGAGTGCAGGGCGTTCCTCCCATCCACGGAAAACCGGTCCTGAGCCAGAAACACCGTCCCGCTGGTGCCCAGGCTGATGTTACAGCTCCCGTTCTCCACCGTGCCCATGCCGATGGCTGCGGCGGCGTTGTCCCCAGCCCCCGCCATGACCACGGCGTTGGGCAGGCCGTACTCCGGCAGCGCGCGGCCCACCGCCTCCCAGCTCTCATGGAGGGGAGGCAGCCAATCCGGCTCCACACCGCACAGCTCACACATCTCCTCAGACCAGCACTTGTGGGCCACGTCCAGCAGCAGGGTGCCCGAGGCATCGGAGTAGTCGGTGGAGATCTGCCCGGTCAGCCGGTAGACGAGATAGTCCTTGGGCAGCATGATCTTGCGGATGCGGGCAAAATGATCCGGCTCGTTCTCCCGCAACCACAGCAGCTTGGGGGCAGTAAAGCCCGCGAAGGCGATGTTCCCGGTGCATACCGACAGTCGCTCCCGGCCCACGCCCTCGTTCAGATACACCACCTGCTGTTCCTTCCTGCCGTCGTTCCAGAGGATGCAGGGCCGGATAACCCGCCCCTCCCCGTCCAAAGCCACCAGGCCATGCATCTGCCCGCCAAAGGAGATCCCCTTAATGTTCGCCTTCCTGCCTGCGGACAGCTCCGCCAGCACCCGTTCCATCGCCTCCACCCAGTCCGCCGGGTTCTGCTCGCTCCAGCCGGGACGGGGATAGCTGACTGGGTACTCCGCGGAGGCCTCCCCGCAGATCTTCCCGGCCTCATCCACCAGCAGCCCCTTGAGGGCCGAGGTCCCCAGGTCGATGCCAATATGCCAGTCCATCATGCGCCTCCGAACAGAAGCTGGTTGACGATGCCTTGCAGTCCCTCCTGATTCCCGCTGCCAGGCAGCTCCGGGGCACCCAGCGCGGCGGCGTAGTCCGCCAGCTCAGTCAGGGTGGCCTTGCCCTCCACGATCCGCTTGCCGATGCCGCTTTCGTAGCTGGCGTAACGCTCCTTCACGAAGGCGTCCAGCCTGCCGTCCTCTATGATCTTGGCCGCGTTCAGCAGCCCCAGGGCGAAGGTGTCCATCCCCAGGATGAAGCCCTTGAACATACCCACACCGCCCCGGTCATGGACGCGAACAGGTAGTACCGCCCCCGGAACAGCACCAGGGAGGGGTCGGCAGCCTCCCGGTTCACCGTCAAGCGGTAGTTGTCCCTGGGGTCCCACTTGAACTGGTAGGGGTAGGGCGCGTTGATGGGGTTGCAAAAGTAGTTCACGGCTTCACCTCCACTTCGGCCCACATGGCCCGTTTGCTGCCGTCGATCCAGGCGTCCCACGTCACCCGCACCGTCCCGGCGGCCCGGCTGTCCGCAGAGGAACCGCCCACTTGGATGTCAAAGTCCCCCCGTTCGATCTTCCAGCGCATATCCTTGTCCAAAAACGCCATCTGGGAGAAGTCCACCGTGAACACCACTGTTTTCCCCTCTCCCGGCTCCAGCCGCAGCCGCTTGAACCCGGCCAGCTCCCGCACCGGCCTGGTCCGGGAGGCGTAGCGGTCCGACAGGTAGAGCTGCACCACCTCGTCCCCGGCAATTTTTCCCACGTTGCGGATTTTCACCGACACTTCCAGCGGCTCCTCCGGCCTGACCTCATGGGCGGAGACACGCAAGTCATCATACTGAAACTCCGTATAGGACAGCCCGTACCCGAAGGGATAGCGGGCGTGTGGGGCAGGTCCACATAGCTGGCGAAACCGATGCTCTCCCCCTGGTGTTCGCAAGAGCCCCAGGGGTGGTTATAGTACACGGGGATCTGTCCCGCATGGTATGCCACCGACACCGGCAGCTTTCCGCCGGGGTTATACCGCCCCGTCAGAACGTCCACTACCGCTCCACCCCCCGCCTCGCCGGGGGCCCACGCCTCCAAAATGGCATTTAGGCACTGGTCCGCCCCGTCGCTGGAGATGGGCCGCCCGTCAAAGTGGACGCCCACCAGGGGCTTGCCCAGTTCCGCCGCCTTGCGGAGAAACGCCTCCTGGCAGGGTGGGAGGTTGATGTCCGTCCCGTCCACCCCTTCCCCCATGGAGGCGATGGAGCAGGTCCCGTACTTGCCGCCCAGGGTCAACACCGCGGCGTCTGCCCCCGCGATCAGTGCCAAGGCCTCGTCGAAGCCGGAGCGGTCGTCCCCCGCGATGGGGTAGCCGGGGGCATATACGATTTCGGTGTCCGGCAGGGCCGCCCGCAGGGCGTCCAGCAGGGAGGGGCACCCCGGCTTCTGGCGGCGGAGGATGGGGTCAAACTCCTCCGTCAGATCGGACTGGATGCTGGTCCCCGGCACGGTTTCGATCTCCCTGCCGGATAGGTTCTCAATTCCCGCCACCCCGGCGATGGAATTTGCCACGGCAAAGGTGGACTCCATCATAGACAGGTGGGTGTAGCCGCCGAAAAACCGGCGGGCATTGCCCCCGTGGGGACCGACGAGGGCCAGCTTCCGCAGCCGTTTCCCGTCCAGCGGCAACGTGCCGTCGTTTTTCATCAGCACCAGCGATTCCAGTGCCGACTGGCGGGTGACTTCCGCGGCCCTGGCCCCCGCCGGACCGTGGAATACCGCCCGCAGTTCCTCCCCCTCCAGGGCAAAGGGGTGTTCAAACAGCCCCATGCGGAATTTCGCCGTCAGCACCCGCAGCACCGCCCGGTCCAGCAGCCGGATATCGGCTCCGCCGGAGGCGAACAGGTCCCGCAGCTCTTTCCCGTACCCGGCGGGGGCGGGCATTTCCACGTCCATCCCCGCTTGCAGCGCTAACAGTCCGGCCTCCGCCATGGTCTCGCCGATGCGCTGCACCGTGTGGCTGTTCCCGATGCCGCCGTAGTCGCTGACGCACAGGCCGTCAAAGCCCATCTCCTCCCGCAGAAGCCCCGACAGCAGCTTTTCCGACACGGAGGCCGGTTCCCCGTCGATGGAGCAGTAGCAGGGCATGATTCCCCGCAGCCCGGCCCGGATGGCGGCCTGGAAGGGCTTGGCGTATACCTCCCGCAGAAGCCGCCCCGGGGTGTCGCTGTGGGCACCGTGGATGCCGCCCTGGGAGTTGTGGAAGGCCAGGAAGTGCTTGGCCACGCTCTCCGGGGCCCTGCCGTCCATGCGGATATTCCGTACCCCCCTGACATAGGCCGCGCCCAAGGCGGCGGCCAGGGCGGGGTCCTCGCCGTAGCTCTCCCCGTGCCGGCCCATCTGGGCGTCCCGGGTCACGTCCAGCACGGGGGCCAGGATGTGGGTCATCCCGCAGGCGGCCTCCTGGGCGGCCACGATGCCGCCGATCTCCTCCTCCAGCTCCGGGTGGAACCCCGCGCCTCTGGCCATGCCGGAGGGGAGACTGACCGCCTCCTGGATGAACGGGCCACAGATGCCCTCCATGTGGAAGATGGCGGGGATGCGGTGAGGGCTGTTGTCCATCACGATCTTCTGCACCGCCCGCTGCCAGGCGGCGGCCCCTCCAGCGTCTCGATCCGCCGCACCTCCAGGGTGCTGACCTCCCCGATGCCGAAGGGGGTTCGGGCAGAGATCCAGTCCATGTCCTCATAGGTCTTGTCAAAGGGGAACACACAGTTCACCTGCGCCATTTTTTCCTCCAGGGTCAGCTCCCCCAGGAGCAGCTCCGCCCGTTTCTCCGGGGGAAGCTGCGTATTATGCCAGCTGTTCAAATTCATAGTCCCCGCTCCCCACCGTTTTCCGCTCCCCGTTTGGCAGAACCACCTCGCAGGTGGTGTTCATCGGCACCGTAATCCACAGGCGGAAGGCCCCATCTCCCCGCTCCCAGCGAACCCGGATCAGGCCGAAGGGACAGCGGTGCTCACACTCTGCAAATCCTAAATCCCCGCCGGGGACAGGCTTCACGATGAACTTCCGATACCCGGCCTCAACCGGCTCCAGACCGCAGATGCGGCGGTAGAAGAAGTCCCCCACCGCGCCGTAGGCGTAGTGGTTCAACGACGCCTCCTTGATGGAACCGTCCTCCTGCACTGCCCCCCACTGCTCCCACAGGGTGGTGGCCCCGTGCCGGATCTGATAGAGCCAGGACGGGTCGCCGTCCTGCAAAAGCAGTTGGTACGCCTCATCCGCAAATCCGTTGTCCGCCAGGGCGAACAGGATATAGGGCGTGGCGGTGAAGCCAGTGTTGAGATGTACGCCGTTCTCCTCGATGAGTGCCCAAAGCCGCTCCGCCATGACCCGGCGGGCCTCGCCGTCCGCCAGGTTGAAGTACAGCGGCAGCACATAGCCCGTCTGGAATTCCTCCTTCATCCGCCCCGATTCATCCAGGAACACCTTGCGGAACGCCGCCGCTACCTTGTCCGCCAGGGCGGCATAGTGTTTGCTGTCCTTCTCCCGGCCCAGCACCCCGGCGATCTCGCCCATGAGGCGGCAGGAGTTGGCGTAGTACGCCGTTCCCACCCAGGGGCCCTTTTTCAGCCAGCCCGGCACACTGCCGTAGGGCGCGCACCAGTCGCCGAACTGGAACATGAGCTGGAACACGTAGGGGGTGCGGTACTTGGGCAGGGTGAGGGCCGCCCACCGCCCCACGTCCGCCAGATACTTTTTCATCACCGGGTACTGCCGCCGGAGTATGCTCGTATCCCCCGTGGCCCGGTATAGGGCGTAGGGCACCAGGATGCAGCTGTCCCCCCAGCAGATGGAAGTTGAGGCAGGCCGTGGAGGCGAACAGGGCGATGTCCCCCGTCCAGCCCTGCCGCTCGTCCCGCTGGGGACAGTCGGTGGGGATGTCCACAAAATTGTCCTTGCCGCTCCACATCAGGTTGCTCTGCAGCCGGTTCAGATCCTCATTGGAGCAGCGGAAGCTTCCCACTTGCTCCAGATCGGAGTAGACCGCCACGGCCTTAATCTCCAGATCTTCCTGTTCGACGCCCCGTATGCCCACGTAGCGGAAGCCCATATAGGTGAGGCGCGGCGAATACTCCTGTTCCCCGTCCCGGCAGAGATAGGTGACGGTCTGCTTGGCGGAGCGCAGGTTCTGCACGTACAGCTCCCCGTTCTCCAGTGCCTCGGCATGACGGAACACGATCTCCTGGCCCGCCTTTCCGTTCAGCTTCACCCGGATCACCCCGGCGATGTTCTGGCCGAAGTCGCAGATCAGCTCCCCGGAGGGGGCGCGGAACCACGCGACGGGTTCCAGCACCTCGTGGGCGGTGACCGGCTCGCCGTAGCGGGCGCGGATAGCGGGGCGCACCTTCAGCTTTTCCTCCGCCGCGGGCCGCCACCGAACGGCGGCGGCGTCCCAGCCGGCGTCATAGCTCTCGCCGTCGTAGAAGTCCGCGAACCGCCAGGGGGTGTCCTCCGTCACCTCGAACCGCTCGTCGGTGCCGATGACCTCCGTGCTGCCGTCCTCATATTGCAGCCGCAGCTCCGCCAGCAGGGCCTGCCGCTTGGCACTGCGCTGGGAGACGCTCTGGTTGGTGTTGGACACGTTGGTGGTGCGGCCCACCGCCCAGCCTCCGGCCACCACGGCGGCAAACACGTGCTCCCCCGGCGGCAGATCATCCATCTCATAGCATACGTATTGCAGCTGGGTGCTGTAGTCCGTGAAGCCGGGGGCGAAGTAGTCCTCGCTGATCCGCTTCCCGTCCAGCGTCAGATCAAATATGCCCATGGCGGTGGCCAGCACCCGCAGCCGTTTCACCGGCTTATCCGTTGTAAAAACGCGGCGGAACAGCATGGGGACCGGGGACTCCGGGCTTTTGAACTGGTAGGCACTGTCGCTGATCCACTTGCCCGCCCAAGGCAGCCCCAGCCGCCCGGTCTGAAACAGGCGTTCCGCCGTCGCTTCCTCCCCCGCGTCGTCCCAGACAGTGACGCGCACACAATAGGTCTGGAACGGCTCCAACGCGGGGCCGCCGTATTGGATATTGAGCTGATCCCGGACTTCCTTTTCCCAGCCGTTCACCTCAACGCGGGCCGACCGGAGGGCACAAGCCCTCCGGTCGCTGGTCATGGAAAAGGAAAACCGCGGACGAATCCGGTCGGTGACGACGGCCACGCCGCCCCGCTGATCCTCAATACGGATCTCGTTGATCGTCAGCATTCTGATTTCCCCCATTCTGTTTTCAGCGGTTCGCCTTGCGCTCGGCCACTTCCTGGCGCAGCTGCGGCAGCTTCTCCTCCAGGTCGAACCGGGTGAAGATGAAGAACATTACCAGGTTAATGACGATGGGCAGATAGTTGGCGAAGCCGTAAATGGAATACCGCATGGAGGTGGTGGCCACCGCCAGGTCAGGGTTATAAGAGCCCAGGAACAGGAACAAGCTGAGAAGCAAAGAGCCAACGCCGCTGCCCACCTTGTTCCCAAAGCCGATGGCCCCGCTGGACATGGCCACCAGCCGCTTGTCGTACTTCCACTCGTTGTAGTCCACCGCCATGGCCAGCAGCACCCCGTACAGGCACATCAGCGGGATCTGGACAAAGCTGCCGATGAGGCTGGTGACCACGTACATGATGAAGTTGGCCGGGGCGAAGCAGCGGATGGCCGCCGCGATGGCCGCGCCCAGGCAGCCCGCCAGCACCGTTTTGGTGACGCCGAGCTTGTTGATGATGGGCTTGGAGGCCACGAAGCCCACCACTGTGGCCAGCATACCCGCCGCGCCCAGCAGGGCCACCAGGTTGTCGTCCCCGAAGATCCACTTGCAGTAGTAGTTGCCCGAAACGCCCACTATGGCGTTGGTGATGGCGGTGATCAGGTTAAAGAGCAGCACGATGACCCAGTATTTGTTGCGCAGCAGCATCCCCATGGCGGGGCCGAAGGGGACGGGTTCCTCCTCGTCCTCCACCTCGGCGGGGCCGTCCGTCTCGTCCACGAATTTGGCCTTCCTGCCGTTGTTGTAGCAGATCAGAAACAGCAGCAGCATCACCGCGCCCAGGATTGCGCCGTACTTGATCCATGCGCTCTGGGTGCCGCCCAGCAGGTTGGTGACGGGGATGGTGGCGATGGCCACGATCATACCCGCGCCGTAATTGCCCACGGCCCGGAACACGCCCATGGTGCCCCGCTCGCTCTGGCTCTTGGTGCGCACCACCATGACGGCGGAAAACGGGGTGGCGATCATGGTGTAGATCACAGCGGTGAGCAGCAGGTTGGTCACCAGGGCATAGGCGATCTGCACGCCTGTGGCGGCGGTGCTGGGCATGGTGAACATCAGCACCATGATGGCCGCCGCGGGCACCGCCATGCGGAGCATCCACTGGTAGTATTTCTTGTTGCCGCCCTTGGAGTGGTCGATGATGTTGCCGAAGATCACGTCGGTGAAGGCGTCCACCACCTTGGCGATGGCCATGACGACGCCCACCGCAGCCACCGCCATGCCCACCTTGTCGGTGTAGAAGTAGGACATCTGGCCCACGATGTTCCCCATGAGGCCCAGGGCCAGCTGGCCGCCGAAGTCCGCCATATAATCCTTCTTGCGCATGACTCGTTTCGCGCCGTCTGCGTCATACGTCACTTGTGCTTGCTGGTTTGCCATGATGATTTCCCTCCTCAATTATGTTTCAAAAACGATCTCTACCTCGTGCCGCCGCCCATCCCGGAAGTCCGGGAGGAGGTTCCCCTCCAGCGGCGCGCCGTCCACCGCCACCCTGGCCCGGCCCGCCTCCAGGCGATCCGGGTTGCGGTAGGTCAGGCGGTACTCCACCCCCCGGAAGGTCCGCACCGCCTCCGTGCCCTCCCAGGCGGAGGGGAAGCAGGGGACGATCCGCAGCCCGCCGTAGTCCCGCCGGATACCTAAAAGCCCCTCGTACAGGCCCATCATGCACCAAGCCGAGGTGCCCGTGGTCCAGGATTGGTAGGAGCGGCCATAGTATTTCGGGTGGGTGGAATAGCAGTTGGTGAACACATAGGGCTCCGCGCCAGACTGGGCGGAGGGGTTCTTCTCGCTGTCCGGCATGATCTTCTTCAGCGTCTCCAGCGCCTTGTCCCCCCGGCCCAGCTTGCAGTCCATCAAAATCTTGAACGCGCTGGCGTGACAGTACACCCCGCCGTTTTCAAACAGCCCCGGCAGCATCCCGGACATACGGCCCACCATCGGGTCGTAGCCCGCATACGGCGGATCGTTCAGCGGAAAGCCGAAGTCCCGCTCCATGCCGTCCACCGCCTTCAGCAGCGCCGGAAGGCGGTCAGGTTCCGCCACGTCCCCCAGCACGGCCCAGGTCTGGGCATTGAGGTAAATTTTGCTGCCGCCGCTGTCCTTGGAACCGATGTTCTCCGTGGGCGCGAGGGCCCGCATATACCACCCGCCGTCCCAGGCGGCGCGGTTGATGGCGGCTTTCATCTTCTCGAAAGTCTCCTGCAAAAAGGCGGCGTATTCGCTGTCTCCCAGCCAGAGCATCAGCTCCCGCAGCTCCCCCAGGGCCAGACAGAATTGCTCCGAGAGCATGACGGACTCCGCTTCCTCCTCCGGGGGGATATTCAGCGCGTCGTTCCAGTCGGCGAACCAGATCCGCACCAGCCCGTTCCGGCCCCTGTCCTGCAAGAGCCGGTCCACGGCGGCCTTCACATGATTTAGAACGGTGGCACTTCCGCCGTCCTGCCATTCCACCTCCTGCGCCAGCAGGGAGGCGTCCCCTGTCTCCTTGACCAGCTCGCACACCGCCCAGATGATCCAGAAGGGCTGGTCGGAGTACCGGGTATCGTCGTAGGGATACCAGGTCAGCACTGCGTGGCCGTCCCGGAACTGGTGGCGCAGGCACTCCAGGATCTCCTCCTTCGCCTTCTCCGGGCGGTAGTTCAAAAGTGCCACAGCGATCTGCAGGTTGTCCCGCACCCCCTTCTTGCCCACGATGCAGAAGTCCACCTGCTTTTTCAGCCAGCCGTTCATCCCGTGGTTGATCCGCCGGTCCGGCGTGCGCGCGCCCAGCCCCGCGTACTTCTCCCGGTCGCGCTCCTCCGCCGCCCGCAGCGCCTGCTCTGCCGGTGCCTCCTGGGTGTAGCACCGGGCCAGCGCCCGGGCCTCCTCCAAGTCCTCGCTGACTCCGTTTCCTCCCGCGCACGGACATCATCCTTGACCGCCGCAAAAAATCGGACGTATTTCAGCAAATCGGTGGCGGCGTTAAAATATAGCCGCCGGGGCCACAACTCAATATCCGCCCCATCGGGTACAGATACCAACCTCCCCTCCGTTTCACGCAGCCTTTTTATCTGGTTCTCCTCCTTTATGATATTGACAAAGCTTTTCCCGATTCCGCTGCGCGTTGTCAGGTAGACGTGTTCATACTGCACTCTTAGCTTGATGGGAGAGCGCGACCAACGGGTAGGGCGATTGCGCTCCACGCAGTGATCTTTGAGAAGCTGCTTCCGGCTCCACATAGTCTGCCGGATAATATTTTCCGCCACCTCCACCCGCTTATCCTCCTGGCACACCAGGAGCATCCCGGTAGCCCGTGTCTCATAGTTCCCGTACTTCGTATAAAACAGCGAGTTTTCCGCCCGAACCTGCCAGTCCATGTGGCCGTCACCGATATCATAGACCGTCAGCCGCTGCCCGCAGCCCACCAGCATCCCCACAAAGCGGGATGTGGAGAGGATACCCAGCGCAAAATTACGCCAGCGGGCCGAAGGGATGAACACCACCTTTTCCCCCGACGCTTCCTCCGTGTAGAAGCCGTGCTCCGCCATCCACATCGCCATGCGGGACACTTGCATTATCCTTTTGCGTTCCCGCTCCCCGCCGCCCGCAGAAATCAAGGGGGTAACTTCCGGGTACAACGCGCCGCCCTTGGCCAAAATTGAGACACCGCCATCTTTGCTTTTCGATACGTAACTATTTTTGGTCAGTGGCCGGAACGCATAGGACAGCTCTTTTCGTTCCGTCTTTTCCGGCGTTTTCAGCATTTCCAAGCAGTCCTCATAGTGCAGTAGGATTGAACCGGGCCAAATGATAGAGCAACGCCAATTGACTGTAGTGCAAATTCGTTTCTTTCAATTGCTCCCTCCTTGGATTAATATGATAGCAGGCCGGCGGCTCGTTC
>OFHO01002452.1_pt1 | contig 11267 bp, 11 predicted proteins | sample 1521531 | NCBI WGS metagenome assembly OFHO01 (sample SAMEA3504124, study PRJEB24116) | mouse gut metagenome | biome: mouse gut; feature: mouse-associated habitat; material: faeces | place: Denmark | collected 2011
AAGCTGCTGTTCGTGGACGACTCCATCGTGCGCGGTACCCAGCTGCGCGAGACGGTGAACTTCCTGTACGATTCGGGTGCTGCCGAGGTGCACATGCGCAGCGCCTGCCCGCCCATCATGTACAGCTGCAAGTACCTGAGCTTCTCGTCGAGCAAGTCCGATATGGATCTGATCGCCCGCCGCGTGGTGGATTCGCTGGAAGGCGAAGAGGGCGTGGCGCATCTGGACGAGTACGCCGATGCCACCACCGAACGCGGCCAGTGCCTGTTGAAGACCATCTGCGAGGACATGGGCTTCGACTCTTTGAGCTACCAGAGCCTGACCGGCATGATCGAGGCCATCGGCATCGACCCGGAGAAGATCTGCACCTACTGCTGGGACGGCCGGGAGTAACGGCGCTTCGTTCATCCCGAAGGCGTCGGCACCCTAGTCTTCAAGGTAGAGCTCTCCGTTCTCCTGTTTCTCCTGCAGATATTCGCGGAAGTAGGGAAGGTCGAAACCGACTATGCCTCGTGTGCGCCGTCCGATGACGCCGGCCTCTATGAGACGCTTGCGATACTGGGCCACTACGGATGACGAGCGGCCCAGTCGCACGGCGATGTCGGCGATGCGGCTATCGCCTTCGTCCTGCAACATGGCAATAGCGAAGCGAAGGTCGCCAGGGGAAAGCTCGGCCAGTGTTGCGTCCAAGACGCGGTAGGTCATCTCACGTTGGGCGGTTGCAATTCCATTGGCGACTTCACTTGTTCCCAGGTTGAGAGCCTCGGGATTTTCGTCCCATGCGTAGTAGCCCACCAGCTGCAGCATGTAGGGAAAGCCCCCGATGGCTTGGGTGGCCTCAGCAAGAGCCTCGGCGTCTATGGTGCGGTTGTCGTCGCGGATGGTTTTCTCGAGGGCCGCCGACACCTCTCCATCGGGAATGCGGCCGAGGGTCTCATGGGTGGCTCGGCGAAGGAACGACACCGTTTTATCGTTGAGGAGCGATGAGATGTTGTGCGGTAGGCCCGCCATGAACAGCGCCACCTTGCGGTTCTCCCGGACAAAGTGCTGATAGAAGGCGGCAAGCTGAATCATTTCACCAAGTGATGGGTCGATTTCGTCAACGGTGAACAAGACGCCGGTGTCCTGATTATTAAGTTGCTCTGTCAAGTCGCTCACGCGCGAGCGCCAATTGGTCTGGGCTTCGGTGCCCTCGATGGAAAGCGAGATGACGTCAGGAACGCTTAGGCTTTTTACGGCGAGCTTGCTGTCATCTTCCGCAAGATGGGCGGCTTTGCGGCGTAGCTGGATTTCCGCATCGTCGAGCATGCCGGGGATCGCCGTGATGTTGACGACAATCCATCCGCTTTGCTCGGCTACCTCGGCCAAATAGGAGAGAAGAGCCGTTTTGCCCGTGCCGCGGGTTCCTGAGAAGAGCGTCGTGAGCTCCGGGCGCCGACGGGTGCTTTGCAGAGCGCGAGAATGCGACTCAATGATCTGATTTCGCCCGGCAAGATGGGCTGGAATTTCTCCGAAACTGGGAGTGAAAGGGTTTTCTGTGACATTCATCGTGCTCTCGCTTCCTAGTACAACGAGGTATTTCTAAGCTTCACTAAGTAACGCTAAGCTTCTGGAGCAGGAGCAATTGGGTCTGGTTATCGATTTGAGTTGAATCACATCTGGTTGTGGAGCTTCTGGGGCGTCATATAGTCGGGGCAACCTGCGAGCTTGATGGAGTTTGATAGGGCAGGCGGTGCATTTACCGCATGAATGCGTCAGCTTCTTCTAGGTCGCGGGCCGAAGCGTTGGCTTCCTTGGGAATTAGCGCGTCTTTTCGCGTGCGCTTCCTCTCGGCGCGCAGGGGCAGGTACTCGCTGATGACGATGCCGGCGAAGATGAGGGCAAAGCCGGCGAACAACGACGGCGTGAGCACCTCGCCGAGCAGGGCGATGGAGAATACCACGCCGAAGACGCATTCGGTGGAGAGGAAGAGCGACGCCTGGGCGGGATCGACCCGGGCCACGGCGGCGTTCTGGAGACCGAGGGCGATGCATGAGGCGAAGACGGTCAGGTAGGCGAGGCTCACCCAGGTATCGGGTGCCAGGTGCGCGAAATCCGGCGTCGGCTCGGTGAGGGCTCCGGCGGCAAAGCCGAGGATGCCGGCCGCTATGAATTGGATGACCGTGAGCACCGTCATGGAACGGCCGGGGGCGAACTTGGCCGTGTACAGCACGTGCAGACTGAGGAAGAGCGCCGAGAGCAGCGTGACGAGATCGCCGAAGCGCAGCGAGAACGCGCCGGCGCCCGTGTAGGCGACGCAGGCGACGCCGGTTGTGCAGGCGAGCGCCGCCACGATGTTGAACCGCGTGGGTTTCTTCCGGATGACGAACCAGCTGAGGAACGGGATGATGACCACGTACAGCGTGGTGAGAAACGAGCTGTTGGAGGCAGTAGTGTCGGTGAGTCCCGAGGAGTTCGCCCAGTAGGAGAGGAAGAGCAGCACGCCGAGTACGGCTCCATCGCGCAGATGGCCCGCACCGTCGGCAGCCAGGCGGTCGCGCAGCTTGCGGAGGCTGACGAGGCCGAGGATGATTCCCGCGCCCGTGAAACGCACGCCCACGAGCCAGGAAGGCGGGAACTCGTCTACGGTGGATTTAATGACAACTGTGCCCATGCCCCAGATGGCCGCCGCAACGAGCAGCGCCGCTTTGTAGGCCCACGAGGGCAGCCCGTTTTGTTTGAGCTGAGAAAACATAGTGCCGAGCATGATAGCACGGCAGCCGTGCGCGGTGCGAGAAGGTGGGGCAATCCTGAGCTGTCTCGGCTGGTGCACGAGAGGCTTTCGCGGGCTATATATGCAGGAATTGTGCCCTTTTCTGTAAAGTGTTGCTGCTAGCTTGCAATCGTCGCCCAAACGAGTAATATAAATCCTCGCCCATTGAGGCAACCCATTGCGGGGTGGAGCAGTCTGGTCAGCTCGTCGGGCTCATAACCCGAAGGTCGGAGGTTCAAATCCTCTCCCCGCGACCAAGAATTGTCGGCCGCCGAGTTCGCTCGGCGGCTTTTTTGTTAGAGCGTAGGCGTTGCGATGGGCATGGGGGAGACATTCTGGCCGGGGCTTAGTTGGGCATAGCAGTAGGCACTCTCACTGCAAGGAGCCCTCATGAGCGACATCGAGATCTACGAATCACCCGATGGCGAGATTCGCCTGAATGTCCAGCTTGAAGACGAGACCGTTTGGCTGACTCAACGACAGATGTCTGCTCTTTTCGGACGTGATAAGTCAACCATCTCAAGGCATATTCAGAGTGTGTTTGATGACGGCGAGCTTGAAGCCGATTCAACTGTTGCAAATTTTGCAACAGTTCAAATCGAGGGCGGTCGTGAGGTCGAACGCATTGTTGAGCACTACAATCTCGACATGATAATCTCTGTCGGCTATCGGGTAAAATCCCAGCAAGGTGTTGCCTTTCGTCAATGGGCGACCAAGATTCTCAGGGAGTACGCCGTTAAGGGATTCGCGCTTGATGATCGTCGACTCAAAGATGGTCGTAGCCGCTATTTCCGCGAGCTGCTTCAGCGTGTTCGCGATATCCGCTCCAGCGAGCGCAATCTGTATCAGCAAGTGACGGACATTTACGCCACGGCGATCGACTACGATCCCAAAGCGTCCATCACGCGCACGTTCTTCGCAACGGTGCAGAACAAGCTGCACTATGCGGCTCATGAGCACACGGCGGCTGAGGTTATTTACGAACGCGTTGATCGCGATAAGCCGCTGGTGGGCATGACCACGTTCGACGGCGACTACGTGACGCGGGCTGACGTTCGCATCGCCAAAAACTATCTCACCGAAAAAGAGTTGCAAACGCTCAACCTGCTTGTGTCCCGTTTTCTCGATTACGCGGAATTGCAAGCGTTGGAAGAGCGTACCATGACCATGCAGGACTGGATTGAGGAGCTCGACCGAGAGATCATCAACTCACGGCGTGCGTTGCTCGAAGGCAAGGGGCTCGTATCGCACAAGCAGGCCATCCAGAAGGCAGAGGCAGAATTTGAGGCGTACCGCGCTCGCGAGATGCGCGAGCTGGAAAGCGACTTCGACCGCGCCATCAAGCAACTAGAGGGGTAGCTACTTCACCACGGCGAGGTTCACGCTGGCGAGCAGGCCGGGGATGCTGCGCACGGCGGAGCGGTTCCATTCCTTGGCACGGTCGGGGAGCTCCTCCCAGGGCACCAGGTAGGGGCTGCGCTTATGCTCCACGTCCTTGGAAGAACCGTAGCGCCAGCCGGCCTTCTGCCGCTCGCGCAGCCAACGGCGATGCTCCAGAATAGCGAGGCACTCCACTTCGCTGGCCGTGAAGGCGGCCACGCAGCGATCGGGGATCGTGTGCCCAATGTTGGTGTAACGGTCGTTTCCCCTGATGCATGAGGAACGGCCATCGCCTAGAATCTTCAATTGACTAGATTGACGGATTCAGCAGAAAGGCGACAGCCGCATATGGACAGTTTAGAGCACGGCACGGCCGCCATGGCCGAGATTCCCAGATTCGACGACGGCATGGTCAACATCCAGGAGCTGATTCGGATAATGGCCGAGTCGCTCGTCAACGAGATCATGGACGCGCAGGCCGAGGACGCCTGCGCCGACGGCAACCAGAGAAACGGCTACCGCGAGCGCACGCTCGTCACCAGTGTGGGTGCCATAAACCTTCGCATCCCCAAGCTGCGCCGCGGCAGCTACTTCCCGGAGGACCTGCTCGTGCGCTACTCGAGGGTCGACCGGGCGGTGATCGCGGCGGTGTCCGAGATGGTGACCAACGGCGTGTCCACGAGGAAGGTGGAGCGGGTGGCCGCGTCCCTGGGGATAGACCGCATGAGCGCATCCCAGGTATCCCGCATCTGCGAGTCGCTGGACGAAATCGTGGCCGACCTGCAGGGCCGCGACCTGTCCGACGTGGCCTTTCCCTATGTTTGGGTGGACGCCACCTACGTCAAGTGCCGGGACGGCGGACATGTGTCGTCGTGCGCGCTCGTCACGGCCATCGGCGCGGGATCCGACGGCTACCGCCGGCTGCTCGGCCTCGACGCCATCGACACCGAGTCGCACGCGGGCTGGCTCGCCTTCCTGCGCTCTTTGCGCGAGCGCGGGGTCGGGGGCGTCCTCTGCGTCACGTCCGACGCCCACGAGGGCCTGCGCCGCGCCATCGAGGAGGTGTTCCCGGGAGCAGCGTGGCAGCGCTGCGTCGCGCACCTCATGCGCAACGCCGCCTCCTGCGCGCCCACGCGGCAGAAGAGGGCCGCGGTGCTGGCCATCCTGCACGCCGTCTTCGACGAGCGGGACCCGGCGCTGGTGCGCGAGCTGTACCACCTGGCCTGCGGGGAGATGGCCGGTATCTGCCCCAGGGCGGCAGATCTGCTGGAGGACGCCGAGGCCGACGCCCTGGCCTACCTCGACTTCCCGTACGCCCATCATCGCAGGCTGCGCACCAACAACGTGCAGGAGCGCGCCAACCGCGAGATCAAGCGCCGCAGCCGGGTGGTGCAGGTCTTCCCGTCCAGGAGGTCGCTGATACGGATGCTGGGCGCCGTGCTCTCCGAGATGGACGAGGACTGGGCGTCCAGGAGATGGTTCACGGAGGAGTCGATAGCGCTGGCGACATCGCCATCGAAGGCGCCGCTGCCGGCGCCGTCCTACGACGGCACTGCCGAGGAGCACGCCAGGCGCATCATGGAAGTAGTGGTTGCCGACAACCCGATCGGAAGGAGGGCGGCATAGGCGATGGGTTAGAATAGGGGCCAGGTTCTAGGCAATTACACCAACGTTCGGCACACTACCCCCGTAAGTTTGAGTTTGAATTCAATGAAACGAGTAACGAGTGTGCGCTTGTGTCGATAGATTTTTGGGAAGGAACCACATTCAGCTGTCCTAAACACTCTTTCGAGGCGTCGCTCAAGCCATATATATATTTTTTATCAAACTGGACTCTTGTGCTGGCAAGCTACCTGTGTGCCATTACATTTGGTCAATGTGCGTTTGGTTTGTATTGGGAGACTGGGCCACGACGGCATCTCTTTCGTCGGTAATTCGAGATGTCTCTTTGGGTTGTTGGTGAGACGGTGACCCTATCCTACCCCAGTCCACCAGGTGTAGTCGCAGCCGTTATCGCTGTTCATCTGGAGGGAGCCTTCGTATACTTCGAGGTAGCTGGTGACGGAGAGCCAGGCGTTGCCATGGTCAACTGCGTTGATCATCTCTGCGAAATCGTCGTAATGCTCTCCCCATACGACAAGCGTGACGCGGTTATCGTTGGGGTAGGCGGCGCCAATATCGATGAAAATGGGCATGCCGTTGGCATCTTTCGCCTGGTATATGTCAACCACCGGGCCGGCGACAGTGCAGGTCTCGCCGATATGGTCGCCGGCGTTATACCAGAGGTGGGACTGTGGGATATCCAGGCGTTCGGCAATGGCCTCGGGGTCGACTCCTCGAGTCGCCGTATCTCCTCCTCGTAGGCCTCTTGCTCGTGCTCAAGTTCCCGTTGGCGCTGCTCCCAATACTGATCTTCGCTTTGGGAACTCGAAGTCTCCTGCTTTTTGGGCTTTGAGGACGTTGAGCTTGATGAGTAATGGCAACCGCAGAGCGAGCAGGCGAGAAGGGCCGCCAGAATTCCAAGAGAAAGGCTTTTCCACATCGGCCGGCCCGTCATGGTTGTGCTGTCTTCAATGGGCCTCATGGCCCCCCCTGCCGCTCTGTGCGGGCTTGGACGAAAAAATGCCCGCTGGCTTGAATCCTTCTGCCGTAGGATACCTCTGCAAGTGGTCTACCGATAGCCCAATAAGGGCTAATGCCCAGGGGCGGCTGCTGGGTTTCTCATCCACCTCCAGGGCGTCCACGGCCTTGTCTGCGAGGAAATGAGTTGACAGAGGCGCTACAGCGCGCCTGTGCGATAGGCTCGGATGGCGGCGAGGGTCGCATCGGCGAAGTGCTGGATGGCGTCCACCTGAACCCAGCGGCCGTCTTCCCGATAGCGCAGGGAATGCCCTCGGCTGCGGCCAACACGCAGGTGCCCGATGGAGAGGGTTACGCTGCCGGGGATCTCCCGGGTTTCGACGTGGGTGCTGATGCTCGAGCCTCCCAGGGCCCAGGCGGTGAGGCCGGCGTCTGAAAGGCTGCCTGTTTCCTGATAGACGGCCAGGGCCGCCATGGCGCCGAAGCCGTCGTCCTTCTCCTCCGTTTGGCAAACGCGCCTCTCGGTGCGCCCGGGCAGCCCGGCGCACACGATGTGGGATTGCCTCGTGAAGTGGTAGCGCTTGCCGTTAACCGCAATTCCCCAGGTGAAGACCTCCCACGTGCCGGTTCCGTCCTTCGCCTGGAAGCGTGCGAGTGCTTGCTGTGCGTCCATGAATCCGTCCTTTCGGAATTGCGCCATGGCGCGATTATGGCGCGATTATGGCGCGATTGTGGCGCGATTGGCGCGATTGTGGCGCGATTCTTCGGGTCGTATCGCCTACTTCAGGTAGCGGGTGGAATAGTTGTCGAGGTGCTTGCCGATGTGCGAGACGATGATGCGGCCGGTCTCTTCGTCGAAGGCGAAGTAGAGGCGCAGGCTGTTGGGGCTGGCATCGTCGTTACCTTTCGCAAGGTGGGCCTCCGCGTTAATCTCGCGCCCCTGGTAGGTGTCCTGGTACTGGGCCATGAGCCGGCTGTCCTTGCGGGTCATCTTGCCCGCGCCTCGCTTCAATTCGAAGGTCGATTGGCTGTTGAACTTCTTGGCGTAGTCGCCGGCATCGCGGGAGGCGAAGAGGGGGTATGCGATGGCGCACAGGTCGTGCAGGGCGTTCCAGACCAACGCCGGCTCCGTGATGCAATCGCCCAGCGACTGATAGGCGCGATCGGTGAAATCGACGCGATCGCCGTGGTGCGCGCAGAAGAGCCGAAGGATATCTTCATAGGGCAGCGGCCAGCAATGCAGGTCGTTGGCGCTTTCTGTCTGCCGCCCCGCCCGGCTGAGCTGGCCCTCGAGGGTCGTCGCCTTCGCCTGGGCCAGGTACAGCTCGCTTTCGAGCTCGTCGTTGCGGGCCTTCAGTTGGTCGTTCTCGCGGTGCAGCTCCTCCAGAAGATCGACGGCGACGGCCTTCTCCTCCTCGGCCGCCTCCACCATGTCCAGGGCTTCCGAGACGGACTCGTCCTTCACCCGCTTCGTGTGGATGAGCCAGGCGCGGCGCCGCTTCACTCCGTCGGCCCGCAGCATGGTCTCGTAGAAGTGCACGTCCTGGGCCAGCGCCCGCCGCAGGATGCCGATGAAGGCCTCCTCACCCATGGCCTCGATGTCTCGGGCCGGGAAGAAGCGGTGGCGGCCCGCGTCGCCGGGCTCTTCCACGCGTGGACGGCCGGTGTATACGCGTACGGTGCCATGACAGCAGCGAAAGGCCAGGTCGGGAATGCATGCGCACATCTCCTGGGTGAATGCCCCGTCCTGGGAATAGCACACGAAGGCCGAGGGGCCCAAGGCCGCGGCCACCCGTTTCGGGTCTACAGCGAAGGAAGGTTCGTCGCTGCCGGGCTCGAAACGGGGGCTGATGTACACGAGGGGCGTCTCCCGCTCGCCATCGGCGATGAGGTTCCACAGATCTTTGAACTGCCCCACGTGCAGCAAGGTGGGCTCAAGGGACAAAGGCCGGCCCGAGGCGGTGCTGACAAGGCGATCGTTTTCCAGAATGGTCCGGATGAAGCCGGGGAAAGTGAGCGAGGGCTCGGGCTGGCAGGGACCGAGGAAGCCCGGCGTGTCGCCATAGGACAGGGCGACGGCCCCCGAGCCCGCATCTACGGCCGTCCAGGCGAAGGAGATCTCGGTCGTCCAGTGACGCGGGGCCGCACCGGGCTCCTCGGCGATCTCCTCGATGGTGAGGGCCCAGTGGTTCCCTCCGTCTTCCAGGCACAGCTCCGAACGGAAACGGACGGGGCAGCCTTCCTGGAAGGGCACGCGGCCTGTTCGCTTGAGGGCGCTCCAGAAGGCCGCTTCCCGGGGAAGGGCCGGGTACTTGCGCGTGGCCCACGCCCGCAGGCTGCACAGAAGGCTCCACAGGGCATCGTCGCCCTCATCCGTCGTGCGAATGTCGAAGGAGGTTTTGTAGAACATGGTTTTGTTCAGATCGTGCATGAGGACCTCTTCTCGGTGCAACGGTGAGACAGGTATTGGGCCATATGGGGGATAGTGAAGCGGACGTAGCCGTAATCAGTTTGCTCTACGAACCGCTCTGCAATGAGGAGCTCTCGATATTTGTTGGCCCAACTGCGGCTTTTTCCCGCACGCTCGCCAATATCGGCTACTTTTGATGGCTCGGGGCCGTCCTCCGCCATAGCGCAGGCAAACTTCTTAGCTGCAGACGGCAGGGCGTCGAATGCCGGCGCACACACTGCATCGCCGAAGGCCTGGAGCGCGTCGGCGAAGCCTCGCTCTATGTCGGTTTCGGTGACAACGTCCCGCTTGTCTCGCTGTGCCGACTGCCAAACGTAGTAGCCCACCAGTTGGATCATGTAGGGATAGCCCGATGTGAGCCGGGCGCAGCGAGCGGCAGCCTCTTCGCCCAGCTCCTTGCCCGAGGAGGCAAAGGACTCAATAAGAGCGTTCTTCACATCAGGGAGGGGGACATCGCCCAAATGTCGTTGTAGGGATCGGCGCAGGAAGGTGAGCACCTTGTTGTTCACCAGCTCGTCCACAAGGGACGGCAACCCTGCGAAAGCGAAGGCAACGCCCTTCTTCTGGCTGTCGGGAAGATCCGAGAGATCTTGGTCGGTGATGACGTGCTGCACGGCGGTGGCGATGGCAATGAGGTCCTCGGGTGTGGCCGCTTGGGTCTCATCGATGGTGAAGAGGATCCCGCCCCCCTTCTTCAATTTACGGCTGCCCAGAGCTTCGTCAATGGCGCGCCGTAGAGTGAGCGCCGCTGTGTCATCGAAGGAGATGGAGGCGTTGCCCAGGCTTGCGGAGGCGATGCCAGGAATGTCTACGGACGGGCTGACGGTGGCGCGTTCCATATGCCAGCCCTTGGGTGTGAGGGCGCTTATGAGACGCGCGGTGAGGCCTTCGGAGGCCGTTTCGGAAATGGTCATCCAGCCGTGCTGCTCTGCGAGGCGGCGCAGCTCGGTGAGCATGACGGTTTTTCCATAGCCGCGTTGTCCCATGATGAGCATGAGGCGGCCAGGAGCGCCGGCGCCGTTGTCGAGCGCCTCTTGGAAGTCCTCGATGATATTCTGTCGCCCAACGAGAACCGGGGGCATCTTGCCGGCAGTAGGCTTGAAGGGGTTCATGGATGCACCTCCTCGAAGTGTCGCATGTTGCGTTGCACCACTTGCACCAATTTTACACTACTTGCACTCATTTTATACCGTCACATACCACGGGGTGACTGTGCGAAAGCGGAAACTGCTGCCAGCGCCGCGAAATGATGGCCCGGGCCCATGCGAGCCGCATTTACGCGAAGTTCGCCGTGCACACCCGCCAGGAGTTCAACGAGGTGCTCGACGGCTGCCTGCCCCCGCCGCCTCCGGGGGAGCCGCCTGAGGGCTGACGTGCGTTGCGGCAGCTCCCTGCCTCGGGGCTGGCGTTTGCGGGCTGCCGACTGGTTCGCGCGGTGCCGCCAGTTGCCGGGGAGGTCACGGTTGGCGGCGCGCCGCCCCCGCGGCGGGCGGGGTCGGGTAGCATGGGGCCATGACCGTGTTTGAAGCCCGACATATCGGCGTGCAATACCAGCGCAACGGAGAGCCCTTCGCCCCTTTCTCGGACGTGAGCCTTGCCTTGGAGGGCGGCCGGATGTACAACCTCACCGGCCCGTCGGGGTCGGGGAAGTCTACGCTGCTGGCGGCCTGCGCCCTCATGCTGCCGCGCTCGGGTGGATCCCTTGCCTTGAACGGCGTGCCCTTCGATCGCTTTCATCCCACCGAATGGCGCCGGCGTGTGTGCCTGGTGCCCCAGGCTTCGGCTTTGGTGCCGGGCACCGTGCGGGACAATCTGCGGTTTCCCTGGACGCTGAAGGTGAATGCCGGCACGGAGCCGCCGAGCGATGAGTTCCTCGAGGAGCTGCTGGCTCTCGCGCAGCTTAACGGGGTGACCCTCGACCACAGTGCGGCCCAGCTCTCGGGCGGCCAACAGGCCCGGGTGGCGCTGCTGCGGGCCTTCGCCACGCGCCCGACCGTGATGCTGCTTGACGAGGTGGAGGCGGCCCTCGATGAGGAATCTGCTGTGGCGGTGAGCCGCCTGACCCGAGCCCTGCTGACCGGCGCC
>OFHO01002458.1_pt1 | contig 11253 bp, 11 predicted proteins | sample 1521531 | NCBI WGS metagenome assembly OFHO01 (sample SAMEA3504124, study PRJEB24116) | mouse gut metagenome | biome: mouse gut; feature: mouse-associated habitat; material: faeces | place: Denmark | collected 2011
CCGCCGTGACCGCCGCCGTGGGCGGCATCAGGGACGCCGCGTCGGCGGTCGTGGAGATCGGCTCGGCCTTCGAGTCCTCCATGTCCAAGGTGTCGGCGCTCTCGGGCGCCACCGGCGACGATCTGGCGGCCCTTGAGGCCAAGGCCCGAGAGCTGGGCAGCACCACCACCTTCTCCGCCTCCCAGGCCGCCGACGCCCTGGGCTACATGGCGCTGGCGGGCTGGGACACCCAGGCGATGCTCGCGGGCGTGGGGCCGGTGCTGTCGCTGGCCCAGGCGGGCGAGCTGGACCTGGCCGCCGCCTCAGACCTCGTGACCGACTACCTCAGCGCGTTCAACATGACCGCCGAGGACACCGGGCGCATGGTGGACGTGCTCGCCTACGCCCAGGCGAACGCCAACACCACGGTGGACGGCCTGGGGCAGGCCTTCAAGAACTGCGCGGCGAACTGCAACGCCGCCGGCATGGACGTGGAGACCACCTCGGCGGCCATCGCCATGATGGCCAACCAGGGCCTCAAGGGAAGCGAGGCCGGCACCGCGCTGAACGCCGTGATGCGCGACATGACCTCCCGCATGGAGGACGGCGCCATCGCCATCGGCGGCCAGTCCGTCGCGGTCATGGACGCCCAGGGCAACTACCGCGACTTCGCCGACATCCTGGCCGACGTGGAGGCCGCCACCGACGGCATGGGCGACGCCGAGAAGGCCGCCGCCCTGCAGAGCACCTTCACGGCCGACAGCATCAAGGGCCTGAACCTCATGCTCAACGCCGGGTCGGGCGAGCTGTCCTCCTTCCGCGACGACCTGTACGGGTGCGCCGGGGCGGCCGAGGACGCCGCCGCGGCCATGACCGACAACCTCCAGGGTGACCTGGCGGGCATGGGCTCGGCCTTCGAGGAGCTGGCGCTGAAGATATACGACGGCGTGCAGGAGCCGCTGCGCGACGCCGTGCAGTTCGTCACGGGCACCGTGGTCCCGGGCCTCACCTTCCTCGTGGAGCACATGGACTACGTGGCCGTGGCCCTGGGAGGGGTCGCGGCGGCCGTGGCGGCCATGAACTTCGGGAAGGTCGCATCGGCGCTCTCCGCCGTGCCAAAGCTGCTCGCGGGCTTCACGGGCGGCCCCATACTGCTGGTAGTCGGGGCGCTCACCGCGCTGGCGGCGGGTGCCAAGTGGGCCTACGACAACGTGCAGCCGTTCCGCGAGGCCGTGGACGCCCTGGCGATGACCCTGCAGGACGCGTTCGGCCCCGTGGTGGAGCAGGCCGCCGGCGCGCTCGGGGATGTCTTCCCGGCCGCCGCCGAGGGAGCCTCCGGCATCCTGGACGGCATGGTCGTGCCGGCTATAGAGGCGTTCGCAGGCTTCCTGGCCGGCGTGGTCGTGCCCGCAGTAGCCGAGTTCGGCGTGTTCCTCCAGGCGGAGGCGATTCCCGCGCTCTCCGAGTTCGCGGCGTGGGCGGTCGAGAACGTCGTGCCCGCCCTCCAGCAGCTCGCCGGGTACGTCCTGGAGAACGTGGTGCCGGCCGTGCAGCAGATGGCGCAGTGGGTCGCCGACAACGTGGTGCCCGTGCTCTTCCAGCTGGCCGACTTCGTGACCGGCTCCGTCGTGCCCGCCCTCCAGCAGCTCGCCGACTTCGTGCTGAACAGCGTGGTGCCGGCCGTCATGGAGGGCTACCGCTGGTTCGCGGAGAACATCCTGCCCGTTCTCCAGGCCGTGGCGGCGTTCGTCATCGAGAACGTAGTGCCGGCCCTCGCGGCGGTCGCAGAGTTCGTAATGGCCTCCATCGTGCCCACGCTGGAGGTCGTCGTGGCCGCGATATCCGGCGCGCTCGGCGAGATACAGGTGGTCTGGGAGGCCGTCTGGGGCGTCGTATCGGCGGTTCTCACCGCGGTGTGGGAGACTGTCGGCGGGGTCGTGCAGATGTGGATGGGCGTGATCCAGGGGATCATCGACGCGGTGCCCGCCGCCATCGCCGGCGACTGGGAGGGCGTGTGGCACGGCATCGGCGAGGTGTTCGGCTCCATCGTCAACGGAATCCTCCAGCTCGGGGCCAACGTCCTGAACGGCCTCGCCTCCACGGTGTCCTCGATCATCACCGGCCTCTTCAACACGTGGTCGTCCATCTGGTCGAAGGTGTACGGGGTGGTCACCACCGTCTGGGGCAACATCAAGAGCGCGGTGACGGGGGCGGCCAACGCCATCGTGTCGACGGCGACGGGGGTGTTCAACGGGTTCGTGTCGACGGTCTCCGGCATCTTCAACAACGTGAAGAGCGCCATCACCAACCCCATCGAGACGGCCAAGAACACGATCAAGGGCATCATCGAGGCCATCAAGGGCTTCTTCACGGGCTTCAAGATCAACCTGCCGCACATCAAGCTGCCCCACTTCTCGGTCAGGCCGAGCGGGTGGCAGATCGGCGACCTCCTGGAGGGCAAGATACCCTCCCTGGGGATCGACTGGTACGCCAAGGGCGGCGAGTTCAACTCCCCTGCCGTCATCGGCGTGGGCGAGGCCGGCCGCGAGACGGTGCTGCCGCTGAGCAACCCCAGGACGATGAGAAACGTCGGAGAGGCCATCGCGGAGGCCGGCGGCATGGGCGACCAGTCGGCGGTGCTCGCGGAGCTGCGGGCCATAAGGCGGCTGCTGGAGGCCATCTACGCCTCGCCGATGGTGCTGGAGTACAACAGGCGCGAGTTCGCCCGCGCCGTGAGGGATTCGGAGGGCTACTAGGTGATCGACGTCATCAGGTACGTCAACAGCATCGGCGAGGAGATCGCCTTCGGGGACGGCTGCTGGCACTACGGCGAGACCGATATATTCGACACGTCGAGGGCGCACCGCTCCATCGGCGGCCGCATCACGGGGTTCGAGGAGGACATCCGGGAGATGCACCTGCGCGTGGAGCTGGAGGGGCCGGAGGAGGAGCGCAAGCGCCTGGCCGACGTGACCGCCTACGACGTGCGCACGGGCCGGCCGGGGAGGCTGTGGGCCAACGGGTGCTCCATGTCGTGCTGGATACCCGGCATATCCTCCTCGGACTGGCACCAGCTCGACGGAATGTACACGGCCGAGTTGGGCGTCGTGAGCGACGATCCCGTGTGGGTGCGGGCAGCCTCGGTCACGCTGGAGTCCCGCGACGACCTCGTGGTGGGCGGCCTGGACTACCCGCACGACTACCCCCACGACTACCTCTACAGCTCGGGGGCCTCGGTCGTGCTGGAGAACCCCTTCCGCCTGCCGGCCAAGTGCGACATCTACATCCCCGGGCCCTGCGCCGACCCCTACGTCATCATAGCGGGCAACCGCTACCAGGTGCTCGGCTCCATCGAGCGCGGCCAGCTGCTCGCCATCCGGGGCTACGGCGACCGCGAGATCGTGGTGCGCCACTCCGACGGCACAGAGCGCAGCCTGTTCGACCGCCGCGTGACCGAGGACGGGGCGCGGCCGTTCGCCGAGATCCCCGTGGGACGCTCCGTGGCAAGCTGGTCGGGATCCTACAACGTCGAGGTGGTCATGTACGAGGAGAGGTGCAGCCCGTGGTAGACGTCATATGGGCCGACAGGTACGGCCGGGAACAGGGCTACGTGGGCAAGGTGGCCGGGGACTTCACCATCGGCACCGACAACACCTTCGCCCTGAAGGTCGGGTCTTCCCCGGGCATCGCCCAGGACTGCTACCTCATGATCGATGGCTCCGAGTACGGCGGCATCGTGGACGGGGTGGAGATCGACACCTCCAAGGACTACGTCACGCTCTCCGGCCGCACGTGGCACGGCCTCCTGGCCACGCAGCTGATCGTCCCCGACCCGGGGCAGCTCCACCACACCGTCTCCGGCGACCTGAACGCCGTGCTCGGGGCGCTCGTGGAGCGCCTGGGGCTGTCGTCCCGCATGGCCGCCGAGAGCCGGCCCTCGGGCCTGTCGGTGGCAGGCTGGAAGTTCTCACGCGCCTCGGCCGAGATGGACGCCTACACCGGCATCCGCGCCATGCTGCGGTCCGCGGGCGCCAAGCTGCGCATCCGCTACGACGCGGGGCTGCGAAGGGCCGTGCTGTCGGCGGTGCCCCGCGGGGACTACACCTCGGACGGCCTCGACGGCGAGCGCGTGGACTTCGTGCTGCGGAGAACGCGCCCCGTGAACCACCTGCACTGCCTCGGCGAGGGCGAGGGACTGGACCGTGTGGTGGTGGACCTCTACGCCGACGAGCAGGGCAACGTGTCCAAGCGCCAGACCATATTCGGGGAGGCCCACCGCGAGGAGGCCTTCGAGTCCTCCAGCGCCGGGGAGGCAGAGCTGGAGGAGGACGGCGCCAAGCGCCTGAGGGAGATGCAGGCGGAGATGAGCACGTGCGGCCTGTCCGGAGCCGACGACGGCCGGTACGACATCGACGATATAGTGGGCGGCACATCGGTGGAGCACGGCCAGAGCGTGGTCACCTACGTGGCCCAGAAGATAGCCACTGTGACCAGCCGGGCGATCACCTACCAGACGAAGACAGCGATGGAGGTTTGACAATGGCCAGGGAAGATGGGTACGTGCGCCTGGCGTGCGACCGGGCCGAGGCGGTGCACCCGGGCGGGGCCATGCCCGTTGAGTACATGAGGCCGGAGGACAAGCGGTACGCCGAGTGGACCGACGTGTCCTACACCGACACGCACGGCGTGGCCATGCGCATGACGCTGTGCCCCGACTGCGCGGCCAAGCACCGCTCCATCATGGAGACCCACGACCGCGACATGACCGACTTCGCGAACGAGGGGAGGCGCTGATGCCGCACTTCGTCACATCGGCCCAGGGGAGGGCACACGTCACCTCCGCGAACGCGGCCCACTGGAACGCCGGCACGCTGGGCGGCGGCTGCTACGTGCTGCCGCTCGGCAACAAGATGGCCTGCACCATGACCGACTCCAACACCCTGCGCGTGCTCTTCGGCGTGGCGTCCGTCTGCGGGCGCCAGTGGGAGGTCGAGGGCGACTACGAGGAGGTCAACATCGACAACGGCGTGCCTGGCTACAACCGCACCGACCTGCTCGTGTGCCGCATCGAGACCGCCCCGCAGGAGACCATCGCGCTCAAGGTGTACAAGGGCGAGGAGACCACCGGCACGCCCGTCACCCCGGGCCACGTCGAGGGCGACCTCAACGACGGCGACACCGTGTGCGAGATGCCCATCTGCTCTGTTCGCGTCAACGGCATCAACCCCCAGGCGCCCGTCATGCTGACCGAGGAGAGCCACACCATCGAGGGCAACGCCATCGATCTGGCCGACCTCGCCAAGCGGCTCGGGGATTACATGTCCCAGATGCTCACGGCCAAGGGCATAAGCGACAGGGGCATCGCCGGGGCCAAGCTCGCGGACGGGGCCGTGACCTCGGTGAAGCTGGCCGGGAAGGCCGTGACGGAGGCCAAGCTGGCCGAGGCCCTGGCCTACAAGGTCAACGGCGGCGGAGTGCTCGCGTCGCCGGACTGGTACATGACGGAGGGCCAGACGCTGAAGCTGGCCCGCAGGGTCAGCGAGCAGCGCACCGGCATCGTCCTGGTGTTCTCCGCCTACTCGGGCAGCGCCGCCGGCAACTACTACTTCTCGGCCCACTTCGTGCCCAAGCAGGCGGTCGCCAAGGCGAACGGCTGCGGCTGGGAGTTCGACCAGGACTCCGGCGACCGCTACGGCATGGCGAAGTACCTCTACATCTTCGACGGCGAGATCAGGGGGACGGCCGTCAACGGCAAGTCCGGCACGGCGCCCTCGGGGCGCAGGTTCGACAACGCCATATACGTCCTGCGCTGGGTCATCGGGGTCTAGGCGGTGCGCCGCCACGCGTGCACGTCCTGGTAGGCCGGGCGGTTGTCGAACGGCTTGCCGCCGCCGGTCGTGCCGGTGGAGCCCGTGCCGGCTGCCCCGGTTGAGCCCGTCACGCCGTGCGTGTGGGCGGGGGCCGTGGTCGTCTTGATCGTCCGGAAGGACCCGTTGGGGCGCATCTCGGTCGTGCTCAGGCCGTCGAAGGCCCCGAACCAATTCCCCGACGACGACGCGCTCACGCCGACCCTGTAGAGGGAGATGTAGGTGTCGATGCCCGACAGCAGGTCGTGGCGGTGCGAGCCTCCCCCGGACGCCGCGAGCGTGCCGGCCGGGTGCGAGTGGCTGGGGCCGGTGTGGGAGTGGCGCGGCAGGTGGGACTCCGTGAGGGCCACGCTGTCCGAGCCGCCCGTGGCCGTGTCGGCCGCGGCACGGAGAAACCTGCCCGTTATCCGAGTCCACTTCGTTCCCGGCCATATCGTCTCGGGGCTCGTCGCGTCGAAGCTGAGGTACAGCTGGCCCACCCTGTGGGGGCACTGGGACATGTAAGCCCGGAGGTCACGCCCGCAGCACCAGCCGCTCCAGGCGCCCCTGGTCCTCGCGCAGCACGTCCTCGTCCAGGGACATGTAGCGGTAGCCCATGGCCAGGCTCTCGTGGCCGAGCATCTTCTGCACCTCGGTCTCGTCGGTGCCCGCCATGGCGTGGAGCGTACGGAACGTGTGCCTGAAGTACTTCGGGGCCACGTAGGGCAGGCCGCGGCGCTTGCACCAGGCCCTGAGCCTGCGGGCGTAGCGGTCGGGGTTCGGGTCGTCCCCCAGCAGCCAGGCCCCGGGGCGGGGCCTCGCCTCGCGCTTGATCTCGGCCAGGCGCCCGCGGCCCGAGCGGGGCAGCATGTGCGGGCGCCGCGAGCGGTGGGTCTTCACCTTGGTCTCGACGACCTCTCCGCCGATCACCTGGAGGCCGCGCCTGACGTGGACGATGCCAGTGCGCAGGTCGATGTCGCCCCACTGGAGCCCGCACTGCTCCGACCGCCGGAGGCCCAGCCACAGCCCGCAGGCCCCTGCGGCCTCGTACTCCCACCCGACGAGGCCCAGCGCCAGCGCGCGCACCTCGGCCGGGCGCAGGTACGGGGCCTCGTAGCCCGTGTCCATCGGCGGCAGCCTGACGCCCCGCGTGGTGGGGTCCACCACCTCGTCGCTGTACAGCTCGTCGCCCATGGCCGAGCGGAGCACCTGCCGCAGCGTCTTGTAGGCGCTCCTGGCCGCCCCCGGGATGCCGGCGAAGTGGTCGGATGCGAGCCACGCGTTTATGTGGCGCACGCGTATGTCCTCCATCTCCCACTCGGCGAACTCGCCGGCTATGTGGTTGCGCCAGTCCCCGTCGTAGCCCCGCGCCGTCCCCGGCGCCAGATAGGCGTAGTAGCCCCGGTAGTGGCCCTCGTAGTAGTCGCCCAGCTTCATAAGATCGCTCCTCTCCCTTCGGAAATCCCAGACGAGTTCGCGCCGAACCCCCAGGGCGGCGCTCTGGGACTCCGTGCGACACATCCGAGATTATGGGCGAGACGAGAGGAGGCCGCTTGCCCGACATTGCCCAAATAGACCCTTACCAGGCCTGCCTGGTGGTGGCCGCGTTCTTCGGCGTGGTCATCGGCTTCGAGAAGCTGGTAACGGCCGGGGCATCCCTCAAGGAGCGGTTCGTGGACAGCCGGCAGAAGAAGCTCGTAGACGCCGCGCTGGCCGGCGACGGCACGCTGCGGGAGGAGATCATGGCCATGTTCGAGGAGGCCCACTCCGAGCACGAACGGTACGACCGCCAGTTCGCGAACGACAAGCGGGCCATCGAGCGGCTGGAGGGCGACATGGCGGAGCTGAAGCTGAAGGCCCTGCTGCACGACGCCCAGATCGCCGAGCACCGCGAGGAGGGCACGGTGCTCATCAAGAGCGTGAAGACCATGCTCAAGGCCCAGCTGGGCCTGAACGAGGATACCGACGTGATAGACGCGGTGAACGAGATAGACCAGTACCTCATCGAAAGGAGAAGCAGTCATGATCAACTGGAAGGTTCGCATTAGGCAGAAGTGGTTCTGGGCGGCGGTCATCCCCGCCGTCCTGCTGCTGCTCGACCAGCTGTGGGGGCTGTTCGCGGTGCTCGGCAGTATCCAGGCGGGGCGCCTCTACGACGGTCCCGTCATGGATGCCCTGCTGTCCCTCGTCGGCACCATCTTCGCGGTGCTCGTGCTCGTGGGGCTGCCCGTGGACACCACCACCGAGGGCTACGGGGACAGCGCCCGCGCCCTGGCCTACGAGAGGCCAGCCCCCAACGCGAGCGCCTACGGCCTTAAGGAGTACGAGGAGCAATGCGCCGCGGCGGCGGCCAAGTCCGTGAAGTTCAGCACGGAGGAGTTCGTCGGGGAGGCCCGCGATGGCGACCGCTAGCGACGTGCTGCGCATCGCGCGGGCCGAGGTCGGCTACGACCGCTACGACGACCCCGAGCGCGGCACCAAGTACGGCCGCTGGTACGAGGCGCAGGTGGACGGCCCCGGCGGCTACGACTACGGCGCCAACGGCGTGGCCTACTGCGCCATGTTCGCCTCGTGGGTGCTCGCCCGGGCGGGCGTCCCGTGCGCCGGCATGCCCGGCGCCTACTGCCCGAGCATCCACCACAGCCAGACGCTCTCGGCGGCGCAGCTCCAGCCGGGCGACCTCGTGCTGTTCGATTGGGAGGACGACGGCACCGACGACCACATCGGCATCGTCGCCTCCAACGACACCGCATCCAAGACCGTGCGCACCATCGAGGGCAACACGGGCGGCGGCAAGGTGCTGGAGCGCGCCCGCGCCTACTCCACGATCTGCGGCGGCATCCGCCCCGCCTACGACGGAGCCCAGGCGACGGGAGGCGCCACGGTGATCGACCGGGCGCTCGTGGAGAAGGTCGTCAACGGCGACTACGGCAACGACCCCGACCGCCGGCGGAACCTGGAGGCGCGGGGCTACGACTACGAGGCCGTGCGCCTGGCGGTCAACGCCTACCTGCGCGGCGAGTCCTTCGGCGCCCAGAAGCCCGCAGAGGCCAGGGCGTCCTACACGATCACCACGCCATCGGGAGTGAACGTGCGCGAGGGCGCGGGCAAGCGTTACGCCGTGCGCAAGGCCTACTCGAAGGGGAAGACCGTCACGGTCACGCAGACGCAGGCCGAGGGCGGCAATCTGTGGGGCAAGACCTCCGACGGGTGGTTCGCCATCGAGTACCAGGGGAGCACCTACGCCAAGAAGGCATGATTTTGCGCCTGCCAAAATCTGCCATAGAAATAATTTGACTTTTCCGGCAGGCGCGCTTCACTGGGCATTCGTCTGCCAAAGTCTGCCAAAAATATAGCTAGAAATAGAGGATTATCGAAAAGAAAAACCCCATATGAACTGGGGTTTTCTTGTTATGAGCATGGTGGTCGCGGAGGGATTTGAACCCCCGACCTTGTGCTTGTAAGGCACCTGCGCTCCCGCTGCGCCACGCGACCCTTTGGTGCTGCGCGAGACACTCGCGCGAATGAATATTGTGCCACAAGTTCGCCGACAGGGCAAACATACCGACGATAACCTCACGGGCGCCGGGCGCCCCGAGCCTTCCCGCGCGCTTTTCAGCCAACGGATCCGCAGGTCAGCACCACGACCAGTAGCGCCCCTATCACACTGGCAATCGGATGCTCCACGATGAGACCGTCCCATATCTGCTTCATGGTGCCCACACTCCTTTCGCGATAAACTCCATTGTACCTCACCGAGCAGAGCGGCCCCACCCTGGTTTCGTATCGGCAAGCGCGGCCGAACTTTGGGACCGCCGCGCCCGCCGTCTCCCCGCCCGCCGTCCCCGACCCCTTTCGACCAGTGCAATTTCATGCAAGAAGCACCCGTGCAGAAGGATTACCATGGCATCCATCATGGAGCAAGATGTCAGACACGCACGGGAATCGGTACGGCGCGCCCTCGGCGGCGCGCTGGAATTTCGCCGCTTTGCCGGCCTCGACCGACCCTTCGCGGCCCATGCCCACGATTACCCGGTCATCGGCCTGGTGCGCGAGGGCTGCCGCCTCATGGAGTGCAACCGGCGCGCCTACCGCCTGGAGGCAGGCCAGCTGCTCGCGCTGAACGCTGGAGACGCCCATGGCTGCATCCAGAAGGGCCCCGTGCCGCTCGTCTACGACAGCGTGGCCCTTCTGGGTTTTCCCGACTGCCCTCCCCTCGAGGGCCCCATCGTGGAGAGCGCCGAGGCCTCAGCCTATATGAAAGACATCGCCGCGCTCATGGACGCGACCCCTCTTGACGAGGGGGCCGTGGAAGAGGCGCTCTACCTGCTCATCGACCACCTCTCTGCCCCTGCGGATCTCAAGCCCCGCGACGAGGCCGCGCATGCCATGGCCGCCTATCTGCGCGACCATGTGGGCCAGACCGTGCGCCTGGACGCCCTGGCGGAGGCCGCAGGGCTGGACAAGTACCGCGCCCTGCGAACCTTCACCGCCGCTTTCGGCCTCACGCCCATGCGCTACCTGGCCTCGCTGCGCGTGGAACGAGCCCGGGAGCTGCTTGCCCGCGGAGCCAGCTGCGCCGACGCGGCCTTCCAGGCCGGCTTTTCCGATCAGGCGCACCTCACGCGCGCCTTCAAGGAGCGCCTCGGCGTCACCCCCGGCTTCTATCAGCGTGCAGTCACCGGGAAGAGCGGCCCCATCGCAAGCCGACAGAAGGCGCACCTATGAAAGCCCATCTGCTCGCCCTGTTCACCATTCTCGTGTGGAGCACCACCTTCGTCGCCACCAAGGTGCTGATCGCCGCCGGCCTCACGCCGCTGTGGATTCTCATCATCCGCTTCACCCTGGGCTTTCTCGCCCTGTGCTGCCTGCGCCCCCGCCGTCTGCCCCTGGCCGACCGCCGCCACGAGCGCCTGTTCGCCGCTGCGGGCCTGGCGGGTGTGACCTGCTACTTCCTGCTCGAGAACATCGCCCTCACCTTCACGAGCGCCACCGCCGTGGGCGCCATCGCGGCCACAGCTCCCCTGTTCTGCGCCCTCATCATGCTCGCCCGGGGCTCGCGCCCCGCCACCCCGGCGCCCTTCGCTCTCGGGTTCGCCCTGGCCATGGCCGGCATCGTGCTCGTCGGCACCGCCAGCGGCGAGGCGACCCTCGCCGACAGCGTCGAGGCCAACTTCATCGGCTGCGGGCTCTCCTTTGCCGCGGCAGTCGTGTGGGCGATCTATTCCACCATCGTGGGGCGCATCGCCGAGGCCGGCTACGAGACCCTGGCCGCCACCAAGCGCATCTTCGGCTGGGGCCTGCTGTTCATGGTGCCCGCGCTCCTCGTCGCCGGGCCCACGCCCCTGGCCGCCCTGGCCGAGCCCGTCGTAGCGGGGAACCTGCTGTTCCTCGGCCTCGGCGCCTCGGCTGCCTGCTTCGTCACCTG
>OFHO01002473.1_pt1 | contig 11163 bp, 9 predicted proteins | sample 1521531 | NCBI WGS metagenome assembly OFHO01 (sample SAMEA3504124, study PRJEB24116) | mouse gut metagenome | biome: mouse gut; feature: mouse-associated habitat; material: faeces | place: Denmark | collected 2011
CAATTTCAGGCCACCCTAATTTCATCTTTGAATAGTGTTGGCTCTGAATAGTTACGATTTTGTATAGAATTGTTGCTAAATAGTTAAGAAATCAACAATACAATAGCGACTTCACCGCTGAAAAGCGCTAAAAAGTTTTTTTCCAACAAATCCGATTCATAATTGACAACAAGGAAAGACAAGAGGTATAATTATAAAATATTATGCCCTTTGTACGCATGGGAAAGACAGATGAACGCTTTAAATGGAATATTGAAATCCAAAGAGAAGTCCGTCTCCCAGAAAGACATGCATAAAAGGGATATCTAAGGGTATTGAAAAAACGGAGTGGAAAAAGATGATTCGATATTTTGCAAAGCGGCTGGGAATGATGCTTGTGGCACTCTTTTTAATTATGCTGCTGACATTCTGCATTATGCATGCAGTACCGGGAGGGCCATTTACCAGCGACCGGAATATGAGCGAGGAGGTAGAGGCCGCTCTGAATGCCAAGTACCATTTGGACAGGCCGTTGCCGGAGCAGTTTTATGAATATGTGACCGGAGTATTAAGGGGCGATCTGGGTCCCTCTTACAAGTACCCTGGCAAGGAAGTCAACGACTTTGTGGAAAACGGCTTTCCTGTGTCCGCCCGGCTTGGCTTTATCACCATTGTGTTCGTGCTTCTGGCTGCGATTCCAATGGGAATCATGGCCGCCGTAAAAAACGGAAAATGGCAGGACATGCTGCTGATGGCCTTCGCCACCATCGGCGTGACCATTCCGTCCTTTGTCATTGCTTCGGTTCTGATATACGTATTTTCCTTTAAATTGAATGTGCTTCCCACCTACGGTCTGGATACCTGGAAGGGTTATATCCTCCCCGTGGTGGCCCTTGGCGGCTATTCCATCAGCTACATGGCCCGGCTGATGCGTTCAAGTCTTCTGGAGGTTATGGGGCAGGACTACATACGGACTGCCCGGGCAAAGGGATTGTCGGAGATCAAGGTTATTTTAAAGCATGCCATGCGGAATGCCCTGATTCCGGTTATCACCGTTCTTGGCCCCACCATTGCAGGTCTGCTGACCGGCAGCTTTGTCATTGAGAAAATTTTTGCGATTCCCGGTCTTGGGGGTTATTTTGTAACGAGTGTATCCCAGAGAGATTACACGACCATCATGGGCGTAACCATTTTTTATGCAAGCTTTTTGATGGCAATGATCTTATTGGTGGATATTTTCTACTGCCTCATTGACCCCAGAATCAAGTACGAGTAAGGACGGGAAGAAGTATGGAAAATAAATGGGAAATGCTCGGCGCCTCCAACGAGGACCGGGAAAAGATATGGAGTAAAAACAGAACCTTTGCCGGAGACGTGTGGTTTCGCTTCCGGCATAAGCCCACGGCCATCGGCGGCCTGATAATGATTGTGATTCTGATGCTGTTTGCCCTTTTGGGCCCTATGTTTACGGATTACAGCTATTCCACACAGAATCTGGAGGTAGTCAACATCCCGCCGCGGATGAAGGTCTATGAGACGCCGGACGGCTCCGGTTATCTGTATGTGACCCAGGCTCTCAAGGTAGTGCGGGTGAATAAGGACGGCACGATGGAAAATCAGCTGAAAAAGGTGCGGGAGGAATCGGATTCTTCCATGACGATTTTTGACTGCAACGGTACGGAGGTGGCGCTCTATTACGGCGCGAAGCCTTACGTGATTGCAGATCCCCAGACACGTGTCATTTACCCTTCCGCTCATGTCTGGAATAAGTCCTATGTACTGGGAACGGACAGCCTTGGCAGGGATATCCTTACCCGCCTGATGTACGGCACAAGGGTGTCTCTGATGGTAGCATTTGTGGCGGCGGCCGTGAATATGATCATCGGGATTCTCTTCGGCGGAATTTCCGGCTATGCGGGCGGCATGGTGGATACCGTGATGATGCGTATCGTAGATATTATCAGCACCATACCGCTGACCTTATATGTGATTTTGATTATGGTGTATCTGGAATCAGGTTTGCAGAGTATTATCATTGCTCTGGGAACCGTGTACTGGGTGGATATGGCCCGGGTGGTCCGGGGACAGGTTTTAAGCCTTAAGCAGCAGGAATTTGTCATGGCGGCCAGAACCATCGGATCTTCCACCAAGACCATTTTATTGCAGCATCTGATACCGAATGCAATGGGTTCCATTCTGGTTACGGTGACGATGCTGATTCCTTCCGCGATTTTTATGGAGGCGTTTTTGAGCTATCTGGGCATTGGATTAAAGCCGCCTCTTGCCAGTCTGGGAACCATGTGCAACGATGCGACGGAGAATCTGCGCTCCTGTCCTCACCAAATGTTTATCCCGGCCCTGGTTATCTGCCTTATTATGTTTGCCTTCAACTTCGTAGGCGACGGCCTTCGGGATGCACTGGACCCGAAGCTTAAGAAATAGGGTTATAATCAGCATCCCCCCAGTCACCACCCAGATGGATTTACGGACGCGTGTACTTTGCGGCCGGAAATTCATCTCCTGTGTCTGCGTGGTGAATGGGGGGATGCGGAACTGGAATAAGACTGGAATCAGTATATCCTTTCCAATGCACAAATCGATTTACAGGCGCATGTATCTGTGACTGGAAATTGATTTCCGGCAAGTGTATTGGAAAGGATATACGGAACTGGAATCAGTATATCCTTTCCAATGCACAAATCGATTTACAGGCACATGTATCTGTGACTGGAAATTGATTTTCAGCAGGTGAATTGGAAAGGATATACGGAACTGGAATAGGAGAGTACTATGGAACCGATTTTAAATATAGACAATTTAAAAGTATCCTTTATGACAAGCAACGGAGAGGTCCAGGCGGTACGGGGTGTGAGCTTCTCCGTGGGAAAGGGCGAAATCCTGGGCATTGTGGGGGAGTCCGGCAGCGGCAAGAGCGTAACCTCCATGTCCATCCTGCATCTGCTTGCGGATACGGCCCGGATTAAGGAGGGTTCCTCCATCCGCTTTGACGGCGAAGAGCTGATAGGAGCGGCCAGGAAGCGGATGCGCGAGATACGCGGCGAAAAGATCTCCATGATCTTCCAGGACCCCATGTCCTCCCTGAATCCCCTGATTCCCGTGGGAAAGCAGGTAGCCGAGATGCTTCTTGAGCACCATAAGGATATTTCCGGGGAAGAGGCAAAAAAGGCCGTGCTGGAGCTTTTTGCAAAGGTGCGGATTCCGGAGCCGGAGAAGCGGTACAAATGCTATCCCCATGAGTTTTCCGGCGGTATGCGCCAGAGGGTTATGATTGCGATGGCTTTGGCCAACAAGCCGGAGCTGCTGATTGCGGATGAGCCGACCACGGCTCTTGACGTAACCATTCAGGATCAGATTCTGCGCCAGCTTCGGGAGCTTGAGAAGGAATACGGGACAAGCATTATTTTCATTACCCATGACCTGGGTGTGGTGGCGGAGCTTTGTGACCGCGTGATTGTGATGTACGGCGGCCTTGTTATGGAGGAGGCGCCGATTGATGAGATTTTTGAGCATCCGAGCCATCCTTATACAATGGGCCTTTTAAATTCCATCCCCGATATGGAGCAGGACAAGGCTGTGCGGCTGAAACCCATTCCCGGATCGCCGCCCGATATGACGAATCCTCCGGCCGGCTGTCCTTTTGCGCCGCGCTGTCCCTATGCCAGAAAGCTCTGCGGGGCAAAGCTGCCGGAATTTATCCGGGTGGAAGAGGGACACAGCTCCCGCTGCTTCCTGTTGTACCCGGATGCGCCGGCAGATGAGAACAATCCCTTTCGCAGAGAGGTGTAGGCTATGAGCGAGCAGAATATTTTAGAGGTGAAAGACCTCACCAAGCATTTTAAGGCAGGAAAAAAGCAGATTGTTCATGCGGTAGACGGTATCAGCTTCACCCTGGAAAGAGGAAAAACTCTGGGACTGGTGGGTGAGTCCGGCTGCGGCAAATCAAGCTGCGCGAGAACCATTATCCGCATGTACGATCCCACCGCCGGGCAGATTATCCTGGACGGTACGGATATTACCAATATGAAGCAGAAGGAGTTAATGCCCTATCGGAAGAAAATGCAGATGATCTTCCAGGACCCTTACGCTTCCTTAAATGCCAGAATGACCGTGCGCGACATTATTGCCGAGCCTCTTCTGGCCCATAAAATGGTGAAAAATAAGGAGGAGTCCAACGAGCTTGTCTACCCCATGCTGGAGTGTGTGGGACTGACAAAGGAGCATGCCAACCGCTACGCCCATGAATTTTCCGGCGGGCAGCGTCAGCGTGTGGGAATTGCGCGGGCTTTGATTCTGGAGCCGCAGCTTGTTATCTGTGATGAGCCGATTTCGGCCCTGGATGTGTCTATCCAGGCACAGGTGATTAATCTTTTGAAGGATTTTCAGGAGGAAAAGGGACTGTCCTATCTCTTTATCGCTCACGATCTTTCTATGGTGCGTTACGTCTCTGATGATGTGGGCGTGATGTATCTGGGACAGCTGGTGGAAATGAGTGAGGCGGACGAGATTTATAAAAATCCCCTCCATCCTTATACAAAGGGGCTTTTGGGAAGTGTTCCCATTGCCAATCCGAAGCTGGCAAGGCAGAAGGAGAAGAGCAGTATTGAGGGCGATATTCCAAGTCCTATCAATCCGCCTTCCGGCTGCCGCTTCCATACGCGGTGTCCCTATGCCAAGCCTGAATGTTCCCAGGTGACGCCAAAGCTTGTGGATGTGGGCAAAGGACACAGGGTGGCCTGTCACCTCTGCGGACAATAAGCCGGGCGGCCGTGAAGCAGTTATTTGACAGATGCGGCAGGGCAAATATCCGAGGAAGGATTTGAATCATTTCAATCAGAGCGGTTTCCCGATGCGTTTCGAAAAGGCGTATCTGAAACATAAAGTGCGGTCATAATATATGGCTGCTCAAAAAGAGTAATTAAAAAGGGATACTGAGAAATTACTCTTTAGCGCTGTTGCGCAGCAACCTAAAATAAGGAGGATAAACATTATGAAAAAGAAGTTATTAAGCATGCTTCTTGCCGTAAGCCTGGTGGGTACAATGCTCATGGCCGGCTGCGGAAACAAGGCGGCTGACGAGCCTCAGACCATCGATGATATTGAGGCGGCTCCCGAAACCCCGGAGGGGGAAGAGCCGGGAGATACCGAAGGAGCCGGAGGGGGAGAGCTTGCGGATACCCAGGAAATGGTTTTCGTGCTCAACAATGAGCCGGACGGCATCGACCCCAATGTAACCAACAACTCATTTGCAACTCCCTTCTTAAGCAACTGCTTTGAGGGTCTTGTAACCTACGACGAGAAAGGCGAGGTTGTTCCCGGAAATGCGGAGTCCTGGGAGTCTAACGACGACCTTACCGTATTTACCTTCCATCTGAGAGAAGGACTGAAATGGAGCGACGGAACGGCTCTGACGGCAAACGATTATGTATATTCCGCACTTCGCGTTCTGACTCCGGAGACAACCTCTCAGTATGTGAATATGATTTCCGACTATGTGGTAAACGGACAGGAGTTCTATGACGGAACGGCTTCCGCAGAGGATGTGGGAATCAAGGCTCTGGACGACAACACCCTGGAGTTCACTTTGAAGGCTTCCTGCCCCTACTTTATCGACCTGGTAAGCATGTGGGTATATTTCCCGGTTCAGCAGGCAACCATTGAGGCAAACGGCGACAAGTGGACTGCTTCCGCAGAAGCTTATGTGAGCAACGGACCCTTTAAGATTACCGAGATGAACATGGGCGAAAGCATGGTATTGGAGAAAAATGAAAACTACTGGAATGCGGAAAACGTAACGCTTGAAAAGCTGACCTTCCGCTATGTTCTGGATACCTCCACGGCGCTGACTGCTTATGAGAGCGGCGAAGTGGACGGTGTGAGAACCGTTCCTTCCAGTGATCTTGCCCGTCTGAAAGCGGAGAACGCGGGTCTTGTATCAACACCCAACTACGGAACCGTATACTATGATATCAACTGCTCCAAGGAGCCTTATAACAATTCTCTGGTAAGAAAGGCTCTGAACCTGGCAATTGACCGCGAGGCTTTGATTAACAATGTGGCTCAGGTAGACGGCCAGCCGGCATACAGCTTCCTGGCTCCCGGTTATGTGGTGGACGGAAAAGATGTGACGGAGGGACGTTCTGACTTCGGACTGTCCTCTACGGCTGATGTGGAGGGCGCAAAGGCAGCTCTGGCGGAGGCCGGTTATCCGGACGGAGAGGGCTTCCCGACCTTACAGCTTTCCTTCTATTCTGATGATAACGTAAAGAAGATTGCAGAAGCCATTGCGGAAATGTGGGAGAAGAACCTTGGAATTACCGTAGAGGTAAGCTCCGCGGAATGGGCCGTATTCTATGACGCGGTACAGTCCGGCAACTATGAGGTGGCAGCAATGGGCTGGAGTGCGGATTATGTAAATCCCATGAGCTTCCTTCCGCTTCTGTATACAAATGATGTGACCAACAACTCTTTCTACAGCAATCCGGATTATGATGCGATTGTAGATCAGATCAAGGTAGAGAAGGACCCGGCGAAGTTTGCGGAGCTGGTGCTGCAGGCGGATGAGCTTGTGTCTGCGGAGTATCCGGTGCTTGGGCTGTATTATAAGTCTAATACCTATCTGATTAAAGATTACATTGAGGGCGTTTATATGGTTTCCTCATCCAATATTTACTTCCAGAATGCGAAAGTTCTGGCACATTAAGCTATGAGATGTATTATTACTACGGAGGGCTTCGGGGATATGGTCTTTGAACTGTACCCGGAGCTTGCTCCGATTACGGTGAAAAATTTTGCGGATACGGTAAGAAGCGGCTTCTATGACGGTCTGGCCTGGTGCCGTATTGTGAAGGACTATGTGATACAGGCCGGCTCCCCGGACAATGATATTATGACGGACAGTGAGTGGCATATCAAAGGAGAGTTTGAGGAAAATGGGATTCCCAATCCGGTGGAGCATAAGCGGGGCGCCCTGTCGATGGCCAGGGATGATGATTATGACACGGCCGGAACTCAGTTTTTTGTAGTGCATCAGGATGCCCATAAGCTGGACGGACGGTATGCGGCCTTTGGGCAGATGGTTTCCGGGTTTGAGGTTCTGGATGCCATTGCGGAGGTTCCTACTTACGGGGCAAAGACCTGGAATAAGCCGGTGGAGATGCCGGTGATTGGCAGTATACGAATTGAAGAGGAATAGAGGTTACTGCTAACTCCGTAACCAGTGACGCGCTTCACAATGCACAGAAATCTCGAAAAGATGCAGTTTCGCGTTGAAAAACTCGGGATTTCCGCACAAAATGTGTGGAAACGCTTGGCAGAACAGCGGCGTGTGAACAGTAACGAATAAAGTTGCCAGTCACGGAGTGAACGGGAACGGAATAAAGCCTGAGAGACAGTAAATCCCAGGAATCACAGGGGAGATATATATCTGTGATTTCTGGGATTTTTCATTTGTTTATTTTTTGTCTGATTCAACTTAAAATGAGATTCATGGTCTGCCTGATTTCTAAGCTCTCCATGTTTATATGGTCCATATACTAAGAATTTGATCCGGTCGTTTTGCCTGGCTTTGGCAGTATATCTCCAAGCGGTTCTCCGGTCAGCTCGCTTAAGGGATGAAAGCTATATCCAAGCTCCTCCCACTTTGTCAGCAGTTCATCCAGGATTTCCCCGTTTGTTTTGGAGGTATTATGCAGCAGCACGACTGCTCCGGGATGGATGCGGGGAATCAGCTTGGCGAAGGCTTCCTCATGGGAGGGCTGCTGATCCTGATACCAGTCCACATAGGCCAGGCTCCAGAAAAAGGTTTTGTATCCCAGCTCCTGAGCCATTTTCAGATTGCTTTCGCTGTAGACGCCCTGGGGAGGACGGTAGTATTTTGCCATAGGCTGGCCGATGGCTTCCTCATAGAGCGTCTCTAAGTCCGAAAGCTCCTTTTGAAAAGCTGTCATTTCTCCGATCTTGGACATGTCAGGATGATGATATGTATGATTTCCTACGGTGTGGCCTTCCGACACCATGCGCTTTACCAGGTCCGGGCTGGTTTCCATATAATTTCCTACTATAAAAAATGTGGCAGGTGCATTGTGCTTTTTGAGTGCGTCTAGGATGGCGGGCGTATTGCCGTTTTCAAAACCACAGTCAAAGGTGAGGTAGATTTTTTTCTCTTCTGTTTCTTCCACAAAGTAAGCGTCGAAATCCTTTAAGTAGGAGGCGGAGGCGTTGCCGGCAGGAGCCTTTCCTTCCTCCCGGAAGCTTAAACCCCAGTTTGCGGAAGCGCTGCTGCCTGCGGGGAGAACAGCGCTGGGACTGGCTGAATGCTGGATATGAGCGATTTCATGGCCTGCAAAATAGGAAAAAGTGAGGAGCAGGGTTGTGCCGATGATGTTTTTCAGATTCTTATTCCATTTCATTTTTAAAAATTCCGTTTTTTCCAATATATGAGTATCCCGTAAAAATCAGACGTAACCTTGGTATTTTGTTTTCTGCCAGGCAGAGGGATAAAACTTTTTGTGGAGGATTTCTTTTTATTCCCATAAGGACAATGTAATGGTATAATGGAAAAAGCAGGAAAAGAACGGAAAATCAAAACAAAAGAAGGGCGTATTTTGAGAAGTATACACGGATGTACTCTGAAAGGACGGTTTAACCTGTTTAATAAAAAGAAAGGGGATACAAAAGGATGAAGAAGTATTGTTTTGGCGTTGATGTGGGAGGAACTACCATTAAGCTGGGCCTGTTTACGGTAGAGGGGGAGCTTCTGGAAAAATGGGAAATTCCCACCCGGACGGAAAATCATTCGGAGGCGGTTCTTCCCGATGTGGCGGAGGCCGTTCTGGGAAAAATGAAAGAAAAGGGCATTGAGAAAGAAGAGGTAACAGGCGTGGGCTTCGGTGTTCCGGGACCGGTGACGGCGGAGGGCGTGATTGCGATGAACGCCAATCTGGGCTGGAGAAACAAGCATGTGGCAAAGGAGCTTGAGGAGCTTACCGGACTTCCCTGCAAGGGCGGCAATGATGTGAAGACGGCCGGACTGGGAGAGCTCTGGAAGGGTGGAGCGGGAGGCTATAAGGATGCTGTTTTCATTACCTTGGGAACCGGAGTGGCGGCAGCGATTATTGTAGACGGCAAGGTGATTCTGGGGTCCGAGGGCGCGGCCGGGGAAGTGGGGCATATCAAGGTGGACGGAGAGATAGAGGAAGCCTGCGGCTGCGGAGGCGTAGGCTGCGCGGAACAGTTTGCGTCTGCTACAGGAATCGTGAGAATGGCGAAGAAGCTGCTGGCGGAAAGTGATAAGCTATCACTTCTCCGGGAGGGAGAGGTGACGGCAAAGGCCGTATTTGACGCCGTAAAAGCCGGTGATGAGACAGCAAAGGAGGTGGCGGAGAAATTCGGCCATTATCTGGGATATGCTCTGGCGGCCACGGCAGCCGTTGTGGACCCGGAGGCATTTATCATCGGCGGCGGCGTGTCGAAGGCCGGGGAAATTCTGATTGAATATGTACAGAAATATTATCAGAAATACGTATGGCCGGGGTGCCGGGGGAAAAAGTTTGTCCTTGCAAAGCTTGGAAATGATGCCGGGATTTACGGGGCGGCAAGCTATGTGAAGATGTAGCCGAATTTGGAAAGAACAGCAGTTTTTTGAATATAACGGAACGGCACTATTGGGGTAAGTATGATAGGCATAGCTGCAAATGGAATTCTGATTGTAGGCATGTATGTACAGGTGTGCTATTATATAAATATTTGTGTATACAAGTAAAAAGGAAGGATAGCATGAGTAAATTGTCGGATAATACAGTTTTAGGCGTCCTGATTCTGGCAGAAATGTATATTCGGCGGAGCTGGTCTTATGTGTAAGGGGAGATAAGCAAAAGGGTATATGCGAAAAGGGCAGTTAGAAGGCTGTCCTTTTGTGAGCTTAGAATGGTAATAGTGAATTAAGTATCTCTTTCAGCGAGTATCTGGTTATATAGCAGATATCCTATTTATAACAATTAATATTTAAGGTGTAAAGCATTATTCCCCCTAACAGTATTGGTTTCGTGCCTGTCAGAGGAGTAATTGACGCAGGTGCGGAGAGCGGCAAGGAATGTAATAACTTTTCTGCTGTAAAGAAATAAAGAAATAAAATTTCCAGTTGAAAAAAACGGATTTTTGTTCTATATTATTAGCAATAGGCATTTTTAGAAGGGATGATGAAGAATGAAATTAGATATCGCAGTAATACCCGGCGACGGAATCGGGCCGGAGATTGTGAGGGAGGCCAGGAAGGTACTGGATACCGTGGCAGAGCGTTACGGCCATGAATGGGCGTACACGGAGCTTTTGATGGGCGGAGCCTCCATTGACGTCCACGGAGTGCCGCTGACAGATGAGACCATTGAGACGGCAAAGTCAAAGGCCGCGGTCCTTATGGGTTCCATCGGCGGCGATGCGGCCACCTCTCCCTGGTATCAGCTTCCGCCGGAAAAGAGACCGGAAGCAGGACTTTTGAAGCTGCGCAAGTCCCTGGGGCTGTTTGCCAACCTAAGGCCGGCCGTGCTCTATAACGAGCTTAAGAGGGCCTGCCCCCTGCGGGATGAGATTATCGGGGACGGCTTTGATATGATGATTATGCGGGAGCTGATCGGCGGGCTGTATTTCGGCGCGCGGAGCACAAAAGAACAGGACGGCGTTTTCACCGCAACCGACACCCTAACCTACAACGAAAACGAAATCCGCCGGATCGCGGTGCGCGGCTTTGACATTGCAATGAAGCGCCGCAAAAAAGTGACGAGCGTAGACAAGGCAAACGTACTCGATTCCTCCAGGCTCTGGCGCAAGGTCGTTGAAGAGGTGGCGGCGGGTTACCCGGAGGGTACCGTTTGTGGAGAAAGATCGTGGAGGAGACAGCGAAAGATTATCCGGATATCGCGTACGAACATATGCTGGTAGATAACTGCGCGATGCAGTTAGTCAAAGATCCGAAGCAGTTTGACGTGATTTTAACGGAAAACATGTTCGGCGACATTTTGTCGGACGAAGCAAGCATGGTAACCGGCTCCATCGGTATGCTGTCCTCCGCCAGCTTAAACGATACCAGATTCGGGCTTTACGAGCCAAGCGGCGGTTCCGCGCCGGATATTGCGGGCAGGGGGATTGCGAACCCGATTGCAACGGTGT
>OFHO01002475.1_pt1 | contig 11161 bp, 15 predicted proteins | sample 1521531 | NCBI WGS metagenome assembly OFHO01 (sample SAMEA3504124, study PRJEB24116) | mouse gut metagenome | biome: mouse gut; feature: mouse-associated habitat; material: faeces | place: Denmark | collected 2011
GTTCAGTTTTGTAAAAAAGCCCTTAATCTTTTCCAAAAAGCCCTTCAGCTTTGTCTGCACCTTGAACCCCTCCGGACAATCATCTCAAACACACCATCAATTCATGCGCCGCCTTTACAGGGAAATGCGCATCAGCTCATTATAGGCATCCAGCGCCTTGTTGCGCATCTGCATCAGCAGTTCTGCGGCGGTACTGGCCTTAGCGATAGCAGTATTCACCAGCGCCGGATTGTCGATCTGGCCGGTAGCCAGCTGATATTCCAAATTGACTTGCTGGGCGTTGGTATCCCGGACGTTCTGAATCGCAGACTGAAAAACATCAGCAAACAGTGTGTGCGAGGCGTCGCGTCCCACCGCCTCGGGCTGTTCCGTCTGGCTTTCCCAAAGGGGTTCAATGGGACGAATTGGGGTAAATTCCATTATAATTCCTCCTATATCGGGCCAAAAAGCCCTGCATTACAGCATCTTAAAAATGCTAATCCAGGCCAGACCAATTCCATGTCCCTGAGCTCCCTGCCCTGTGGACAAAAGCTTGACCTGACCTAGATACCGCACTACTTGCCAATCTCCATTCCTTTGGAGATTACACTCTTCAACAGATTGAACGCGGTGATATTGGCTGAAAACGCCTGGCTGGCGGCCATACCGTCAGTGATCTCCTTGACCAGATCCACGTTGGGCAGTTCTACATAGCCGTCCTCGTTGGCATCCGGGTCGTCAGGGTCGTACTTCAGCTTAAAGTCCGAGGGATCCTCGGCAATTTCTACCACACGGACACCCGCCTTTACTTCTTGGGCGCGGGTACCGCCCCGACCATTCCGGGTGCGGGCCAAGACATCCTGAAATCTTCCGGTGCCGTTGTCCGCTTGAAAAACCACCACCTTCCGGCGGTACGGCCCTTCGCCGTTTTCCGTGCGGGTGGTATTCATGTTCACGATATTTTCTGAAACGATGTCCAGCCGCTGCTGCTGAGCCGTGAAACCGGACCCAATCACATCAATTGCACCAATGAACGCCATACGTACATCCCTCCATCATATATGCTTCTGCGAAACCTGCGGAACGCCGGTTACTGTCCCCGGATCAAGGTGCGCATGAGAGACAGATTGCTGTTAATGGCATCCATTGTGTACTGCATTTGGAAGGCATTGCGGGTTGCCTCCGTCACCTGTTCCGTCACATTGACGCCATTGTCATCCATACGTGTGCTCTCGTTTTCGGCCACATGGACCACCGGCTGAGCGCGGTCGATAGCGGAGCGCATGGAGGACATCGGATGGTCTGGCCTGCGCAAAGCGGAACGGATGCTGGAATCCAGCGCCTCTTCAAAGGTAACATACTTTGCTTTATAGTTGGGTGTCTCTGCGTTTACGATGTTATCGTTGATGGCAGACTGCTTGGTCCACTGGAAATTCAGGGCCCGTTCCAGCATCAGCAGAGAATTGGTATACAACATAGACACAGGGATTCCCCCCTTCATAAAATATGCGGTCAGTGGCTACTATAATAGCACAGTCCGCAGAAAAACGCAAGAGCGGCAGTGGAAATTCCTATGCCAATCTGGCGTCTTGGAAGCTGTTTGCTTTCTTCCATTATATCGTATTTGCCCGCCTATTGCAAGACATTCCCCAAATATATTCTTTTGAAGTTTCACTCAGCATTTTGTGAAACCTCCCAATTTCCCTTTCCAGCAGCGCGCACATTCCAACTATTAGTGTTTTATAGGATACCGCATATTGCCTGCAATTGCAATGGTAATTTTTAGCACATCTGATCTTGCTCCGCCTTTGCTCCGTGGGCTTTGGGCCGGAAACATACCCTCTCCCGGCCCAAGGCCAAAAAAAGGCTGTATCCGGACAAATATACAGCCTTTTGAATATCTATTCTTTTTTCCCTTGTTCTTTCAACACTCCAAGCAGTTCCAGGGGAGAAAGCTCATCGTCTGCCGCCTCCCGGTTTGCCTGGGCCGCTACTTTCAGTTCACTGCGCAGAATGGTAACGCTGCGGGGGGCCTGAATCGCCAGACGCACGCGTCCAGCTTCAACCGCCATGACCGTAACCTCAACATCCTCACCAATGAGCAGGGATTCCCCTTCTTTCCTCTGTAAAATCAGCATAGAGCCCCCTCCTTCCGTCCAAACTCTGACAGAAGGTGGTGCATATGATAGTTGTCTTCCTCTAAAATGACCTGTACCGCCCGCCGGGTATGGTCATTGATGGCAACCGGACAGCGCAGATTCACCGTGCTGTCCCCCACAGGATTGCGCACCACACACAGGGTGTAAAAACACAAATCCTCACTGCGCTCCACCTCCATAGCCTCCAGCTCCTTGGGTGTGAGCTTGGGGGCATAATCCGGCTTCAGGGTGAACGGATTCATAGCCACAAAGGCCAATCCGGGGGTCACCGCGCTCTGGAAGCAGAGCAGGGTGTTTTCACTGCCTTCAAAGGGCAGAAGGAAAAATTCCTTCTCGTCCTCAAAGCCGAAGAATCCATCCGGAAAGTGAAGCACATCCTCAGCTGGGCAGTCAATCTCACCAAAATACTTGGTCTTTAAACGCATATATCCTCCTTATTTGCGGCAGAGCGGGCCCGCCTCAACGGCGGGACCCGCAAAAACTCTGTCAAACTGTCACATCCACCGGCTCATAGTTGGGGTCGGAGGAAGGCGGAACATAGATTGGCCCACCCACATATTTGATGACAACGTCAGGCCGCTGAGTCACAGTAAACTCGATATCGCCGGGGGTAAACTCGAAATTGCCCTCGCCCATCTTCCAGTCGATTGCCAATTTATCCATCTCATAGCGAATGTTCATCTCGCCGGGGTCCCAGGTAATCTCCGGACCGGGCTTGGGCAGAAAATCAATTCCTACATTGGTCTTAACGTCCTTCATCATAGCCTCTTCCGCAAACTGAGTGACCAGCTCTTGACCCACCTGGGTTTCCAGAAGCAGCTGGCCCTGCCGGGCGTAGGAGGCCGTAGCCTGATAGGCGGCCTGATGGCCCTTTTGGGCGTTCTGGTCCAGATAGCGGGCTAAAGTAGGTGAAAGGGAATTCCGGGCCTCAAAGGTGTCGATGTTGACTTTGATGGGACGGCTCTTGATTTGCAGGCCGTTCTTCTCCCGGGTGATCTCCATTTCAGCGGTACCCCGGGCATATTCCAGCTTTGCACTGGTGGTCTTCATCTCGATTTGAATGGGGACTGTCGTAATTTCAATCAACGGTTTCATTGTGTGGTACGCGCTCCCTTCTACATCTAATATTTTTGGTATATAAGATGTGACTCAGGCATCCTTACCTGATTTTACACACAGTTAAACGCTCTTGGCTCCCCGGCGCGGGGAATTAGTTCATATAGTCGATGAGTGACTGGCTGAGCAGCTGGTTGCCGATTTTCAGTGCGGAATTGTAGCAGTACTGCTGCCAGGAAAAGGTGGTAATGGCATCTGCCAAGTCGACCTGTTCCACATCCAAAATCTGAGTGTTGGTGTCCATCAACAGAGTGGACAGCCGCTCCTCATTACTCTGAAGGAAGACGGACTTAGCATCCAGTTCCACCCATTGTTCCGAGAGATGGTCCCGGGCCGCTGTCATCTTGTTCAGCAGACGGTAGGCTTTATCCTCCAGTTCCTTGCTTGTCAACCCCTCAGCGCTGTCTTTGGCCAGAGCGGGGTTAAAGCTCTGGGTTTCTTCGTCCCAGGTGTCGAAGATGTCGGCCATCTCCCGCATAATCATGGCCAGATTTTGGGGGTCTCCATCTCCGTCCACTCCAAAACCGCAGAAATCCAAGCCGCACAGAGCGCCATTGAAGTAACTGCCGTTGACCGGATTGTTGGGCGAGCTCTCCGCCATACCCATACCCAGGTCAATATACAGCTGCTCCTCGGACATATCTTGCAGCATTTTATAGTTGGCCTGATCATTGTAGTAGGTAATCCAGTTCTTGTTGTCCGGATCGTCCAAGTCCACGCCTGCATCCCCCAGCTTTTCCAGGTCCGGAGCGCCATTTTCCTTAAAATTATCCGGATCATTCGCCCAAGCCGGTTTTGTTGCCGCATCCGGTTCTGGAACACTTCCGGAGTTGACGTTGATCCCCCGGTAGAACAGCGTCCTCTGGCCGTCCACATCCTTCCACTCAAAGGGAACATTCAAGCCGTCATTCCCGGCAAAAATGAACTGGTCGCCCAGCTTCTGGTTCAGGGCATGGACTAGGGATTCAGCGTCCTCCCGCAGAACGGTAGCCAGCGCCCTCCGGGCCTCGCCTGTAGTACCATTGTCGCCTCGGATAGCGGACTCAATCGCGCTCTTATCCACCAAGTCGGTCTTAATCTTACCCAAGTTGTTCCAAGCGGTGTTGTACTTGCTGTAGATATTCTTGGTGTTGTTGAGCTGCGTATAGGTCTGATAGTAGTCCCGGCGCAGGCGGAACGCCTGGGTGGCGGCGGCCGGGTCCTCTGCATAGCTGTTGAAATTGCGCTGAGTAAGCACCTTATCCCGGGCATCGGCAAGTTTTTTGGTCGAGCCTTGGAGATTATACCGGTAGGAATTCATCATCATGTTCGTGGTTATGCGAAAGCCCATGTCTTATTACCTCCTTATCTGATCGTGCCATTAATCAGCTTATCCAGCATAGAATCCAACGTGGTCATCAGCTGACATGCGGCAGAATAAGATTTCTGGAACACCATCATATTGGTCGCCTCGTCGTTGAGGTCTACGCCGGAGACGCTCTGACGGTCATTGTCCAGGTTCAGCGCCTTGATGGTGTAGCTGTCGTACATGGTCCCGGTGGCCTGCTCGTCTACCGACAAAACCACGTTCATATCGGCCAGACGGCCCTGGAAGCTGCCGCTGAAATAGCGTTTATCCCCCGCCGCGTTTGCGTCAACCTCTCGGGGGAGGTAGTCAATTTTGCTGGTCATCAAGTTGACAATGTGCGCCACATTATCGTTGGCGGTGGAGTGCCCAACCATTTTATAGGAACCGTCTTCATTCAATATAGGCTTACCATTTTCATCCAGCTGAACCGTGTCCGGCTTCTTCGTATTCAAAATACGCACATCGCCAGTGGACCAGCCCTTCGATATCGTAATATTTTTCGCGGTAATGCCCGTGGGGTCGTTTGTGTCACCAGAACTGCTGAACAGTACGCCGCCGTTATAATAGGCATACTCAGGCTTCAGCACCCCGTTTTGGCGCAGATCCTCCAGCTCTTTATACGCTTGTTCAAACTTATCTTTGTTTTCCAGCTTATACAGCTGTTTTGCCTGCTCTTTTTGCTCGCTTGTAACATATTTGGGGTCATTTTCAATCGCTTCCAAGGCGTCCGCCAAATCCTTAAATGTTGTGGTCTGAACCGCAAGCGGATTCCCGTTCTGGTCAAGGAAGTTCGTTCCGTCATTCTTGTAGTAGTTCGTTACCTTATCGAAGTCAATTTGATTGGCCTCATTCAGTGTCTCCGCGAACTTCTGAGCCAGGGAGTCCAGCGACTTCCTATAGTAGGGAACGCCCCGCTTGCTGGTGGCCTTCGGATCATATAGCATATCCAGCTCGCTGGAAAACTCACCCTTCTCGGTGATAAACTCCCGCATGGATTGCAGACTGCCATAGATGGTGTTGTCGCCCAGCAGCACGGTTTGATATTCCTTGCCGTTGGCATCCTTTAAGATTTTACCCTTCTCGGTTTGCAGCGGCTGTAAGCTCATCCACAGCCGGTTCTCGTCAGAACCTTTCACCGCATTGTCTACCTCAATCGCGTCTTTTTCCTCGTCTGTATATTGGGTCGGCAGCCCGTTTGCATCAACCGCGGAAACGTATTTCCGCATCTTTTTCAACTCATCGGCTGTCGGATTCGCTGGGTCAGCCGGTTTGAAGTTCGGGTCATAGCTTGGGTTGCGCATAGCGGTTTTCTCCGGCATTTCAATCTGGGTGCCATAGATGCCGTTAATCAGTTCAATCGGGGGATTGCCCGAGTCGGCGATGGTAATGGACAGCTTTTCCACAGAGGAAAACTCATCCAGCGGCTCCATGCTGTAGCGCACGTCAATCTTCATGTAGTAAGACAGCTCATCGATCAGTACATTCCGCTGGTCCCGCAGCTCCAGGGCATTGTTGTGATAAATTCCAGCCTCCCGAATCTCCTCGTTCAGGCCCCGAATCCGGTTCAGAATAGAGTTCACCGTCTTAACATCGCCTTGCAGCGTCTCCAGCTGGTTGTCCGCCACTGTCTCCAACGCTTTGGAGTAGCTGTTAAACAGCTGGCACAGCACCTCCGCGCTGGAACGGACCGTCGTGTCGTATTCCGGAGTACCTACCGCACCGTTGAGCTGCTGGAGCTGGTTGGCCAGCTCGTTAAACTGCTTCTCCAGCACGCCGAAGTCGTTGCCCTTTCCCACCTCGTCCAGTGTGTGAGAAAGCTGCTGCAAACTTTTCAGCCAGGTCTCGGAGGCACCCACCAGCGACTGCTCGTCTCGGTAGCGGATATCCATAAAGGGGTCCCGGAGCTGAGACACGCTGTCTGCAAGCACACCGTAGCCAATGTCCAGGTTGAAGCCATTGGAGTAACGGGAACTGCCCGCAGAATGGAGGGACACCAAATCCATCCGCTGGCGGGTATACCCCTTGGTGTTGATATTGGCAATGTTGTTGCCCGTCACGTTCAGAGAAGACTGAGAGGCATAAATTCCCAGCCGTGCCGCAGTAAATGAGCCAAAGGTTCCAATAACAGCCATAGTTGTTCTCCTCTATTCCATCGTTTCGTGATATTTCAAGGCTCTCATCTGGAGAGCCTGCCACCCATCAGGCTCGAAAATCCGTCTGGTGGTTTTTCCGGGTCTGTTCCGCCTCAGCTGCGTCACCGGCCTGCTTGGCCTGGAGCCGCTCAATCGCCCGCAGATTGACCTCCAGCGTGTCCCGCGCCACCGTACTGGCGGCCTGGAACAACTTATACTGCCGCCGCAGCTCCTCCACCACGGCCTTGGTCTCCAGCTGAAACTCGTCGGGGCTGTGCTGTTCCAGTTGGTCCAGCGTGATCCCCTTCAAGCCCAAATCAGCCAGCATAATATCCCGCTTCTGGTCATAGCCCCGCAGGGTCAGGCTCATTACCTGTTCCCGTTTTATACACTCCTCCACCATGACCAAGTCTCCCGCCGAAGCGGCGGCGTTTTTCTCCCGCTCCAGCTGGGCCAGTTGAGTCAAGGTCTTGGTCAGGTTCCTCATTAGGTTCAAATAGTCCTGCCAAACTGTCATTTACTCGCCCTCCGCAAGCAGCAGCATCCGGGCCGCTGTCTCCCGTGCGTCCGGGCGGTATTCTCCCGACTCCACCTGCCGGCGCAGGTCCTGAATTTTGCCGGTGGTATTCTGGGTGCGCACCTGCCGGGACAGCACGGCGGCCATCTCTCGGAATTTGGCGCTGTTCTCCTGTCCGCCCGGTGCGGAAAGGGTAATCTGATCAAACTTTGCCTCCTGGGGCCGGGTGCGCCTGGGACTGGCGGACCGGACGGTCCCGGTGGTTATAGGGGAGGAAGGAAAGCCTTCCCGTCTGGTAATCATCATATCGGTGACCTCCTGAAGCGCCGGTCAGGGCGCATAATAAATTCTATCTGCAAACATTCTGTATTAGTTCTATCGGACTGTCCAGCCAAAAACATAAGATTGCCGCAAAAAATTTTTTTGTTCCATCCAAACGGACAGAGAGTCTGAAGCAAACGCTCCAGACTCTCTGTGTTTTTATGGGAAATTCCGGCCGGCGTCAGCGCCGTTCCTCAACGGGGTCCCGGTCACGGAACAGCAGGGAGACGCACCAAACGGCGGACAGGCCCACCAGGGTGTAAATCACCCGGCTGATCATACTGCCGGAACCGCCGCAGGCAAAGGCCACCAGGTCAAACTGAAACAGGCCCACACTGCCCCAGTTCAGACCGCCAATAATCAGCAGAGTCAGGGCAATTTTGTCCATCATCACGCCAAACCACCTCCTTATTTCGGGTTCCGCAGGTAGTTTATACGCTTTTTTCGCTTTTATTCGGCTGGAAAATTTTTATTCCAGCGATTTCGGGCCAAAGCCGTGGGGCAGCAGTTCCGACAGCCGCAGCGCGATGTACTGCCCATCTCCCCGCGCGGCCAGCACCCGCAAATCTGGTGCAAATTCATAGAGCATCTGCCGGCAGGCTCCGCAGGGCCAGCAGAAGTCCTCCCCCTTTCCGGCAATGGCAATCGCCTCCCAGCCCTCCCGGCACCCTTCGCTCACTGCCTTCACAATGGCTGTGCGCTCCGCGCAGATGGTGGAACCATAAGCGGCATTTTCCACATTGCATCCGGTGAACACCCGGCCTTCTTGGGTAAGCAGCGCCGCGCCCACCGGAAAGCCGGAGTAGGGCACATAGGAAAACTGGTGCATTGCAAGGGCTTTTTTTACCAATTCCTGGTCGGTCATAGGGCCGCCCTCCTTCCAAACTTATTCGGAACGAAAACTTGCGTTTCACTCTGAAACATATTATAATACGGCTGACAACTTTACGCAAGGACGGGATACAAACATGGAACATAAATTCGCAATTTTTGATATGGACGGCACCCTCACCGACTCCATGGGGTTTTGGAACCAGTTGGCGGAAGAGTATATCACCAGCCTGGGATTCCAGTACTCCTCCCAGGTCATGGACGCCACCGCCCACCTCACGGTTCTGGACTCCGCCGCTCTCTTTGTCCAGCATTATGGGCTTCCCAAAACTCCGGAACAGGTGGCGGCGGACATGAATGCCCTGATGGAACAGCATTACCGTACCGACGTCCCCCTCAAGCCTGGGGCCGGTTCCGTTTTAGACCGCCTCCAGGCGGCGGGCTGGAGGATGTGCGTCGCCTCTTCTACCTCGCCGCATCTGCTTGACATCTGCCTGCGGCGGCTGGGCCTTCGGGACTTCTTTCAATTCCTCATCTCCGCCGAAGAAGCCGGGGCTGGAAAGGACCGGCCCGACGTGTATCTGGAAGCCGCCCGGCGTATGGGTTCACGCCCGGAAAACACGGTTGTCTTCGAGGATGTCATTTTTGCCGCCCGCACCGCCAAGGCCGCCGGATTCACCGTCGCGGCCATTTACGATGAGTCCTCCAAACACGATCAGGAGGAACTGCAAAAAACCGCCGATTACTATCTCACCCGCTGGGATGACCCCGGCCTTTTGTCTTGGCTGGGTATATAAAGTCTTTTCCGTTCCAAAAAACAGCGGCCCTGATCCCTTACGGACCAGGGCCGCTGTACTTTGCCGCAGGGAAATAACGGTTTTGCTGTGCTGGAAGTGCATCCAGTTCCGCCAAAACCACAGTATCAGCGACAGAACTCCGACTTACGGAACAAGGAACGAAGCAGAACAATCCACCCCCAGGAGACGGAAAGGGCAGGAAAAGAGGACAACAAAATCGCCTTGACCGGGTGGAGCTCGGTAAAGCAGATGGGGCCGAAGAACATAACAAACAGAACCACCATCATCACCAGCAGAGTAATATTCTCCCGCCGGGTGTTGGGAGGCGTTAAAAAAATCTTTTTCAGATCCATCTCTACCTGGGCGGATTCTTTTTTCCTCATCAGCTCAACACTCCTGTCACTTGTTCGGCCACCCGGATCAGTTCGCCCGAGTGAATAAAGTCCTTCAAATACTCGATATAGGGGTGGAGCAGCATGTCTTTTTCCATAACCGGCACCTCTTTCGCAATCTCAGCCAACACCGCCGCTGTGGCGGGGGCACGGGGGACATCCGGGTCCACGAACTGCTGGACCTGGTAGACGCTGAGCAGTTCAATCGCCAGCATGTACTCCAGCTTTTCCGCCATGGGACCCGACTTTTTACAGGCGTTGTAGCCCATAGCTACATAGTCCTCTTGGTTGCCGCAGGTGGGGGTGTTGTCGATGGTGGAGGGAGTCGCCAGCATCCGCATCTCGTTGAGCAGGCCGGCCTGGACGTATTGGGGAATCATCAAGCCCGAGTTCAGCCCCGGGTTTTTAATGCAGAAGTAGGGATAGCCGGACAGAGAGCCATCTACAATGCGGTTGTTGCGCCGCTCCGACATCTTGGCTAAACCCACGGCGGCGATGCAGGCGCTGTCCATCTCCATGCCCACATAGGCCGAGTCTGCGTTGCAGGCGGAAATCACGTCTTCGTTGCCCGCCTGCGGCCAGATGATGGGGTTATCGCAACAGGAATTCATCTCGATCTCAATGGTCTTTTTGGCGTCCTCCAGGGTTTTCCGGGCCGCTCCATGGAGTTGGGGAATGCACCGCAGAGACAGTGCGTCCTGCACCCGGCTGCCCCGGTATTTCTCCATGACGCCGGAACCCTTCAACATCCGGCGCACATTCTCTGAGGCGTTCAACTGGTCGGGATGGGGCCGGACCGCCATGACCCGGGGATCGAAGGCATTGATAACCCCCTTCATAGCCTCCAGGGACAGGGCCCCTATGATATCGGCGGACTTGGCGGCGTTGAGCATATCGAACAGGGCCAGGGCGGCCATAGATGTGGCGGAGGTCGTACCGGATACCAGGGCCAGCCCCTCTTTTGAGCTGAGGGTCATCGGCTCCAGACCCGCCCGCTTCAGTGCCTCATCTCCAGGGAGAAGTTCCCCTTTGTAGTAGGCTTTCCCCTTCCCCAGCAGAACCAGCGCCATATGGGCTTCGGGCGAGAGGTAGCCCACACTGCCGCTGCCTGGGGCATAGGGGGTCAGACCGGCGTTGAGGAAATCCCGATACCGCTCCAGCACCACCATGCGCACGCCGCTGTAGCCCTGACCAATGTTTTGCAGAACCATGAGCATAATACCCCGTACTCGCTCAATGCTCAACGGTTCCCCAACGGAGACCGAGTGGGATAAAATGATATTTTCCTGAAGCTGAGCGGTCGCGTCTTTGTCGATGGCCTTGGTACACAGGGCACCGAATCCGGTGGTTACCCCGTACATCACCCGCTCTTCCTCCACCCACTTCTCCACTAGGGCCCGGGATCGTTCCACCCGGGCTATGTACTCAGGGGAAAACTCCACGTTCCGCCCAAATCGGGCTACTGAAACGAAATCCTCCAGCGTAATGGGTTCCCCCAGTGTCAAAGTATCCTTTCTTTCCATGGATTCCATCCCTTCTTGTGGTTATATTTTTGCGGGGCGCGGCGGG
>OFHO01002476.1_pt1 | contig 11159 bp, 12 predicted proteins | sample 1521531 | NCBI WGS metagenome assembly OFHO01 (sample SAMEA3504124, study PRJEB24116) | mouse gut metagenome | biome: mouse gut; feature: mouse-associated habitat; material: faeces | place: Denmark | collected 2011
GCCAAAGACCGGCATGAAGATGAAGCTCTGGAGCTTGAAATAGGCCCCGAAAACCGCCGTAGCCGTGTCGGTGAAGGAAATCAGAATCTTGTTCATGCCGAAGGTCATGATGGACCCGATGGACTGCATGATGATGGAGGGCAGGCCCACCCGGTAGATTTCCCGGGCCACGGTCCGGTCCGGCCGGATGTCCCGGAGGCGGATATGGATATCCTTGTTGAACCGGAGGTTCATCCAAAGGCCAATGAGGGCGGCGATGATCTGGCCAAACACCGTGGCGGCGGCGGCTCCGGCCACCTCCATCCGGGGGAAGCCGAAGAGACCGAAAATCAAAATGGGGTCCAGGATGATGTTGATGACCGCGCCGATGAGCTGGGTGATCATGGAGTAGACGGTCCGCCCGGTGGACTGGAGCAGCCGCTCAAAGCAGAACTGGCTGAAAATGCCGACGGAGAGCCCCAGGCAGATGCGGGCGTAGTCCGTGCCATAATCCACAATGGAGGGGATGTCCGTCTGGGCCAGGAAGAAGGGCCGGGCCAGCAAAAAGCCGCACACGCCAAAGATCACCGCGCTGAGGAGGAAGAGGAAAATGCCGGTGTTGGCGGCCTGGTCCGCCTGGTCCTGCTTCTTCTCCCCCAGGGAGCGGGAGAGCAGGGCGTTCATGCCCACGGCGGTGCCGCCGCCCACGGCGATCATCAGGTTTTGCAGGGGGAAGGCCAGGGAGACGGCGTTCAGCGCGTCCTGGCTGATTCTTGCCACAAACACGCTGTCCACAATGTTGTAAAGGGCCTGGACCAGCATGGAGATCATCATGGGGACCGCCATGCCCGCCAGAAGGGGGGCGATGGGCATAACGCCCATCTTGTTTTCCTGCGGCGCGGGGGAAGCTGATTGCGTTTTGTTGTCTTTCATCGGTAAAGTCCTTTCTGTATACGCGAGGCTTTGCGGAAAAAGGACGCGGCTCCATGGCCGCGCCTTTTTGGAAGGCTGGGGTTATTTCTTTAGCTCGCCGGTGGCCAGCTGGGTCAAATAGGCGTTGAGGAAGCCGTCCAGGTCCCCGTCCATCACGCCGTCGATGTTGGCGGTTTCAAAGCTGGTCCGGGTGTCCTTCACCATCTGATAGGGCATAAAGACATAGGAGCGAATCTGGCTGCCCCACTCGATCTTCATTTGCACGCCCTTGATGTCGGAGATTTTCTCCGCGTGCTGCTGGGCTTTCAGCTCCAGCAGCTTGGCCCGGAGCATCTTCATGCAGTTGTCCTTGTTCTGGAACTGGCTCCGCTCCTGCTGGCTCGCCACCACGATGCCCGTGGGCTTGTGGATCAGCCGCACGGCGGAGGAGGTCTTGTTGACGTGCTGGCCGCCGGCGCCGCTGGCCCGGTAGACCTGCATCTCAATGTCCTCCTCCCGGATCTCGATGGTCTCGTCGTTCTCGATCTCCGGCATGACCTCCACGGCGGCGAAGGAGGTCTGGCGGCGGGCGTTGGCGTCGAAGGGGGAAATGCGCACCAGCCGGTGGACGCCGTTCTCGCTGCGCAGGAAGCCGTAGGCGTTCTCCCCCTCGATGGAGATGGCGGCGGACTTGATGCCCGCCTCGTCGCCGTCCTCGTAGTCCAGGGTCTTCACGGTGAAGTTGTGGCGCTCGCCCCAGCGGGTATACATGCGGAAGAGCATCTGGCACCAGTCCTGGGCCTCGGTGCCGCCCGCCCCGGCGTGGAGGGTCAGGATGGCGTTGTTGGCGTCGTACTCGCCGGTGAGGAGGGTGGCCAGGTTGGCCTCCTCCAGGGCGGACTCCAGCTTGTCATAGCCCTCCTGGACCTCGGGCAGGAGGGAGGCGTCGTCCTCCTCCATGGCCATCTCGACCAGGGTGGTCAGGTCCTCCCACTGGGAGGTGAGGCGGGCGTGGTTCTCCAGCTTGTTTTTCAGCTGTTTGGTGCGCTGGAGGACCTTCTGGGAGGCGGCGACGTCGTTCCAGAAGTTGGGGTCGCCGGTCTTTTCCTCCAGCTCGTCTACCTCCCGGCGGGCGCCCTCCAGGTCCAGGGCCGCCGCCAGCTTCTCCAGGCGGGGGCCGATGGTCCCCAGTTTCTGCTTATAGCTGTCATATTCGATGATCGGCATAAAGATCCTCTTTCTCCATTTTATTTCACTCTATATTATGCCATAGGAGGAGGGCCCTGTAAAGGGGAAATTTTGCTTTTTTGGAGCGGGGCGGTCCCATCTTTGCGCCGGACGCGCCGGGAAAGGGGCCTCAGGGGGACTGGCGCAGGGCGGACTCCACGTTTTCCGATATCTTCTCCAAAAGTCTCGCCAGCTCTCCCCGCTCCTCCTCCGAGAGGCCGGTCAGAAGGAGCTCCCCGTACTGCCGCTGGACGGCGCGGCCCTCCGCCACCACCGGGCCGGCGGCCTCCGTCAGGCGGAGGTGGATGGTCTTCCGGTTGTCCGCCCGCTTCCAGCGCTCCAGCAGGCCCCGGCCGGCCAGGGCCTCTATACCGGCGGATACGTGGGACTTGGCCAGATGCCGCCGCTCTACGATGTCCCGGGCGGTGTCGTAGGCCGGATTGTTGGCCAGAAACAGCAGGATGTCCACCTCCAGCTGGGTCAGCGCCCGGCGCTCCAGCATGGGGGTGAACAGGCCGCAATAGAGCTTGCGCAGGCCCTGGGAACGGGTAAAAAAGCTGGGCAGCATGGTGTTTCTCCTCCTCTTCGCGGACTTTTGACCGTAATATAGCACAGGAGGAGGACGCTGTCAAGATTTCTTAATTTTCCTTTAAGACCCCCTGATCCCCCTTGCAATGGCGCCGGACCGGTGCTAAAATATGGCGGGTTTTGAACCCGGAGATATTTTTGATCTAGGAGGTAATCACAATGAAAAAGATGAACCGTATCGCGGCCCTGCTGGCCGCGGCGATCCTCGCGCTGTCCCTGGCCGCCTGCGGCGGCCAATCCGGCGGCCAGTCCGGCGGAGGCGATCCCTTGGCGGCTGCTCAGAAGAACATGAATGACGCTTCCAGCATGGACGCGGCCATGACCATGAACATGGAGATGGAAGCGGGCGGCGAGAGCTTGAAGACCGTCACATCCATGGATATGACCATGTTCAAGGAGCCCATGCGCATGAAGGTGGAGGCCACCACCGAGGCCGCCGGTCAGAGCGCCGTGATCTCCATCTACGCTGAGGAGAACGGGAACGGCGGCTACATGATGTACATGAATGACGGCACCAGCTGGTACTCCGCCGAAGCCGGCGCCGAGGACCTGGCCCAGTACGAGGTCGGCCAGAGCATGTCCGCCTACATCGACAGCGCCAGCAGCTTCAAGCAGGAGGGCACCGAGACCGTGAACGGCGTCAGCGCCTACAAGTACACCGGCGTCATCACCGGGCAGAACATGCAGGACGTCGTTACGGAGTCCGGCGCGCTGAACTCCCTGAGCAGCATGGGCCTCAGCGAGGAGCAGATGGAGGAGATGCTGTCCGGCCTGGGTGACATCCCCGTGACGCTGTGGATCTCCGAGACGGACCTGTACCCCGTGCGCTATGACATGGACATGACGAGCGTCATGGACGGGCTGATGAAGGCCGTGCTGGAGAGCATGGGCGATCAGGCCGAGGGCCTGACCATGAGCGTCCCCGAGATGACCATCACCATGACCTGCTCCAACTTTAACAGCGCTACCGACTTCACCATCCCCGGCGAGGCGAAGAACTGAGACGGACCGCCCTCCGCGAAAGCGGAGGGCGGCCTGCTGTTTTCCGGCGGGGAGCGGTTGCCGGGTCCGGTATTTTGTGGTATAATCCCTTCATCACAAGGAGGTGCCCTATGAGTGGAACGCTGTATCTGATCGCCACCCCCATCGGGAATCTGGGGGATCTGAGCCCTCGGGCCGCCGCTGTGCTGGAGAGCGCGGACTTCGTCGCCGCGGAGGATACCAGGGTGACCATGAAGCTCCTCAGCCATCTGGGGCTGAAAAAAACCATGGCCAGCTATCATGAGCACAACAAGGCGTCCGCCGGACCGGCGATCCTGGCCCGGCTGCTGGCGGGGGAGAGCTGCGCGCTGGCCACCGACGCCGGGACCCCGGCTATCAGCGACCCGGGGGAGGACCTGGTGCGGCTTTGCGCGGAAAGCGGGGTGGCGGTCCAGGCGGTGCCTGGGTGCTGCGCGCTGATCTCCGCGCTGGCGGTCAGCGGGCTGCCCACGGGGCGGTTCGCCTTCGAGGGGTTCCTGCCGGCGAACAAGGCCCAGCGGCGGGAACGGCTCCAGGGTCTGCTGGGAGAGGAGCGGACGCTGATCTTTTATGAGGCCCCCCACCGGCTTCGGGTTACACTGGACGATCTGCTGGCCGCTTTCGGGGACCGGAGGGTCGCGCTGTGCCGGGAGCTGACCAAGCTGCATGAGGAGACCATGCGCACCACGCTGGCCCAGGCGGTGGAGTGGTATCGGGAGAAGGAGCCCAGAGGGGAGTATGTTCTGGTGCTGGAGGGCGCGGAGCAGCGGGAGGAAGGCGCGGTTACGCTGGAGCGGGGCGTGGAGCTGGTGCTGGAACGGCGGGCCCGAGGGGAACGGATGAAGGATGCCGTGCGGCAGGTGGCCTCCGACACCGGGCTGGCCCGGAACGAGCTGTACGATGCCGCGCTGGAGGCGTCGCGGGACGCATGATATGAAAAAAGTACCCCGGCGTTCAACAAAACGTCGGGGTACTTTTCTCATATCGCCATATTGGCGTAGGCGTTCAGACTGCTGTCCGCCCGGGTCCCCGCCAGGTACTCGTAGTAGGCCTGGCTGCCGATCATCGCGCCGTTATCCCCGCACAGGGACAGGGGCGGCAGGTATAAGGTCAGGTCGTTTTCACGGCAGGCCGCTTCCAGGTTGGCGCGGATGGTCCGGTTGGCGGCTACGCCCCCGGCGGCGGTCAGGACCGTCCGGCCCGTGCGCCGGGCGGCTTCCATGGTCCGGGGGATCAGCTCATCGCTGACGGCTGCCGTCACCGAGGCGGCCAGGCTGGGGAGATCCAGGGCCTCCCCCTTCTGGGCGGCGTTGTGGATGAGGTTCACCGCCGCCGTCTTCAGACCGGAGAAAGACATGTCCAGATCGTGTTCCAGCTTTGCCCGGGGGAGAGGGTATTTTGTGGGATCGCCGCCCTGGGAAAGATCGTCCATAGGCTTGCCGCCGGGGTAGGGCAGGCCCAGGACTCGGGCGATCTTGTCAAAGCACTCCCCCGCCGCGTCGTCCCGGGTGGCCCCCAGGATGGTCATATCCGTATAGCCCGCCACGTCCACGATCATGGAGTTGCCGCCGGAGATGCACAGGGACAGGAAGGGGGGCTCCAGCTGGGGGAAGGCCAGGTAGTTGGCGGCGATATGGCCCCGGAGGTGGTGGACAGGGATCAGGGGCTTCCCCAGGGCCAGGGCGGCGCTCTTGGCGAAGTTCACGGCCACCAGGAGGGCTCCGATGAGGCCGGGGCCGTAGGTCACGGCGACGGCGTCGACCTCCCGGCGGGTGATGCCGGCCTCGGCCAGGGCGCGGTCCGCCAGGGCGGCGATGGCCTCCACGTGCTTCCGGGAGGCGATCTCGGGGACAACGCCGCCGTAGAGGGCGTGGACGTCCACCTGGGACAGGATGGCGTCGCTGCGGATGACGCGGCCGTCCTCCACCACGGCAGCGGCGGTCTCGTCACAGGAGGATTCAAAGGCTAAGATCAGCATGTCGTCACTTCCCCAATTCCTTGGTTTTTTCCACGGCGGCGATCACCGCGTCCATGGCCGCGCCCCGGAAGCCGCGCGCCTCCAGAGTGCGGACACCGGCGATGGTAGAGCCGCCGGGGGAGCAGACCGCGTCCTTCAGCGCGCCGGGGTGGGTCCCGGTGGCCAGCTGGAGGGCGGCGGTACCCTTCAGCATCTGGGCGGCGTAGAGCAGGGCCTTCTGCCGGGGGAGGCCGCAGGATACGCCGCCGTCGGCCAGGGCCTCCAGCAGCAGGCAGGCGAAGGCGGGGCCGCATCCGGCCACGGCGCTGCCCGCGTCGATAAGGCGCTCCTCCAGGTGATCGAGGACGCCCGCGCCGGAGAGGGCGGACGTAAACGCGGAGGCTTCGGCTTCCGTCACCTGGGCGTTGGCATCCCAGAGGATCACGCCCTCGCCTACGGCGCAGGGGGTGTTGGGCATGATGCGGATGACGGGGTACGCCCCTCCGGCCATGGCGGCGATGCGCTCCATGGTCAGGCCAGCCGCCATGGTGACCAGAAGGAACCGGTCCGTCCGGGCGGCGAGGATGGGGGCGATCTCCGTGAGGAGGGCCTCCATCATCTGGGGCTTGACGCCCAGGAAGATGTATTTGCCGTCCCGGGCGGCCTGGAGGACCGGGGCGGCGGCGCAGCGCAGCTCACCGGCCAGGGCTTCCGCTTTGCCGGGGGTGCGGTTGGAGAGCAGGAGCTGCTCCGGAGGAAGGGTCTTGGCGGCGGCGCGGGCCAGGGCGCTGCCCATATTGCCGGTGCCGATGAAGGAAAAGGTGTGGATCGACATGTGCGGACCTCCTGGATCGTCGTATGGAAACATGTAATAAACCCCGCCGCCAGTGCTGGCGGCGGGGTGGCATATTGAAGGATGCGCCGCCGAAACAGGATCAGGGTCCGCCTAAAGCCGGCTAGATCATTAAGCATGGCCCGTCTCCACGCCGGACGGCGCGTGTTCCTTCCCACTTGGGAAGGAGGGCTTCTGATGGTATCATACCACATCTATGGCCATTCGGCAATAGGTAATTTTCGTATTTGGACCTTAACCGAAAATGACCGCGCTTTCCATACGAGGTTCGGAGGTGTGGTCCCGCGTGTAGTCCTCCGCCCAGCGCGCCGCGTCCTCCTCAGTCATGTAGCCCAGGGAGATCAGGGCGTCTACGGTGTGCTGCATCTGTGGATGGACGTAGACATCCTTATAGCCGTAGCTCCAGCTCCCCTCCCAGGGGGCGATGGGGGTACGGTATCTCACTGCGAAGCAGAGAAGGGTGTCGGTGTTGCGGGTGGAGCCGTAGTGGGCCAGCACGTCCTTGGCGGGGACGTTGCCCTCATCTGCGTCCCGGAGGAGGGCGGCGTACAGCGTTTTCGCGTCCTCCGGGTTCTGGTCGTTGGTGTTGATGCCGTATGCCTCGTCCTTCAGATATTCGGAGCTTATGCTGATGCTGCTGAGGCTGGCGCCCTCGGGGATCGTTACATCGCAGCGCCGGACCTTCGGGTCCTCGTAAAAGGCGGACAGCAGATTCTCATAGGTCCCCGCTGTTTCCGCCCGCTCCGTGGTAAACCAGAGGTCGTATTGACGGGAGAGGGTACTGCCATCGGCCAGCTGGTAGGTCAGCGAAATATAGTGGCTGAAAACCTTGCCCTCGTCATGGTACCAGTTGGGCTCGTAGCGGCGGATATAGGCCCGGTCGTCCACCAGGGACAGGTGGAAGGCCAGGACGGCCTCCACCTGTTCCCGGTCCTTCTCCAGGGTGAAGGGGCCGGAGAGGATGCCCCGGTCCTCCAGCCGGACGCTCTCAACGTCCTCCAGGTCCGGCACGCGGCGCTCCGCGCCGAAGACATCCATACTCACCAGCAGGCACAGCACCGCCGCGCCCGCGCAGACGATGGCAGCGCTGGGAAGGCTCCCGCGGAACACCCGCCGGGATTTTTCCAGCAGCATGGAGGCGGCGTAGCAGCCCAGCAGTCCGCCCAGGGCTGTGCAGACGAAGAAGGGAAGGATGTCGGCGTAGCTGCCCTTCTGGAACAGATTCTCCCACAGAAAGAAGTAGAGTAGCCGGCCTATGGTCAGTCCGCCCAGCAGGGCCACGCCGTACCGGAACACGGGCCGCAGCCAGCGGAAGGCCACCACGTCCCCGGCCCGTTCGCTGTGCCGCTTCCGGTACAGGAACCAGGCCAGCGCCAGCAGCCCAAGGCCCGCCAGGGCGTACAGGGCCGGCACCCACAGGCCGTGGAGGGAGGCCGTGGGGCCGCCATCGGCGGTGAAGCGGGTATAGCGGGCGGTGAAGCGGGAGTAGATCTGCACGATGGGGGAGAGGACGTTGAAGCGGAACGCCTCGCTGTTGATACCCACCAGGAACTGCTGGGCTATGGTGAAGATCAGGCTCTCCAGAAGGGGGGAGAGGAAATTCAACAGCAGATACAGGGCCGGGAGCGCGAAGATGTTCCCCGTCAGCATGGCGCACAGGGTGGCCATGCCGAAGAAGGTCACCGACAGGAAGATCACGGCCAGAATGGTGTTCAGCACCGCCGTCAGATGGAAGAAGCCCCAGCAGACGGCCAGCAGGCACCCTAGGAAACCGGTCACGGCATAGGGGATGATGAGCATGGTCAGGCCGGAGAGGGTGTTGGTGACGAACAGGCAGGTGCGGTCCACCGGCAGGGCGTGGAACAGGCCGATGGAGCGGGAGTTATACAGGTATCCCCACACCAGCATGGCGCAGAGGATGGCATAGACCGCGGTAAAGCCGGGGGCGAAGAGCGTCACCGCGTTGTACAGCGCGGAGGCGAACTCCTCCGGCGAAAACGTCAGGCTCCTGCGGGGAATGTTGAGCAGCTCCAGCAGGATATACAGCGGGACCATGGCCCCCGCCGCGCTCAGAAGGCCCCACAGGGGCCAGGAGTGGCTTAGGTTCCTCCGGAACAGGGTCCGGTTAAAGAAGGATCTCTTTGACGGCATACTGCTCACCTCCCAGCTCATAGATGAAGATCTCCTCCAGAGACAGCGGCAGGGCCTCCAGCATCAGGGGATGGAAGCGCTCCATCCGCTCCGTCACTGCCGCCGCCGTTCCCCGGACGATGTAGGTGTAGACCCGTCCCACGTGGGAGGTATGCAGCACCTCCAGAGGGGCGGGAAGCACCGGGGCCTCTCCGGGCTTCCATACCGCCTGGAGCTTGACAATGTTCTCCTGGAGATCCGTGAGGCTCCGCTCCAGGAGGACCTTCCCCTTGTTCATGATGCCCACGTGGTCGCACACGTCCTCCAGCTCCCGGAGGTTGTGGGAGGAGACCAGCACCGTGGTGCCGTATTCGCTGACGTCGTTCATCATGAGGCTCCACACCTGGCGGCGCATCACCGGGTCCAGTCCGTCTACCGGTTCGTCCAGGATCAGGTACCTGGGGCGGCAGGACATGGCCAGCCAGAAGGCGGCCTGCTTCTGCATCCCCTTGCTCATGCGGCGGATCAGGGCCTTTTCCGGGAGGGAGAACACCGACCTGAATTTCTCATAGCGGACCATGTCAAAGGTGGGGTAAAAGCCCCGGTAGAAGCGCATCATGTCCGCGATGGTGGCGGAGGGAAAGGCGTACCAGTCGTCGGGGATGGAAGCGATGAGGGCCTTTTTCTCCGGGTTCTCGTAGACCGGGGAGCCCTCCACCAGCACTTCGCCGCTGTCGGGGCGGTAAATGCCGGTGAGGTGGCGGATGATGGTGGATTTCCCCGCGCCGTTGGGGCCCACCAGACCGTAGACCCCGCCGCCGGGGACGGTGATGGTTGCCCCGTCCAGGGCGGTGAAGCCGTCAAAGGTCTTGACCACGTTTTTTACTTCGATCATTGTCCCACCCCGCTTTCGTCCATCAGCGCGATGATCTCGCTGTCCTTCAGTCCCAGGTAGCGCAGCTCGGCCACCACGTCCCGCAGGCGGCGGATCAGCTCCCGCTCCCGGGCCGGGTCGGGGGCGGGACGGCGGGCCGCGCCGCCTCCGTGGGCGGTGTAGCTCCCCTTGCCGGGAACGGAGTAAATGAATCCCTCGGCCTCCAGCTCGGTGTAGGCCCGCTGGATGGTGTTGGGGTTGATGGCCAGGTCCACGGCCATGGCGCGGATGGATGGGAGTTTTTCCCCCGGCTCCAGCGCGCCGGAGACGATCATCCGCCGCAGGCCGTCCTTGATCTGCCCGTAGATGGGCTGGGAGTCGCGGTAGTTCAGCGTCAGCAAGGTGCATCCCTCCTATCCTTTTTTTCGTATCGCCAGCGCGGCGGAGTAGATCAGGGCGAACGTTACGATGATCCCCGCGAGAAGGAGTTGGATCGGTTCCATGGGCGTCCCTCCAAACTGTACCAGATGATTTAATACACTTACTATATAGGATTTTGGGAGCAGGTACAAGGGAATTGCGTGGAAGATTGTTTTAAGGATCGTTTAAGATGAGAGAACGGAGCGGATCGGGGGTTGACATCCGATGTACTGTGTGGTACGATGCACCTGTCGGAGGTGATGTATCGTGAATATCGACGAGTGGCGCTCACAGATTAAGCGGGGGACGCTGGAGTTCTGCGTTTTGCTGATGATCGCCCAGGGGGAATGCTACGGCTACGAGCTGATCAGCCGGTTGGAAAGACGGCCCATCCTGGCGGCGAAGGAGAGCACCATCTATCCGCTGCTCCGGCGGCTGCTGCGGGAGGGACTGCTGTCCTCCGCCTGGCGGGAGTCGGCGGAGGGCCTGCCGCCCAGGAAATATTACACCATTACGGAGCAGGGGCGGCGCTATTTGGAGGCCATGGGGGCCGAGTGGGACAATTTGCTGTCGGCTATCGACGAGATCAAAGGAGGATGACTGTCATGGAGCAGGAATTGAACGCATATCTGGAGCGGGTGGACCGGTATCTGCGGCCCATGTCCGCCTGGGAGCGGGTGGACATCGTGCAGGAGATCAGAAGCGAAATACTGGAGCTGGCGGAGCAGGGGCTCGGCGCCGGGGCGATCATGGAGCGCCTGGGCGCGCCCAGGGAGTTGGCGGCGGCTTACTTGCGTGACGCTATCGTGAAGAATCCCAGGTTCAGCTGGAGGCGGCTGGGGTCCGTTATCGCCTTTTACAGCCTGGCGGGGCTGGGCGGTATGATCGTGCTGCCCGCCAGCAGCATCATGGCGGTGACGTTCATGCTCTGCGGGGCGCTGGTCCCGGCGATGGCACTGCTGTCGCTGGCGGCTTCGCTGGTGGGTATCGAGGTGCCCTGGGTGGTCATGCAGCTGGGAAGCTGGACCATGCCGCCGCTGATGGCGTTTCCCGTCGCGGTGGGAGTGGGGCTGCTGCTCCTCCTGGCGGGAGTGGGAATGTGGAAGGTCACCGTGGGATTCGTGCGGCTGGTCGGCGAGAAGCGGCGGAGCCTGTGACGGGCGGGGCCGCAGTTAAAAAAGAGGAACGGCCCGACGGAG
>OFHO01002481.1_pt1 | contig 11146 bp, 16 predicted proteins | sample 1521531 | NCBI WGS metagenome assembly OFHO01 (sample SAMEA3504124, study PRJEB24116) | mouse gut metagenome | biome: mouse gut; feature: mouse-associated habitat; material: faeces | place: Denmark | collected 2011
TGAATGTCCGCAAAATCCGTCCTACATCAGTCGGCTGCGGCTGCGGCAGCAGTTCAGGGAGATATGGCGGGTGATCCGCGCCAGAAAGGCGTACAGATAGCCTCGCGGTTCATGGGGCGGAATCGCGTTCCATGCTTCCATGTAAGTATCGTTTTCGCATTCTTCGGCAGTCTGTGGGTCATTGACAATCCCATAGGCCAAGGACCGCAGACGGTTCCCATATTTTTCAGATGTATGCCGCACAGCCGCCTCGTCGCGGCCCAGGTACAGGTCGATGATCTTGCTGTCCTCCAAGGCTCTCGCCCCCTTTCTCTTCCTGTCGGAACGCCTCTACCTTAATAAGCACCGTTCCGGGGGGAAAGGTTACAGGGTCTCCGGAATCTTTTCGTCATCAGCGCAAAGAGGGAATACCCGAAGATATCCCCTCCCTACATGTTGAATCACGCTACTATAGCCTATACAGAACTATCGTCCACCAAAACAGCGTACTGCTCAGAGATACCCTCGCGCCCTAAAAGATATGCTTTCATTTCATCTACGGACGCGAATCGGCTGAGCTGGAACGGCAGTATGGGGTCTGTTTTCTCAAAGAACAGGACCCCCTCATCCTCCTCGAACATAATGCCCGCATGGTAATTGAATACAGATTCGTCTTCAACGCCCCAGAGGGAAACCAAGTGCACCGACCCGCCCCCGAACACCGCGCCATTGCCCTGCCATGCATGCAAAACGGTGTCCTCCACAGTGCCCTCCATCTGAATCCGCCTAAACAGGATATCGTATTTATAGGCTTCTTCCTTTAGGTACTCCGGAAGCTCGCGGGCTTCCTGTCTCTCACCTGAACTTTCCGTTTCCCGTGCCTGAAAGAAGCTGTGGTATAGCATAAAAGCCGCCTGTCGGCAGTTTATATCCTCGAATTCCTGCTGCGTGTATTGATTGATGGCATTCGTATAATCATAAATCTTCTGATAGCTCTTTGCGGTCTGCTGCCAGCCATTCACCAAAGCTTTTTTCGAAAAGGCGCCGCCAGAATAAATGCCCACATATTCCAACACTGCCTCCGCATCCCGATCCGGCATTCCGGCAGAAGCCATCAGTTCCGAGAACTCCGTCATGTCCTCCTCGGAAATCAGGTTGTTGTACTGATAACCCGCCCTGCCGCACGAAACAAAAGACTGCAAGAGAAAAATACCTGCCACCCCCGCTATGGCAGCTCTGCAAAGATATCTTTTCATACTATTCAGCCCCAACTCTTTCTCACCAGTCAGAGGAATGCTCCCAGGCCCCCGGCATTTCACCTGAATCACCGACAACCCACATTTGTTCCAATACCTTCCGGGACATCGGACAGACATTCCCATTGCTTATCAAAAGAATTCGCCCTAAATAGGTAACTTCCTTTTCCTTGACAAAAATAGCGCTTTCATCTTCCATAGCGCAGATAGGCAGATTCTGTTCCATGGAAATCTGCGACAAAATCTGCAGCAGCTCCCGGTTTTCCTGCGCTACATGCGCCTTTATAGTAATATCGGCCAATCCCAGCCCCTCATAAGGCACATGGGATTCCCATATGTCCAGGGCCCGTTTTGCCATGTTGCCCGCGCCTGCGCTCACCCCTAAAACAGCAGCGGCGCTTTTGCGGATTCCATCCCATATGTCTTTGTCACGAATCAGCTGAAACTGCCGGACCCCATGGCCGCCCATCAGAAAGATGCAGGACGCCTCCTGAATAAGCCGCCTGGCATCATCCACAGCCGTCCTGTCGTCAATCACGCTGTATCGCCCAAAGGGCATGCCGCATTCCTCAAACATGGCATGCATTCCGGTGGAGTCGCTGTCATTCCTCTCATAATCGGATGGCCATGCGCTTACAAAAACAAGGCTATCCCGGACAGCCAGCTCTTCCCGGAGCCGTTCCGCAATGCCAACCGGAAAATGATGGGTCGGAAAACCGCTGAAAAAACCTAAAAATCGAGCACGCATCCCTGACCTAGCCCTCCCTGAAAAAATCTTCCGCCAATATTGCATACATTACCTTGTCAAATATTCCATTGTTGCATTTACATCCCTGCCGCAATGTCCCCTCCCACTTCATGCCGGCCTTTTCCTGCATTTTACCGGAAGCCGGATTTTCATTTGCATGCCAGGCATAGATTCGGTTCATCCCGACTTCTCGAAAGAAAAACTCGATGACCCTTTTGGTCGCCTCCGTCATCAGTCCCTGATTCCACCAGCTCCGCCCGATCTCACATGCTAATTCGACCTGGCGCAGCTCATCGTCCGGATGCATTCCGAAATATCGTCCGATCACTTCTCCGGTCTCCTTTAGCTGAATGGCCCAGCTATAGCGGTCACTCTTCTCATACGCGCCCAGCCAGTTGTGCGTGAACATATTTGCGTTCGTCATCACATCCGCGATACAGTTCATTGGCGCATAATTTGTCCATTTCCAGACTTCTGTATCATTCCAGCAATTATAATAAATCTGTTCCAGGTCTTCTTTTTGAAATCGCCGCAATATCAGACGCGGTGTCTCCAGATATACAGTTCCCTTATGCGTCATCGCTTCTCTCCTACCTCCTGGCAAAATGTCTTCAGCCATGTCTGGTCCCGCACAAGAATGTCCATGGGCGAAATGAGACGGACCTCTTCTCTGTCCCGGGGTGTACGGTTCTCAAGCATTTCCGGCAATATCAGGCCAGCCTTTCATAAGCTCCTTGAAATCATGAATCGAATCTCCTCCCAGAAACGATGCCCCTCTCTTTCTATGGCATATCTTCATTATACAAAAAGCTTCTCCTGTTTACAATAGAATTTTGATAATAGAATCTATCCTAAAAAAATCTGTTCCGTCTTCTATGCATGTCAGACAGCGGAACAAGAAGCACATCAGGACAAGGTATTGAATGATATTGCCATGCGTGAAAATAATGAATTGGAGAAAAATATGAAGTCAGATAGAAATTCTTAAAAACATATTGAAATAATTCCGTTTTCACCGCATAATCAATATCAGAGGGAGGAGTACAAAATGGCAGGCTGGATTGTAGCGCTGCGGCATGCTAAAAATCAAATAGAAAGCGAGGAATCACCCATGACATTAGCACAAGAAAGGACCTATACGATAGATGACATATACTCCCTGCCTGAGGGCCAGAGGGCGGAGCTGATTGACGGACGGATGTATATGATGGCTCCACCGATAAGGATTCACCAGAAGCTGGTTTCGCAATTTACCAAAATCATCGGGAACTACATCGACGCAAGGCATGGCACCTGTGAAGTCTATCCCGCCCCCTTCGCTGTATTTCTGAATGAAGACGACCTGAACTATTTGGAGCCGGATATCAGCGTCATATGCGACAAAGGCAAACTGAATGACAGGGGCTGCAGCGGAGCCCCGGACTGGGTAATCGAGATAACCTCCCCATCTAACCCCCAAAACGATTATGGGATAAAATTATTCAAGTACCGCACTGCCGGCGTCAGGGAATACTGGATTGTGAACCCCCAAAAGAACACTGTCATGGTATATGACCTGGAGAATGAGGAAAAGTCGAACCAATATACTTTCGAGGATGATGTCCCGGTATGTATTTATGATGACTTAAGCATCAGGGTGTTAGATTTGTTATAAAAATGTTGCAACATCGCAACTCCCGCACCATGACAATATGATTAAAGAGCGCGGGATTGTATGACAAAGATAGAAGTACAGGGCAGGAAGGGTAAGGATACGGGAGCTTGGCCTGGTCTTCAAATCCGGTTTCAAAATAAGGCACCAAAAGGCCGCAAACCCTTGATTTCACTGGTAAAATCCCGGATTTGCGGCTTCCATCAAAAAATCGGGGTGACAGGATTCGAACTCGGTGTTTTGAGTCCTATAAATGCCGTAAATACTGCGTTCTATAGAATCTTGGACAAATTATTGGACAAATCCCGATTTTCATAACCAGCCCTGATGACCTTCCATTTTTGATTATACTAAATAGACGAGACGATATCAATCTTTTTTTATGCCTTAACAATTATAGCATCGAACCCGGCTGCCTTAAGCTTAGCCAGGGTGGCATCTGCATTGCCCTTGACAGCGTAGGCCCCTACCTGCACCCGGTACAGCTGTCTCATATCGCCGTCTGCCGTCTCTTCCCCAGGCGCTACCAGCTCTTTGTCAGCATCAGGCTCTGCTTCCATCACCACCCGCTGGCCAGTGATGCCATACACAATCGCCTCCGCCATCGCCTGGCAGTCGTAAAGCTGTACATCATCCTTATCATCAACAAAGCAGCATTCCACCAGCATGGCGGGGGATTTTGTAGTTCTAAGTACGCGAAATCCCGTGCTATACTTCACTCCGCGGTTCCGAAATCCCAGCGTGGCAATAGACTGGCATACCTTTTCTGCATAAGACCTTGCTTTGCTAGAAGAATTGTATACATAAGTTTCCGTTCCGGTTGTTTTACCATCCCCTACAGAGTCCCTCGCGCCAGAATTGAAGTGGATAGATACATCCAAATCCACGTCATGGGCATTGCACTTTGCGACAATCTGGTCAAGATTGCTTCTTTCTCCTGGCGCATCATCCACTGTACAGTCGTATACTGTATGCCCCAACTTACGGAGCTGGCCGACTACAGCGTCCTTTACCCGCCTGGCCTCCGTAGACTCCCTGATGAAGCCAATCGTTCCACAGGCAAGCTTCCCGTCCGCATTGTGCCCTGCATGTACATTAATCCTCATAGTTTCTCCTTTCCGCTCTTATGAGCAGGGAGCCGAAGCTCCCCACAATTACTTTTTATTGTATCTTGTACGCTGCCACATCTCCGCCACACGCTCCCATCCACCTGTCGCCACTAGGTACACCACAAATGCCGCGATAAAGGATGCAAAGACATAATACCAGGCTATCACAATCTTGAGATACTGGCAGACGATGACGACCGCCAGCGGGCACAGGACCAGCGACACCGCCAGGGCCACAAGGCTTGTCGGAATCCGCTGTAGCAAGGGCAGTTCCTTGATTACCTGGACGACCACTGCAACCAGAAAAGCCATTGCCCCGATTGCCATAAGAAAATACGTTGCATACTGCATCAAAATTTCAATGTTCATCTTAAATCCTCACTTTTCTAATTTTCTGTCAAATCCCTATGCGAGAAAATACGATGGCAAGCACGGCTCCCAAGATAGCGGTTCCGATATATGACATGGCTTTCCGCCATTTTTCGCCATCCCTTCCTTCAATCTTCTCGAGCCGTTTGCTCTGCTGCTCCTGCTCCTGCATGATATGTTCCGTGCTCAATGCTATCCTTTCCACTGAGACGACTAGCTGCTGGATGGACTTGCTCTCCTCCTCCTGCGTATCCATGCGGTGCTTTAGCGACTTGATTTCATGCTCATGCCCCTCGATTTTTACTGCAATTTCCTCAGGTGTCATAATATCCTCCTTCCATTTGCTCCAATACCCATTCCATTTAAGGCCCTGCCCTGATTTCAATCATCATCCCCTTGCCCTCCTACAGATTCTTAATGATAAAAAGGCAGTTGCTCCGTGTCCTTCACTTTGCAACTGCCATGTACAATTCTATACACTTACTATTCTAGCTCTATCTTTCCCCTAACATTTTCCCGCTCTTATCCCTTTCCTTATTCACTAAAACCGATTTCCCAAAAGTGAGCTAAACACGGGAATCCCCACCGGCACTTTTGATAATACATGGATAATATGCTATAACATATACGGATGGGATATGTTTGCACAATTACCGCTCGTATCTACAGCGCAAAAGCTTACAGTTACCAGCGCCCAAATATTCTTAGACGGTACGTGGAGGACACTCGCAATAAAAAGACAAGCATTTGCCTATGGAGGTTATCTGCGGATTGAATTTCAGAGCAGCGGTTTGGCATTTGGATTATATCTTTGCCGGATTACTGGTAAGCTGGAAAAGTAACCTTAAGCTTAGGTTACGTAGTTATTTTACACCATGCGGTTGGCTTTGATCCTTCCCCTTCTGTTTGTGCTATCCATGCATGGTTATTATGGTCTATATACAAATGCATATAATATCCAATTCCCATAATAATCAGTGTGCCATATGCATTTGCGTCTGAAGGTAGTCCAGAGACTTTGACATTGGTAACTCGATAGATACCGACAGTTTGGGGATAACTTGTGATACCTTCAACGGATAGCCCCAAAAATACTATCGATCTATTATTTATTGGCACCATTCCCGTGTTTAGCGCATTAATCGCTCCAGTCACAGTCCCATCCCCAATCCCTGCAAGACTTGTGCCTCCCAGCAGATTCCACAGATACCGCAAGTTCTTTACAGCGAGGGAGAACTTCCGCATTAGGCTGCTATGCTTTTCCCCAGATGCCACGACTCCGATGTCCGCCCATCCTGTCGGATTTGTGGCGTCTCCGCTGGAAAAGGTAACAGTATTATTTGCAGAGTCCCCAGTCTTTTCCATTTTGGCGCTCCACTCACTGATTAGGGTACTAGTGATTCCATCCAGCACGGATTTATTGCCATGGGTATGCTTTTTGGTATTTGCGTCATTCCAATTTGTCCTCTCAGTAGGCGTTACGTGCTTCGTGGTATCCTTTGTATGGCTGTCAAACTCTGCCGCAGATGCCTTTTTGCCAATCGCCGCATCCAGCGCGTCCATGATGGTCTTATGCGCGGCAATCGCATCCGCCACTTCCTTCAACGTGTCCAAAGATTCTGGGGCTCCGTTTATCAAGCCCGCAATCTTTTGGTTGGTGTAAGCTGCCAGTTGCTGATATAGTTCATCCAGCGCCGCCTGCTGCGCTATGGACACCGGCTTATCCATGTCGGATGTGGAGTCAAGGCCTAGCTGCTCTGGCGTAACCTTATGCGGATTATCATAATCTTCGATATGGCCATCCAGATTCTCCGCATTGCTCTTTATTCCTCTTTCCAGTCGCTCCTTGGTCTCCTCAAAGTCATCATACGCCACATATAAGATACTCGGATTCGTGACCGCTATCTCTGCCACATCGGAAATGTTGAGCGTCAGTCGGATTCTCTTCCTCGTTGCCTCCACTCCCGTGGTGCTGACTATGTACTGCGCATCATCCCCGCAGTTGTCATATACATACAGTTTCTCGCCCTCATTGGTCATGACGATAATCCCTATCTCACGAAAATAGTAATCATATCCTACCTTTGGTATGTCCACTGTTATCGTGCACTTCCCATCTTCGGCCATATCTATCCTTAAATCCGTAATCTCGTACAGCTGGTGTACGAGCCCTTTCAGCGTCCGGAAATTGGCGGGAGGCCGCCCATCACCAACCACGACCGATCTTATTTCCATGCTGTTCGCAAGCTGTGCCGCATTCAAAGCGTTCTGCCCATCCACGGTCAGCGCCAATCCGTTCCATGCCATTTTCCGTCCCTCCTATCTCTGCTTCATCTCCAATATGTCCGCCTGTTCCATGAGCCCTCCTCCGTATACTGTCAGACCGGATGTCACAGGCTCATACACGATATCCACTGCCATGTTCATCGGCACCATCGTTCCCAACAGGTACTTCAGCTCCTCTACCTGGCTGTCGTCCGTGGAGTATACCACCACCAGAAGGCCATACCCATCCTCGAAGCCTGGATGCAAGGAGAAATTGTGCCTTCCGCCGAGCAGCTGCTCCAGCTTCGCGGCAAGCATCCTTATTGTATATGGGGACTCATTGTACCATCTGCTCAGGAGCCTTGTCCTGCGCATCTCAATCGTGTCCCTTTCATATGGCATGATGCCCAGCATACCCTCGAAGCGTGATATCCCCCATTCGTCAGCCGTGACGATGAATTCGTTCTTCAAGGCCTGGTCCGCCGCCCGCCATACAAGCGCAAATTCCGGATTCTCCGCCGTCAGGGCGATATTAATCTCCTTATAATCCGCTATGAATGGCGGAAGGTAGGAAACAAGATTGACCTCCCTTATCATCCGCTTACACCTCCAAGCACCGGGATTTCATATTCCCCCAATTCCAGGTTACCCCTTGCACCGTTGACCAAAGTCTCCTGGACATCGATGATACCGGGGACGTTCAGAATCCGGTTGTCGATCTGGCTTATCCTCACAACCAGGCTGGAAGAATCCGCCCATCCTTTCCTGAGCTCCAGAAGATAGGCAGCGACGGCGTCTTCAATCGGGGCCTGGAGGCTCCCCCACCCATAGCCGGGCTCGAAAGTGATGTCCGTCCTGATATCCACTGTTCTCGCAGCCGCGCTCTCCACCCTCACCACATGGCCGATAGGCGCGAGCCCGAACCCCTCCCCCGCATTCACTTCCGGATCGATGGCAGCCTGGACCGCCTCGACAAGCGTTTCAGAAGCAGGCCCGAATTCTGAATCGATGATCGTCAGGAGCACCGTCCCTCCTATCGTAAGCTTCTTCTGCTTTGCGGCCTGGAAAACGGAATCCAGCCAATGCCGGACATCCCCGCTCAGCGTCCCCTTGATCCCGTTGTACCATGTCTCGACTCCCTCTTTCGGAATCATGTCGGCCGGAGAGACAGCGCTGTTCCATACCCTTGTCACCTTTGTCCTGCCAACTCCGGGAATTGCGTTTGTTTTTTCCAGATAATCAGCCCGATTCCCGCCGAAAGCATTTTCATCAAAGGAAGCAAAATATCTTTGCCGCAAATCCTCCGTTTCTTCTTCATCCTCTCCAGGGATCAGGATTTCTGTCAGTTCAGCGGTTTGCAGCCCCTTTATATATTCCATGGGGATCATTGTACCGAAAAACTGATTTCCGATTTTCCCGGCTGTTTCACATTCAACCCGGTATTCCCCATCAGCATTTTTCCCAGTCACTATATAATTTATATCGCCTATATTGAACCTCTGCCCGGTCACGTCAATGGTAGACGGAGTAAACACGCCTTTCAATACTGCGTGTGTCGCTTCATGCGGGTATATGCCCCTTTCCTTGCAGCGCAAGATCAGGAACTCCCTTGAAGCCGAATCTCCATAGGCTTCTTTCAAAATCACATCAAGTTCAAAGTATAAAATTTGAAGTTCAATAGCGGTAGGGGAATGGGTATCCCAAATAACAGAACCTTCCCGCTTGTCGAATTTGTCAGGGACACGGTTCAGCATCCTTTGAAGTATCACTTCATAGGTGGTATTCTCATACATTAAAAATTCACCTCTCTTTCCGCCTGCACATCCCCGAAAATGGTATGTGCTGTAAATGCAACATGAACAACCCCTTTCTGTGGAAAATCAAATTCAAAGTTGTCAACACTCTGAATCCGGTCATCCCAAAGAAGGGCTTCCGAAATGCGCCGTTTCAATTCCGGGCATACATAAGTTACGGGTTCACCAAAAAGGTCAAGAAGTTCAATCCCGTAATTCCAGCTATACATGATATACTGATAGCGCTCTGTCATGATGATCTTGAAAATAGCCTGTTTTACTGCTTCCAACCCGTCAGTATAACCACGGACAAGGTTTTCATTTGTCTGCATCTTATATGTAAAACTCGGCTGTTCCTCGATCTCAAAATCTTTATTCAAAAAACCAACCGTTGAAGGAATCATCAGTTACCCCCTATCCGGTCAACCACAACAAATTTCTGCCCTTCCTGCTGCCGAATGATTATAACCTGATCCCCTACTTCAAGGGCATTGTGCATCAGGAAATTTTTCTGCCCTACAATCCCGTGAAGGTGGGGCGGCGGGGCTGTCGTTTTCCCGTCAGACGAAAGAACGCCTATTTCCGTATTCCACTGTACGGTTACGGTTGTCATATAGTCAGTAACATTCCGTGATAAAATAAGCTGCGATTCACCTAGAATCATTTTCTGTTCCACATTTATTTTTAAGGGTGACTTTGAAATGACTTCCCCGAAATACACATTAACAGGTTTTGACGCTTCCCGTTCGTCCCTCGAAGCCCTTTTCATGGCTTCTACCAAAGCATTTGCATCAGCCCACAAATTCAACCCCTCAAAGTCAAATCCATCCAGTGTTCACTTTCCTTGTATGTGTGCTTGCAGCTTTCCACAAGCATGAAATTGCGCAATTTCATATCCCCAAGATCAAGATTCACAACAATCATGCTCCCAGCCCGTACCCGGTTATCCCCTAACACATTGGTAAGTTTCAGGTTACGGGTTTTCTTGTTGTAAAGTTTCAGAAGGGCATCAACTTTCGCCTGCCCGTTCTCCCCTTTTTTCAGGGTATCAAAATATTGCAGGATACCCCATTTGTTGATATTTCCGGAATCCTGCGCAATATAGACTTCCCGGGATCCGGTTTTCTCGTTGTCATAGGTCAGCTTGATTTTATTGAAAGTGTTATCGTCAATAGATGAAGTGTAATCGAAAGTTTCACACGTTTCTTCATCCACCATCAGATAAGCCCCCGGACTGCCCACCGCCATAGATGAAAGGTGTTTCAGTGTCAGCTTCCCGAAATCATCATATAAGACAAACATTTCCCCGGTATTCTGTAAGGTCAGGTCAAGGGCATTTTGTATCATTTCAAAAAGGGACGTGTTTTCTTCAACCCTTGATTCAATGATATAATTTGTATTTTCCAGTACCCCGGTATTCAGCGCATAGTCAGCGGCAACCATGCGCAAAAACTGATCCGCTGTCTTGTTCTCATAAACTATGGTATCTTTATTTTTCAGATACCTTAATTGATCGTAGGCGGTAACGGTGATGATCTGTTCCTTTGACCTCTGCTGTTTGAACACAAAGCCAAAGAATACTTCATCACCGTTTTCTTTCATCCTGACTGCGCTTCCTTCTGAAAAGTCCAGCACATCATCCCTTAACACCTTGAAAGACAGCTTTCCGGGGGTGTTCTTCCTTTCCGTAGTCCATTCAATCCCTTCTTCCACCGCCGGAAGGTATGCTTTTGTACCAAGTTCATTCCCTATCAATAGTTCAACGCTCATTTGAACACCCCCGTTTTCTAAGCTGCCGGGATCGTCAGCACCTGCCCCGGATAAATCAGGTTTGGGTTTCCCCCGATCACGCTTGTGTTTGCATTGTAAATGATTGAATACTTTGAACCGTTCCCATAGAATTTTTTAGCAATATTCCAAAGAATTCTCCTGACTAAGATACAATGTCCTGTGTCCTCGATGTTTTTTCTTAATTT
>OFHO01002482.1_pt1 | contig 11144 bp, 7 predicted proteins | sample 1521531 | NCBI WGS metagenome assembly OFHO01 (sample SAMEA3504124, study PRJEB24116) | mouse gut metagenome | biome: mouse gut; feature: mouse-associated habitat; material: faeces | place: Denmark | collected 2011
GTGAGCGTGCCCACCATGCCCAGGTCGATCCACACCACCTCACCATCGCGCACGAGAATGTTGCCCGGGTGCGGGTCGGCATGGAAGAATCCGTTGTCGAGCACCTGGGTCACGTAGCTCTGGCACACCCGTCCGGCCAGAGCGTCCACGTCGATACCTTGGCTGCGCAGGGCCGCCGTGTCGGAGATTTCCACGCCCTGCACGAATTCCATGACGAGCACCGATTCGGTGGAATAGGCCGGATAGGCCACCGGCGAGGTCACCCCCTCCTCATTGGCCAGCTCGCCGTGAAAGCGCACAAGGTTGCCCAGCTCCTGGGTGAAATCCACCTCGTTGGCCGTGGTGCGCTCGATCTCCTCCACGAAGCCCTCCAGCGACAGCAGCATATCGCGGTGGGCGTTGGAGGCGAACTCCCCCAAGGCCAGCAGGTGCTTCATGAGCATGATGTCCTCGGCCATGGACTCGGCCACGCCGGGTCGGCGCACCTTCACGGCCACCGTAGTGCCGTCGAGGAGGGCGGCCCTGTGCACCTGGGCGATGGAAGCGGCCCCTAAGGGTCTCGGGTCAATGGAGGCGAACACTTCGTGCCACGACTTCCCGTAGGCACGGTCGATCTGCTCGATCACCTGGTCGAAGGCCATGGGGTTCGCGTCGTCGCGCAGCCGCTCGAAGGCATCGCAGTAGGCCTTGGGCAAAAGATCGGAGCGGTTCGACGCCAGCTGACCGATCTTCACATAGGTGGGCCCGAGGGCCTGGAGCACCTCGACGGCCCGCTCGGGAGTAAGCCCGCGCAGCACGTGGTACTCGCGCATGATGTGGATAATCTCGTCCATGCGCTTGTGGGAGGTCTTGTCCTTCAGGGAAATCTCGGCAACCTTTAGAAATTCCTCGAACGTGGCCATGGGCCCTCCTTTCCGGAAACCCCATGGTATCGTCCCTAAAGCCGACCTTGCCGATGAACTATTGACTTGGTGCCGAGTCGTTGCCGCCGGGCGGGAGCGACGAGCAGGGTCCGAGCAGCTGAGCTGAAAATGATCCGGCCACACCGGTCGCACCGACCGCGCCACTCAGGGCCCGCCGGACCGCGCCACGCGCATCCTCGCCGCGTTGAAGAAAAACTTGGTAACGGATTTTGTCAAGACTTTCCCTCGGCGCAACTTCGCGTATACTTAACTCAAGTCCTGTTCCCGTCATACACTGCGATGGACCGACGTATTGAACTGAGGGAGCTTTAGAAGCTGGCGGAATGGAGATTCGTGTCCGTTGACACGAAAGCCAGGATCCCAGATGCGAGCACCCACCTTGTGAGGTGGGTTCATCCTCTGGCGGGGGCGGGACATTTCTATGCCTGCGGCATCTCGATAGGCTCCCTCTCAACCGCCGCGGGCCGCCCCGCATTCGCCTCGGCCGGGGCGGAGAGACTGTCCATCTCCTCTTCAACCAGGTGATTGTGCACGTAGGGGGCAATGGCGCGAATGGCCGCATCGGTGGCATTGCCGGCCTTGCTAGCATCGGCAATGGTGAAGCTCAGCGCTCCTTGGAACCCATGCTCGGTAATGGCGCTGAAGCTCACCGAGGGGCCCTTCTTTATCTTGCTCACCCGCGACACCGCCTTCTCGGCCGCATCCTCGATGTGATGGGCCGTGGCGGTCAACCGCTCGCTGTTGGTGGTGACGATCAGAGCAATGGACACGCTGTTCAGCGGCGCGAGGCGCGTGACCGCCGTGGAGGTCATCACGGCATTGGGGATGTTCGTGTGGTTGCCCGAGCTGTCCACCACCGTGGTGTAGCGCCAGGTCACGTCTTTCACTACGCCGGTCACGCCCGACGAGCCCATGCGGATGTTGTCCCCCGGTTCTACCGAGCGCGACAGGCTCACCTGCAAACCGCCGATGAGATTCGAGAGCGTATCCTGAAAACCCAGGGAGATAGCGATACCCACAACACCGAGGCCGGTAATCATGCCGTTCACGTTCACGTTGAAGCACAGCGAGAGCACGAACCCAATGCCGATGAGCCACACCGTAGCGCGGATGACATTGATGAAGATGGAACTGGAAGGCAGAAGCGACGTGCGATTCAGCAGCCGGCGGGCGAAGTACACGGTGATGCGGCACACCACGAAGGTGATGGCGAAAATGATGGCCGCACCGATAAGGGAATTGAACCAGTCGGCGTGGATGAATTTCTCGAAGATGTCGAAGAGCTGTTCCATGGCTTCATTATAAAACGACCCCCTCTCGCACGAGAGGGGGCCTGCGGTCTTCACCGTATCGTTGCAGAAAGCGCGACAAACCTTCGCCGCAGATACGCCCGAGCCGCCACAGCCCGCAGCGCAACCGCATTTTGCACCAGCGAGAGCCGCGGCGCTTTCGTCCCCTACTCCCCGACAGCGGCCACGCGGCCGGCCAGGCGGCCGAAGGACATGGCCATGGAGTGGCTTGCACCGGCCACGGTCACGGGGTAGTCCACCAGGAAGCGGCCGCCCATGGTGTTGCCAGCCACGAACAGGCCCGGCACCGGGTTCTTCTCGGCGTCCAGGGCGCGGCACTGGGCATCGCAGTCGATGCCGCCGATAAGCACGAGCATGCCCGAATCACCGAAGGGCACCGCATAGAACGGCGGGTTCTCCACGGGGAACAGGCGCGTGGGCACCTTCGAGAAGTCGGTGTCCTTGCCGCCGTGGGGTTCTATGCCGCCACGGAGGCCGTTACCCTTGCGTGCCTGCTGCTCGGCGTCCATTCCAAGCAAGACGTCATCGGCCTGTTCCGGGCCTAGAGCGGCAAGGGCCTAGGCCCCTGCCCTTCGGGGGTGGCCGGCATCCCCAGAGGAGGGCCATCCCCGAAGGGCGGCCTCTTCTGGAGGGCGGCCGGCATCCACCGGGGCGGCCTCGTGTGCGGGGTGCACCCTATCCCCGAGTGCCTGCGGCCATTGCGACCACAAAAAGAGCGCCGCGTAGTGCGGCGCCCAATCGCATAGTAGCTTTATTCCGCAGCGGGGGTGGTGCCGCCCGGGTTGCTGCCCGAACCGCCTTGGCCTCCCTCGCCGCCCTGGTCGGGGTTGTTCCCGCCATCGGGGTTCTCGGGCTGGTCGGGGTTGTTCGCCCCGCTGCCGTTATTGTCCCCATTATTGTTGCCGCCGTTGTTGCCCCCGTTATTGTTGCCCCCATTGTTATCGGGGTCGGGCTCCGGCTCGGGAGCGGGCTCGGGGCCCTTCGAGATGGTGATGGAAACCGTGGACCCCGGCGCCACCTTGTCGTTGAGGGGGTCCTGCTTCATGACCGTGCCCTCTTTCTTGGTGTCGCTGTATTCGCGGGCCTTCACGTCGGCGCCGAAGCCCTCGCTCTGGAGCTTCGCGATGGCGTCCTCCTCGGACAGGCCGATGACGTTCGGCACGTTCACCAACTCGCTGCCCTTGGACAGCACGTACTCGATCTGGGTGCCCGGCTTCTCCATGCTGCCGGCCGAGGGGCTCTGGGACATGACCTGGCCCTCGGGCACATCCTCGGAGAAGCTGCTCTCCCGCAGCACCGCCGTGAACCCGTACTCCTTGGCCTTTGCCTTGGCCTCGTCCTCGGACAGTCCCGCCAAGCTGGGCACTTCCTTCTCCTCGGGGCCCACGGCCACGACGATCTTCACCTCGGAGCCCTTGGCAGCCTTGCCGCCCGACGGATCCTGGGAGAGCACGGTGCCCTCCTCGGTGCCCTCGTCCACCTTCGGCTCTACCTTCACGGTGAACCCGGCCTCCTTCAGGGCGAATTCGGCCTCATCCTGGGTCTGGCCCACCACGCTGGGCACGTCCACCTCTTCCTCGGTGGGTGCCGCGCCGCCCATGGACAGAGCGAAGGCAATGCCGGCGATGAGCGCCACGGCCAGCACGGCCACGAGCGCAATGATAACGGGCTTCTTGCTCTTCTTCTGCGGAGGGGCCGCATGGAAGTTCTGGGGCGGGAAGCCGCCGGTGGCGCTCGGCGACACCATGCCGCCCACCCCGGCGCCCACAATGCCGGGCATGGCCTGGGTGCCGTCGATGCCGCCGATGACCGCGGTGGCGGCCTGGGTGTTCACGGCTCCCACGGCCCCCATCATCTGGGTGCGGGCGCTCGTAAATCCAGCACCGCCCGGCAGGGTGACGGGGCGTCCGGCCAGGTAGTCGTTCAGGGCCATGCGCATGTCGTTGGCCGTGGCGAAGCGCTCAGCCGGATTTTTCGCGAGGGCCACCATGATGATGTCCTCGAGATCCGGATCGATGTCCGGGTTGATGCTTGACGGCGGCACGGGCTCGTCCTTCACCTGCTGCATGGCCACCGACACGGCATCGGGGCCGTCGAAGGGCAGCTTGCCCGTAGCGGCCTCGTAGAGCACGATGCCGAGCGAGTAAATATCGCTGGCAGCCGTGAGGTCCTTGCCCTGGGCCTGCTCCGGCGAGATGTAGTGGGCAGTGCCCAGCACCGCAGAGGTCTTATCGTTCACGGAGTTCTTCGCCCGCGCGATGCCGAAGTCCATCACCTTCACATTGCCGTCGGGCTGCACCATGATGTTCTGGGGCTTGATGTCGCGATGGATGATGTCCTGGTTGTGGGCCACCGTGAGGGCCTGGCACACCTGGCCGCCGATTTCAGCGGCCTTGCGCTGGTTGATGGCGCCGCGCTGCTGGATGGCGGTCTTCAGGTCGGACCCGCGCACGAATTCCATGACGATGTAGTAGGTGCCGTCGTCCTGGCCCCAGTCGTACACGTTCACGATGTAGGGGCTCTGGAGATTCGCCGCGGCGGCGGCCTCCTGGCGGAACCGCTGGGTGAAGGAGGGGTCGGCAGCGAATTGCGGCAGCATCACCTTCACGGCCACGACGCGCCCGAGGGTGCTGTCCTGGGCCCGATACACCTCGGCCATGCCGCCGATGCCGATGCGATCCTTTATTTCATAACGGCCACTGAAAACCTTGCCCGTCATTGTTCCCTGTCCGGTCACTATTGCTACTCCTTAACGTTCCACGTGCTAGTGCGTTTGCGTTTGCGTTTCGATGCGGACTCGTATGAGTCTAGCCATTGTACTACAGCACCCCCGCCACTTCGAGAGCCGTCTCCATAACGTCATGGGCTGCCTGGGCCCCCGCGCCCGATTCGCCGCGCTCAATGGCCACAGCCACCACGACCTGCGGGTCATCGGCGGGGGCAAGTCCCACGAACCAACTGTCGTCGTCGCCGTCGCCGCGCTCGTGGGTGCCGGTCTTGCCGGCCACCTCCACACCGTCGATGGCGGCCTTCCCGCCAGTGCCCTCGACCACGACCCCCTTCATGACCTCGATTTCCGCCTCCGCCGTCTTAGGGTCGATGGCCTGCTTCAGCTTCACGGGCAGCGGGGTGAAGCCGCGCTCGCCGTTGGCGTTGTAGATGCCGTCCACCAGATAGGGCTGCATGATGGCGCCCTCGTTGGCAATGGCGCAGCCCACCAGGCACATCTGCATCACTGTAGCCTGGGGCCCGGCCGGGCTCTCGTGCTCGCCCACCGGCTCGCCGCAAGCGGCCCAAGCGGTCTCCCACTCGGTCATCTCGGCGGGATCGGGCATGAGCGACATAGCTAGGGGCAGATCGAAGTTGATAGCCTCGTTGAAGCCGAAGCTGCAGGCCATGTTCACGAGCAGATCGCTGCCCAGCTGCACGCCCACCTGCCCGAACACGGTGTTGGAAGAGTACCACATGGCCTGGGCCAGGGTGATCTTGCCGTAGGAGCGCTTCTTCACATTGGTCACGGGCGCGTTGCCGATCTCCATCTCGCCGGGCGAATCGTACTCGCTATCGGCCTTGGCGATGCCGTCCTGAAGGGCTGCGGCCAGGGTGACCATCTTGAAGGTGGAGCCGGGGGCATAGAGCGCCTGGGTAGCGCGGTTGTACAGCTCGGAGGAATCGTTCCCATCGCCCTCGGCCGCGGCCGTGAGCAGCGCCTCGTAGTCGGCCGCGTCGTAGGTGGGCGAGGATGCCAGGGCGTAGACGGCGCCGGTCTCGGGATTCATGGCCACGACGGCGCCCACCTGGCCCTCCAAGGCATCCTGGGCCGCTTGCTGAATGCGGGAGTCTATGGTCAGGGCAACGTCATTGCCCTTGGTCTGTATGCCCGCCAGCGAGTTCACCACGTCGGTGAAGCTGGCGAAGTTCTGCTCGCCGCGCAAGGCGTCGTTGTAAGCCGCCTCGATGCCGGCGGTGCCGAACTTCTGCGAGGCGTAGCCCACGATGTGGGCCGCCAGGGTGCCGGCCGGGTACTCGCGCCGATAGCTGCCGTCTTCCTGGCGCACTGACTGGGCGAGCACGGTGCCGTCCACGGTGGAAATGGTGCCGCGCTCCATCTGGGCCTCGCGGGCGATGGTGTGGTTGTTGCTCGGCATGTTCTGGTACTCGGGCGCCTTGATGATCATAAGGTAGGTGAGGTTGGCCACCAATACGGCGAACAGCAGCGAAAAGATCATCATGGTGCCGGTCAGCCGCTTGCCCAGGGCCACGCGCCCGAGCACCGCATCGGCCCCGTGAGAACCGATCGCTCCGGTTTGGCGCATTTCCTCGCCCACGCCGGTGCCCTCGTCACCGCAGCGCAGCAGGAAGGCCACGATCATGAAGCTGGCGATGAGGGACGAACCGCCCTGACTGACGAAGGGCAGCGTGATGCCTGTCAGGGGAATGAGGCGCGTGACGCCGCCGACGATGATGAAAGCCTGGAGCACGATGATGGACGTGAGGCCCACGGCCACGAACGAGCTGACATCGGACTTCGCCCGGGCCGCGGTCACGATGCCGCGGATGGCGAAGCACAGGTACAGAAGCAGCAGGCCGGCAGCGCCCATGAGCCCTGCCTCCTCGGCGATGACCGGGAAGATGAAGTCGCTCTCGGCCACGGGAATACCGCCTGCGGCCACCGGTTCGCCGCCCATGCCCCGGCCGATGCCGGTGCCGAACAGGTCGCCGTCGGCCATGGAGAAGAGCGACTGCACCAGCTGGAAGCCGCCGCCCTGGGCCGCCGCGAAGGGATCGAGCCAGATGCTCACACGGGTCTGCACGTGGCCCATCATGAAGTAGAGGGCCACGGCGGCAATGGCCGCCAGGCCGATGGAGGCCACCAGATAGAGCTTCTTGCCCGTGGCCACATACAGCATGATGACGAACACGGAGAACAGCACGAGGGCCAGGCCGAGGTCCTTCTCCAGCACCACGACGACAAAGGCGAGGGCCCACATGACGATGAGAGGCAACAACGTCGGCAGGCTCGGCAGATGCAGCGGGCCCACCTTCTGGGTGAACACCGAGAGCATCTCCCGGTTAGCCGCCAGGTAGGCCGCGATGAAGAACACGATGAGGATCTTCGCGATCTCGCCCGGCTGGAAGGAGAAGGGCCCCAGGCGCAGCCACAGCTGGCCGCCGCCCGACTCCTCGCCGATGACCGGCAGCATGGGCGAGAGCAGCAGCAAAATGCCCACGATCATGAGGGTGTACTTGTAGTTGGCGAGCTTGTCCAGGTTGCGCACGAGGGCCAGCACCGCCACCATAACTGCCACGGCCGCGAAGAGCCAGATCACCTGGCGCACGGCCAGATCCGGCACAATGCGAGTCACAAAGGCGATGCCGATGCCTGACAGGGCGAAGGATATGGGCAAGATGGCCGGGTCGGCCGCCGGAGCGAGCCAGCGCACGGCAATGTGGGCCACCACGAAGGCGGCGAAGATGCCCAGGGGTACGCCCAGGGTGTTCACGGATAGTTCCTGGCCGCCGGTCACCACCATCATCGCGAAGAGGACGATGACGATAGGCGAAGCGATGACCAGGAGCAAAAGCTCGATGTTGCGGCGGGTCACGGGGCCATCACCTCACGGCGCCGTCGTCGGGCGTGCGGCCGGCAATGTCGGCCTCGTATTCGGCCACGAGGTGCTCGGCGTCGTCCACGCTTGCCACCTTGATGGTCTCCTCGCGCAGGCGGTTCGCCACCCCCGGCTGCAAATCGTCCACAGCCACGTCCGTCACGCGGACGAGCTTGTGGGCCGTAAACCCGAACAGCTCACCGGGAACGCCCTGGTAAATGGCCACCTTCCCCTCTTGCTCCACCAGGTAGGCGGCATTGCTCGCCAGGTAGTTGAACCCGTAGCCGCAGCCGGCCAGGATACCCACGAGCAGCAGGATGAGCATGGCAGCCGTCACGCGCGAGCGGCGGGTCATCTTGCGGCGGCGCTGCTCGGCCAGGCCGGTCACATCCACCACGATGACGGTCACGTTGTCGTAGCCCCCCAGGCCGTTGGCCTCGTTCACCAGCTGGGCCGCACAGCGCTGAGGGTCGCTCGCGCTGACGAGAATCTTCTCGATCTCCGAGTCTTCCAACATCGTGGACAGGCCGTCGGAGCACAGAAGCAGGCGATCGCCCGCCTCCACATTGATCTCGAATAGGTCGGGCTGGGTGCGCGGATCGCTGCCCAGGGCCCGGGTGATGACCGAGCGCTGGGGATGCACCCGAGCCTCGGCCTCGGTGATCTGCCCGGCCTCGATGAGGTCGGCCACAAGGGAATGGTCGCGGGTGAGCTGCTGGAGCTTGCCGTGGTGCAGAAGGTAGGCCCGGGAATCGCCCACCTGGGCAATAACGAGGCGCTCCTTCTCCAAGATTGCGGCGGTGCAGGTGCAGCCCATGCCGGCCCGGCCCATCCCTTCCCGGGCGGCCTTGATGATGGCGAGGTTCGCCTCTTCCACCGCTTGGCCCAGGGCGCTCGCGTCGGCATGCTCCGGGGCGCTGCGGGCAATCACGTCCACGGCGATCTCGGAGGCCACCTCGCCGGCGGCGTGACCGCCCATGCCGTCGCATACCACGTACAGCGGCGGAGCCACCACCAGGGAGTCTTCGTTATGGTCGCGCACGCAGCCCACATCGGTGCGGCTGCCGAACGGCGTCTGAACCTTCTTACGACCCTTGACCTTCGCCATTACTGGTTCCTCACGCGCATGTCAACGTCACCGATGGTCACGAGATCCTTGTCCCGCAGGGCCACCGGGTCGTGGACGGGCCGGCCGTTCACTGCCGTGCCGTTCTTCGAGCCCAAATCCTCCACGAAGAGGTTCTGGCCCATGAGCTGGAAGCGCGCGTGGCGCCCCGATACGTAGCCGGCGCCGATGACGATGTCGGCCCCCGGCGAGCGCCCCACGATAACGGGGCCGTGCACCGCAATGGACACGCCGCGCAGCTCCTTGGGGCCGCGTTCCACCGATACGGTCCAGGAGCGCTCCTTCTTACGGGAGCCCTTTACCATGCCGATGCCCGTGCGCATGATGGCGAACAGGAACAGATAGAGCAGCGCCACGAACAGTAGGCGCGCTATGAGCAGTACGAGATCGATCACCGGAAATCCTCCTTAGCTCGAATGGCCGCGGACGCGCGGCTAGATGAGCTGGAATTCGAGGTTGGTGGTGCCCACGATAATGCGGTCGGCATCGGAAAGGGCCGCGGACTTGATCTGGCGGCCGTTCACGAAGGTGCCGTTGGTGGATCCCAGGTCGGTGAGAATCCACGCGCCGGACTCGTCCTGGCGGATTTCCGCATGGACGCGAGACACGTTGATGTCGGGAATGACGATATCGTTCTTCGACTCGCGCCCGATGGTCTCTGCGTCGCCGGGAAGGGTGAAGGCACGGTCGTTGGTGATGTCGTAGATATAGGCCTGGCGCGGTTCGTCGTCGGCCAGGTACTCGTCGTAGCCATAGTCGGTAGGGGCCGCGTTGAAGTCCATGGTCTGGGGAGCGGCGGGGGCGGGCGCGGGGGCCGGCGCCTGATAGCCGTAACCGGCGACCGGAGCCATGGGCGCGGCGGCCTGGGGACGACCGCCCTGGTTCAGAATGCCGTAGCGGGCGTATTCCTCCTGGCGCAGCTGCTCGACCAAGGGAGAGGCCACCATCTCGGCAATAACGTCGAACTTGCCGTGGCGCAGATCGTCGTCCACGATGAAGCGCACGAGGGGCTGCCCGTCCATGACGAGGCCCGACTCAGCGGCCTTAGCGGACAGGTACGTCTCGGTCTCGCCGGCCAGCGTGGGGTAATAGCCCAGCAGGCGCCGATCGTCGTCGGCGTTCACGAGCACGGTGTACAGGGTGGGAGCATACTGCTTGCCTGCGCCGACCATCTTCTCGCGGCGCATCTGCTTCTCGGCCTTCTTGGCAATCTGCACGGGAGACAGCGGGGCCGCGCCCATGCGGTCGGCGGCACCTTCCACGGTGTCTTCCATTTTGCCCTCGAACCTTGAGAGGAGTCCCATGTGCTTCTCCTTGTTTCTACCATGTTTAAGCTGCGACTAAATGCACATCGGCTCATTTTGCCATAAACCATTGGTCGCGGGGTCAACAAGCCCCCAACCTTACGCAATCGTCACAGCAAACGGGGCGGACAGCCGATGCAGGCAGCCTCCGCAGTAGGGCGGCGCCGTGCGGCAAGGTAGGCAAGGCGGAGGCGACGGTTTCGTGCCGTCTTTGTGTTGCGGAACACGAGGTGCCCGCGCAGCCTATAATGATGGCCCGTAACCGATACAAGTGCCTCGGGCTGCGAGGCCCGCACGATGAACGAGGACCCTATGAGCGACGTGAACGACCTGACCATATCCCTGTTCGGCACCGTGCCCGATTCCATTGTGGACGGGCCCGGGTTGCGCTATGCCGTGTTCGTGCAGGGCTGCTCCCACGGCTGCCCTGGCTGCCACAACCCAGACAGCCAGCCGGCCGAAGGCGGCACCGTCACGGCCATCAGCGACCTGCTGGCCGACATCGAGGCCAATGGCCTCGTGCACGACGTGACCCTCTCGGGCGGAGAGCCCTTCGAGCAACCGGAGGCCTGCGCCGTGCTGGCCCGTGCGCTGAAGGAGCGAGGCTACGGCGTGTGGTCATTCACGGGGTACCTGTACGAGGACCTGCTGCGTCGGGCGCAGGCAGCCCGCGCCGAGCGAGCCCGGCGCGAGGAAGCCGGCCTGGCCGGGGAGGCGCTGCCCGAGGGCATTGCCACCGATCTGGCCGTGGGAGATTTGCTGGATGCCATCGACGTGCTGGTGGACGGCCCCTTCGTGGAAAGCCGCAAATCCTTGGAGCTGAAATGGTGCGGCTCTTCCAACCAGCGCCTCATCGACGTGCCCGCCACCCG
>OFHO01002483.1_pt1 | contig 11144 bp, 7 predicted proteins | sample 1521531 | NCBI WGS metagenome assembly OFHO01 (sample SAMEA3504124, study PRJEB24116) | mouse gut metagenome | biome: mouse gut; feature: mouse-associated habitat; material: faeces | place: Denmark | collected 2011
CCCCCAGCCGCTTCGTGGCGGCCACGGCCCCCACAATCACCGCCTTGTTCAGGGTCAGGCCCACTGTGGCGGCGTGGCCCTCCGTACTGCCCTCCTCGCAGATGACCGCGGCGGCCTCCCGGATGTAGGGCAGGAAGTCGTTGTTGGTATAGGGCACCACCAGCACGTCGCCGGGGCGGAACTTCTCCGCGGCCTCCGCCGCGGTGCGGCAGACGCAAAGCCGTCCGCTGGCCATCTGGGCCCCCACGCCCACGCCGTTGATGAGGGAGCCGCCCACCTGGCGGACCCGGATCATGTTGGTGGTGCCGGCCACGCCCACGGGCACGCCGGCGGTGACCACCACAATGTCCCCCTGCTTCACAAGCCCCGCGTCCTCCGCCGCCTGGACGGCGAAGTCCACCAGCTCGTCGGTGCTGCCCGCGTAGGGCATCATGATGGGCGCCACGCCCCAGTAGAGATTCATCTGCCGCCGCACCTGGGGGTCCAGCAGCAGGGCCACCACAGTGGTGCTGGTGCGGAAGCGGCTGACCATCCGGGCGGTGGTGCCCCCCTGGCTGACGGTGAGGATGGCGTCCGCACCGATGTCCAGGGCCGTGGTACAGGCGGCGTGGGCCGTGGCGGCGGTGATGGACATCTTTTTGCCGTCCATCTTCACCCGCTTGGAGCAGTCGATGCTGGACTCCGTCTTGCGGGCAATGGCGTCCATGGTCTTCACAGCCTCCACAGGGTACCGACCCGCCGCCGTCTCGCCGGAGAGCATGATGGCGGAGGTGCCGTCGTAGATGGCGTTGGCTACATCGGTGATTGTCTTGACCTCCTCATCCGAATAATCAACCTCGCCGTCACTCTGATATATCTTCATGGCGAGCGCATGGGCGCGTATGCCATTGACATTAAGGTAGAGCATATTCGCCACGCTCTCCCTCGCATCGCCGTACTGATACCGGCTCTTGTCTATTCCCGTAGGAATTCTGAACTGTTGGAAATTTATTTTTGCCATGATTATAGAGGTTGGTTTATTCTTTTATTACTGCCACAATTAACCCACTGCGAACTTGGAATCTAACTTTATCAAGGTCGTAATCCGCAGGGTTGAAATTTACTCCGTTGAAGTATTGTGTATATGTACCATCAGACTTCATGTCTGTCGCGACTCGTAGCTCATTGCTGCCATTTATCACCACATTTCCATTGAGCGCATGATAACCGCTTGCATTGGCTCTTATATCTCCGTACATGAATAAGCCGATGTTGTTCCTGCCGCCGGAGACATTGATATATGCGGCATAGTTATCATAATATTGCGATGGGGTGCTATTGGTAATACGTAACTGACAACCTCCAAGCATCGTTCCGTCAGGCATTGTATCAAGACCTATGCCCACCCAATGGTATTTGTCGGAAAATCCAAGGAAACCACTGCCGGAAGAATACAAGAAAAATTTACTTGTCGATGTATCCACTCCACCATATTGACCGCCGGTGTAGCCTCCATCTGCCGAGATACTGTTGTTGGTAATAAGAAAGCCTCCTATTGTGCCTTTATCAGCAGTTATCTCTCCTGAGAATTTCCCATTGATGGTCTCTATACTGCCGTCCTCCAATATCTTGAAATTACCGTTGGCTGTGACCAAGCCTTCAAGTTGGATATTGTCGGCTTTTATTTTCACACCCTCCTGTCCTGCACCGACAAAAGCCTTGAGACGACCTTCGCTATCGATAGCATACAAGCCGGACATTTGAGCTGTGGTCACAATGCCGGACTCCTCAAGAACCTTGCCGTCCCGGTCAAAATTCTGAGCCGCAATTTTGACGAGCTTTTCAGACTGTTCAAATAGAGTGCGGTACTTGTATGTGAGAGCCTCAACCTTGTCGGTTGACATCACGAGCATATACAGGTAGATCTCCCCGGTAAATGTGAGCTTGAAATCACCCGTGCCGTTCCACAGTCCATCGCAGGTGAACTGCACATAGCCGGAGGTGGATTCCAAATCCTCCTCGACACTGAACGAGTTGAAATTCTCAAAGCCGGATTTATCAACACCATCAAAGCCGATGGTCAGCTTGCCCGGCTTGATACATTTGTAAAAGAAACTGAGATAAACCGGGAGAGCCTCTTTCTTGCCGTCTGAATTGACCTCGAATGTAGGTTTGCTGCGAAGATTGGCGTTTTTCTGAGTGATGTACTTGTTGATGATACGGACTACGGTACGACCGTCATCTTTGGTCACACTCGCGGAGTTGCCTTTCTTTGTCAGCACATTGTTATTTACCCACAGCCATTTGTTGCCCACAAGGAAGAATACAGCCTCGTTTGAGGTATCCCATTTCTCCATGCCGGACGCAAAGGCCGGGTTGCTCAAGTAACCTTTGTCCGCAACAAAGTCATCGCGGACAGCCTCAATCATGCTCTCAATCCGCCCCTCGACAATCTCGAACTTTGTCTTTATGTCTTCGCCTGTTGACAGCAGGAATGTGCCGCGCAAGTAGGCGTTATCAGAGTACAGACCATCTCCGTGAGGCTGATTGTCTGCCGGGAACCAATCATCGGTTATGCCGTCAAGGTTACCGAGTCGAGTGCGAAGGCAACCGGTGAAGTTGGTAGTATGTACACCATCGAGGACATCGATACGGGGCTGACCGTCCTCGGTGGCTGAAATTAGTATGAGGTTCTGACGCTTGGGGTCAGAAACATTTCCCATCAATACGCACTCATCACCTTCTTCCGGAATCGCACCGGCGAAATCAGACTTATATACACAGACATAATCTGAACCTGCCTCGCGAATTTCAACCCAATAGCTCTTAAGATGTCCTTTTGTAAAGGTTTGGCATCGCATCAAATCGCCTTTAACAAAGGTATTCTCTTGTTCAAAGGATATATGCCAATGCGTTCCGATATTATCAACACGTTTGATTTTGCCATTGGCGGCAGACACACATATCTGACCACCTACACTGCGGATCTTTTCAATCAGCAGTTCAAAGACGGTCATCACCTGACGCACGGTCAGTTTGTCGATGGTGAGATGCGACAGTTCGTTCTCAAGCCAAATGCGCCATCCCTCTCCATCGAATCCGTCAACGAATTTCGGACTGCTCAAAAAGCGGCGTACAAGCAACGTCAACAGTTCGGCATTGCCCGAACCATCGATTGCGCCACCTTGAGAACCGGGAATAAAATCCCCGGCTTCGATACCTTCATCAAAGATTATCTTCTTCTTTGCACGATCGGGGGAGTTCTTGCTGATAAATTCCCGTTGGCTGCGCCGGGCAGAAAAGAGGTTGTTATCAGTCGGCAGAGTATTATCCCATGTGCGGATCACATCCGGCAAAGCTGTGGACTCACCGATTGATTTGGCGTAACTGCGCACATCGGCGATTGAGTCAGCCATTTTCTCTTGAGATGTCCGGCTGAGAGCATCGCTGATTTCAATATCCATCGATGAAGGAAGATTGACTTTCCGGGTAATCTTGGTGATGCGACTGTCCCGGAAGCCAAATTCAGGAAAGTATTCCTCGCTCTCAAGACGGACTCTCCGGCCAAGAGTGAGTTCCACTCCATTCTCCTCAATCCAAACGTGGTCGGTGGGAGCCTTATAGACGGAGATGTCAAGGTTATGCTCGGCATTGTATGCGTTGACCGCCGTCAGGAATTCCTCCTCTGCAAGCGCGTAATACTCGTCCGGCATACGCAGATTCCAAAGGATATATTTGTCTCCGGCTTTCGGCACGAGCTTGTCTCCGGGCAACTGCATGTCGTTGTCATACGGCCATATCGTTATGATTTCAAACTCACGGGTAGTGCTGTTGAAATTGACCTCAAAATAATATGTGCCGTTCTCTTCCTCGCCAAGTCCGGCAAGTTCGCTCCCTTCCTGAAAGGAGACTCGTTTCACAAGACCGCCGATTTCGTAATCGTTGGGATCAAATGGAAGGCTGTTGTCAGTGAAGTAGTAGATGGTGAAGGGATTTCCGTCTTCGCCTGTCTTGACCTCACTGCGCACACTGCTGACTACACCTGTGCGCCGGGGGTATATGTCGGCAAACGCATCGGCCTCATAATGGTCAACACGTCCGTATTTGTCTGCATTGATTTCAACATATTTCGCGCCGCCGGGCAACTGCAACCGGGTATAGCCATACTTTTCCCGGTCAATATTTCGGCTGCTGCCTACCGGGTAAAGACGGGTATAGAATTTTACGTTGTCTGCGGTGTCCGGATCTATTGATGTCAGACCCTTGTCATAGCCGAGATGGACAGGCTCACCATGCTCACACTTGCAGATGTTGACGGTCTGCCCCTCGACCCACCATTCAGCACCTACCTTCTCGGCAATCTCCTTCAGTGCCTCATCGCAGTATTTGCCGAAGTAGTCGATGACAATATTCTCCGTGCCATTGACCTGTCCAACCTTCCAATCGGTTATATTGCCCATGCCATTGTTCATGCACTTGACAATCATGGCTACATGGTCGCGTGGTGGCGCGGTCAAAGTGAATACGGGGTCTTCCTCATCATCGACCGTCTTGATCACGAGCAGACGTTTTATCATGCTCTCCACCCCATAGAGTTTGAGGTCATAGACCCATTCCTTCCGGGAGTTCTGCTTTGGACGATATTTCTCGGTCAGCCAAAAACGCTCACCAAGGAAATCGGCGTAATCATCCACATCCAGTTCTATATGCTCGTAATGGGTAAAGGAGAGCGTGAGGACACTGTCACCCTGCACCTCCTTTACCTGCGTTGAGCTGTCATTCGGGGATAGTTCAACCTTGGGGTTGCCTACCGAGTCGTATATCGTTATAAGCATATTTGAACGGCGTTTGAATTTCGTTAAAACGAGGGTACAGGCTCACGAAATTTAACCTTGAACCGGCTTGCATGGACTCCCTCTTTCCATAGATATGTGAGCGGTTTGTATGAGGAACTTTCCACATAATACAGCCGCATGGTAAGGTTCAGTTCCGGCAGTCGCATGGAGAGCCACCCGTTCTCACCCTCCTTGAGGAAGGTGATGAAATCCCGGTACTTCTGCAACCATTCGCTCCGGCACTCGGCAAACAAGGCGAAATGAAGGGTGACATCGCGCTCCTCGTTCTTGACATCAAGAACCGATGAATACTTACTCCCGTTCTTTTCCCGGATATTGACCGCCACATGAGTCTTGACTTTCGAAGGAGACATTATTGAAGTGAGGTTCTCCCGACCGCCTTTTTTCTCCTCGGTCAGGAACGCCCCGAATTCAGTCCATATATCCTTGCCGTTGATGATGACAAGGTTCTTGAGTGCTTCGCTGTTCATATCATCGTGTTTTGATACCGTCTCTGATTATCCTTTTCACATCATCGGCGACCTCATCAAGTTTATCTGCGGCTCGCCCTGTATTTTCCTCGATCTTGCGAAGAGTGTCCGAAGCCGCACCCCACTTCGCCGTAACATCCTCGATATTGTCATCTATCGATGAAAGATGCATCTGTGCGCTCACAAAAAGACCCTCAAGTTTAGTCCCTTGGTCTTGGCTCATGGCTGCGAAACTTCCGGATTTACCCGATTGGCTTGACCCACTTGTCTCCGGATCATATCCCATTGCATCGGCCAAGGCATCACGCTCGGCAATCGCACTGTCAACAATTTTTTTATAACTGCTGCGCAATGCCGCCAATTCCGCGTCATCGAGTTTGCCGTCATTGGACATGGCATCTGCGAGGCTGTTGTACCAATCCTTGAGCATCTCGGAATATTTGTCGCTCATCAGACTCTCAACAATAGTCCCGAATAGCATCTCATCGAGGTTTTCCGCAAAGGATTCCGCATCAGACTCCATATCGAGCAATTGACTCTTGAAGTTATCCCGGAGACTGCTGAACGACATCCCTGTCAATTTTTCCCGGAGTGCGTCCTGCAACTCATCGAGCTGCTTGTAGTAGTCAATGTAATCGTCCATATATTGGGCGGCATTCTTGTATCCATCATCAGCCAATGCCTTTATCTTTGAATAAAGGTCATTAGCTTCATTGAACACCTTTGCCATATCCTCGCTTGACAATCCGAAGAATGCCCCGGCACTTGTAATGTCTTTGCCCACAATGTCGCTGATGCGTTTCCAATCGGCAGAGGACATCCCTTTATTAATCTTGTAGTTTGAGGAATGGTGTCCTCCGATACCAAGGAAACCGTTGCTGTAAGCACTGCCTGAACGCTGCATCATTTGCTGCGTATTAGCCATTGATTGCTCAAGCAATGCCTTCTGTCGGTTATACACAGCCTCTGCATCCGCAACCGACCCCTCCTCAAGTTTTTCAGCGAGGTTGTCGATGGATTTCTGCAAATCCTTATTAGATGCAGTAAGGTATTCGATGTCGGGCTCAAGCGTCTTGTCACTGTCACCGCTGCCGAACCATGAAGAGAAGCCTCCCCATGTCAAGGCATCGAATATTTTCCCGACACCGCTCAGAATACTTTCACCAAGAGTCACGAATAAATCACCGGAGAGTATGTCGTCAAGGATTCCACTCACGGCATTGAATACGGCATCAAGGAGTCCTCCGATGACAACACTGAGACCATCCTTGAACACATCGATGATACTTGCAATCCACCCGATGATGGGCACATCTTCAAGTGCATCTGCAACCTTTCCGAATGCCTCTCCAAGTTTGCCACCCATCTTCTCCGCACCTTTGCCGAGAGAAATCAAACCATTGTAGGCTCCGGACAGGCTTCCCGATGCGAGTTTCTGCAAGCCATCGACAACACCGTCCATTGCAGATTTTAGTCCTGTTGCGGTGTCGGAAACGGCTCTTTGGGCGGCATCGGTGACATTCTGAGCATTTTCCACATTCTTTGCCGCAGCAGCCTCATTTTCCTGCGCTGTAGCAAGGGCTTGCTCTGCCGCTTCCTTCTCCGCTTCCGTTCCTTCAGCCTGTGCCGATATGTATGCCTTTTGCGCCGCGATCAATTCCGCATAACACCGGGCATATTCCTCCTGCGACTCCTTAAGACGGATCACTGAGGCTTGATAATCATTTATCTCGTTACCGAGCCTTTTGAAGCTGAGATTATTCGCACCTCCCATGTTGCGCTCCATCTGCCGGATGGCATCGATGAGAGCCTCTTGACTCGCATGGTCGGAATTCTTGAATTCATCGGTCTCAATATATGCCTTCGCATCGGCAAGGACAGGGGCTATCACCTTACTGAACATACCTCCGAATTCACCGAACACGACACTCCAGTCTATATTAGCCTTCAGTTCCTGTGCCTTTACACCGGCAATGAGACTGTCCCTTTCTTTACCGAGTGACAGCCTCTCTGCCTCTGACCCGGCTTTCTTTATCTTTTCTGCATACTCACTTGCTATCGCAAGTTTCTGCTGTTGATATGATCCATATTGACGGAGATGCTCCTGCATGAGGGCAAATTCCCCCTTATAGGCTTCGGCAATGGCTTTCTGCCGCTTCGCTTCATTCAACTCATCAGCATAGTCGATTGCCTGTTGCTGTTCCTCATTCAGATCAGCGGAACGCCCGGCTTTCACATTATCTACCTCCCAATCGCTCTTCTGTTTTGCGATGGCGTTTTTCCGAGCTTGATAATCATCCTCTATCTGCTTGAGTTTTTTCTGCAAGCCTTCATCCATAGCCTCAGTCTCGGCTTGGTCATTCTCCTGCTGCATTGCAACAAGTTCGAGTCCAAGTTTTCGCTCAACCTCAAGACGGCGAGCAGCCTCACGTTCCTGCTGCTGTCGCTGACGCTCGGCTTTCTGACGCTGACGCTCAGCAGACTGTGCGTCCTTGTCTGTTCCGGGCTTGACCTTGTCGTATTCTTTTTTAGCCATATCAGCAGCCTCCTTGAGTTCCTTGGCTTTTTTCTCAAAGTCCTCTTGGGAGAGTGAATTGTTGGTACTGCTGATGAAATCATTGTAGGCTTTCAATGCGTCCTGATATTTCTTTTTTGCAGACGCGACCCAATCTGCGGAACTGTCCACCGGCTTGTTGCGGCGGTTCTGCTCCGACTTGAGTTTATTGAGCTGATATTGCAACTCGTCTCTTGAATAAGTACCGTTGAGTTGGGCGGTGCTTTGGGTAATAGATCCGTACTTTTTCTCCTCAACCGCCATTCGCGCCAAGAGATTCTCTCTGCGCTTAATCTCGGCTTCAAGAGTGTCATTGCTTACTCCCGTCAGATTCTCGAAATATGAATTGACCTCATTCTTGCGAACCTGCGTCTGCAAGGAGCCTTTCTTTTTCTGAAGCATCTTATACTCCGCCAACTCATCCGGTGTCAATCCTCGCCTCTCAGTCACTTTGACATAGTTGTAACGACCGGGCTGATGGGAGTCTGCCTCAGTCTTGGTACGGGTCACCATCTGTTGGCTCAAGGCTGTCAGTTCCTGCAATCTTTTCTCAACTGAGTCAAGTTCATTCTCTGCCTTTGTGATGGATTGTTGCCCATCAAGCGCAGCGATCTCCTCCTTGATTTTTTTGATATTCTTGAGTTTCTCGTATTCGGTGTCATATTTCGCAAATATGTCCGGGTACTTCATCTCAAGTTTATTGAGAGCCTCTCGCCGGGTGTCCGTTGATATTGCCTCATCCCCGGCTATGGAACATAATTCCTCAATCTTACGGCGGTGCTCCTCTTCCGCTTCGATTACTTTATTCTTCTGGCTTTCGTATGCTTCCTCCGCCTCCTTGACCCGTTCTGTCTCATTCTTCATGGAGATCAGAGCCGCTGCCACTCCGGCGAGCAGAGTTGCCACGAGGACGTATGGATTGGCGAGCATTGTGGCATTCAACATTTTCTGCGCCCTTTCCACAAGGAGCAGCCAATTATAATGCAATGCCTCTGCCGCAGTTGCCCATCCTTTCATTGCCACCACAGCCATAATCGCCGTGCGATATACACCGTATGTTCCCACGAGACCGAGCAGGATTCTTCCGAACCGCTCGTAGTTTTCAATCATGTAGGAAACACCGCTCAGAGTCTTGTTTATGACACCCTCGGACTGCTGACCAATTTCGTTGAACATCATGAACACGGCATCCTCGATGTTGGAGATCTGACCTGTGATGGTCTTGGACTGTTCCTCCATCAGACCGCCGAATTTGCCGCCCTCGTCAGTAAGGCTCTCGATGACCTTCTGAACCTCCGGGAATCCAACCTTTCCGGCTTCCACAAGTTCCTTGACCTTGCTTTCTGCCACACCGAACTGTTTGGCGAGTTCGCCAATCATAGGAATGCCACGTCCGGTGAACTGATTAAGGTCTTGGGTGTATAGCCTGCCTTGAGCCATTGTTGTGCCGTAGAGGTACACAAGATCATTCAACGGCACGGAAAGTCCGGCAGCGATGTCTCCGAGACGTATCAGGGTCTCATTGACCGGCTTCAAGACCATAGGCGAGCAACTGTTTCGCGCCATTGGCTACATCTTCAAGACCAAACGGTGTGATTGCCGCTGTCCTTACAAGCTGCTGAAGCAGTTCATCAGCTTGGGATACACTTCCGAGCATTGTCCGGAAGGCTACCTCAAGCTGCTGAACCTCTCCTCGTACATTGGCGATTTTTGAGACGAGCTCCTTGACAGCGAATGCCCCGGCAAGCCTCCGGAACGTCTTGTCCATAGACTGTGTGGTCTTGTCGAGTTCCTCCATCTGACGTTTGGTCGCTTTAGCGTCATCGCTGAGTCCGGACACAGTGTTCCTCGCCCGGCTGACGCCTTGCGATGCCCTGTCATTCAAAAGTATCTCAATTCTTACCGGCTGCATACTGTTCGCTTTTATGTGTCAAGTTTACTTCGGAAAAATCCTACGATATTGTTTGCCTCATCCTCTGCGCTGACGGCGGATGAGTCACCGCCTGTCCCATTTACTTTGCGCCGGACATAGCGCGGTGCGTCACTGAGCATCATTATCAAGGTCTGATAATTCACACCGTTGAGTATGTATCCTATGCTCCACCCGGTGGCACTCGCCACCTGCCACACAAACCCGAAGAGGCTATGGGAACCTTCATATTCGGTTCTTAACTCCCCCTCTTTCTTTGGCTCATCCTCAGCTTCATCGGATTCGTCCTCTCCGCTGATTTGATAATAGGAATAAAAGGGTCTGTGCCCATCAGCGAGACGAAACGCTTCATCACGCCGAGCAGTTGGTCATTGCTCATGCGGTTTCTCACGAGCCATGCCATAGGTTTCAGCAAGAACTTTCTCGCCAATGGACTCCGGCACATGGTGTATGCGATCATCCGGGACAGTGCCACTCCGTGTTTCGCTATAAACTCCATTGCCTGTCGCTCCGTGAAAGACCACATCTCATCGCTTGTGACTCCCATCGACAGGTATGTCCTCGCAATGAGTATCTGCCCGGAAAGGCATGGTCTTTTCATCCTGACCAAAAATTCAATCGGCTTCTTACGAAAAGGAAGGCGCAGTACATCGACCCCAGCATCAAACAATGCGTCCGCGCCTTCCATCTGTATCCGCCTTACCGTGGCGTCATCCATCATGCTTTAGCTGTAGATGCGGCACTGGCTGAATCGGTGATAGTGTAAGGCGCACCACCTCCTTCGGGCTTGTTGACCTTGAGCTGACATTCAAGTTTGGAGACCTCGGTGAGAGTCAGCTTGCCGCCGAGATTGCCGAGCAGAGTTGAGTTGGGGACTGTAAGGGTCTGACCCGACACAAAATTGATGACACATTTGCCGGAGTTCTGTACAAGGTCGGAGGGGGCATTCCAACCGGTATAGTTGGGTTTAGTTCCGGTAAGAGTACCACCGAGAACCTTCTGAATGTTCTCGTAGTTGAGCTGGATGATGTTGAAGGTCGGTGCAATCTGACCGTTTTTCTGTGCGAGTGTCAGAACCGGTGCATCAGGCACCTGCTCGGCCTCTACATCAACCGATTCGGGTTTTGTACCACCCCAATCCCAGGATCCTTTCTCAATGTATCCTATCTCGAAATCCGAGAATGTCACACTGGCGATGCCATAGATGAAGTTTTTATTTGCTGCCATTGTTTCTTTTGAGTATGATTGTGAATACTGTTATTATCACTCCGCCGACTATCCCGATCAGGAAGTTGACTATCGGATTCGCCAACGGCTCCGAACGCTGTTCTTTCAGCGTTTGAACATCGTTCTTA
>OFHO01002485.1_pt1 | contig 11141 bp, 8 predicted proteins | sample 1521531 | NCBI WGS metagenome assembly OFHO01 (sample SAMEA3504124, study PRJEB24116) | mouse gut metagenome | biome: mouse gut; feature: mouse-associated habitat; material: faeces | place: Denmark | collected 2011
GGTTGTGCGATCCTGACAGCGGATATGAGTTTCGGCATTTCTATCCGGATGGGATTCCGAATATGAGCGAAGATTGTTTGTATTTGGATATTTATACACCGGCGGATCAGTCAAATGAAAAGCTGCCAGTGTTTATATCATTTCATGGCGGATATTACAATCACGGTTATAGCTATGAAGTAGAGTTTAACGGAGAAGCACTGGCAGATAAAGGAGCAATTGTGGTAAATGTAGGACATCGTTTGGGTGTGCTTGGTATGATGAGTCTGCCGCAATTGACTGATGAGTCTGAATATGGCGGAAGCGGCAATTATATGATAATGGATTGCTGTAAAGCGGTTCGGTGGGTGCGCGATAATATAGCTGCATTTGGAGGAGATCCGGAAAGGATTACAGTGGGAGGACAGTCCGGAGGGGCTTATAAAGCAACGGCATGTTTGCTGTCCCCATTATCAGAACATGCGATCAGTGGTGTATATTGTATGAGTTCGTTTGATCCTTTGGAGATAGATGAGATTTATTCAACGCAGGCAGAAGCAGAAGCTTTTTGCATTCAGTATTTGGAGGATATTGGAATCGATTCGGGTATGAGTTTGGAGGAACTGCGCCGGATTCCTGCAGAAGAATTGTATAATGAAGATTATTCAGCTGCTCTTATGTGGCCTGTTGTGATGGATGGGTATTCAATTACAACTAATCCGACAGATTTTTATCTGACAGAGGGAAATCTGGAAGGGTTGAATCTTATGTATGGTTATGTATTTGGAGAAGCCGGTTCTTATGGCGCAGAAAATGCGGAAGAGCTTCGAGCTATGCTGAAAGAAGAGTATGGAGAAGAGCTTTATACAAAATATGACCTGGACAATACATTAGCAATTACAGATTCCAATGTTGAATGGTATAACCGGCTTTTGAAAGTAAAAGGAGCATTGGCAGATGAACGACTGTTTGCATTGATTGCAACCAGACAGAATAAAGATTTTGACCTTTATGGCTTTTGTTTTACAAGAGTGACACCGGGGTCGGAAGAAAGCTGGCATTCATCAGACCTGTGGTATATGTATGGTTCGCTTCGGGATAATGGCAGACAGCGCGACTGGCAAATATGGGACTATATGACTGCTGAAAATTGTACATCCTATATGGTTAATTTTCTGACAGACGGAGACCCAAATGAAGAAGGGCTTAACGAGTGGCCTAAATGCACAGAAGAAAATGGACTGGCATATCAATTGCTGGATTACAATCCCGTTTCAGAAACGGAAATATCAGCCTTTGATTACATGGCCATGGAGTCAATCGCCCAATCTAAAGGTATTGATATCAATTAAATGGAGCTATACCTATTCTATCAGGAAGGTGGTCCGGAACACTTACTTGGGAATAGCAAAAAAATAAAGGAGAAAATAGAGATGGATAGGAATCAAAAGATTGCAGCAGACGTTTTGGCGGCTGTTGGCGGAAAAGAAAATGTAGCTGGGGTACAACACTGTATGACAAGGCTGCGGTTTAAATTAAAGGATGATACAATCCCGCAGGACGAAGAAATCAAAAAGCTGGACGGAGTTCTTGGCGTTGTGCGTTCGGGAGGGCAGTATCAGGTTATTATTGGGCAGAATGTTCCAAAGGTTTATAAGGCAGTCTGTGAGGACGGAGGGTTTGCTGTTGCAGAAGCTGTCAGGAGAATCCAGATGGAGAAAAGGAGAAACTGACCCTGAAAAAGATCGGCGGCAATATGATGAATTATCTGTCAGGCTGCTTTGTCCCCTTAATTCCGGTTTTTATTACGGCTGCGTTATTCCGTACAATCAGTATTATTCTGGGGCCGGTGATGCTGAACCTGATTACGGCAGAGAGCGACCTCTATGTGATGTGCGATTTTATATATGACGCGGGATTCTACTTTATGCCGGTATTTTTAGGATACACGGCCGCCAAAAAGATAGGCGCCTCGCCGGTTCTTGGAATGATGATTGGCACCAGCCTGATTGCACCGGATTTTGTGGCAATGGTGGGGGCGAGAGAAAGCATACATATATTTGGGTTGATACCCGCTCCCGTAGCTGGTTATGGGCAGACAGTGCTCCCGGTAGTGATTGCGGTATTTTTCCTGTATTATGTGGAAAAGTTCTTTAAAAAAATTGTACCGGAAATGCTTTCCACGGTATTTGCACCGTTTTTGACTATGGTGATTATGGTTCCGATCACATTCTGCTTTGCAGCACCTGTTGGCTCCTGGATTGGCACGGCACTTGGAAATGCTCTGTTCTGGTTTGGAGATCATGGCGGATTTATTGCTGTTGCTATTATTACAGCCGTATACCAATTCCTGGTACTGGTTGGAATGCATAATGTGATTGGTGTGTTGGCTATCACAGTTATGTTGGAGCAGGGAGTGGAATTTTGCTGTCGTCCGGCAGCCTGCATTGCTAACTTTGCCTGCTATGGCATTGCGCTTGGGGCATTTTTAAGAATGCGCAAAAAAGAAGAAAAGGGACTTGCTTTAGGGTATTTTGTTACCGGTATGTTTGGCGGTGTTTCTGAACCGACTATGTTTGGTATCGGTATTCGTTATAAACGTCCCTTTATCGGTATGGCAATCGGAGGTTTTATTGGCGGTTTATATGCAGGAATTACCCATGTGGGCTGCTACACTTTCTCATCTCCCGGATTCCTTGGCGTAGTCGCATTTATAAACGGCGGAACGGCCAATATGGTAAATGGAACTATCGCCTGCGTACTGGCTACCGTAACAGCAGCAATTGCAACCTATATTCTGGGCGGATTTGAAGAGAATGAAAAACCATTGCTGGCAAAAAGAGCAAAGTAATTTATGTAAAATTACCGATTATGGACATATGCCTGACGATGCGAGCGGGCAGAAAAAGGAGAATGTGGAATGAGGAGATTAAAAAGGAGAGCTTTGATACTGCTTGTGGTATTCAGTATGATTCTGTGTGGAATGACAGCATGTAGCAATAGCGATCTTTCCGCAGAAGTATCGGCCAAAGATACGGTGGACGGTAATTCTATTGAGGCAACTACAGCGGTAGATTCTCTGGAAGCCTTGGTGAATGCAGAGAAGAATCAGTATTTTGAAGTGGGAGGTTTAAGGATAGCAAAACTTCAGGAGGGTATTTATCATATTGACGAAGGAACCACGGAGCACCCGGATGGCCCGCAGGAGGATGGCAGCATGAATGGCGGAGCATCCATGTATCTGGTCATTGGTGATGAAACGGCGGCTTTGATCGATGGGGGAGATGGAGAAGGAGGAAATATTTTCTTCAAGGATACCGATATGGCAGAAATTGTCCATGGTATGGTCGGAGATCGTGAAATGAAAGTTATCTTCACTCATAGCGATGGTGATCATACTGGTCTTTTCGAGGATAATGACAGTTATGATGTAATTTCTGCAGATGTACCGCTCTATATCGGAGAGGAAGATATAGACACATTGGCTGATTCTGTGAAGGAAAAATACACAGTAAATGGGCTAAAGGATGGCGAAGAGATTGAAGCAGGCGGGCGAACGTTGAACGTTGTTACCATGCCTGGTCATACTGCAGGTTCTATAGTACTTATTGATTATGAAAATGAAGTGATCTTTTCCGGTGATACAATTGGATCAGGTTCTGTATGGCTGTTCTACGAGGGAAATCTGGCTGAATATGATAATTCTGTCCGAAAGTTAGCGCCATTGCTGGAAGATATGGACGATCCAGTATTTTATGCAGGCCATCGTTGGCAACAAGGGAGCAGCTTGGTAAGTACCGCTGGTGTTACTGTTGGAGAAATGGGGAAGGCATATGTTCTGGAAATGATAGACTTGCTGGATGACATAAAGTCTGGCAATTATAAATTAGCAGAGGCTTATGCGGGTTCTTCCGGCCCTGGCAAAGATTATCCGATGTTTTCAGACAGCGACCGTAATCATGATGGCATTGTTCCGGGGATTTTTGCTATGCCAGAGGCAGTGGAAGGGTTTATTCCCGACACGAAGAGTCAGTCTGATATGACAACGGAGAGGAAGGAACAGATAGAAAAAACGGACAGCCAGGCAACATATGGAGTCATTGCGGAAATAGAAACAGGAAAAATACTTGGACGAAATGAAGATGGCGTTTATATGTTTAAGGGAATTCCCTATGCTCATGCAGAACGCTGGCAGATGCCGGTCAAGGCAGAGCCATGGGAAGGACTTCTGAACGCAAATTACGTGGGACCGGTCTGCCCGCAGGTTGGAGGAAGCGGAGAATATTTATCGGCTCCTGCGTATTACCGTATTGATACGTCCGAGGATGATTTTCTGAACCTGAATGTATGGACACCGGATATGGAGCCGGAGCAGACGAAACCGGTGATTGTCTGGATTCATGGGGGAAATTATACGAATGGTTCCTCTATGGAGCTGGAGGAATATGATGGGAAAAATCTGGCGGAGTATGGAGATATCGTATTTGTCAGTGTAAATCATCGCCTCAACTATCTTGGATACATGGATTTTTCCCAGTATGGTGAAGAGTACAAATATTCTGCCAATGTAGGTCATGCGGATCTGATTATGGCATTAGAGTGGGTAAGAGATAATATTTCTGCATTCGGCGGAGATCCCAATAATGTTACAATCATGGGTCAGTCCGGCGGTTCATTCAAAGTATGCCAGCTGATGGCGATGCCTGCGGCAAAGGGATTGTTTCATAAAGCGGTAGCGCAGTCAACCGGTCAGTATCAGTTTACGAGAACACCTGAAGAGGCTCAAGCCGATACAGAAAAGCTGATCCAGTCTATGGGACTGTCGGAAAAAAGCAACGAGGAGATTATGACAACGCTTACTGAAATGGACTATGAGGATTTGGTTGCGGCATGTAATGAAGCAGGCGTAGAGTGTTGTGCGAAGGACTGTATTCCGGTAGCAGATGGTGAATATCTGTTAAATGATATTTCAGGATCAACAGATATACCGCTTATGATTGGTACGGTATTCAGCGAGTTTAATTCCAATATCTCCATGTCGGGTGTGACAGGTTCTTACCGGAACGGAAGCATTATTCAGGATGAACAGGCGTATTATGACAATATTCGAACAAACCTGACAGACGAGGATATCATCGCACGCTACAAAGAACGCTATGGAGATAATGCGCAGGCTGTGATGGATGCGTTTAAGGCCGCTTATCCGGATCATGATTTGTTTGATGGATTGTATCTCAATACATGGTTTCGGTCTGATGAGACGGTGGAGAATTTTACGGAAATGGGCGGGAAGGCTTATTACTACATAGCTGCCTATACACTGCCTCTATTCGGCGGGGCGACAAACTGGCATACAGGGGGAGATGTCGCTTTCTTCTTCCGTAACCTGGACAGTATACACTCCTGGATTGCAGGGGATGAAGAAACCGCCGAAAAGTATTCCGATGAGGCATCTAGGGCGTTAATTAACTTTGTTTATACCGGGAACCCGTCTCAAGAAGGATTGGAATGGCCGGCTTTTACGGTTGAAAATGGAGAAACCATGGTTTTTGACCGGGAAAGTGCAGTAAAAAATTATCCGGAAAAGGAACTGCTTGAGCTTATGACACAATAGTACAACGGGTGAATGGCGACAACAGGCGCATCTAAAGCCATCTGCTTTAGATGCGCTTTCAGAAAGGAGACATATGAAATTTTTATTCAGGGGCGATGATCTGGGTTATTCAGAAGCGATCAATTACGGAATTGAAAAATGCGTAAAGGCCGGCCTGTTGATGAATGCCGGTCTGATGCCCAACAGACCCGCCGCATCACATGGGGTAAACCTGTTAAAAGGGACAAAAGCCTGTCTGTGGCAACATACCAATATTTGCCTGGGACATCCATGTGCAGATCCGAAGAAGATTCCAAGTCTGTTGAATGAAAACGGTAAGTTTTACGGCAGCAGAGTATACCGAGAAGCGTGGAAAGAAGGAAAGGAATTTACAGTTCTTGAAGAAATGGTCACGGAGGTTGAAGCGCAGTACCAGCGTTTTGTGGAACTGACGGGATGCAAGCCGGCCCTTATTGACGCCCATGGAGTCAGAAACCATAATCTGACACAGGCAATAAAGATCACAGCGCAGAAACATGGGGTGAAATATTTCTTTGATGGAGAGGCCACAGTTGGAACGGATGGCGGAAAAGATATCTATAATTGCCCTATGTACAGTATGCGGCCGGGGGAATATGATCCGTTACAATGCTTAAAGGATGCGGTAGCAGACGCAAAAGCAGACCGGATTCATGTGTTCATCTGCCATCCGGGATATCTGGATGCAGAGGTATTCCGGTGTTCTTCTTTAACCGTAAATCGCACCAAAGAAGTGGAGATGCTGTGTGATCCTGCGGTAAAGAAGTGGGTGGAACAGCAGGGAATACAGTTGACTACATATAATGACATTTAGACAGGAGAATAAGGATGGCTTTTCGCAAAGATTTTTTATGGGGCGGCGCTACAGCGGCCAATCAGTTTGAAGGCGGTATAACGGAAGGCGGCAAAGGGCTGTCTGTTCCGGATGTTATGACCGGAGGAACCAGAACAGAACCGAGACATATCACGGACGGTATCTTCCCGCAATATTTCTATCCGAGCCATGAGGCGGTAGATTTCTATCATCGCTATAAGGAGGATATCGCCCTGTACGCAGAGATGGGATTCCGGTGTTTCCGTATGTCCATCAACTGGGCGCGAATCTTCCCCCAAGGGGACGAAGAGGAACCCAATCGTGAAGGACTTGACTTTTACCATCGTGTTTTTGACGAGTGCAAGCATTATGGGATTGAGCCGCTGGTAACATTGAGCCACTATGAGCTGCCGTATTATCTGGCAAAAGAATATGGCGGCTGGGCAGACCGAAGGCTGATCGAGTTGTTTATCCATTATTGTGAAACCGTATTTACGGAATATAAGGGAAAAGTTAAGTACTGGCTTACATTTAACGAGATCAATACGTTAGTAATGGGAGTGTTCGGCAATATTATGGGAGCCGGAATCCTTCCTCCGGGACAGGACGTGAAGGTTGGAACGGTAAACGGCGTGGAGGAAGAATGGGACGATGTGCAGCGCAGATATACGGCACTGCATCACCAGCTGGTAGCCAGCGCCCGCGCTGTACAGCTTGCACATTATATCGATCCCGAAAATCAGGTGGGAGCGATGATTCTTGGAAGGGTGGCTTACCCGTATACCTGCAAACCGGAGGATGCGCTGAAAGCCCAGCAGGTTATGCGTCAGGCAAACTATTACTGCTGTGACGTACAGGCGCGGGGTGTGTATCCGAGTTTTTCAAAATGGCTTTGGAAAAAAGAGGGCGTGACATTGGATGTCAGCCAGGAAGATGCAGAAATTCTGAAAAACGGAACCGTGGATTTTATTTCATTCAGCTATTACTCCAGTACAACGGCAACCGATGACCCGAACGTGCCGGTTGCTATGGGGAATATGATGCGCGGGCCGGCCAACCCGTACCTGAAAAGCAGCGCATGGGGATGGACGATTGACGCCAAAGGTCTGCGATATTATCTGAATGAAATGTATGACCGGTATCAGCTTCCACTGATGATTGTGGAAAACGGGCTTGGAGCAGAGGATCAGCTGGAGGAGGACGGCTCTATCCATGATGCCTACCGCATTGACTATATGCGGGAGCATATCCGGGAGATGGCTCAGGCCGTAGAGGATGGTGTCGATCTGATGGGGTATACGGTATGGGGTTGTACCGATCTGGTCAGCGCGTCTACGGGAGAGATGAAAAAACGCTATGGTCTGGTATATGTAGATAAGGATAACGATGGAAATGGTGATTTGAGCCGCAGACCCAAGGACAGTTTTTACTGGTATAAAAAAGTGATTGCATCCAACGGAGAGCAGCTGGATTAACCAGAATAAAAACCAGGGACAAGGAGGGCGAAAAGATGAACCTGCTCCATCAGGTAGAAGCAATCTCCATGGATTACCGAAGCGGTTCCAGACATGTGATTGGAGAATTTGTATTAAAGGAATCAACACATATATCAGAGTATTCGGTACAGGAGATCGCAGATCGGACATTTACTTCTAAAGCGTCCCTGGTTCGTTTCGCAAAGACATTGGGATTTGCCGGATGGAAGGAATTTTCCCGTGCTTTTGTGGAAGAACAGAAACACCAGGAATCGCATTATACAGATATCGATCCCAATTTTCCCTTTGATAAAGAGGACAGTACAGGAGATATAATCAATAAAATCTGCTCTTTAGAGGTGGAAAGCATACTGGATACGGCTGACCTGTTGGAACAGGCTCCCATTGATGACATCGTGGATATGCTGATAAAGGCAGAAAGGATAGCCATATTCGGGATCAATCCCAACCAGTTGCTTGCGCAGATGTTTATACGAAAAATGCTGAGTATTGGCAAAATCGTAGAAACACCAGGATTTGGAGATGTGAGGCTTCTGGTAAGCTCAATGTCGGCCAGAGACTGTGCCATAATTATTTCTTATTCCGGTAATACAGTAGATAAAGAACCGCTGAACATTCTTTCTTCTTTAAAGAAGAATGAGGTTCCGATCATAGCGATTACAGGCACAGGGGACAGTATTCTGTATCAAAACGCAGACTATGCGCTGCATATTTCATCAAGAGAACGGTTATACAGTAAAATCTCAACTTTTGCCACGGAAACATCCATCCATTATATTTTAAATATTTTGTTTTCCTGTTATTTTAAGAAAGAGTATGACCGTAATCTGAAGTATAAACTGGATAAAGGAAAGGCACTGGAAGGAAAGATAAGATACAGTTCATCATTAGAGATAGGAGAGGTGTTTAAAGATGTTTGACTTTTTAAAGAAAAAAGGAGATGGCGAGAGCACGCCGGTAACACAGCTGAAAGCATATGTGTCTGGAGAGGCCATTGATATTGCGGATGTGAAAGATGGCATGTTTTCTGAAAAAATGCTGGGGGATGGGATGGCGATCCGTCCTTCGGATGAAACGGTGGTGGCGCCTTGTGACGGAGAGATTACGGTAATAGCGGAGACCAAGCATGCCATAGGATTACAAGTAAACAATGGCCTGCAGCTCCTGATCCACATTGGTCTGGATACCGTATCTATGAATGGAAGAGGATTTCGGGTTTTTGTGAAAACCGGACAGAAGGTATCTGCCGGACAAAAACTGGTCAGTTTCAGTAAAGCGGACATAGCAGAGGCTGGTTATTCGGATACGGTTATTCTGGTATTTGTAGAAAACGAAAAAGAAGTGCAGTCCTCTTTCCACTATGGTTCTGTGGAAGTCGGTAAAACAGTTATAACAGATTTTTAATGGGATATTTTTCTGCTGTAGACAGGATTTAAAATAATATGGAGAGAAAAGAATGAATACACAAGCGATTATTTGTCTTACTATTTATGCGGGTGTGATCATCATGTTCGCACTCAGAAAATGGCCCCTGGCACTAACTGCCATGGTTGGCGCGATTTTGATGGTTCTTACAGGCTGTATTGAACCGGCAACTTTACTTGACAATATTGCCACAACAACCACAGTGCTGGTTGCCTCTATGTTTGTGGTGGCAAATGCGTTTGGAAAAACACAGACCGTTCAGAAGATTTCCAAGGCCATTGCAAAGATAAGCAGGGGTTCTCTGCTGAAAGTCCTCTTAGGATATGCGATCTTGGCGATGGCTGTTAATGAATTTATCGGCTCATCATCAGCTACCTTTGCGATTGTCTGGCCGTTGGCATTGGCCTGCGCCAAGGAATTGAAGATTAGTCCATCTAAGCTGGCATTTCCTTTGGGTATTGTTTGTATTTCGGCAGGTGGTATCTTGCCGACAGCAGGCGCTATCTCCATGGCGGAATACTTCAGAGGATTTTTTGTGGCTTTTGATATGGAGCAGTTTGCGGATTACGCAATTTTAGATTACTGCATAGTTCGAATTTTTCCGGCTGTTGTTGTCCTGCTCTATTGTGTGTTTATTGCGCCGAAACTGATGCCGGAGCGGGTAGATATTGGGTCCGCAGTTATTGCTGATACCTCTGAACGGAAAGAACAGTTATCTTCATTCCATGAGAAAGCGGCGGTTATTACTTTTGTATTGATGATTTTCGGAATTGCGTTTAGTAGCAGGATTGGCCTTCCTTCCTGGCTTGTTGCCATGGTTTGTGCGGCGATTATTGTTGCCTGTGGTATCTTCCGTGGAAACGACGTGTTTAAGAATATGGGGCTTAGCATACTGCTCCTGACAGCAGGCGGCGTTACTCTGGCTAATGGCCTTCAGGCCAGCGGAGCGGCAGAGGTGATCGGTGATGTAATGATGGCGATGCTGGGAGAGCATCCAAGCGGATACCTGGTAGGAGCGGCATTTTTTGCAATATCTGCCATTGTGGCGCAATTTTTGACCAATGCCCCCACGAATCAGATTTTCTGCCCGATTGCATTGATGACCTGCCAGGCTCTGGGCGGAAATCCTTTTGGTCCTGTATTCCTCGGCGTATCTGGTGCGCTGATGGCGACACTAACCCCATTTGCCAATCCAACAGCATCTATGATGTTTGATGCCGGACAATACAGTATTAAAGACACGGTGAAGGTTGGTCTGCCTCTGATTATTCTTGTGGGAGCCGTGGCTGTGACCGCTGTAATGACTATATTCCCACTCTATGCGTAGACAGGAAATGAGAATTTCGGGGGAAACTGGTTATGGAGCATCAAGCAGTTCTGTGTCTGATGATTTTTGCACTGGTGATTATAGGTTTCCTGATTCAGAAGATTTCGCTTGCCCAGACAGCTATGATGGGTATGTTGCTGATGATCTGGACAGGGTGCCTGGAGCCGAACGTGGCGCTGGCTAACTTCGCCACGCCCAGCATTATGCTGATGTGCGGTACATTTTTGATGGCAGGGGCCTTTGGAAAGACGCAGACGGTGACGAAAATTGCCCGTTTTATGTCGGTGATCAGTAAAGGGGAGCCAAGAAGAATAACAGCGTGCTATGTGATTTTGGCACTCTTGACGAATGAACTGATTGGAAATTCGGTTGCTGCATTCGGAGTGATATGGCCTTTGGCATTGGCAAGCTGTAAGGAAATGCAAATCAGTCCTTCTAAGTTGGCATTTCCGATTGCGATTACCTGTA
>OFHO01002491.1_pt1 | contig 11126 bp, 10 predicted proteins | sample 1521531 | NCBI WGS metagenome assembly OFHO01 (sample SAMEA3504124, study PRJEB24116) | mouse gut metagenome | biome: mouse gut; feature: mouse-associated habitat; material: faeces | place: Denmark | collected 2011
GGAATTGGGACAACATCGACTTTGACGACCGGCGGCAGGTGGCCGACATCATTCTCTCCCAGGTCCAAGCCACCGCCGAGCGCGTTTCTTTTGAGTGGAAAATCTAATTTCTTGCCCCCAGCGTCTTATTCAATGGTGTGTTTACCATTGTCAAGCGATGCTATTTTATTGAGATTTAAAATTATCTTCCTTAAATAGAGGCGTAAAGATGAGACAATACATATCACACATAAAAGGCAAGCTCAAATAGAGCGATATAAATTAAATATCACTTATGATGCCTAGTTGCAAATTCCACATTGTGCGATTTGCAATTGGGTATTTTTTCTATTTACTCGAAATAAAACATAAAGCAGTCATTACTAACTATGGACCGCGGCACTGTCGTTCACCACCAATCCAGAAATTCAGATTTTCAATAATTTCTGGATTGGTGGTTTTGCTGGATGGCAAAGCAGTATTACATTAAAAAGAATCCGTCATCTTGCGGAGCAGACATTGAATGGATGGCAGTTAATGGAAAGGAGTTCTATCGACTCATCACATCTTCTGCTGGAAAAGGGCGTTACTTTATCGACATGGACGATTTCATGATTGAGGCTACCGAGGCAGACTATACTAAATGGCGTAAGGAAAAAAACATAGCAATTATTTGCGCTTGCAGGAAGCTGAAAGCATTACTTTATCTCTCTACAGCGACTTGGCTACAGAGAGCGGAAACGGTGAGGAAATGATTCATAGCGAATCCGGCGGCACAGAAGAAGCGCTTCGTTCACTGGAGCCGCAAGAATTAGGCAAGGCTCTAAAAATGCTTGATGATGAATACTCCCTCATCTACACCCTATTTCTTTCTCGAAAACGCAAAACACAGGTCCAATTGACAAAAAGGCTTGGCTTAACACAGGCAGGAGTTTCAAGACCGAAAAAAAGAATTTTAGAAAAATTGAAATCTTTTGTCATAAAGTCAGAAAAAAGTCAGCAATAGGAATTGGATACGTTCCTGACAGGGCCCCTTGACGAAAGGGAGCAGCGACGAGGGAAGATGCGCCAAGACCACCTGTAAGTGCGGTTAGATTGCAGCGAATTCTATTTGTACTTATCAAATACGGCCAACGAAGGTGCAGAGCGATCACATCAGTCCAGAAAACAGCCTGTGGCGGGCTGTTTCGCCATGAACCCCTGTCAAATAATAATACTCCTGCCCAGTCCCAGCCGCAAGCAAGGAGGACAGCCGGCAGAGACCCTGCCGGGGGTGGAAGCCCCGTGAGGCGGCCTAGCCAGCCGCCGTCCAAGTTTTTCGCCTTGACGCCTGGGGAAGTAGTGTCGAATGCAGGCGTGGAAAAGAGACTTTATCGAAAGGTCTTGATATCAGAAGCACCAGGGATCGCCGCCCGGGTTTTTAGCCTGTGAAGCAGAGCGGCCAGAGCGGCCTAGCGATGCGCGGCCCGCAAAGATACATAGGCAAAACCAATTCGGTGGCGGTCCCTGTTTTTGTGATATTAAGCATTATTCTATTTGCATGCATGATGTCATATGAATAACCCTAACATTGACCTTCTGGGCCAGGTCAATCTCCTGAAAGCACTTCAAAAAGCAGGAGTTATCAATGAAGAGGAGCTGAGGAGTATCGCCGCAAGACTTGCGGTGAAAAATGGCGCCAACATTATTTGGTGAGTTTGCCCAGCATCTTTTCCTAGATATTTCATGGACTCTGGAGTAATATGTTGCTTGCGAAAGGAGTGATAAGGATGGCAACGCGGGAAAAAATGGACGGGTCCCCGGCCCTAAATACGTCCCCCCGATTTACCACCATACCAGCGGTAGAACAGCCACAGTCCCAAAAAACTCGCGTTGCGGCATACATGGGAATCCGGACTGGGAACTGGTGGATATCTATGCTGACCGGGGTATCTCCGGCACATCGGCGGACAAACGTGATGACTTCCAGCGCCTCATCGCCGACTGCAAGCGTGGTTGGATCGACATGGTTTTGGTAAAATCCGTATCCAGGTTCGCCCGGAACACGAAGGATTTCCTCAAAGTTACGCGGGAGCTGAAAGCTATCGGTGTGGGGATCTTCTTTAAGGAACAGAATATTAACAGCTCCATGATTTCTGGCGAGATGCTTGCCTCAATCTTTGCCGCTCTGGCGCAGAAGGAAAGCGAGTCCATCTCTCAAAATATGCGGATGCGTTTCCAATGACGAATGGAAAGTGGAACTTTCATTCCAATGACACTTCCTTTTGGGTATAAGAAAGGTCCCGATGGACGTGCAAAAGTTGATGAGGCATGCGCAAAATATGTGAGAGAAATTTTTGAGAGCTATTTATCAGGTTCGAACACACGAGACATCGCAAAAAGTTTGGAATCTAAAAAAGATTCTTCTCAGGCCTCGTCTGAACGCATATGGACCTTTCAGGCAGTAAGCCGTATTTTGCAAAACGAAAAATATATTGGTGATTCTCTCTGGCAAAAAAGTTACCGGACAAAAAGTCTCCCCTACCGAGAGCTCAAAAACCATGGAGAACGTACTCAATATTACGCTGAAAAAGCAGGGCGCTGTCGATCCTGACATTTTCATATCCCGAACTGACCGGCTAACCGGGCAGCTCCGCACCGCCAAACAGGCGAAATGCTGTCTCCTGGATGCGGAGGAGGACCAAACCATAGCCCAAACTCAGCAGCTCTTGAAGGCGCTGGATGATGCGCCGGATTTCTTGGAAAGCTTCGACGGAGAGCTGTTCGGCGAGCTGGTCGAAAAAATCATCGTGGAGAGCAGCGAACGGCTCCACTTCCGCCTCATTAATGGGCTGGAGCTGACGGAATCGATTGAGAGGAGTGTGCGTTAATGGCTGGCAATTGGAAGCTGCCCTTTGGATACCGGATGGAGCGGGGTGAGGTTACCGAGCATCCCATCGAGGCGGAAGCTGTCAGGGAGATTTTCCAGCGCTATCTGGCCGGGGCGTCTTATGCCGCGCTGGTAGAGCATCTGCGTGACACTGGTCCTGCCTATGATGGGGACAAGCCCTGGAACAAGAACATGGTGGCCCGTATCCTGGAGAACACAAAATACACTGGGGACAGCGGCTTCCTCCCTGTAATTTCACAGGAGACGTTCCATAAAGCGCAGGTGCGAAGAAAAGAGAGAGCCGTCCCTCCCACAAAGACCCCGGCGCAAAAGGAGCTCCGCCGGCTCTGTGGAGGAAATCCACCCAAATATGTGGTGGGGCAAGTACTTGGCATCCTGAATCGTCTGACGACGGACCCTGGGCTCATCAGGGTCTCTGTGCCGGAGTGGGAAGAGCCTGCTCAAACTCAGGCCCTTCATCAAAAGTTGGAAGAACTGCTCAAGGAGGCACCCGTGGATGAAACCGCTGCCAGACAGACTGCCCCGGACTATCATGAAAGGCTCCTCCGTCTACTCGGGGAGGGCCGAAGGCAGTATCGGATCATGGGCCAGTCCTGGTGGCTGGAGGAACTCCCTTCGAAGGAGGAATATGCCGAAGCAGGCGGAATCTGGATACCCATGACTGAGTGGTGGATTACATCATCCCCCACAGTCCGCCCGGCAGCATCGCAGAAGGACTGGATCGCTCGCAAGATGCGCTGACAGATTTTCTGGATGAAGTCCGTCAGAAGGCTAGATACCGCCGCTGGCTGTTTGGGCATTGCCACGGAAATCAGGTGATTGACGAAAAGCATCAGCTTCTACGGGAACAGATCGTGAGGGTGGTGTGAAAGGGCTGACAGTCATGGATGGGGAAAAATGCTGGCTTTACGCAGATAGAATCGCCTCAAGCCGATAGTGATATAGACGATGAACAGCGGGAGGAGCCTAGTTCGATGCAGTTCGGTCCCATGCATATGTGAAAGCACAACGTCAAGTTTCTCTCTGCCCGTATTGCAGTCAGTCATGAGGGCCTATTATCCAAGGAGGGGTATGGGGTACTCCAGCGTCTTCCGGGCAGAAACGAGACCTCCTGCTTGCAAAGGGCTCTTAAATTGGGACTTTGCAGGCTAAAAGCAACTGACAGCGTGTCCGATGCAGGGCCGCATCCTGCGCATGGAACTACTCCGGAGGTGAATGACCTCCGCCAAAAAGGCAAGGAGGGCGCTTCCATGGCAGAAAAAACGGCACTCCGTACCGGAAGGGAGGAAGCGATGTGAACGTCAGAAAGCCTACAGATTACTCTGATTTTTATCGAGGGCTGGATGCCCTGGTGACGGCGGCCTACAGCAGATGGAGCGGTATTATGAAATCGGCAGGCCTGTCAGCGACAGGCCGGAGAAAGGCTCCGCTGTCGCCGCCGCCGAGTACCTTACCGGCACCTACCCTGACGTCTCCGGCTTCTCTCCAAGGAATATCCGCCGGATGCGGGAGTTTTACCGGGCGTATGCAAATTCACCGGAAACCAGGGCACAAGCCATGCTTATCGGCTGGACTCAAAATGCCGTCATTTTGGAGAACTGCGCAACAAATGAAGGTCGAGCCTGGTACATTGCCGCTGTTCGCCGTCTTCAGTGGTCCAAAACGGAACTCCTGGAGAACATAGCAGAGGGGACGCACGAGGGTATCTCACCACCCCCTTGTTCTGTCGAAACCGCAGAGGATAAACCGCCTCTTTTTGATATAGATGCTTCAAACGCCGTTCCGTCAAAAGCCCGTTCACAGGCGAATTTCTCTCGACTTGCGGACCCGGATGTGATACACTGGACAAAACCGGAAGTCCAAGACCAGCAGAAGAGAGGTGCGGAAAATGCCAGAGTTCAAAACCAATGTTGTCACCGGCTCCGCCCTGCTGGCCCTGTCCGAGAATGTCCGGGGCTGGCAGAAACGGGACTGCTACCGCCAGCTAAACGCCTATCTGTACAATGCCGGGTGCGACCGTCTGCCTTCTCTTTGGCCTCCGGCGAACGGGCCCCCCCTGCTCCGCCAGGCTGTACTGGACATGACGCCGGAGGACGCGGCGAAAACGGCCTATATCAAGGCCACAAAGCGGGATACCATCGCGGACCTGAACCGGGAAATGGAACAGCTCCGCTCCCTGGGGTTCCGTTATGTGCTTCTGGACGAGGTCACGCCGATGCGGAACTTCATCGATTCCGCCGCCCTCCTGTCCGATATCTACGCCGCTCAAGGCATGAAGATTGTCCTGTCCGGCACGGATTCCCTGGGGTTCTGGTTTGCGCTCCGCCAGGAGCTCTACGACCGGGCGAAGATGATCCACACCACTTCCATCCCTTATCGGGAGCACAGCCGCCTCCTGGGAATCGACCAGATCGACGAATATATCCGTTACGGCGGCACCCTCCGGGCAGGAGAAAATGCCGAGAGCGCCTCTTTCCGGGATGATGAGTCCACCCGACGGTATATCGACACTGCCATCTGCAAGAACATCCAGCATTCGCTGGCCTGCTGCGAGGATGGCGGGCACTTCCGGCATCTGCGTTCGTTGTATGAGGCCGGGGAGCTGACTGGGGCCATCAACCGGATCATCGAGGATATGAACCATGCGTTCCTGGCGTCCGTTCTGACCCGTGACTTCCTGTCCCACGATTTTGGTCTGTCGGCAAGGAACCTTCGGAAAGAACGCAATCCTGAGAAACGGACCACCGCTCTGGATGAAATTGATACGGAGGCGGTTACCCAGCGGCTCATGAACATTTTGGATATCCGCAACCGGCAGGAGCAGACAGTACCCATTACGAAAGCCCATGTTGTGGAGATTAAAGAATACCTCACCGCCTTGGACTTGATCGTGGACTGTCCCATCGAAACGACGGAGCCGTCCAGCGAACCTGTGGAACACATTCTCTTCACACAACCTGGAATGCGTTATTGCCAGGCCCAGGCGCTCATCCACGCTCTGATGAAGGACGAACTGTTCCTCAGCCTGAGCGAAAAGGAACGGGAGACTATCACCAGCCGGATTCTGGAAGAGGTCCGGGGACGGATGCTGGAGGACATGATCCTGCTGGAGACCTCCAAGGCCCTGGACAGCCGGTATAAGGTCTGCAAGCTCCAGTTCGCCAGCGGAGAGTTTGATATGCTGATCTATGACCGGGGGAAAACCGCTGCGCTGCGTTTGAAATCAAACACAGCCGCCAAGCGGCGCCTGAGCAGGCCCGTCACCTGCGGGACGCCGAGAAATGCGCGCTCACAGAGAGGCGCTTTGGAAAGCTGGCGGGAAGGTATGTGCTATACCTGGGCGAGAATACATGCACCAAGGATGGAGTATCCTACCGCAATGCGGAAGAGTTTTTGAAGGAGCTTCCCGCAATCCGGCTGCGGTTGGAAATGGTGAATCCCCAAGGTGAGGAACAGGCTCAAACCCGCTTGACTAAGTAAAGAGCTCTCGCGGAAACCTCAGCGCGGGCCATGGGAAAGGAAACCCATTCAATGAAATCTCAGACCATCAACCGCTCTTTAACCGGCAGTTATTCTTTTATTCAAGGCTCCTACTGGATAAACTTCGCCAGCGTGCTGGCGTTTTCCAGTGTCTACCTGCTGGACTGCGGTCTGACAAACGCGCAGATCGGCTTAATCATGGCCGCTTCCGGGATTGCCGCCGCATTTGTTCAGCCAATCGCCGCCGGATATGCGGACCGCCCCGCCTCTCTTTCCTTAAAAGCCATTGTAACCGCCACATGTTTCGCGGCCCTGCTAATGGGGATAGCGATGTGCGCCGTGCATCGCCGTTCGCCGGTTTTAACAGGCTTGCTCTTTGGGGGCTGCGTGGCCGTTCTGCAATTTCTGCTGCCCTTCATCAACTCCCTCGGAACGGAAATGCTGAATCAGGGATATTCGCTGAATTGGGGACTTTCCAGGGGAATCGGCTCTATTGTCTACGCGGCGGCTTCCTGCCTTTTGGGAATTCTGGTGCCGCGGGCCGGGGCGATTTCCATCCCCGTCTGCATTGCCTTGGGTTACGGCGTTCTTATGCTTTGCGTATGGCGGTATCCCTTTCAGAAACGGGCATTAACAGGCGTGCAAGAGCAAAAAGCGGAACCGGCTTCCCCCGCGGTTTTCTTCAAAGAATATCCGCGTTTTCTCATCGTGCTGGTGGGAGCCGCCTTGCTGTACATTAGCCATGTATTCATCAACACGTTTTTATATCAAATTATCCAGGCCAAAGGCGGCGGAAGCGCAGAGGTCGGGATCATTACCTCCATGTGCGGACTGATTGAAATTCCGCCCATGCTGTTTTTTGCATGGATGCTGAAAAAGGCGGGATGCGGCTTCTGGTTCAAGATCTGCGGAGCCGCGATTGCGCTGAAGAGTATGGGAACCCTCCTGGCCCCATCTATGGGAGCCCTGTACGCGGTGCAGCTTTTCCAGCTGCTGGGCTGGGGGCTGATCTCCATCGTCCCGGTTTATTACGTGAATCAGGTAATTCGAGCGGAGGATGCTATAAAAGGCCAGGCATACATGGCGATGACCTATACGATAGGCAGCGTCTTGGCGTCCCTGGCCGGCGGGGCACTGATTGACCTGGCAGGCGTAAATGCGATGCTTTTCGCCGCCGCAGGAACAGGCTTGGCCGGCGCTGTTGTGATTTGCTTTTTCGCTGAACACCAATGAAAATGAATAAGCCCCGTTTTGAAACCATCTTATCGAAAGGCGGGGTTCTGCTTCCCGATCCGTTATTCTATTAGAGAACATGTTCCGGGGAGTAATTGTATGAGTATTCGTTCTTAACCGCCGGGGGGATTGCCTTTAGAGACGTTTTACTGTTAGTCACAGCGTTTTTATACGCTATGAACAGCATTACAGCCGCCAAGCTCGGGCCAAACCTTCCACCGGTACAGATTACCTTTTTGCAGTTGTTTACCACCATGGTATTCACCGGCTTCACGACGATGGTACAAGGCCGCTGCGGGAATTATTCCGCAGAAGCGGTAGGAGCGCTGCTTTATTTGGCTGTAGGCCCCACACTGATATGTTTTCTCATTAAAAACCATGCCATCCAGCTGCTCTCGCCGGTAAAATGCACCTTGATCCTGGCTACAGAGGGTATTTTCTGTGCCTTACTATCCATGGTGTTGCTTCATGAGAGATTAACACTCTCTATGTGCTTTGGTATTCTGCTGATCCTCTGCGGTATGTTGACAGAAGAATTAGGTGCTGTCCTTTGGAAACATATCGCTTTTGAAAATCGGAGATAAAAGAAAAAGCATCGTCTATATCGTCACCTTTCATAACGAATGAGGTCCTGGAAAACACCAGGACCTCATTGTCTATACAACGCTGTTATGCAGAAAGGGACTCTCAATAAGCGCCGGCTTATACCTGCGTTCTAAATCGCCTCGACCATTTTCTCAAGTCTGCTTGTGAAAAAGGCGGTGGGACAGCGCCATACCAAGGACCAGGCGCAGCTCCTGCAAAAAGCCGTCAATCTGCGGCGTCAGCGCCTTGTTCCGATGAAGGACAAGCTGTACGGACTGTGTATACTGCCACTCAGGAAGATTCAAGACACAAAGCGTCCCTTCGCAGACGGCATTCTGTACCGTATATAGCGGCAGGACGGATATAAAAGACGGTTCCCGCTCTACCAGCCGTCGAGCGGTATCCGCACTTTGCAGGCGCAGAAACGACTCGCACTCCAAGTGCCGGCGGCCCAAGAAGCGTTGAAATTCCAAGCTGTAGGGAGCGGACGCCTCCATCAGGATCAGCTCTTGCCCCGCCAGCTCCTCCGGCTTGACGCACTTTTTACCGGCAAAGGGATGCCGGACATTGGCTACCAGCACAATGGGCACCTCCACCTCGTCCCACACCAGCCATTCAGACGGCGGAAGGGGATCGGCAATCAGACAGGCGGCGTCCATCTGGCCCTTCTGTAGCTGCTCCGTCAGAGCGGAGGCGGAGCCCAACATCAACTCGATTCGGGCCTTTGGAAAGCGGTGGTGGAAGTTCAGCAGGGCATTCTCCAGGACCAGCTCAAAAAGAGAGTCCGTCATGCCAAACCGTATGGTCCCGCCTAGAGCGTCTTCAGATTTCGCAAAGTGCTCCATTTGCAGGGCCGCAGATATGATTTGCCGGGCATAAGGCACCAGCGCCTCACCAATAAGAAGTCAAATAGACGTTTCGTCCGATCCGGTCGAATAGCGGAGCGCCCATTTCCGTCTCCACAGGTTGCCCAACTGCTGGTGATCCAAACCCAGAGCGGCTCGCATGGGATCATAAAAGGTGGATTTCAGGTAGGGAAGGCTGTACATCTCCGTGGTGCCGCTGGCGATGATGAAAATAATCAAATATTTTTTCCAACTGATGTTTCTATTTTCCATAGAAATTCTCCTTGTCTCCGTAATTATTTAAGCAATCGCCCTGCCCGCTATGGGCGCAGGCTGTCCAGAGCCCGCGACAGGTCCCTCAGCAGGTCCTCCTTGCCCTCCAGACCCACGGCAACGCGGATCATACCGCTGTGTTCGATTTGAATCAGAGTGTGCCCTTCCCCCAGAGAGATGGCAATGGTCATAAGCCGCGTGTGATCCAGTAAGCGTTTGGCCGCCTCCTCCGGTGCCAGTCCGGCAATGTTCTTCTTCAGCCAGAAGGAGACGATGCCGCCGCCCATTCCATTCATCTGGCTTAGGCAAAGGGCATGCTGGGGATGGCTGGGCAGCGCCGGGTAGTTCACCAGGTCCACCAACGGGTGGGTCTCTAAAAACGCGGCCAATGCCAGGGCATTTTCACAGTGCTTGCGGATTCGCAGATCCAGGGTCATCATGCCCCGCAGGATTAGCCAGGCGTTGAAGGGGGACAGACGCGCGCCGGTGAAGCAGGGCATACCGGGGAAGTGAATGGTCTCAATGATGGACTTTGGCCCCACTACCACGCCGCCCAGGGCATCGCCGTGGCCGTCGATGTACTTTGTCAGACTGTGAATTACCAGGTCCGCACCCAGTTCCAATTGCCGCTGGATGGGCGGCGGGGCGAAGGTGAAATCCACGATTAGGAGGCAGTTGTTTTCCTTGCAACGCGGGCGGTCTCCCGGATATTCACCAGTCCCAGTGAGGGATTGGAGGGAGTCTCCGTATATAGGATGGCAGTGTTGGCCCGAATGTTCTGCATTACATTTTCCAGATCCTGGAAGTCCGCGCAGCTGACGTCTACGCCCATTTTCTCTTGGAGCAGTTCCCGCAGAAAGACGCCGGTGTGAGAGAATACTTCCTTTGCGCAGAGCAGGTGCTCTCCCTTTTTTAGGATGGATAACAGGGCGGAGCAGATAGCGCCCATGCCGGAGCCGGCGCAGATGGCCGCTTCACCCCCTTCCAGAAGGGCCAGCTTTTCTTCCAGAGTGTAAACCGTGGGGCTGCCCTTCCGAGAGTAGACTAAGTCAGCGCGATCCCAGGAGCTGTTCATATCGTCCACAGTGTCAAAGCCATAGGTAGCGGTCTGGTAGACCGGAGCCGCCAGCGCCCGGGTTACGGGGTCGGGACGGTGCCCTCCGTGAATCAAAAGAGTTTCCAGGGACTGAGGGGGTTCCTTATAGCAGTGATCCTCCTGTATAATGCCGCATACCGCTTACCGGTTTATTGACCCCGTAAGGCTTTTTGATATGGTCGAAACTAACCCATAAAATAAGAAGGCTCCCGCTTTTTGAGAAAACTCGAAAAGCGGGAGCCTTTCCATTTGCGTTTTCATAAAATTGTTCGCTACCTTTTACGGAAAGATTCATAAAATAGATAGCGCAGCAAAGATTCCGTGCGATAAGATAAAAAACAGCGGCCACGTTTGGCCTTGCTGTCCGCCTAAGCGGGAGTGCCCACAGCGTAGGGAGCTGTAAAACAGCTCATCAGCTTAGCGGGAGCATCCGTGGGGGAGGGCGCGAGGGTCGGCAGGGCTTAAAAACACATGACGAAAAGGAGGCCAGATCACCATTTCCACCCATAAGTACGGTTATATCCGGGTTAGTACCAGGGAACAAAACGAGGACCGGCAATTGATCGCCCTGCGAGAAATTGCGATCCCGGAACAAAACATCTTTGTGGACAAGCAGTCCGGAAAGGATTTCGAACGTCCGCAGTATAAGCGACTGATCAAAAAAATGAAGCCGGACGACCTGCTCTACATCAAGAGCATCGACCGGCTGGGGCGAAACTACAAGGAAATTCTGGAGCAATGGCGG
>OFHO01002494.1_pt1 | contig 11116 bp, 11 predicted proteins | sample 1521531 | NCBI WGS metagenome assembly OFHO01 (sample SAMEA3504124, study PRJEB24116) | mouse gut metagenome | biome: mouse gut; feature: mouse-associated habitat; material: faeces | place: Denmark | collected 2011
TGTCATTCTTCTTTTTGCTTCTTTTTCTTCTTTTGCAAGAAGAAAAAGAAGGCGGCAGCCCAGAGTGGCATAAAAAGCGTGTTTTGCCACTCCCACTTCCGGCTTATATTTGCATCCCTGGCGGCAATCTGGTACAATAGGGGCAAAAAACACCTGTAATGAAGGAAGGTATCCAGATATGACACTGACCACCGCCAAAAGATTAATGGCCCTGTTTCTTTGCACCACCCTGCTTTTTGCCGGGCTGTTCGCCTGGCAGCTCACCGGTACAGGCGTGCCCTCCTACGCCGCCCCCAGCGAAACGGAGGGCGGCCAGCAGGAGGGCGCTTCCCCGAACCTGGTGGAGCAGCCCGAAGGAAACTACACCGACGGGATGAAAATCCCCACCCGCACCGTGCTGGACCAGGAGGTGAAGGAGCGGGAGCGGTCGGGGGATCACCCCGGTTCCCCCTACTTCTGCAACATTGATTTTTATAACGCCAAGCCCACCGAGACGCTGTTGCTGCTTCCCAGCTTCCGCACCTACCAGCAGACCTCCCAGGATAGCTGCGGCCTGGCCTGTGTTATGATGGTGCTGGATTATTACGATAAGCTGGCGGATTGGGACGAGCAGTCCCTGGGTGCGCTGCCTACCAGCCACGAGGATATCCACAACGGCCTTTGTCTGGAACAGATGATGGAAATTTTTCAGAAGGTGGGGGGATTTGAGATGAAAACCACCTACGACTACGGCAAGCGCGTCAATTCCATCAACGAGCTGATGCTCCAAACCAATGTGGAAAAGGGTATCCCCACCATTATCGGCTGGAACGACCGGGGGGGCCATTGGCAGGTGGTCATCGGGTACGACAGCATGGGGACGGTGGACCCCTGGGACGATGTGGTGATTCTGGCGGACCCCTCCGACGATACCGACCACAACCAGGACGGGTACTATGTTTACAGTATGCAGCGCCTTCTTAGCAACTTCGCCTTTTACAGCATGGAGGGCGTGGAGGACCACCTTTACCGCCGGTGCTTCATCGCGCCGCAGCCCGCCAAGGAATAAAGCCGGGGAAAGCCCCCTCCAAAACAAAAATAGGAACGGAGCATCAAAGAGTATAGGGGAGAAAACGGGAGAAAAACGAAGCTGTAAAATCATAAATCAAATTTCCTCCAAAAAGGTGTTGACAGGCGGGGGGGGGACGGCTATAATAAGATTCGTGACTTTCCCCCAAAAGCGGCATACAAGGCCGCCAAGCCAGGGAAAAAGGAAATCTTTTGATAGGAGGAAGAAACTATGTCCACCACGATGGCAAAGCCCCAGAACGTCTCCCGCAAGTGGTTCATCCTGGACGCTGCCGGAAAGCCCCTGGGCCGCACCGCTGCCCAGGCCGCTGTAATCCTGAGAGGGAAATATAAGCCCACCTTCACCCCCCATGTGGACTGCGGGGACCACGTTATTATCATCAACGCCAAGGACGCTGTTCTCACCGGCAAGAAGCTGGATCAGAAATACTACCGCCGCCACTCCGGTTGGATCGGCGGCCTGAAGGAAGTCCAGTACAAGACCCTGATGGCCAACAACCCGGAGAAGGCCATGCTCCTGGCTGTGAAGGGCATGATTCCCGATACCACCATCGGCCGCAAGGCCCTCACCCGCTGCCGGGTGTACGCTGGCCCCGACCACGGCCACGCCGCCCAGAAGCCTGAAGCCTGGAAGCTGTAATCGGAAGGAGGAACAGAAACTATGTACGAGTCCAAACCTTATTACTACGGCACCGGCCGCCGCAAGAGCAGCGTCGCCCGCGTCCGCCTTTACTCCGGCACCGGCAAAATCACCATCAACGGCCGTGATATTGACGACTACTTTGGCCTGGAGACCCTGAAGCTCCTGGTTCGTCAGCCCCTGAACCTCACCGATACCCTGGGCCGGTTCGACATCGTCTGCACCGTCGCCGGCGGCGGCGTCTCCGGCCAGGCCGGCGCCATCCGTCACGGTATCTCCCGCGCCCTTTTGCAGCACGGCGATGAGATGCGTCCCATCCTGAAAAAGGCCGGGTTCCTCACCCGTGACCCCAGAATGAAGGAGCGCAAGAAGTACGGTCTCAAGGCCGCCCGCCGGGCTCCCCAGTTCTCCAAGAGATAATCTGCCCCTTTGCACCGTCTTTCTCAAAGCGCCGTCCGCCTGGGCGGCGCTTTTTTGCTTTTTCTTCGGTGGTACATAATAGAAATATTTTCCGCAGAGGGCTGGTAAACCGGCCCTTTTTTTGTTATAATACTATCGAATGTATGGCACTTTGTCCCGCCGCCGGTCCAAGAACCTGTTCAGCATCTAACCGCACGCCGTCTGGCAGGTCTTTTTCCGCCATGCTTTGCCAAATTTTTTTGCAATACATACAGTATTGCTGCAAAAATTTGTCTGCGCCTGGCAAAAATATCCTTTGCCATCCGCCGCACGTCCAGATACGGAACAGGTTCTAAGTCCGGTTTTTTTGGCGTGGACAGGCCCCCGCCATACGAATTTTAGGAGGTTGATACCAATGGGCAAGTTTGTGTATCTGTTTAAGGAAGGCAACGGCTCCATGCGGGAGCTGCTGGGCGGCAAGGGCGCCAACCTGGCCGAGATGACCAGCCTGGGAATGCCTGTTCCCCAGGGCTTCACCGTCACCACCGAGGCCTGCACCCAGTATTACACCGACGGCGAGGAGATCAACGAGGAGATCCAGGCCGAAATCTACAAGAACCTGGCGGAGCTGGAGAAGATCTCCGGCAAGAAGTTCGGCTCGGTGGAAAACCCTCTGCTGGTTTCGGTCCGTTCCGGCGCGCGGGCCTCTATGCCCGGCATGATGGACACCATCCTGAACTTGGGCCTCAACGACGAGGTGGTGGAGTCCTTCGCCAAGCTGACCAATAACCCCCGCTTCGCCTACGATTCCTACCGCCGGTTTATCCAGATGTACTCCGACGTGGTTATGGAAGTGGGCAAGGGCTACTTTGAAAAGCTCATTGACGAGATGAAGGAGAAGCGCGGCGTCAAGCTGGATACCGAGCTCACCGCCGAGGACCTGAAGGAGCTGGCCAGCCAGTTCAAGGCGGAGTTCAAGGCGAAAAAGGGCTTTGATTTCCCCCAGGACCCCAAGGTGCAGCTGATGGGCGCCGTCAAGGCCGTTTTCCGCAGCTGGGATAACCCCCGCGCCAACTACTACCGCCGCATGAACGACATCCCCTCCTCTTGGGGCACCGCCGTCAACGTGCAGATGATGGTCTTTGGCAACATGGGCGAAACCTCCGGCACCGGCGTGGCCTTCACCCGCAACCCCGCCACCGGCGAAAAGAAGCTCTTTGGCGAGTTCCTGATGAACGCCCAGGGCGAGGATGTGGTGGCCGGCGTGCGCACCCCCAACACCATCGACCAGCTTAAGGAAATCATGCCGGAGTGCTACGACCAGTTTGTGAAGATCTGCGACACCCTGGAGAAGCATTACCGGGATATGCAGGATATGGAGTTCACCATCGAGGACAAGAAGCTGTACATGCTCCAGACCCGCAACGGCAAGCGCACCGCCACCGCCGCCCTCCAGATCGCCTGCGACCTGGTGGACGAGGGGATGATCTCCGAGCAGGAGGCTGTCTGCATGGTGGATCCCAAGCAGCTGGACGCTCTGCTCCATCCCCAGTTTGACGCTGCCGCCCTGAAGGCTGCAAAGCCGGTGGCTTCCGCCCTCCCCGCCTCCCCTGGCGCTGCCTGCGGCAAGGTGGTCTTCACCGCCGATGAGGCTGTGGAGATGGCCCAGAAGGGCGAAAAGGTAGTTCTGGTCCGCCTGGAGACCTCCCCGGAGGATATCCACGGCATGGACGTTTCCGAGGGCATCCTCACCGTCCGGGGCGGCATGACCTCCCACGCCGCCGTTGTGGCCCGTGGCATGGGCACCTGCTGCGTTTCCGGCTGCGGCGAAATCAAGATGCACGAGGAAGAGGGCTGGTTCGAGGTGGCCGGCAAGACCGTTAAGCGGGGAGACTACATCTCCCTGGACGGCACCACCGGCAACATCTACGCCGAGGCCATCGCCACCGTTCCCGCCGCCATCACCGGCAACTTTGGCCGCCTGATGGCCTGGGCCGATAAGTACCGCACCCTGGGTGTGCGCACCAACGCGGACACCCCCCGTGACGCCAAGAAGGCCGCCGAGTTCGGCGCCGAGGGCATCGGCCTCTGCCGTACCGAGCATATGTTCTTTGACGCTGACCGCATCCCCGCCATGCGGGAGATGATCGTCTCCGAGACGGTGGAGCAGCGGGAGAAGGCCCTGGCAAAGCTGCTGCCCATGCAGCGGGCCGACTTCGAGGGCCTCTACGAGGCTATGGAGGGCAAGGCTGTTACCATCCGCTTCCTGGATCCCCCGCTCCACGAGTTCCTGCCCACCGCCGAGGAGGACATTGTCGCCCTGGCTAAGGAGATGAACATGACTGCGGAGAAGCTGAAGGCCATTATCGCCTCCCTCCACGAGTTCAACCCCATGATGGGCCACCGGGGCTGCCGCCTGGCAGTCACCTACCCGGAGATCGCCGCTATGCAGACCCGCGCCGTCATCGAGGCCGCCGTCAACGTCCAGAAGGCCCACAGCGACTGGACCATCGAGCCGGAGATTATGATTCCTCTGGTGGGCGAGGTGAAGGAGCTGAAGTTCGTCAAGAACATCGTGGTGGAGACTGCCGACAAGGTCATCGCCGAGGCCGGCATCACCATGAAGTACCATGTGGGCACCATGATCGAGATTCCCCGCGCCGCCATCACCGCCGATGAGATCGCTGCCGAGGCGGAGTTCTTCTCCTTCGGCACCAACGACCTCACCCAGATGACCTTCGGCTTCAGCCGCGACGACGCTGGAAAGTTCCTGGGTTCCTACTACGACCACAAGATTTACGAGCAAGATCCCTTCGCCCGTCTGGACCAGAAGGGCGTTGGCAAGCTGGTGGACATGGCCGCCAAGCTGGGCCGCCAGACCCGCCCCGACATCCACCTGGGTGTCTGCGGCGAAGTGGGCGGCGACCCCTCCTCGGTGGAGTTCTTCCACAAGGTGGGTCTCACCTACGTTTCTTGCTCCCCCTACCGCGTACCCATCGCCCGTTTGGCCGCCGCCCAGGCTGCCATTAAGGCCGGCAAGTAAAGGAAAAAGCAGAACCGCGGATTCTGCAAGGGGGGCAGGTTTTACCTGCCCCCCTTTGTGCTGTCCAAATACTCCCAAGCACCGGCTGTTTCTTCTTTGGGGAAGTGAAGGGTGACGTTTTGCACCCCCTAGGTCGTGTCCCTAGGAATGGACTTATTTTCACCTTCGGATTATAATAATATCCAGTAGGCTACTATAGCCTGCCAATTCCAAGCACTTTTTGCGGAGGGGATCTTCCATGAAATTTCTTGCGAATCAAAGGCTTGCAACCCGCATCAGCATCATTACAACAGCCATCACCCTGGCGGGGATGCTACTGCTTTGGTTCACTGTATCCAACAACATCGCCGCAATTGTCAAAAACGACATCACAAACCAGATGACAGACGCTGTGGAGTCCAGGGCCTCCATCATCAACAGCTATGTGTCCTCCGCGGAGGAATATATGAGCGCCTTCGCCCTTGGGCAGGAGGTGCGCCAGCTTCTGCTGAACCCGGATGATCCCCAGCTGCTGGGGAGGGTGCAAACCTATACCGAAAACTTCGCCGCGGTGAAGGGAGTTTTTGAGGGGCTGTATATCGCCACCCCCAATACCCATGTTTTGACCCACACCTCCCCCTCTGCCGTGGGGATGACCACCCGCTCCGGGGATTCTTTGCGCTCCTTCCAGGACACCATCCTGGCCCGGCGGGAGCTGACCAACCTGGGCATCATGAAGTCCCCAGGGACGGGGAGCATGATCCTTTCCATGTACTACCCCGTCTTTGAGGGACAGCGGTGCATCGGCTATGTGGGCGCCGGCGTTTACGCCGCCAACCTGATGGACGTGCTGCTGGGCCTGGACATCAAGGGGCTGCCCAACAGCGAATACGTCTTTTTAAACGCGGAAAGTGGCGTTTACCTCTACCACGAGGATGAGGCGCTGCTGAACACTGAAACCACCGACCCCGGCTACCTGGAGATCATCCGCCGGGTCCAGGCGGACGGCAGCACCCAGGCGGGTACATACTCCTACCGGGATGAAAACGGCGTGAACCAGCTGCCGGGGCAAGCTGACCCAGGTGATGCAGGACATCGCCCAGGTGGCGGCCCAAGTGGATTCCGGCGCCTACCAGGTTTCCGCCGGGGTGCAGACCCTCTCCCAGGGGACAACGGAGCAGTCGGCTTCGGTGGAAGGGCTGGTGGCCCATATGATGGAGCTTTCCGCCCGGATTCAGGACAGCGCCGTGCGGTGCAAAAACGCCAGCGAGCTGGTGGATAAGGCCAACGGCTACGCCGCCCAGGCGGATACAAAAATGGCCCAGCTTACCGCCGCCACCAAGAACATCGACGAATCCTCCAACCAAATTGGCGGCATCATCAAAACCATTGAGGACATCGCCTTCCAAACCAACATCCTGGCGCTGAACGCCGCTGTGGAGGCGGCCCAGAACACCAACGTGCTCATCGGCCGCTCCATCCAGGACGCCCGGACGGGGACGGTTTCCACCGACCAGGCGATTTCGGCGGTGAGCATTATCAACGACTGCATCCAGTCTATTAAGGTGCTGATGGATGAAATTGCCACTGCCAGCCTCCGGCAGTCGGAGATGGTGGCCTCGGTGGAGGAGGGCATCAAGGAGATTTCCAAGGTGGTGCAGGCCAACTCCACCGCCGCCGGGGGCAGCGCTGTGGCCTCCCAGGAGCTTTCCGCCCAGGCCAACACCCTCAACGGCCTCATCCGGCAGTTCCGTATTCAGTAAATGCGCAAAGAAAAGGCTCCTCCCTTCCAAAAAAGGGAGAAGCCTTTTTTCCTTTGGGGCTGTTTACTGGGAAGTGTTGCCGGGGAGGGACAGCTGGTGTATCTCCTCCAGCCGCTTTTCCAGTGCCGCCTTTTGCTGCTCCAGTGCTTCCTTTTCCCGGCGGAGGGCGGCGCAGTCCTCCCCGCCCCCCTGGTGGGCGCCAAAGCCGTTGAGGCCCGCCCCCTGGATAATGGCGGGGTAGTCCTTATAGGCCCGGTCCAGGTCCACCGGCCCGGTGACGCCGGAAAGGGTGCCGGAGCCGGTGTACTGCCACATGCCGTACTTCCCCGGCCAGCCCACCTTGCCGGTGTAGTCGGCAATCCACAGGTCGTAGGAAGCCAAGCTCTCCATATCCAAATAGCCCTGGGCAAAGTTGGTGTAGGTATAAAGCATAGCGTAATAGCCCCGCTCCTGGAGCCGCTCCAAAAAGGCGGCGCAGATGGCGGTATTGGCCTTGCGGCCTGTGGAGAGATACTGGCTGTCCTCAAAGTCGTAGGCCACGGGATAGGGGATTTGGAAGGGATCCAAAAGGTCCGCCAGGCGGTCCGCCGACTTCACCGCGGCCGCGGGGGTTTTGTCGTAGGCGTAGAGGTAGGTCCCCCAGGGGATACCGGCGGCCTGGGCCCCCGCCACATTTTCCAAAAAGCGCTGGTCGATGTTCATGCCCCCCTCGTACCAGCTCCATCCCGCCCGGACCATGGCAAAATCCGCCTCCACCCGCCGCCAGTGGACCGCCCCCTGGTGGCTGGAAAGATCAAAGCCTGTTTTCATCCTGCTGTCTCCTTTCGTCTCCCCCTTTTCCTTCCATGGTAACAAAGGATAGGGGGATTTCTTCTCCTCCTATCCTTATGCCATCGGGCTGGGGGCGGGTTCCTCCGGTTTACAGGGTGCGGTAAGTTACAATCGCCTTGGTAATAATATCCCCCAGGCGGTCCTCCCCCACCCTATAGTCCAAGGTGTCCTCCGGCGTTTTGTACCATTTTTCGTGGCTGCCGTCTGCATAGGCAACACAGTATTGAGGAGGGGCCTTTTCTCCGGGGTTCTTACAGGTATCCGGCGGATCGGCAAGGCCCACGCCGTATTCAACCTGCTCCCAAAGAAAAACAACCTCGCCGCCCCTGGCGATGCAGTCCTTGTATTCGGCTACGGTCTTGAAGCGGTCTTCTTCCGAATTTGAAAACGCTGTAATTCCCATTGCAATGCTCCTTAAAAATGTTTTGAGTTCTGGAGGAACAGCATCAAAATAGCTTAGAGCTGTATTATAGCAAACTATTTTTCCCGGTTCAATTCATTTTAACATCTCCCGGTAAATTCTCCCCCTGTCCCCCTTCTCCCCGCTCCTGGAGCTGCCGCAGCATCCCGGCTAGGAAGGCGGGGAGGGGCAGCCCCAGCTTGCCGTAGTTTTCCAGCACCGAAAGGCCCTCCCGCCCGATGTAAAACCAAATTACCGCCAGGCGGCAGTAGGGCTCCGAAAGGCCCAGAAGGCTATCCAGCACCGCCCCGGCGGCCACCAGCAGCAGGAGCATCACCTTCCCTACCCCGCCCCAAAGCATCACCTGGCTGTCCGCCCGGCGCTCCCGGCAGGCGGCGGCAAAGCCGGAGAGAAAATCGAAGGCCATAAAGAACAGGAGGGCTTTTATTGGCCCGTCCCAGCCCCCCACCAGGGCGGAAAGGCCGGTACCCACCAGGGCCAGGCTGCCGGAAAACCAGGCCCCCCACCTTCCGTAGGCGCCGGGGCTACTCCGTCCCGCCGCCTCCCCCAGCTTTTGCAACAGATCTGTCATTACAAAACACCCCTTTCTCTTTTTCGGATAAAATATCCTGCACCTAAGGGGCAAAAAAGATGTGATTGTGCCATCCAATAGCACAATCACACTTTTGTTTACAATTTGTTTAGATTTTGGAGCCTTTACCCGATGATGATGCGGGCCTCCGGCAGCACCTCCTTGGTGCCGCCGCTCTTCATGGCCAAAGCCAGGGCCAGGGAGAGAAGCCCCACCCGCCCCAAAAACATATTGACTATCAGCACCAGCTGGCTCAGGAGGCCGGCGGTGGAGGAGATACCCACCGAAAGCCCCACCGTGGCAAAGGCGGAGGTCTCCTCAAAGAGGACGTCCATGGGGCTGTATGTATCTCCCATGGCAAAGGTGATAGCCAGGGTGGAGGCCACCACAATGAGGATACCCATGGAGACAAGGGTCAAGGCCCGGTACACCGCCTGTTTTTCCACCTTCCGCCGCCCGATGATGGTATCCTCCTCCCCCCGCAGGACGGAGCGCACCGTCATCACCACCACCGCCACCGTGGTGATTTTGACGCCGCCGCCGGTCCCCGCCGGAGCCGCCCCCAAAAACATCAGCAGGACGGACAGGAGCTTGGACGGGTGGGTAAGGGCCGCCAGGTCGATGGTGTTAAAGCCGGCCGTCCGGCAGCTTACCGAATGGAACAGGGCGGCGTTGATTTTATCCAAAAGGGAGAGGGGGCCCAGGGTGCCGGGGTTGCGCCATTCCAGCACCAAAAAGCCGAAGAACCCCAGCAGCAGCAGGGTGGCGGTAAGGCGCAGGACGATGCTGGTATGGAGGGTGACGGTGCGGGTCCTCCGCCACCGCAGCAGGTCATCCCAAACCACAAAGCCAAGTCCCCCCAGGATAATAAGAAGCATCACCGGCAGGGTGAGAAGCCAATTCCCCGCGAAGGCGGTGAGGGAGGCGAAGGGGGTTCCCTCCCGGCCCATCAGGTCAAAGCCGGCGTTGCAGAAGGCGGAAACCGAGGTGAAGGCCGAGGCGGCCAGACCCTCCCGCAGCCCCAGCCGGGGTACAAAGGTAATCGCCAGCAGCGCCGTCCCTAAAAGCTCCACCAGGAAGGTGCCCAGGATAACGGTGCGCACCAGATGGCGCACCCCAGCGAAGGAATCGCTGTTCACCGATTCCTTGGCCAGGTCGGCGGCCCGCAGGCCCATCCGCCGCCCCACCAGGACGTTGAAGAAGGCCCCCATGGTCACAAGGCCCAGGCCGCCAATTTGTATCAGGGCCAGGATAATCCCCTGCCCCAGGCCGGACCAGTGGCTCCAGGTGTCGTAAACCACCAGGCCGGTGACGCAAGTGGCGGAGGTGGCGGTAAAGAGGGCATCCGGCAAAGGGGTGAAGCCCCCGTCCCTGGCGGAAAAGGGCAGCATAAGCAGCAGGGTGCCCACCCCGATGATGAGCAGAAAGCTCAGGCAGATGGTGCGGGCGGGGTTCTGGGCCAGGTTCCCCTTGCCCACCCCGGCCACCGGGCGGTTAAACATGGCTCCTCCCCCCTTACTTTGGGCGGCGCGCGCCCTTTGGCTTGCGCCGGGGACGGCGTACCGGCCGCCGGGGGGCCGGGGAATCGCAGAGGACCCCCAGGCGCTTTTTCGCCAGGCGGATAAGCCGTTTATCGTTGGCAAAGGTCACCAGCTCCCCCGCCTCCAACAGGGGGGCCCACCGAAGCTCGCTGATTTCCTCCTCCTGGCGCACCAGCTCATCCCCAAGGGCCTCCCCCAGGAAGTAGACCACCTGCTTCTTCACCCCCGCCTGGGGAAAGTATTCCACGCTCTCCCGGAACCCGTCGTAAAGGCGGATGGTGAGGCCGGTTTCCTCCTTCACCTCCCGCAGGGCGGTTTGCCGCTCCGTCTCCCCCGCCTCCACATGGCCTTTGGGGAAGGACCAATGTCCTCCAAAGCGGTGGCGCAGCAGCACCAGGTCGTAGTTCTCTCCATTTTTGCGGACCACCAAAGCTCCGCAGGATTTCTCCCGTTTCATATCGCTTCCATCCTTTATTCCATTTCTGCCGCCGCTTTCCAGGCAGCCGGGAAAAATCCTGGCCGTCTGCCTTTGCTCCTTGCGGCTAAAGCCGGCCTCCTTGTTTGCTCCGTTTTCCGGAGGGGCCGGTCTCAGGAGGCCTGTTTTCGCCCCCAGGGCGGTCCAAAACAGTCCCCTATCATGATACATTATTTAATATACCATTTTTAGCGCCGGAATAAAAGACCCTTGGGACACTTTTTGCCTTTTTCCTTGCGGGGTTCCCCTAGGTGCAGGGATCTTCCGCAGAAGGTCCCTGCGCTACCACTGCTCTCAAAAACACCCCACTGGGGTGTTTTTGATGGGCAGCCCGTGCGGCCCCCTGGTACCGGCCCGTCGGGCTTTTCAGCTCCAAACGGCTGCC
>OFHO01002504.1_pt1 | contig 11076 bp, 8 predicted proteins | sample 1521531 | NCBI WGS metagenome assembly OFHO01 (sample SAMEA3504124, study PRJEB24116) | mouse gut metagenome | biome: mouse gut; feature: mouse-associated habitat; material: faeces | place: Denmark | collected 2011
CCGCCACAACGGTCGGCGCGTGCCGTGGTCGGCGCTGTGCGTGCCGGTGGCCTTTTTGGGGCTGGGGGTGTATCGCGCTTGGATCGAGATCGTCTTCGTGGGCTCGTTCGTCGGCTTTCCGGCCTCGAGCGTGCCGGTGCGCGACCTGTTCGACTGGACGATGGTGGCCACGGCCCTGGGCTGCACGCTGTTGGCGCGCCATATCGGCCCCTTCTTCAACAAGCGAAGCGTGTTCGCGCTGTGCGCGGCGGCCCTGATCGCCTCCACGGTGCTGATGTTCGCCTCCTGCTGGCACGCGGAGGCGGCCTCGGCTTTGGGAGTGCCCTCGGCGCTGCTCGGCGGCTTCGGCATTGCCCTCGCCATTCTCGTTTGGAGCGAGCTGTACAGCTGCCTGAATCCCCTGCGCGTCGCCCTGTACTACTCCGCCTCCATTGTGGCGGGTGCCTTGGTGCTGTATGTGTACCGCGGCTTTATGCTGCCGTGGCTGTTCGCCATGACGGCGCTCCTGCCGGCGGCGTCGTTGCTGATGGCGCGTCGGGCCTTTGCGAGCCTGCCTGCGGCCGAGCTGCCCTCCACATCGTGGAGCCGCTTCTCGGTGCCGTGGAAGGCGGTGCTGTTCATGGCGGCCTATGCCTTCGGTTACGGCCTGCTGGAGGGCGGTATGTACCAAGGTCCCTTCGGTCCCCATTCTGCGCCCGGGGCCGTGATGGTGGCGCTGCTCGTCTACCTCGGCGTCGCCATGCGCGGCGGCCGCTTCGACTTCAGCCTCATATACCGGGTCGCTCTGCCGCTCGTGGTGGTGGCCCTCACCATCGTGCCGCTGTTCGGCTATGTGCAGGGCCAGGCCGCGAACTTCTGCATGAGCGGCGCCTATACGGCCCAGTCGATCATCATCATGCTCATCATGGCGAACATCTGCTACCGCTTCGGCGTGTCGGCTATCTGGCTGTTCGGCATCGAGCGCGGGGTGCGCCAGGTGGTCATGTGGCTCGGGCGCATGACGGCGGATGCGGTGGAGAGTCAGGAGATACTGGGCGCGATGGGGGATATGGCCGTGGCGTTGCTGGCCCTGGTGGCCGTGGTGGCGGCAACGACTATCCTCCTCTCGGAGCGTGATCTCACGAGCCGCTGGGGCGCGAATTTCCTCTCGGGGGGCACCGATTCGGCGGCCTTGGCCCGCAAGCAGGAGCTGGCCGACCGTTGCGCCGAGATAGCGCGGCGCTATAAGCTCTCGGCCCGGGAAGAGGAGGTACTGCTCCTCTTGGCGCAGCATAAGACCGTGGGCATCATCGAGCGAGAGCTCGTTATCGCCAACGGCACCGCGAAGGCCCACGTGCGCCATATCTACCAGAAGCTCGACATCCACACGCGCCAGGAGCTGTTCGACCTGCTGGATATGGAGCCGCGGGATTGAGAAGGCCGCTCGGCGGCTCTCGGATACGTTGCGGGCGCTGCCTACAGGCCCGCCAGGCCGATCTGGTAGCCCTCCACGAACAGGCTCAGCTTCTCGATGTAGCGTTGGGCCAAATCAGACAGCTGGCGTTCGTTGTGCACGATGTAGCCCACGCGCATGAGCTCCTTGGTGGCCAAAGGAACGCTGGCAATGCCCGTGTGCATCTCGCTCGACAGCATGCCGGTGGAGATGGTGTAGCCATCATGGTGGGCCAGCAGGTTCGATAGCGTGCCCCGGTCGCTCACGGCGATGCGCTTGCCGTGGGGAAGCTCGGCGAAGGGCTCCTCGGCATAGAAGAACGAGTTGGCGTTGCCCTGCTCGAAGGCGTAGCGCGGCCAGGCTGCCAAGTCGTCCAGGGTGACCTCGGTTCGCTCGGCCAGGGGATGGCTCGCGCTCACGAAGATATGGGGCTGGGCGGAGAACAGCAGGTTGAACGAGAGGTTCGCATCGTCTAGGGCGTGGCCGATGACGCTCTCGTTGAACGACGACAGATAGAGCACGCCCAAATCGCTGCGGAAATCGCGCACATCCTCGATGACCTCGGCAGTGCGGGTCTCGCGCAGGGAGAAGTTGTAGGCGTCCTCCTCGTATTCCTCGGCCAGCTCCAGGAAGGCCTCCACGACGAAGGCGTAGTGCTGGGAGGTGATGGCGAGGCGCTGGGCCTGGTTGCCCCCATCGCCGCGACCGGAATAGCGCTGGGCCATGAGGTCGGCCTGCTCCACCACCTGGCGGGCGTAGCCGAGCAGCTCCACGCCGTCGCTCGTGAGCGTGATGCCGCGGTTGGAGCGCTCGAAGATGGTGACGCCGGTCTCGCGCTCGATGTCGCGCACGGCCACCGACAGACTCGACTGCGACACGTACAGCGTGTGGGCCGCGGCGCTGATGGAGCCGTGGCTGGCAATGGCGATGAGGTAGCGCAGCTGTTGGAGGGTCATGGGGTGCTCCGTGTTCTCGGGTGCTCGTTAAAGTCTAGTAACTTTCTAGGAATTATATACCGCTATCGGGAAAGCGGTCTGGTGAAATTCTAAGCGGCGGCATCTGTTTCGCGGGATCGGCTATCGAAAACCCCTATGGCCTTCTCGGTTGACGGAGGTCCGTTGACAGGTACGATGGGCCCATCAAAAGTCACCGCCGGTCGGACTTTCGGGTAATGCTCAGTCGCTCGGACAGTCCTCGCGTGCATGGGATGCACGCTGCGGAATTCGCTTGGTGAGCCCACCCGAAATTCCTTCCTGTCGCACCTCGGCTGAGGTAGAGCGTAGGGGGAACACGGGGCGTTCTGACCGAGCGAGTTCCGCAGCGACGAGAACAGTCCAGTGGGCTGTTCCCCAAAGCGAGGACTGTTTGAGCGAATCAGGATACCCCGTGGTCCCGACCGGGAAGAGTTGCAAGCGAAAGGACTTTCCATGAACGTGCACAAGAGCATTGCCGAGCTGATCGGGCACACGCCCCTGGTGGAATTGGCCAACTACGAGCGGGCCTGCGGCGTGCCAGCTACGCTGCTCGGGAAGGTGGAGTCCTTCAACCCCACCGGCTCGGTGAAGGACCGCGCCGCCCTCGCCATGATCGAGGCGGCCGAGGCCGCCGGGCTCATCGACGACGAGACGGTGCTCATCGAGCCCACGTCCGGCAACACCGGTATCGGCCTGGCGGCTTTGGCGGCCGTGCGCGGCAACCGCATCATCATCACCATGCCCGAGACCATGTCCCAGGAACGGCGCAACCTCATGCGCGCCTATGGGGCCGAGCTGGTGCTCACCGAGGGCGCCAAGGGTATGAAGGGCGCCATCGCCAAAGCTGATGAGCTGGCCGCCGAGATTCCCAACTCGTTCATTCCCTCGCAGTTCACCAATGCGGCGAATCCTGCTGTGCACGAGCGCACCACCGGGCCCGAGATCTGGAAGGATACCGACGGGACGGTGGACATCCTCGTGGCCGGCGTGGGCACCGGCGGCACCATTTCGGGCACCGGGGCCTACCTGAAGGCCCAGAACCCGGACATCCAGGTGGTGGCTGTGGAGCCGGCCGGCTCGCCGGTGCTGTCCGAGGGACGCGCCGGCTCCCACAAGATTCAGGGCATCGGCGCCGGGTTCGTGCCCGACACGCTGAACACCGACATCTACGACGAGGTGCTGGCCATCACCGACGACGAGGCCTTCGAGGCCGGCCGCGAGCTGGCGGCGCGGGATGGCCTGCTCGTGGGCATTTCGGCCGGAGCCGCCGTGGCCGCCGCCACCAAAGTGGCCGCCCGCCCCGAGAACGCCGGCAAGACCATCGTCGTCATCCTACCCGACACCGGCGAGCGCTATCTCTCCACCGCCATGTTCGACTTCGAGTAGGTAAGGCGGCATCGGGAAAGCCCGGTTCTGGGGTCGCCTTGGCCTATGTGGCGGAGGAGATGGTTTTGGGTCCGTCTGTTTCCGAAGAGGCTGAAATTGTGCAGCAAACTCCGCGAGATAGATATAGGCTGCTCGGGATTCGCGCGTTGGTGGTCTCCGTCCAGATGTTTTCCCAGGTGACAGGGAGCCTCCCTGGCTGGCAAGGGCCGGGAAGGCTCCCTTCGCGTCTACTTCGCGGAGTTTACTGCGCAGGAAGCGCGATTATGGAAACGCAGCGGCCTTGTGGGGCGCGCAACACCTCCCATGAGAGGGCGACGGTTGCGCCAGCGGCCTTGTGCGAACATCGCAAGTATCGTGAGTGTCGTGAGCGTCGTCGGCGCCAAAGGCGGTTTCCTGGTACGGAATGCTCGAGGCGGCACGGCCCCTAGGCGTAATCTTCCAAGATGTCGCGAAGGTAGGCGGCGTATTCCGTGGCCAGATCGCTGGGGGCCTCGATGCGCACGCCGCGACCGAACTGGGCGAGCCACCCGAAGAACACCGGGCTCGGCGTCACGGTGACATAGACGCGGGCCCATCGCTCATCGATGGCCGCGCTCTCCACGTCCTTTCCGAAGCGGTCCAGCATAGCGCTCATGACCGGCTCCTCCACGAGCAGGGTCACCCGTCGCGTCGCGCCCCCGAACATGGAGAAGGTGCGGGCGCTGTAGGCATCGGCGTCGAAGGTGGCGATGGCCGTGTTGCGCACGGCCGGCGTATCGGTGAGGCGCAGCCCCTGCATGCGGTCCACGCGGTAGGCGGGGAAGCTCTCGTGCTTTTCGTTGTAGGCGATGAGGTAGTAGCATCCCTCGGAGTATATGAGGCGCACCGGCGTCTCTCGGTAGAGCCGTCCGTCCTTCTGGGCCACGGGCCGCTTGTGGACGTCATGCTTCACGTAGCGGAAGGCCACCTGGCGACGCTGGCGCAGGGCCTCGTGGATGGTGCTCACATGATGAAACACCGACTCGTTCTGCATGGTGATGCGGCCTTCCACGTGCACGTTGCGGGAGAGGGCCTGCTCCTGGTGGCACGAGCCGAGGGAGGCGATGCCCCCGACGAGACGGTTGGCCATGCGACGGGTGAGGAAGCGCGATGACTGCACCGCGTCCACGAGGAGCATGAGCTCGGCTGCGGAGAAGGTGCGGCTGGCCAGAGCGTAGCTCACGGGGCGGGTGGGCAGCTTCTCTATGGCGAGGCCGAAGGAGCGCAGGGTCTCCAGGTCACGGTAAATGGATTTGCGCTCGGCATCCACGCCGCGCTCGGCGAGGCCCTCGATGAGCTCCGGCGTAGTCAGCCCGTGGGCCTCGTCGGTCTGCTCGTAGAGCATCTGCATCAGATAGAGGAGCTTCAATTTCTGGTGCTCGCTGCCCATGGGTACCTTCCCTTCTCACCACAATCTGCAAACCGCTCTGTGACAAAGGCGCTCAGCGAACGGGGTTGCCGTCATCCGCTTTCTAGAATGGATGCCGTAGCACATTCTAAATCCTTCGAGAAGCGAGGTGTTCCCGTGACTGCAACAAACGTGAATTCCACGGCCCCTTTGGCGGGCATCAAGGTCATCGACTGGACCGAGGTTCAGTCGGGCCCCTCCTGCACCCAGTTTCTGGCCTGGATGGGCGCTGAGGTCATCAAGATCGAGCGCCCGGGCGGCGATCCGACCCGTACCGAGCTGCTGGACATTGCCGATTCCTGGAGCCTGTACTATCTTCAGTTGAACGCCAACAAGAAGTCCCTCACCCTGAACGTGAAGACGCCCGAGGGCAAGGAGATTCTGACCAAGCTGCTGAAGGAGGCCGACCTGTTCGTGGAGAACATCGGCCCGGGCGACGTGGAGAAGATGGGATTTGGCTGGGAGCAGGTGCACGCCATCAACCCGCGCTGCATCATGGCCTCGCTCAAGGGATTCAACCAGGGCTCGCGCTTCGCCCACGTGAAGGCCTTCGAGCCCGTGGCCCAGTCAGCCGGCGGCGCCGCCTCTACTACCGGCTGGAACGAGGGCGACTTCAACGTGCCCACCCAGTCCGCTGCGGCCCTGGGCGATTCCAACACTGGTATGCACTTCCTCATCGGCATCCTGTCGGCGCTGCTGCAGCGCGAGCGCACGGGCGAGGGCTGCTACGTGTACCAGTCCATGCAGAACGCCGTGCTGAACCTGTGTCGCATCAAGCTGCGCGATCAGCTGATGCTGGACAACCTGGGGGCTCTGCCGCATTACGAGGTGTACCCGAACTTTGATTGGGGCCGCGCTATCCCGCGCGCCGAGAATACCGAGGGCGGCCAGGTCATTGGCTGGTGCTACAAGGCCAAGGGCTGGGAGAGCGACCCTAATGCCTTCGTGTACATCGTCGTGCAGAACTCCGACAAGGCCTTCAAGATTCTGGCCGAGGCCATCGGCAAGCCGGAGCTGGCAACCGACGCCCGGTTCACGCCGTGGCAGAACCGCCAGCTGCACAAGCAGGAGCTGTACCCGATCATCGAGGAATTCACCAAGCAGTACGACAAGTTCGAGTTGACGGACAAGCTGGGCGCGGCCGGCGTGCCGGTGGGCCCGGTGCTCGACTGGTACGAGATCGAGCACGACCCCGACCTGACCACCGACGGTACCATCCCCGAGATCGACCAGGGCGGCGCCCGCGGGAAGTTCAAGACCATCGGCCTGCCGTTCACGATGTCGAACTTCAAGCCGGACTACCAGCGCGCCCCCGATCTGGGCGAGCACAACGCCGAGATTCTGGAGAGCTTGGGCTATACGGCCGATCAGGTGCAGCAGTACACCCAGGCCGGCGTGTTGGAAGCGCCGACGACACCGCACAATGCGGCCGTGCAGGTGATTAAGAAGTAAGTTGGGCCGTTCGGCCTTTCGCGGGGTGCATCGCTTCGGTGAAAACGGGCCGCCCGCAACAAGCGCCGGGTTCCCTTTCGGGGCCCGGCGTTTTGCATATTTGCTGAAGTTCGCCGTAAGTTCTGTTATAAGAAAACCGCTTTTTACAGGGCAAGGTAGCCTTGGGGCCATGAGCAATCGACTGCAGAATAGAATCGGAAAACGCATTCGGGATATTCGCATATCCAAGGGCGTATCGCAGTCGCAGCTGGCGCTCATGACCTCCATGACCAAATCCTATATGAGCGAGATCGAGGCCGGTAAGAAGAACCTCACCTTGCGCACGCTCCAGAAGATAGCCACCTCGCTCGGCATTACCCTCGAGGATATTTTCCGCGGCATGTAGCCCGTGTAGCCTCGGCATCTTCGGTGGTCATCGGGCGGTCTGCGCTTTTCGGAAATACTATTTTTGGCCTACTCAGCGCTCGGACGGATTTTCGTTGTCCGGGCAGCTTCCAATTGCTGGCTGGACAGCTTCCAATTGCTGGCAGCCGGGGCTTGCCGAAGAAAAGTTGCCTGGTGGGAGCCCCTTTTGAAAGACCTCTAGCGTTTTGTGTTAATAACGCGACATTTTATGGTGGTCAACGCATAAATGAGGATGAGAAATGATCGAAAATAGCTAAAATGTCACGTAATGAGGGGAGCCCAGGATGAGGTTCGGCCATACCATCGTGGAGCACGAACCGTTCTCCATTCCCATGATCGGCAACACGGCGACGGGTGCGGTTATCGGCCTGACTCCGGAGGGCCGCGCCCTGTGCCACCGCATGTTCACCGAAGATGTGCCCGACGAGGTCGTTGCCGCCGTGGACGAGCGCCTGTTGGAGCATTTGCGCCGCGGCGGTTTCGGCGAGGAGGCGCGCGCTGATGGGGAGCCGAAGCTGCAAGCGGCCTATCTGCACGTCACCCACCGCTGCAACCTGCGCTGCGTTGGCTGCTATTCCGCTGTAGACGGCCGCAACGAGAAGGATGACCTGCCCCTTGAGACGATGCTCGGGATTGTGGATCGTTTGGCGGCTGCGGGCGTGACGCGCTTGGTCATTTCCGGTGGCGAGCCGTTTCTGCGCGATGATTTGGCAGCTATCGCCGCCGGGGCCAAGGAGGCAGGCATCGAGCAGGTGGACGTGCTCACGAACGGCACGCGGGTGACCGGGGAAGTGCTGGAGGCCCTGGCGCCGTGGGTTGATTGCATCTCGGTGTCCTTCGACGGGGCCGATGCTCGCGCGGTATCGGCTATCCGGCGGGAGAATCGCTTTTCGGAGTTGGTGGAAACGGTAAAGCGCATTCGAGCTGCGGGCGTGCGGGCCCACATCATCCCGACCATTCACCGGGGCAACGGAGACGCTATGGGCTCCTACTGCGCCTTAGCCGAGGAATTGGGGGCGACCATCAACTTCAGTCTGCTCTCGGCCCCGGCCGACGGGGGAGAGCTCGCGGCGGTGCTGCCCGACGAGGAGGCTCTGGTCGCCCTGGCCCGAGCCACCCTGGGTCTGGCCTCGGGCGGGGTGCCGTTGCTGGCCGATACGCCGGTGAGCACAGGGCTGTGCACCACAACGGGGTGCGGTGCGGGCTGCTCTGTGGTGAGCGTGTCGGCTGATGGAGAGGTGTTCCCGTGCCATCTGCTGCACGATGAGGCCTTTTGCACCGGATCGCTGCACGACGATCCGGCGTGTTTGGAACGGCTCCGCCGACCCGCGCCGCCCGTGGACGAGCTGGTCCCGTGCGGCGCCTGCGAGATTCGCTACCTCTGCGGAGGCGGCTGCCGGGCCCGCGCCTACTTTGCCACGGGCGACGTGGGCGCGCGGGATCCCTATTGCACCCTGATGAGGACGTTCTACCGTCTTCTCTTTCAGGCCATGATGGGAGCCGAGATGGGAAAGGAGGTGTGAGCCATGCTGTTTTATGGAGAGCCAGCTCCGCTGGATATTTGCGTGACGATTGGTCCCGTGAGCCCGTGCATCCGGGTGGGAGCATAGCAGCGAGGATGCGGTAACTGGGAGAGCGCCTACAGAGAAAAGAGCTTACGATGGTGTCGAATACCGATGAGATGAACTTGAAGTGCGCACTCGGCAAAGCGCAATCGAGGTGTAGGCTGATTAGAGTGGCCTGTATGGTTTTTGCCGGCGTCTACGCGCTTATTTGGATCGCCGCAACCGTGCTTGCTCTTATGGGCGGCAATGGCTTGGGTTCTACCTCAGCGGTGTTCTACTCTGTTCTCCATGGCGCCCTCTTTCTCGCCATGCTCCTGATTTTCATTGCTCTTTTCGGTGATGTAGTTGCCCGGGGTGTCCCTCTGTCCGTCAAACAAGCCGATCGGCTTCGCTTGATCGCCCTTCTCGCTCTTGCCCTCTTTTTCGTTGATCTTGCCTTCGATATTGTGGCTGTATATCAGGTATCCGAACCGCTTGATGCGACCTTTGATATAAATGGAGGAGAATCAGCAAATACGATCAACCTCAATGTGGGCATGCTGGTGTTCTCTGGTATCATGTACTCGTTGTCGGCAATTTTTCGCTATGCGGCATTGCTACAGCAGTTAAGCGACGATACCGTATGAAGGCTGTCCCATGCGTATTATTTCCAGGCTTGATCGGGTGATGGCGGACCGCAAGATGTCCGTGAACGAGCTGTCTCGTCGTATCGAGATTTCCCCGGTGAACATCTCCCGCATTCGCACGGGCCGTATCAAGGCCATCCGCTTCTCCACCATGATGAAGATCTGCAAGGAACTTCACTGCCAGCCCGGCGATCTCTTCGAGTTCGATCCCGACGGCGTTGACCCCAACGCCGAGCAAGGCGACGGGGAGGAGTAGGCCCTTCCCGATGAGCTTGATTGAGCCCCTCAAAGGACCGAAGGGGCTCTTTTATCATGCCATAGTTTTTAAGCCTCGGGCTCGTACACCTTCACGGTGCGCTCCAGCTCGGTGTACTCGCGGGCGAGGTCTTTGGAAAGCTCGCTGTGCAGCGTGCGTGCGCGGGCCGGGTCGCGGGCGAGCAGCGAGGTGAAACGGTCCTGACGGTTGAGGAAGTCGTCCAGGTGGCCGTCGGGGGCCCGGTAGTCCACGGTCAGGGGGTCGTGTCCTGCGGCAGCCTGCTGAGGGGTGAAGCGGAACAGCGGCCAGTAGCCGGCTTCCACGCCTTCCCGGGCCACGCGCAGATTCGTGCTCATGCCGCCCTTGATACCCCAGCTGATGCACGGGCACAGGGCGATCACGATGGAGGGGCCGTCGTAGGCTTCGGCCTCGCGCAGGGCGGCGATGGTCTGCCCCATGTTGGCACCGAGGCACACCTGGGCCACGTACACGTACCCGTACTGCATCATCATGCGCCCCAGATCCTTGCGAGGCGTGGGCTTGCCGTCCAGGGTGAAGCCGGACACGCTGGAGAGCTCCGTGGCCTTCGACATCTCGCCGCCGGTGTTGGAGTAGCCCTCGGTGTCCAGCACGAGCACGTTGATGTTCTCGCCCGAGGCCAGTACCTCGTCGAGGCCGCCGAAGCCGATGTCGTAGGCCCAGCCGTCGCCGCCCACGGCCCAGATGCTCTTGACGCCGAACATCTCCCCGTAGTCGAGGATCTCATCGGCCAGGTCGGCCGCGGGGCTTTCGGGGGCCAGGGAGTGCCGTTCCGCGCGCAGGGCTGTCTGGGCGGCCTGGCCCGCCCCATAGGCCAGGGCGCTGTCGTCGGCCACGGCGAGCCAACCGCTCAAGAGCGCGGTGGTGGCGGGGGAGAAGACGGGGCCAGTTGACTCTTCTGAGCGCTCTGCCCCGTCCTCCGTAGGGGCGCGTTTCAGCCCGTCCTGAGTCGCAACCGGTATGGCGCTGGAGTATTGCTCGGTGCCGCTTGCAGCCGAGGGGCGACTGAGGTTGCCCCCTACGGAGACGGCCTGCGCGGTGCCCGCGTTCTCGCCTGTTGCTCCCAGGGCCCGCTTCACGAGATCGGTAAGATGGCGCCGGCGCACCTTCACGGCCTTGGCGATGCCGTAGCCGAATTCCCCGTTGTCCTCGAACAGCGAGTTTCCCCAGGCCGGACCGTGACCGTTCGGCTTCACCGTGTAGGGCATCGAGGGCATGTAGGCGCCCCAGATAGAGGAGCAGCCCGTGGCGTTCGCGATGATGAGGCGGTCGCCGAACAGCTGGGTGAGCAGCTTCACGTAAGGCGTCTCGCCGCAGCCGCCGCAGCAGCCGGAGAACTCCAGCAGCGGTTTCTGCAGCTGGGTGCCGGGAACGGAATCGGTGGGCACGCGGTCGTCCTTCAGTGCGATGTTGGCCTGGGCGAAGGCGAGGTTCTCCTTTTGGGTGGCAAGTTGGCTGGCCAGCGGTTGCATGGTGAGCGCCTTGCCCGGGGCCGGGCAGTTGTCGGCGCAGCTG
>OFHO01002506.1_pt1 | contig 11070 bp, 12 predicted proteins | sample 1521531 | NCBI WGS metagenome assembly OFHO01 (sample SAMEA3504124, study PRJEB24116) | mouse gut metagenome | biome: mouse gut; feature: mouse-associated habitat; material: faeces | place: Denmark | collected 2011
CTCCTGGAAGGAGCCGGGGTCCAGGATGCCGGACAGCCGGTAATAGGCGTCGATCGGGGCGTGAAAACCGCACCTGGGGCAGACCTGCAGGGCGCGCTCCCACTCCAGTCCGGCACTCTCCGCACCGCACTCCGGGCATTTGATCCGCCGGGAGGAGTCCAGCTTCCCCTCCCGCATGGTCTGGTAGACCAGCATCCGGTCCCGGCGCCGGGAAAAAATTCGGTTCACGTCTCTCCCTCCATCAGGCGGTCACAGGTCCGGGCCAGCTCCAGCAGCCGGTCCAGATTTTGTTCCAGAAAGCCGGTGTCATACCGGCCCCGGACAAACTCGGGGTCGTGCATGATCAGGTGGGCCAGCGGCGCGTTGGTGGGGTAGCCCTCGACAATCAGCTCCTCCAGCGCCCGGCGCATCCGGCGGATGGCCTCCAGCCGGGTGGGGGCGTGGGCCAGCACCTTGGCCGCCAGCGAGTCGTAGTAGGGTGGCACCTCATAGCCGGTGTACAGGGCGGTGTCCACCCGTACCCCCGGCCCGCCGGGGAGATGGAGAAACGTGGTGGTCCCAGGACAGGGCAAAAAATCCCGTTCCGGGTCCTCCGCGTTGATCCGGCACTCGATGGCGTGGCCGGAGACCTTCAGAGCATCCTGAGTGAAGGACAGGGGCAGGCCGGAGGCCACCCGGAGCTGTTCCTTGACTAGGTCCACCCCAGTGACTAGTTCAGTCACCGGATGTTCTACCTGAATCCGGGTGTTCATCTCAATAAAGTAGAACTGGCCGTCAGGCGACAAGACGAATTCCACCGTTCCCGCCCCCACATAGCCAGCCGCCTGGGCGGCGGTTCTGGCGGCACGGCCCATCTCCTCCCGCAGAGCGGGGGTGAGCGCCTTGGAGGGAGATTCCTCCACCAGCTTTTGGCGGCGGCGCTGGATGGAGCAGTCCCGCTCGCCCAAGTGGACCACATGGCCGTGCTGATCCGCCATGATTTGAAACTCGATGTGCCGGGGACTGAGAACCAGCTTTTCCAGATACAGTTCCCCGTCGCCAAAACAGGCCACGGCCTCCGCTCTGGCCTCCTGAAAAGCACGCTCCAGGTCTTCCGGTCCGCTGGCCTGACGCATGCCCCGGCCCCCGCCGCCGGCGGAAGCCTTTAACAGGACGGGATAGCCCACCTGTTGGGCCAGCGCCTTGGCTTGGCGGACATTTTTAACCGCACCGTCAGACCCGGGCACGACCGGAACCCCGGCGTTTTGTGCCAGCGTACGGGCGGCGGACTTACTGCCCAGCTTACGGATCACGTCTCCGGAGGGGCCGATATACTTCAGTCCGGATTGGATGCAGCGGTCGGCAAAATCCGGATTTTCGGACAGGAAGCCATATCCGGGGTGGATGGCGTCGCAGTGGGTGGCCAGGGCGGCGGAGAGGATGGCGTCCTGATTCAGATAGCTGTCCGCCGCCCGGGCGGGACCAATACACAAAGAGCGGGTAGCCAGCTGAGCGGCCAGCGAACTTTCGTCGGCCTCAGACCAGACGGCCACCGTCTCAATGTCCAGTTCCCGGCAGGCCCGGATGATCCGCAGGGCAATTTCGCCCCGGTTTGCGATCAACACACGTTTCAGCATGGTTTTACACCCTCCGGATACGGAACAGGGGAGTGCCGACCCCCACCGCCTCGCCATTTCGGACCAGCACCTCTTCCACCACACAGCTGGCGGGAGCAGGTACCTCACTCATCATCTTCATTGCCTCAATCAGGCAGAGCGGGTCTCCCTTGTTTACCTGGGCCCCAGGCGTGACATAGGGTGCGCTCTCCGGGGTCGGGGCGGCATAAAATACGCCTACCAGGGGGGCGGTGACCAAGTCTTCCGGTTCTGGTTCTGGGGCGGAAACAGGGGGCGGAAGGGGAGCAGCGGCGGGAGACTCCTTTTTTAGTGCCAACCGTGTTCCATCCTGCTCCCACTCCAGGCTGGTCAGGCCGGTGGCGCTGAAGCGGTCCATCAGGGCATAAAGCTCCTGCAATTCCATACTCAGTCTCCTTTGGCGTTACGCCTGCTTGCTCTTGATGTAGTCCAGAATATCCTGAACGGTATGAATCTTTTCCAGGTCCTCATCGTCAATCCCGGCGCCCAGTTTCTCCTGGAGCGCCATGGACAGCTCCACGATTTCCAGGGAGTCGGCCTCCAGGTCGTCGATCAGGTTGGTGTCCGGGGTGATGTCCCCAGCGTCGCAGCTCAGAGTATCCACAATAATATCACGTACATTCTCAAAGGTAATTTCCATTTGATTGAACCATCCTTTCAAAGTCAGACGGGCGGCGCCCGCTGTGAATCTCAAGTATTTTATCTAAAAAAATTTAACTAAAATACTTGAGTAACATTATATGGCAAGTCCGCCAAAAGTCAAGAAGAATTTTCCGGTCCGGTTCGCTTTTCGATTTCCTACAAAAGCGGTCCATTTTGTTTGGCGCTTTCTGCTAATTCTACCGGAAACAGGAAAAAAGACGGCACAGCCTAAAACTGTACCGTCTAATATCGACCGATTTTAATTTCATCCGGCGGAGGCTTTACACTCCCGGCCCTCTTTCAACAGATTGTGGAGCCGCAGAGCATCGCCCGCCTCCAGGGCTTCGCGGTATTCCTCCAGGTGGCGAATGAGAATTCCAAGTTCTTGAGTGAGAAAGTCTGCATCAGCCAGAAACAATTCGGTCCACATATCCTCATCCAATCGGGCCACCCGAGTCATATCCCGGAAGCTCCCTGCAGAGAAGCCCCGGCGGCGCTGCGCTTCAGGGGACTTGACATAGGCGCTGGAGACAATGTGGGCCAGCTGAGAGGTAAAGGCGATGATGCGGTCGTGTTCCTCTGGCTGGGAGAGGGTCAGTTTCGCAAAGCCCAAATCCAGAAAAAAGGTCCGCAGAGTATCCAGAAACGTCTCGTCCACCGTTTCATCCGGGGTGAGAATCATAGAGGCGCCTACATACAGATCCTCGGTGGAGGAGGTGAAGCCGCCTCGCTCCCGGCCCGCCATGGGGTGGCCGCCCACATAGATAAAGCCGTGTTGGCGGGCCAGTGGGGTGATCTGTTCCACCACCGTCCGCTTGACGCCGCATAGGTCCACAACGGCTGCGCCGATTTGCGCCCCGTGGTCCCGCACCCAGTCCACCGCTGCTTGGGGACGTACAGCTAAGAGAACCAGGTCGCAGACCGGCAGCGTGTCTTCGTCCAGCGGGCCGTCGATGGCCCCGCACAGCCGGGCCAAGAGCATGGTTTCCTGATCCAAATCAATTCCGTATACCGTGTGGCCTGTGCGGCTTTTGATGCTCTTTGCCATAGAGCCGCCGATCAACCCTAGACCAACAATCCCAATCTTCATTTGCGGTCCCTCCAAGCACCCCAGAAATGGGCTTATTCTGCTATCAGGATACCACTTTATTACAGAAAAGTGAATGGTGGGTTTTGCTCAAATCCGCCTGAATTTTCGGTTCTGCTTCGTTTATTTTCCTTGAAGCGGACGGCGGCAGGGAGCAAATAGCAAACGCCGCCGCTCTGTTCTCCGTCTGCGTTGAGGTTGAATTCCGGCCTGCCATGCAGTATAATGAGCTGAAATTGGGTATGACCAGTCCAAAATATGAAGCAGTGAGAGGAAACGCTATGGCATGCAATAAAGATTCATTCGAACGGATGTCGGACTCTGTTCTCGTTATGATCCCCCTTACATTATCCGGCGGGCTCCAGGACGCATATTCCTATTTTGTAAGGGACAGGGTGTTTGCCAACGCACAGACTGGCAACATTATCCTGATGAGCCACGAACTGGTTTCGGGGAACTTTGGCGGGTGCCTGCGTTATTTGATTCCAGTTCTGGCCTTTGCCTTGGGCGTTTTAGCTGCCGGAGTGATCTGCTCGTTTCATCCTGGGGGCAGTAGAATTCACTGGAGGCAGATGGTATTGGCGGGAGAGGTGATCCTGCTGGCAATGGTGGGGCTGATGCCGGGGGAATGGAACTGGCTGGCCAATGCACTGACCTCCTTTTCCTGTGCGATGCAGGTGCAGAGCTTCCGCTCTGTGGAGGGGAGTGCGTATGCCAGTACCATGTGCATTGGAAATCTGCGCAGCGGTATGGCGCACCTCAGCGCGGCCCTCTGCGGGCGAGACCGCACCCAGCTTTTGGAGGCAGGAAAGTATGGCGCGATTATTCTGCTGTTTGCAATTGGCGGTGGAATGGGCAGTGTGCTGACCCGGTATATGGGCCTGCGGACCATATGGGTTTCCTGCGGCCTGCTGATGGCCGGCTGTCTGCTGATGGGACTGGGCGGAGGCCCTGCGGACCGCGTTTCCCGTCCTTGAAGCCGGAACCGGATACATGAAACACGCCGGTGGTAAATGCAGGCTGGAAGGGAATGTTTGGGGCGAAGCGGAATTAAATATGGGTTGCTTTTTCCATGGTAATATGTTAAAGTGTGGGTGTATTTTTTCCGGGCTGGGAAGCATTGATACACGACCGCCCTCAAAAATCCGATCTATCTTAACAAGGAGGCATCCCTTATGTACAAAGTTGATCTGAACAGCGATTTGGGCGAGAGCTTCGGCGCATATACCATCGGTATGGACGAAGCGGTAATTGCCCATGTCTCATCCGCCAATGTGGCCTGCGGCTACCACGCCGGAGACCCTCTGGTGATGGACAAGACTGTGGCCGCCTGCAAGGCTGCCGGTGTGGCGGTAGGGGCGCATCCCGGCTTCCCTGACCTGATGGGATTTGGGCGCCGGAATATGGTCTGCTCCCCGAAGGAGGCCAAAGCCTACATTCAGTATCAAGTAGGTGCTCTGCTGGCCTTTACTGCCGCAAATGGGGTCAAGCTCCAGCATGTGAAGCCCCACGGTGCCCTGTACAACATGGCCGGTAAGGACATGGACCTGGCCCTGGCAATTGCGGAAGGGATTGCCAGTGTGGACAAAGAGGTAATCCTGCTGGGGCTGGCCGGAAGCAAAATGCTGGAGGCCGGCAAACAGGTGGGCCTGCGGGTAGCCAGCGAGGTGTTTGCGGACCGGGCCTACCAGGCAGATGGTTCCCTGGTGCCCCGCTCGAAGCCTGGCGCGGTGATCCACGACAAGGATGAGGCCATTGCTCGCACCATCCGTATGGTCACCGAGGGCAAGGTGACCGCAATTACCGGCGAAGAGGTGTCCATTGACGCCCACTCGATCTGCGTCCATGGCGACAACCCCTCCGCAGTGGAGTTCGTCAAAAACATCCGGGCCCGCCTGGAGGCCGAGGGGGTTGTCATTGCCCCCATTGCAGACATTGTGTAAGACAGGCGATAAGGATGAAAAGGGAGATATTTCGCTGCAAAAGTTGTGTATAGTAAAGAGAGCGAAACTGACAATTTGGAGGTACTTCAATGAGTAACAATCCCGCCGCCAGCGGCGCAAAGCCCAGCCGCTCCGTCTTGTTCGGAGCCGCTTTTCTGATGGCGACATCCGCCATCGGTCCCGGATTTCTAACGCAAACCTCTACTTTTACTGCCAAGCACGGGGCCTCTCTGGCCCTGGTGATCGTGTTGGTTATCCTTATGGACATCACCGCACAGATGAACATTTGGTCTGTGATTTCGGTGTCCGGTATGCGCGCACAGGATGTGGCAAACAAACTGCTGCCCGGCCTGGGCGTAATCATCGCCATTCTGGTGGCAATCGGCGGTCTGGCCTTTAATGTGGGCAACGTAGGCGGTGTGGCGCTGGGCTTCAACGCCATGCTGGGTCTGGATCAGAAGATTGGCGCGGTTATTGCCGGCTGTTTGGGCATCTTGATTTTTGTCAACAAAAATGCCAAGACCATCATGGACAAGGTCGCTACTGTGCTGGCCACTGTAATTCTGGTTACCGTGCTGGCGGTGGCCATTAAGTCCCAGCCCCCTATGGGCGAGGTCGCCAAGGGCTTGGGCAGCTTTGGGCAGCTGTTTGACAAGGAAACCGATATGTTCACCGCCCTGACCACCATCCTGGGCGGCTCCTGCGGCGGCTACATCGCCTTTTCCGGAGCGCACCGCCTGCTGGATGCAGGCATCTCCGGCGCCGAAAACGTGGGGCATGTGCGCCGCAGTGTCATTCAAGGGTGCGGTACTTCCGGCATGGTCCGTATTCTCCTGTTCCTGGCCGTGCTGGGCACCTGCACGGTGGGCACCACCTGGGTGGCTGAGAATGCTCAAATTATTACCGACGCTGCCAAGGGCGGCAACCCCGCCGCAGAGGCGTTCCGTCTGGCCGCCGGCGATTTGGGCTACCGGCTGTTCGGCCTGTGCCTGTTCTCCGCAGGTGTGTCCTCCGTGGTGGGCGCGGCCTTTACTTCGGTCTCCTTCCTGAAAACCCTGCATCCCATGATTGCAAAATATGAACGGCAGTGCGTCATCGGCTTTATCGCGTTCTCCACGCTGATGATGGTTGTCGTGGGCAACGCGGCTCAGCTGCTCATCGTGGCTGGCGCATTCAATGGTCTGATCCTGCCTATCACCCTGGGCGTGATGCTGCTGGCCTGCCGCAGCAAGCGGATTGTGGGCGAAAATTACAAGCACCCCATGTGGATGATCGTTTTGGGTGTGATTGTGGTGGCGATTGCGCTGTACTCCGGCATTCAGTCCGTACCCAAGATCATGGACCTGTTTGGCTGATACCTCTGATATTATGATACAGGCCGGGCCGGCGTTTGGTCCGGCCTGTCCTGGAAAGGAGACGCCTATGGCTGACGTAAAATTTTTGTTGACAGGCGATACCTCTGTCTGCGTAGAGTTTGGCAATGAGATCAGCGAGTCCATCAACCTCCAGATCCGCGCCTTTAAAATCGCCCTGGAAAACAGTGGAATTTCTGGCATTGTGGAGACTGTACCCACCTATCGCTCCCTGATGGTCCACTACGATCCAGAGGTGATTCGGTACGCCCCCCTGATGGAACAGCTCAAAGGGCTGCTGGGCCAGCTGGACCAAATTACCATTCCGCCCAGCGAGGTTTTGGAAATTCCCGTTCTTTACGGCGGGGAGGAGATGGGCCCCGACCTGAAATTTGTGGCGGAACACGCAGGCAAGACCGAGAAAGAGGTAATCAAAATTCACACCTCAACCGAGTATCTCATTTATATGCTGGGCTTTACCCCTGGCTTTACCTACTTGGGCGGCATGAGCGAGGCAATCGCCACGCCCCGCCTCAAGACCCCGCGTGTGAAAATTCCGGCTGGTTCGGTGGGCATTGCCGGTTCCCAGACTGGCGTGTATCCCATCGACTCCCCGGGCGGTTGGCAGCTGATCGGCCGTACCCCGGTGCGCATGTATGACCCCGACCGGGAAACCCCAATCCTGCCCCAGGCGGGACAATACATCAAGTTCTATTCCATAACAAAGGCGGAGTATGACAAAATTGCCGCGCAGGAGGCGGCGGGAAAATATGTCTGCAAACGTCATCCCAGAAAGGAGACGGGCAAATGAGCATCACGGTATTGAATCCCGGCCTGCTTACCACGGTCCAGGACATGGGCCGGGTGGGCTATCAGCAGTTCGGCGTGTCCGTGTCCGGGGTGATGGACCCCCGGTCTGCCGCGCTGGCTAACATCATTGCGGGAAACGACCAGGGGGAGGCGGTGCTGGAATGTACCATGATGGGTCCCCAGCTCCAATTTGACAGGGCGAATGTAATCGCTCTGGCGGGAGGAGACCTGGGGCCGGCCCTGGACGGAAAACCCATCCCCAACTATCAGGCTGTGGCGGTCAAGGCGGGGCAGGTTCTCCGCTTTACCGCTCCCAAGACGGGCTGCCGGACCTTTATCGCATTTGCTGGAGGACTGGATATCCCGCTGACTATGGGGAGCCGGTCCACCTATATGAAGGCCAAAATCGGCGGCTACCAAGGGCGCAAACTGGAAAAGGGCGACAAAATTGGGTTCCGGGCCCCAAAGGACACGCTCAAGCATATGGAAGACCGAAAGCTGTCCCCCGAGTTTGCTCCAAAGCCGGTCTACACCTTGCGGGTCGTTATGGGACCCCAAGATGACGCCTTTACCGATGCCGGAATCTCCACCTTCTTGTCCGGGACCTACACGGTTACCCCGGAGTTTGACCGTATGGGATGCCGTTTGGACGGCCCGGTGATTGCGCACAAAGAGAGCGGCGACATCATCTCGGACGGGATTGCGTTCGGCGCCATTCAGGTACCTTCGGCGGGGACGCCGATTATCATGCTGGGCGACCGCCAGACCACTGGAGGCTATACCAAGATTGCTGCTGTGATTACCGCCGATTTCCGGATTCTGGCCCAGCTGAAAGCGGGAGACAAGGTGCAATTTCAAAAGGTCCCGGTGGAATTTGCCCAAAACCTTCTGTTGGCTCAGCGCGCCGCCTTGAAAGCTCTAAGCAAAATTAACGCTTAAACCTACGGCCGCCCTGCAATGGGGCGGAAAAGGAAGGAGTACCAGCTATGGCATTTGACATTACCCCCTATATTGATCAGAAGCCGTCCGAGGTGCGCAAGCTCATCCGGGAGGGCGTAATTGACTTTCCTACTGCTGGAATGTGCCGGGGTTACGCCCAGGCCAATCTGGTTATTTTGCCTCCGGAGTATGCCGCCGATTTTGAGGAATACGCCAAAAAGAATCCTTTTCCCTGCCCGATTTTGGAGGTAATCAAGGGTACGCCCGAGACCCACGACATGGGTGAGGGAGGAAATATTGTCACCGATATCCCACGGTACCGGGTGTACGAAAACGGGGTGTTCACCAAGGAACTGACAGACGCTTCGGAGTACTGGAAGGAGGGCTATGTAGGCTTTCTCATCGGCTGTTCGTTCTCCTTCGAAGAGGCCCTGATTCGGGAGGGGATTGAGGTCCGGCATATCGCCCAGGGCCGCAATGTGCCGATGTACAAAACCAACATCCAAACGGTGAAAGCGGGACCTTTTGAGGGACCTATGGTATGCTCTATGCGTCCCATGTCCCCGGAAAACGCCAAAAAGGCGTACGATATTACCGTGAAAATGCCCAATGTGCATGGTGCGCCTGTCCACATGGGCGACCCGGCAGAGGTGGGGGTGGCCGATGCGATGAAGCCCGACTATGGTGAGGCGGTGGACATTTATCCCGGCGAGATTACTGTATTTTGGCCTTGCGGCGTTACCCCCCAGGCCGCTGTGGAGAATGCCAAGCCTCCGATTGTTATCACACATGCCCCTGGACATATGTTTATCACAGATGTTCTGAACACGGAGTTGAATGACTACTTAGAGGCAAAAAAGCAGCGTTAATGGGAAAGCGTTCTCTTCCTTTGATAAGCTGAAAAACAGCAGGGATGATTTCCCTGCTGTTTTTATTAAAGTGCGGTTAGAAACATATTCAGCGGCAAAAGCTAGTCTCTTGGCCGGCGGTAGAACTTGCCCACCACGCGCTCGGTGCGCAGTACATTGACAAAAGCCTTGGGGTCAGAGTGGCGGATTTTTCGGGCCAGGGACCGCACTTCGCTGTCGGCCACCACGGAGTAGATCATAACGCAGGGGTCGCCGTTGTACAGGCCAACCCCTTCAATCAAGGTGGCGGTGTGGTTGGTTTCCTGAATCTGGGCGCAGACGCCGCCGGCGCTCTCCCGCCCGGTTACGATAAACAGAGTCGCCCGCCGCCCATCCGGGTCCAGCGTTTTGATGACCTGTGTGGTGGCATATTGGAACAGCATAGAATACAGCGCCTTGTCCCAGCCGAACAGATACCCGGCGATTGCCAGCAGAACCACATTGCCGCAGAAGATATAATTCCAGGCGTCCACATTTTTCCGTTCAGATAGGGCGATGGCGATAAAATCGGTGCCGCCGCTAGTGACCCGCACGCCCAGACACAGGCTGAGCGCAAAGCCGTTAATAATCCCGCCAAAAATGCAGATGAGAAGGGTATCCTCGGTGATGTCCAGCGCGGGCATCAGATCTGTGAAAATACTGGTAAGCACGATGGACAGGCAGGAGTACAGGGTAAACCGCTTGCCGACCAGCTTATAGCTGACTGCGGCGGGAATGGCGTTTAAGGCCAAATTGATCGGGGCGAAGGGCAGCTCTACCCCGGCATAGGCCAAGGAGCAACGCTGAACCAGGCGGGTGATACCTGTAAAACCGCCGGGGAACAGGTCGCCCGCAGACACAAAACTTTTAAAGTTCAGCGCGATAATGAAGGAGGACAACGTAATCATCGCCACACGAGTGGCGAACTCCTTCAGCTGCGCCTGTTGGTTTGCAGTTATCATGAACCTTCTCCTTACTTTACCTCGGCCAGAATGTCCGCGTTTTTCATAAAGTATTCCACACCGGAGTAAATTGTGGTCAGGACAATCACTGCGGTGCAAATCTGGCTGACAATGGCCGGCAAGGGCAGAAGCATGAGGATAATGCACACCATAGAGGCGGCAGTTTTCACTTTGCCCGACCAGCCGGCGGCAATGACCCGTCCGCTGTCAGCGGCCACCATCCGCAGGCCGGATACGGCGAACTCCCGGACGATTACGATCAGAAGAGCCCAAGCCGGCATCTGGCCGGCCTCCACAAACCACAACATAGCGGCGGTGACCAGACATTTGTCTGCCAAGGGATCCATAAATTTGCCGAAATCGGTGATCTGGTTATAGTGCCGGGCGATGTAGCCGTCCAGAGTATCGGTAATGCTGGCGGCGGCAAAGATGACCAGGGCCCAATAGTTGGCATGGGGCACGTTTAGGTACAGCACCAGCAGAAAAGCGGGAATCATCACCACCCGCAGGATGGTAAGCTTGTTAGCGGTATTCATGGTCATTCACTCCTCAATCTCGCCGGTCAAGTCCCCGTCGGAGACGCCGGTAATGCGCACCTGAACAAACTCTCCTGCGGGGACCAGCCCGGCGGCGGTAAACAGCACGCGCCCGTCGATGTCCACCGAGTCAGCGTAGGTACGTCCCACATAGCAGCCTTCGTTGCGGTCAAAGCCCTCGCACAGCACCTCCATCACGGACCCCAACCGTTCTTCATGGTACGCATCCATAATACGGGACTGGAGGTCCACCAAAAGCTCCACCCGGCGGGCGGCGG
>OFHO01002509.1_pt1 | contig 11066 bp, 8 predicted proteins | sample 1521531 | NCBI WGS metagenome assembly OFHO01 (sample SAMEA3504124, study PRJEB24116) | mouse gut metagenome | biome: mouse gut; feature: mouse-associated habitat; material: faeces | place: Denmark | collected 2011
CTGCTAACAGATTATAATCTGATTTTAAATACCGTCCGGCGGTATGTATAAAACCTAAAAGATATCTGCCCGTCTTTCAGGGCAGATCAACGCCATTATATCCTGTCAGCTCCTGGCCTCCTGGTAGATGGCCGTCAGCTCCCGCAGCCTCTTCAGCATCTCGTCATCCACGATATCCAGGCCGAAGCCCCGCAGCATCTGGCCAAATACCATGAACTTCCGGCAGGACTCCTCCACGGAGCTGTCGAATATCATGGGATTCATCCACACATTCGCCGCCAGCAGAATCAGCTCCGCCAGCTGCTCCGGGTACTCCGTCTCGATGGTGCCGTCCGCAATCCCCTGCCTGATGATCGGCAGGATATAGTTCGGCGCCACTTCATCGATGGTGTCGTGCAGCAGGCTGAACAGGAGCTTAGGATTGTCATGGAAATTGGGGGCTACCGTAAAGATATCGTTCTGCACAGGGCGGCTGATGGACTCCTTGAAGATCCGCTTCAGCTTCTCTCTGCCGCTTAGATTTCCGCAGTCGCGGATATCGGCCAGCATCTGATTGGACTGCGCCGTCATCCTGTCCGTGACAGCCATAAGGATATCGTCCTTTGACTTAAAGTGATGATAGATGGCCCCCTTGCTGAGCCCCCCCAACCGGTCGATGATGTCCTGTATGGAAGTGCGCTCATACCCTTTTTCCATAAACAGGCGGAAGGCAACGTCCAGTATGAGCTGAACGGTTTCCTCCGGATGCTTGTTCCTCGCCACTGCTCCCTCACCCCCCGCGGTATGCTTCCCATCGGTATCCATATTAACATACCGGTGGTATGTTTGTCAAGATGTAAAACCGTTTCCCCTTCCTCACGAGGCGTCGCGCATCTCCTTTCGTCGGCTCAGCTCCATATCAATGGCAGACGCTATCCTGTCCTTCACCATCCCGGCAATCTCCGCCGTGGTCATCTTCCCATACTCCTCAAAGAGGATAGGCTCCAGGAAATGCACCTGGGTCTTCACCTTGCGCAGGGAATTCACCCCGAAAGGCTTGTAAGAATCGATGATGGCCACCGGCACGATAGGCGCCCTGGCCTTGGTGGCGCACTTGAAGGAACCGGCCATGAAGTCCTGCAGCTCGTTCTTATTGTGGTCGTAACCGCCCTCGGGAAATATGATATAGCGTCTCCCGTTCTTCACTTCATCGGCAATCTGCAGAATGGTCTTCAACTGCTTCCTCATGTCGGTCTTGTCCAGCCTGCTGCCCTGTACCAGGTCGATGAAGGAGTCCGTGATGGGCAGCCTGGAACGGTAGGCGTCTATGACGATGGTGCAGGGCTTCGGATGGGAGCTCATGATTCCCAGCGTGTCATACTTGCCCTGATGGTTGGAGTACATGACGTAGCCGCCGTCCTCGGGCAACAGCTCCTGCCCGAAGCTCTCCGTCTCTATCCTCCCGTTTCGCATCATGATTCTGATGCACTTCCTTGCCATCTTATAGCGCTCCTCCTCCGAATAGCGCTCCCCGTGCCGCTGGATATAATGCGCCTTGCAGATATAATAGACCACGAACGGCAAAGAGATTACGACCACATAGCATATCCTTATCACATCAACACCCCATACTCAACAACACAAAATCCCTCAGCTCCGGCAAGCCCCTTACGTCCGGCTTCCCGCCATGCCGTCCGCGGCGGCAGCGCCTTCCCAGGCGGCTTGGGCCATCCGCAAATCGGTACAGCCCAAGCGCCAGAACCGCACATCGGGTACTTTCCGAGCTCAGAACAGCTTCTTTCCGTCCACGCCTTATTCATGGCCGTCCCAGCAGTAAGTGCACAGCTTCTCCCTGTCGATTCCCACGGAAGCGATCATATCGTCCAGCCTGTGGTAGCGCAGGGTGGTGAAGTTCAGCTGCTTCCCGATGCGCCCCACCATCTCCTTGTATTCCACCGTATCGGGATTCACATACGCTTTCAGGTCGATTTCCCGCCCTTCCTGCTCCATCTCCTTCAGCACTCTCCTGGCGATCAGATCCATCTCCGACTTTGACCTGGAGAAATTCAGATACTTACAGCCGAACATCACCGGCGGGCATGCGGGCCGGATATGCACCTCCTTGGCACCGCTGTGGTAGAGGAATTCCGTGGTCTCCCGCATCTGCGTGCCCCGGACGATGGAATCGTCAATCATCAGCAGGCTCTTCCCCTCTATCAGATCCTTCACCGGAATCAGCTTCATCTTGGCGATCAGGTTCCGCTGGGTCTGGATCGTGGGCATGAAAGACCTGGGCCAGGTGGGCGTGTACTTGACGAAGGGCCTGGAGAAAGGTATCCCCGACTTGTTGGCATAGCCGATGGCATGGGCGATACCGGAATCGGGCACTCCCGCCACGATGTCCGGCTTCACGTCATCCCGCTCGGCTAACAGAGCGCCGCAGTTGTACCGCATCTTCTCCACGCTGATTCCCTCGTAGGAGGATGTGGGATATCCATAGTATACCCAAAGGAAGGTACAGATCTTCATCTCCTTCCCGGGCTGCATCAAAGTATGGGTTCCCTCGGGCGTTATCACCGCTATCTCACCGGGGCCCAGCTCCCTCTGGAATTCGTATCCCAGGTTCAGATAGGCAAAGCTCTCGAAGGAGACGCACCATGCACCCTCCTTTTTCCCCACGGACACGGGAGTCCTGCCATGGAGGTCCCTGGCGGCATATACCCCCTTGGACGTCATGATCAGCAGCGTCATGGAGCCGTCGATGGATTCCTGGGCATACCGGATGCCCTCCACCAGGTTGTCCTTCTGATCCACCAGATAGGCCACCAGCTCCGTGGGATTCAGATCCCCGCCGCTCATCTCCAGGAAATGGGCATGGCCCTTGGAGAGCAGCTCCTCCGTCAGCTTCGCCGCGTTGTTGATCTTGCCCACCGTGGCGATGGCATATGTCCCATGGTGGGAACGGACCATCAGCGGCTGTGGCTCGAAGTCCGAGATGCTGCCGATGCCGATGTTCCCCTCCATCTCATTGAAATCCTTGTCGAACTTTGTCCGAAAAGGCGCGTTCTCTATATTATGTATGGCCCTGTCGAATCCCCTCTCTTTTCCATAGACCACCATTCCCGCCCTCCTGGTTCCCAGATGGGAATGATAGTCCGTTCCGAAGAACAAGTCAAAGACACAATCCTCCTTGGATGCAACACCAAAAAATCCGCCCATTCTAAGCCTCCCGAATTCTTATCTTTCTTCCAAAGTATCCTCATATTCCGCGGCCGAACACACAAGCAAAACATTCTTCGTGATTTTTTCACACAGTGACTTCCGCTTTCACGCCCAGCAGCTCCTTGTTCTCCTCCAGCACCGGACGAATCACTTCCCTTAAGAAAGCCTCCACCTGCTCCTTGGAGCGCCCCACATATCTGGCGGGATCCATGGATGCCTGCAGCTCCTCCAGGCCCATGGGGAACGCGGGATCCGCCGCAATCAGCTCCAGCAGATTGTTCTCCTTCCCCTCCGCCTTCACGTTGCGCCCGGCCTCCATGGACAGCTCCCTGATGCGCTCGTGGAGCTCCTGGCGGTTGCCCCCCAGCTTCACGGCATCCATCATGATGTTCTCCGTGGCCATGAAGGGCAGCTCGCTCATGAGATGCTTCTCGATGACCTTGGGGTACACCACCAGCCCGTCCACCACGTTCAGGCACAGATCCAGGATGCCGTCCACGGCCAGGAATCCCTCCGGGATGGACAGCCTCTTATTGGCGGAATCGTCCAGCGTCCTCTCGAACCACTGCGTGGCCGAGGTGATGGCCGGGTTCAGCGCATCGATCATCACATATCTGGACAGGGAGGCGATCCGCTCGCAGCGCATGGGATTGCGCTTATAGGCCATGGCCGAGGAGCCGATCTGGCTCTTCTCGAAGGGCTCCTCCACTTCCTTCAGATGCTGGAGCAGACGGATGTCGTTGCTCATCTTGTGGGCGGAGGCCGCGATGCCTGCCAGCACGTTGGCCACCCTGGTGTCCACCTTTCTGGAATAGGTCTGCCCGGACACGGGGAAGCACTCCGCGAACCCCATCTTCTGAGCGATCATAGGGTCTATCTTATCGATGGTCTCCTGGTCTCCGTCGAACAGCTCCAGGAAGGAAGCCTGGGTGCCCGTGGTGCCCTTGGAGCCCAGAAGCTTCATATTCCCCAGCACATAGTCCAGATCCTCCAGGTCCAGGTAGAACTCCTGCATCCACAGCGTGGCCCGCTTCCCCACCGTGGTGGGCTGGGCCGGCTGGAAATGGGTGAAGGCCAAAGTGGGCTGGGCCTTATGCTCTTCCGCGAAATCGGCCAGTTCCTTGATGACATTCACCAGCTTCTTCTTCAGGAGCCTTAAGCCCTCCCGCATCACGATGATGTCCGTATTGTCCCCCACATAGCAGGAGGTGGCCCCCAGGTGGATGATGCCCGCGGCCTTCGGGCACTGCTGCCCATAGGCGTACACATGGCTCATGACATCATGGCGGACCTCACGCTCCCTGGCCTTCGCCACGTCGTAGTTGATGTCGTCCACATGGGCCTTCATCTCCTCGATCTGCTCATCCGTGATGACAGGCCTGCCGTCCTGGCTCAGGCCCAGCTCCTTCTCCGTCTCCGCCAGGGCTATCCAAAGCCGCCGCCATGTGCTGAATTTCATGTCCGGTGAGAAAATGTACTGCATCTGCCTGCTGGCGTAGCGCTCCGACAGGGGGCTCACATATTTGTCCGTGGAATGCTCTTTTTCTATGGAATGCTCTCTTTCCATGGAATGCTCTTTTTCCATTACCTCTCTCCTTTATCTCGCCTTTCTCTCGCGTTCCTTCGTTTCCGACTGAATTATCATATCTTACAAGAAGCCATAAGTCAATAGGCAGAATCCTCGTACCTGGCCACCATCTCCATGATTTCCGGGGCGTAGGCGGGATATTTGGCCGCCACGTCCATGATCTCCTTCCTGGCAGTGTCCGCCACATTGTGGTTGTAGTCCATCTGCTTGCGCAGGGCCTGTCTGCGGGAGATCAACTCATGGCGCATCTCCACCATCTCCCGCCTGTCCAGCAGGGCCGCCGCCTGTCCGATCCACCGATGGGGCGTGGCGATCCGGTAGCCGGACAGCTTGTTCAGGAGCTGCCTGCGGTAATACTCCGCCTTCCCCTCGGCCTCCGCGAATTCCCGGCGCTCGTCCTTCTCCCTCTGGTACTGCTTCCACAGCCGGTTCAGCGCCTCCGCGCTGTCCGTGCCGTATTTCATATACAGATAGTCCGTCAGGTTCCTGTTGTTCACGTACCGGATCTTCACCTTGTTCTGCAGGAGGATCAGCTTGTTCACCGCTATCTCCACCTGGTGCAGCTCCCTGTCGTCGTCCGTGTACTTCACCCATGTCACCGTCACGGCCAGGGCCACGGCTGCCACCGCCAGCAGATACCCTATCCGGGTATCCATATGGAAGACGAACTGCAGGATCACCAGCATCAGCATGCACAGTATGAAAGCCGTGACGAAGATCAGCGTCATCCCCCGCAGATTGTCCATCAGGACATTCAGCTCCTCCCTGCGGTACTCATAGGCATGGCGCTCCCTGTCCAGCCGCCGGAGATCCTGCTTCACCTTCCCGCCGTACTCCTCGCATTCCTTCAGCTTGGCGATGCCCTCGGCGATCTCTCCTTCATGCTCCCGGAGCCTGTAATAGTCCGCGTCCTTCATGCGGTTCTTCCTGCCCCGGTAGCGCTTGCTCTCCTGCTCCAGGGCCACCACCCTTCCGGCGATGCTGTTCAGGCCCTCCCGTTCCGTCTCCGGCAGCGCCTCTATCTCCTCCATGTCCGTCAGGTAGGAGGTGATCAGGGAATACTCCCCTGTCAGCAGGCCGATTTCCTTCGTGGCCTCCCCCATCTGCTCCAGGCAGTTGGAGATATATCTGCTCCGCTCCTCCTCCTGGCCGAAGTCCACGTCGTCCCTGTCGTAGACCGGATTCTCCCAGTCCTCGGGGCCGTTCTCCTGGTGTTTCCTTTTTCTGAACAATTTTGACCAAAATCCCATTTTCCGCTTTCCTTTTACATGCTATTTCCTATCTATTCCATACGGTAGCTCTCTTTCAGGGCCTGGGTCAGGCGCCTGTTGTCCTCGTAGAACCTCCGTCTGTCCCTGCTCTTTATGTCCTTCCGGTTGCACAGCCGCAGGTAATCCGGCTGCTGCTCCCACTCGCCCATGACCCTCTCCAGCTTCTTCTCCAGCTCCAGCGTGCCGGGATACCACTCGCCATGCTCCGAGGTGAAGGCTACATACGCTTCCTCGGACAGTTCCATACGCTTTGCCGCCAGGTAATCCAGGAGGTATTCCTCGCCTCCGTCCCAGTCCAGCGCAAGCCGAAAGCATTCCGCCGCCTTTTTGTAGAGCATGAGCCCGGCGTAGGCCACACCCTTATTATGCCAGATTTTCGCAAGAAACTCTTTCTTTGCGCTGCCGCCTTTTTCTACGGAGGCTTTTCCTCCGTCCCCTGGGCCTCCTCCAGACACCTTAACAGCTCGTCATATCCCCGCAGGGCCTGTCGGAATCTCTTTTTCTTCACCAGGTAGTCCAGCTGGCTCTTGCGCTTCTCCAGTCCGGTCAATCCCGCCCCCTGCAGCAACAGGCTTTCCGTCTCCTGCAGCACAGCCTCGTCATAAAAGCCCACATAGCGCAGGATGGCCAGCACGAAGGCGCTCAGGGACCCCTGCCTGTGCACAAGGGGATGGAGCGCCTTCGCCAGCTCCCGCAGCCCGCATTCCCTCTCTATCCAGCCCAGCAGCCCGTCCTCCATGAGGGCAGTATCCAGAAAAAAGGCGTTCTCCTTCATGCAATGGCAAAGCTCCTCCATGCTGTAGACATTCATTTCAAGCCCCGGCACACAATATGGTGTTTTCGCGTAATTCCCCACACAGACACTGACCCGCATCCAGCCCACTCCCTCTTCCGACTAGTCCAAATCGATTTCTTCTTTCCACACCCGCCCGGAGGAGCTGCGGAATTCCCCGAAGCCCAGATCCTTCACCTCCACGGACAGGCGGTTCTCCTCCTTCAGGAAGAAACGCGCCCCCAGCCTTGACACCTGGCCCGGAAGCCCCTCCAGCACGATGCGCACCTGTCTGCTCCTTCCGGCCGCCCCGCTCTCCGCAAGGGGGGTCACCGTCAGCGCCAGCTCATTCCCCTCCTGCAGGTACAGTTCCATGGCATGCTCCGCCTCATACCAGTTCTCCCCGGCGTCCAGCAGGGCGTAATAGGATTCCTCCCCCTGCCGCAGCAGCCGCATGCCCACATTGGCCTTCAGCTTGTCGTTTCCCAGGAACACATGGGCCTTTCCTGTCTCCCCCGGCGCAATCCTCTCCTGCATCCCGCAGCAGGCCCCCTTGCTGAACAGATTGTTCCCCTGGAACACCCGCCTGCCCCTACAGAGGAAGCGCAGGGACTCCTTCATCCAGTCCTGGGAGAAACCGTCGCCGATCAGGAATACGCTGCCCACGGGTTCCTCCCCGCAGCACTCCTGCGCTATCTCCAAAAAGGCCCTGTCCAGCTCCTGCCCCCTCTCGGAATCCGGTTCCCAGGGGACGGGCTCCTCTCCCCAGGCGGGAAGCGCGTCCTCCGGAAAGGCGTATGTCCTCTCCTTCACGAAGGTGACGATGGGAGTCGTCCGCCTGTTGCACCCCATGCGCATCATGCGCATTCCGCCCCTCCCGTAGTGGAACAGCATCGCGTCGCTGGTCCAGAAGTCCCCGGGCTGGCGCAGCATATAGCTGTAAAAGCTCTCCTCATGGCTCTGGACGGCGATCCGCTCCGCCTTCAGCTGCGCGCCCTCCACCATCCCCAGCAACACATCCACGATCCCCCGGTCCAGGGAGGCGCAGGTGATCGTCAGCGCCGCCAGCCTGGACCCAACCTGGGAGAGCAGGCCCAAAGACCGCTTAAAGAACAGCGCAAGCAGCGCCACCGGGTCGAAGCTCTCCCCGTCTATGACCACCGGCTCCCTGCCCAGCGCCATGGACAGCAGGTTCTCCACCAGAATCCCCTCGCTGCCGTCCGCCCGCACCGCCTCCCTGCCGTAGAGCCACTGGTTCGTGCCCTGCCGCTTGTAGAGCGCCGTGGGGATATTGTAGACCTCCTCCCCGGCCACCTGGGAAAGGGTCTGGGCCTCGCCGCTCTCGGAGGTGGCAAAGCTGATCTGGCAGTATTCATTCCCCAGATCGTATCCCACTATCAGTCTGTCCGTGTTCAGAATTCCCATGCCAGCTCCTCCGTTGTCCGTTCGCGCCATGTCATTTCACCGTGAACAGCCTGCCGTTCAGGAAGTCTTTCCTGTAATACTCCTCCAGCAGTTGGTCCATGGTGTCATAGTCCTGCATCGTATCGGCGGTGACGATGTCGTCGATCAGCTGATACCTGCTGTCCTCTCCCCCGTCGCCGTCCCTTCTCGGGAGCGTGCCGCTGCCGGTCACCTGGATTGTCCCCTCCCGTTCCTCCGTTATGTAATACTGCAGGCTCTCCCCGAAGAACAGGATGAAAGCCTTGAAGCACACGCCCCCGTAGGCCTCCCTCATGTACTCGCTGTGGTACATTTCTGCCTCTCCGTCCTCGCCCAGGATTGCGTAATGGATGCACACCCTCGTCCGGGGCCTGGCCCGGTATTCTATGATGGTCTTGTCGGAAAGCTCCCTCTCCAGGCCGGGGCACTGGCTGAATCCCTGGAAGAATTCCAGGTAGATTTCCCTCTCCAGCATCTCCTCCAGCAGTTCCCGCACCATGGAGCCGGCGTCTTCGTCCGCCTCCGCCTCCTGCCTGTTCTCGGCGAAATATTTCAGGTAGGCCAGCTTGCAGACCAACTGCAAGGGCTCTCCCCGCTGATACATCTGTCTGATCTCATGGAACACCTCTTTCTCCATCAGGCGCTCCTTGACGAAGCAGTCGTAGGCGCACTGGGTCAGGAAAGCCGCCTCCACCTCCTGCTTCGCCCCCTGGGAGACATAGTAGCGGAAAATCTCCAGCTTCTCCCCCACGAAAGCGCCTGAATACAGCATCTGCACCAGCATCCTCTCGCTGAGCATGTAGCAGTCCGCGCCGAAGGATTTTGCCGCCTTCCAGATGTCCCGCATGTTCCGCGTCATGCCCCGGTAGTGCCGGATCAGATAGTCCAGCACCGTACTGTCATACTTTCCCCTCCGGAAGATGTGGGTGGCGGCGGCAGTCAGCAGGGGATTCTCCGCCATATCGTACTTCTCGATCATGGCCCCCACCAGCCGCACCAGAATCTTCACGTCCACGAAATAGGGCCCGTAGCTCTCCAGCCACTCCCACGCCAGCTTATAATTGCCCCGCAGCACCATGAACCGGACCACGCTGGCCCGCTCCTGCGCCAGGAGCCCTTCCGGCGGGATTTCTTTCAGATACCTGTCCAGGGCCTGCATATCGTCCATGTCGAAGTAATACTGCAGAATCCGCAGATGCAGCTCCCGCTTCACCTCCGGATCCGCGTCCCGTGAGGCCGCGATCCGAAGCTCCCTCACAATCCGCTCCGAGGGCTCCTCCCTGCACCCGCTGTCGCTGTCGCACAGATAGAAATCCAGCTCCAGGCCCAGAGGCCCCATGGGCAGGAGGAAGCGCAGGAACTTCCCCGGTATCATCAGCTTCTCCATGGTGTACTCCACGTTCTTCAGGAAGCGGTTCTTCTCCCCGTCCTCAAAGACGATGGTGTACCTGCTGCCGTACAGGGCTACCCATGTACGTCTGTCCGACAGAATGTATTCGCTGGGTCGCAGATTCCCGGGCTGGTATACATACACCTTCCTGAGCCTGTCGTCCTCCACCTGGATCAGATGGGCGAACAGCAGCCTGGAGAGCGGGGCGGCCGTCTGCTCGTCCACCATGTCGGGGCGCAGGAGCCTGTTATAGAGACTCGCCAGGTTCCGGTTGATGCGCCCCTTCTTCATCTGCTCCTTCACGAAATACTCTATCTTGAACCTGTAAGCCTCATACACATCCCCCAGCTTCTCCTGGCGCTGGCAGATATAGTCGTACAGATACGCGGTATGGGCATAGTCCAGATTGTTCTGATAGGAAAAATATTTCAGCACCGCTTTGGGGATCTCCTGGGGCCGCTCCAGGTTCAGGGACATCATGAAATGCTCGTACAGGTTCGTGATCCGGAGCTGGGCGTCCACCCCGGCCTTGTACCAGCCGAAACAGGCGGGCCCCACCTTTCCGCCCATGATCAGCAGCGTACAGATTTCCTGCAGAATCTGTACATCCTTCTTTTTCCCGTACAGCTTCGTCAAGGCGGCAAAGATTGGCCCCGAACACTCCTTCATCCTGCCGGTCAGGTACAGCGCCTGCTCCACCGCCTCCCGCTTCAGCGCCCCCTGCCTGGCCCCGTACCAGATGACCTGCTGCTCGAACCTGCCCAGCCTGTGGAGCAGCGCGGGGTTGCCGTTCACCAGCGAAAGCGCCTCGATGTACAGCACCGGACTGGTACAGCCCTTCCGGAACAGATCCTCCCAGAAAGCCCATCTCTCCCTGTCCGACCGGCAGTATTCCTCCGACAGGTACATCAGAAGCCACCCCACCCGCCAATTGGAATCGTCCCTCTTAAAGAGCCGCTCCACCTCCCCCGCCACCCGCTCCACATAGTCCTCCTCACCGTGGATCAGCGTGGTCAGATAGAGATAGTACGCCGTCAGCGTATGGCCGCAGTCGCTCTTTTCCAGCACCTCGGCCACATGATCCAGAATCCACCCGGCCTCGTTGTAGCGCTCCTCCGTGATCAGCAGCTGGGCCTGCAGCAATCTGGCGGAAATGTCCCCCTCGTCCATGGCCACCATCCGCTCCACCAGCTTCCCCGTCTCCTTCAGCCAGACGGCGGTGGAAAGCCTCCGAAGCCGGAACGCCTGATAGAATTCCATCAGGCGGACTGTGCAGCGCATCCGCTCCGCCTCCCCGGTCCCCGGGGTCCCGCCCCGCGCCACCGTCACGGGAACCGTCAGATCCACAAAGGAATTGTACAGGCGGATCCGCCCGAAGTTCCTGCCCCTTCTGCAGCGGTC
>OFHO01002511.1_pt1 | contig 11062 bp, 13 predicted proteins | sample 1521531 | NCBI WGS metagenome assembly OFHO01 (sample SAMEA3504124, study PRJEB24116) | mouse gut metagenome | biome: mouse gut; feature: mouse-associated habitat; material: faeces | place: Denmark | collected 2011
CCGGCAACGGCTTACCAGAAGCTGACCGGCACCTATGATGAAAGGGTGGATGAGGATACGGTTTACCAGAAGCTGGTGGATACCATAATTAATGAAATGCATGACCACTACGCAAAGCAGGATTCCCACCAGAAGTTTAAATACGTGGACACCCCGCTGGTAGAAGCAATCCGCTATGGCTATCTTGTGGAATTACAGGAACCAACGGTCATTGCCAATCCCGGCGTGCTGGTGGGCTTAAATTCCCTGCTGGACCGCTGTAACAGCGTGTTCCTGCCAAACGGGGAGGTCATTCACCGCCACCCGGATACCACAATCGTAGTAACCACTAATAATGACTATGCAGGCTGTAAACAGATGAACCAGTCTGTCATCTCCAGGATGAACCTTGTGATCGATCTGGATGAGCCGGATGAGGATACCTTAGTCAAGCGTGTCCTTGGCATTACCGGCTGTAGTGACAAAAAGACCGTAACCACCATGGCAAAGATTGTCAAAGCCGTATCCGAATACTGCCGCGAGAACCTGATCACAGACGGATGCTGCGGAGTCAGGGAGCTGATCTCCTGGGTGCAGTCCTTCATGGTCTGCGGGGATATCCGGGAAGCCGCCCACTACACCATTCTCTCCGCTGTTTCGGCAGACGCGGAGAGCAGGCAGGAAGTGGAGAACGGCTGCCTGGATTCCATCCTTGCGGCGTAAAGGGGGCTTTTTATGAGGGATTATCAGATCACAGAGGAAGAGATGCGGGGAGTGTTAGCCGCCAATCTTTCTTATCTCAGGAAATCCAAACGGTGGAGGCTCTCCCAGAAAACGCTGGCGAAGATCCTGCATGTACCGAGGAAAGCCATCATGAATTACGAATCCGGAAAAGTCCTTCCGCCGACCTATATCACTTACCGTATGGCGCTGTATTTTTGCTGTACCATGGAAGAACTTCTGACGGAAAAAGTATTTTAACCACAATGACTGGGCAGTTATCTCTATAAATGTACTGCACGGAGGAATTGCGGTTACAAATAAAAATTATGATAAAGAAAGGATGAATGAATTTTGAACAGCAACCAGAAAAAACTACAACAGATGATCAAGGACCAGACCCTCACCCTGACGGATGAAGAGCTGTTCTTATCCTCTGCCTACCAGAAATACCTGTCCTCTATGGCGAAAGCGGCTACCGGCCGCTATCGCCAGGGACTGCAAACCCTCATGGAGTGGGATACCTCCGGTGGCGCTGCATATACGGACAATTATAAGATCCATATCAATGCCGGCAACTTTGTTACACAGAGTTTCCCATCCCGGATGCTGCGCTCCGAAAGCCTTGTGGGGATGAACGGACATGAAACAGCACATCTGTTGTTTACAGACTTCACAACCCTTGGACTCTATCTGAGAAATATGGAACATGGCTCCTTCTATCCGGAAGAACCGTCTTTTGACGACCAATACCAGGAAAGCTGTGAAGAAATGCTGGAAGCCATGCATGAAAAGGACAAGGCGGTATGCCTGACGCTTTCTGAGTGCGCCTCTCATATCAGCAACATTTTAGAGGACATTTACATCGAAGCCCGCATGTGTGACGCCTATCCCGGTACTTTTAAACAGGGGATTGAGCTGAACAGCCTGCGGATGAATGAGCTGATGCCGTCCCTTCAGAGCCAGATTGATAAGGGGTATTCTGATTTTTCTATTGTGGCAAACCTTCTCCTGCAATACTGCAGGTCAGGTACAGTTAATAACCTGAATGGTTATACCGGTCCCTATCTGGATTATCTGGAGGACTGCGTACCATATGTGGAAGAATCTATCTACTCGGATGATGTGAAAGACCGGCTCCATGCCTCCAACCAAATCCTGGGGATTCTCTGGGAGTATATCAAACCAATGGTGGAGGACACCAGGGAAAAGCTAAACGCTGCTTCGGAAGATGATGTGAAAAAACTGCTGAGCGAAATTCTGGGCGACCAGATCCAGGGCGGCACCCCTCTGCCTTCCGGGAAAGGCGGGGCTATGCCGAAGCAGGCGGAAACCGGAAAGAAGACACAAAGTTCTTCTTCGCCTCTGCAGTTATCTCCACAGGCACGCCAGAATGCCATGTCCCACGCACAGGATGTCGTAAGTGAGGAGGGCGACCGGATTCAGCTTGCAAAAACTTCCACAATTTTAGAAGGAAACAATCCCGGCATTACTTATAACCATCAATATCTGGGTTCCGGTTATGAGAAATCAGCCAGCGACCTCTTCCGTATCCTGAACAGTGTTGCAACGGAAAAAGCGGAGGAACAATACCAACAGGAAATGACGGAGGAACTGCAGAAAGCAGCCAATGATATCCATTATGGCAACGCCCATGCAGGAATCCATGTGACCGTAAACCGGATGTGCAGTGTACCGGATTATCTAATCAAAGATTACCAGTCCATTGCGCCGCCTCTTCTTCGGGCTTCCAAGAGACTGCAGAAAACCATCGCACCGCTCCTGAAGGAAGAAAGCGAAGGCGGGAAATTAAAGAACCTGCAGTTTGGAAAACGCCTGGACACAAGAGCGCTCCACCATGAAGATGGTACATTTTTTACAAGGACAAGGCTTCCTTCGGAAGAACAGAAATTGGCGGTAGGTCTCCTGATCGACGAAAGCGGCTCCATGAGCAGCTCCGACCGGATCACTTACGCAAGGATGACGGCGATTGTACTCTACGATTTCTGCCAGAGCCTTAAGATTCCGGTTACCATCTATGGACATACCACGCCGGACGGTGAATCCGGGGTAGCGCTGTACTCTTATGCAGAATTTAATTCCTTAGATTCTTCCGACCGCTACCGGCTGATGGACATGAGCGCCAGAAACGGCAACCGGGACGGAGCCGCCTTACGCTATGTTGCAGAACATCTAAGCAAACGTTCGGAAAACCAGAAGCTGCTCATCATCATTTCCGACGGACAGCCAGCGGATTATGGATACAGTGGCACCGAGGCGGAAGCAGACCTGCGCGGGATTAAGAAGGAATATTCAAAGAAGGGAATCATCCTATTTGCTGCAGCTATCGGCTCAGATAAAGAGAACATCAAGCGGATCTATCAGGATGGATTCCTGGATATCACCAGACTTGAAGAATTGCCAAAAAACATGGCGTTTCTCGTAAAGCAGTATTTGAAATAATGACACGTTGGAATTTGTACAACATTTAGAAAGAAGGGACATTGATTCATGAATCAGAATTATCAGACGAGGATTTCCCCTCAGATCTGCAAAGTACAGACCGACCGGAAACTGATTGCCGTCTATGACCAGTTGAAATGCGCTGCGCTGACACATTATGCACAGATCCATGCCAAAGGTGAATATAAGGAGAATGACCATAAGGCAAATTCCCTGATCAAGGTCACCATCCAGGACTATTCCAACGGCACTGGCGATAAGAATGTGATCGCCCAGTTCAACCTGGCACCCGAACAGATCCAGTTTATCTTAACCCGGATCACTGCCGGATTCCAGGAATTTGAATGGTCCCAGAGCAAGATTTACGGCTCTCCCGATGCGCAGGGGTATTCTACAGCACAGCAGTTTTCCATTTCGCGCCATATTAATGATTCCAGCGGGCGGCCGATGAAGAGCCCGTGGCGGATCCAGATCGTAAATGGGAAAGGCGTGAAAGTCCAAAACCAGAAGGGCGGTTCCTATATGAAATCCGGAAGCTTTTTCTCGGAGAAAAATGCGTTTATCCAGCTGACGGATATGGACCTCTATACGCTCTTAAAGCGCACAGATTCCTACATCACCAACTGGGAAGCATGTATGGCACCGGCACTGATTACAAACGGAAAGCAGGCGTATGAGAAACAGCAGCAGGACTGGCAGTCACAGAGCCAGAGTCAGGATCAAAGTTATCCACATAATGGGCAATATCAGGGGCAGCATCCGGATTATTCCTCTAATGGGCAATATCCAGGTCAATCCCAGGATTATTCCCAGAACGGGGGATATCCAGGCCAATCTCCGGATTATACACCAAACGGACAGTACGTACCCCCGGCTCCGGACTATATGCAAAATAATACACAGAATAACCAGTACCAAAATCAAGGGCAGGGAAACACCTATGCCGCTTAGATTTCAGGCACGATCATTTCAGGAAAGGAAGCGGCCATTTGGCGGCTTCTTTTCCGTTAGAAAGAAGGTGAATCTATGAAATATACCGATATCTGCACATTGGATGCACAGGGGCGGATCGTGATCCCAACCAAGATGCGTAAGATTTTAAACCTTGTGAATCAGGATTCTCTGGAAGCGGAGCTTTCCGGCCAGGAGATCCATCTTAGGAAATGCGGGCAGCTGCCAATAGATACACACATGCTCGCATCCTTCCTTACCATCCTGTACAACAGCAGCCGGCACACCGTTGCCCTCTGCTCCGATACGCAGGTCGTTAGCGCGGTAGGAAGTTTTCTTCCGGACAGAACCCCTGTCTCCAAGGAACTCTCTGCCTGCATCCAGGCTGAAAAAGAATATCTCCCGGACATGAGCAGACCAATCTATCTTACCTCCTGTCCAGGAACACCAGTCGCTGCACTTTTCCCTGTCCACGCCGAAAAGCCTCTGGCATTAGCAGTGCTTTCTGCAAAGCCGCTTACTGAGGTGGAAATTGGATGTGCAAGATTAGTTGCAGCCACAATCGCACATGAATTTGATTACAAAAAATCTCATTTATAAAAAGAAAGGATAAAAATACTATGAAAAAAATACATTTATTAACTCCAGAGCAGCAAAAGTTTGCAGAACAGAACCATCAGATCGTAGACTGCTTTCTCTCCAGAAAGAGGTTGGTTGCGGAAGAATTTTATGATGTCGTCATCTTCGGCTATCTATTAGCCGTACAGGAATATCTGGAGAAACCCAGATTAGCCGATTACGCCTTCAGTACCATTGCATGGCGGAATATGAATGACTGCCTCATCAATGAATATATCTACTGGAACCGCGGGAAGCGGGCGGCTGATACGGGTCCCTTAGAGGAGGAATATCTGTCCATTGACACGCTTCTCCCCAACCGGATGCAGAGGGCGGCAGAAACTCTGGATAACCAGAAACTGCTGGTCAAGCTGCTTGCCTATATCACCCCGAAAGAACAGGAGGTGGTCCGCCTGAAAGCGGACGGCTACACCTATCAGGAGATTGCAGAGAAATGCAGCCTCACCGTATATGGCGTGGAAAGCCGTTTCAGCCGGATGCGTCGGCGGTTGCGAAGTCTTGCCCTGATGTAGAGGAGGATTCCTATGAACGATTTGCAAATACAACGGGCGGCAGAGCTTCTTCAGAATGAATTTGGCCCGGAATGGCAGACCATTGCCGGAATGCTCGGCACAGAAGGACTACGGAAACGGGTAGGCAAAGAACTCACATCCTTTATGGCGTTTCCAGAGCGCGGAAATGGCGGAGATAACCACTGGAGAGGGAACTGCTCTCCGGAAGTGGTTGCTTCCATCCTGCGCTATGTTCTGGACTGCAAGCGTTACTACGGCAAAGATGTAAGCCAATTTACCCTGATGGATCCCATGAGCGGTTCCGGAACTTCCCAGGCCGTGGCAGACCAGTTTCAGGTACGGTCATTACTTTATGACCTAAACCCGTCTCCGGCTTACGGATACGGCAACTGGAATGCATTAAGAAATGATGTGGAGGACTCAGCAGACCTGATCTTCTTTCATCCGCCGTATCACGACATCATCAAATACAGTGGAAATATGTGGGGACAGCCTCACCCAGATGACCTGTCGAGATGTGAGAACTATCAGGACTTTCTGGAGAAATTGAATTACTGTATCCGGAAGTTTTTCTTTGCGTTACGCAAGGACGGCAGACTCGCGGTACTGGTGGGGGATATCCGGAAAGACGGCCATTTTTACAGCATGCAGAACGACATAATGCGCATGGGTGAATTTGAATCTTTTCTTGTAAAGGGGCAGTTCAACTGCGTGTCAGATAACCGCAGATATAAGAAGCCGTTTATCCCCGTCGTCACGGAATATGTGCTGATATTAAAGAAAGCCGATTCCCTGACATTCCCCTTTTCCTGCAGGAAGGAAGGCTGCCTGTCGGTAAGCCGGACAGACCTCCAGACTATTACCTGGCACCATCTGATCCGGATGACCATGGAAAGTATTGGCGGAACAGCCGCATTGTCGGATCTGTATGACCTGCTGCGGGATCATCCCAAAGCACGGAAGAATCCGCACTATGAGGATCGGATCCGGGCAACCATCTACGAGCACCCGGATCAGTATCTTCGGACAGCCCAGGGGTGCTACCGCTTAAATTATGCCGTGGCATAAAAAAACAAACCCAACACAGAACTGACAACAAATCCACAATTTTAAGAAAGGAAGACAACTACTATGAAAAGACACCGAAAACAAGAACTGCAGAATGTTAAGAAAGCAACCGTCACCATGACCGGCACTCTGTCTCTGCCTCTCCGTATCGGAGAAAACGCATGGATCCGTACCCGTCATCAGCTCTTTACAACTTCTATGATCCTAAAGATTATGGAAGTGGCAGAAGACGGTATAAAGTTTGAGACCTGTAACACAATCTACCACCTCAGATATGAAACCGTTTCTGCCGAGAGCGGGGTGATGTGCGCTTGACAAAGATCCAAGAACTGGGAAGCAGCCTCCAAAAGCTGCTTTCCACCCTAAAGAAAAACCGTGAAATGATCCCTCTTGAAGTCCTGAAATCCCATTACCAACAGCCTTATTACGCTCTGATCCGGGAGATTAACAAAACTGCATCTGCATTTGTAAAAGCGGTCCTTATCAATCACCTTATCCTAAACCCAGATATCTCTTTAGATGAGCAGGCGGCTGTCATCAACCAAGTGATTGCAGATTCCGGCATGGATCGGCAAATGAGTTCCTGTATTTCCAGAACCTATAATGTTGAGCAGCTTTATCAGATGGCATTGGGGCTTCGGCGGAAGATTGAATGTGCCTTATGGCCATACATCGACCTGAAAACCTGTCTTGTGTTTGATCTGGACAATCCGGATGTGGAACCTGTCACCTATAATACCTTGACGAGACAAATCTGCAGAGATGGAATCTGGGAGAATCAGGAGTTAGATCTTCAGTGGAAATTTTTATTTTATCCAAATGCAAGGGCTTATTCAGGCAATGAACCGGACAAAGAAGAAAAGGAGAAGAATGGCTATGAAAACTCATATAGCACCAAAAACAACGATACACCTGTCAGGTCAGGAAATGGAAGATATCTACCGCATACAGCAGCGCCTTTACTGGGAAACTGATTTTATCAGCCGCTGCGAAGAGCGTAAACAGGAGGAAACCGGCTTATGCAATCTTCCTTACAAAACGCTTCCGGATGAGAAAAAGCTCCTTAATCTGGCCTATAAACTATATAACAATAAGGAAGATTCCAACACAGCCTATAATATAACCCTTGATCTTGTCATTGATGAGATTGAGCGCTGGATTAGGGATAACCAGATTGACGCTACTGCGGAATCTGACGGAAATCCAAGAGTGGTCGTTGTAATGGAAGACGGCATTATCACTACTGTTTTTGCAACAGATCCGGATATCCGGGTAAATATTACAGACTTAGATCGCAACTATGCGAATACTGATCTGCGCTCCGCCGCTTTCGATGCTTTAATATATAATCCTGACTTACAAATCTGCGATTATTCAACCTATATACCTGGTTATGAGTTGGAAATAGAAACGGAGGTGGATGAGTAATGGCAAATATCTGCTGTGATGACGTCTATTTCTATTCACAATCCAATCCGGAACATCTGGATGCACTATGGGAAGACCTGGAGACATCCATTGTCTTCTGCCGCAATGAAGACCTTGCGTGGATTGGAAACCTGTTTGAATTAAAGGATATCCCCACAGAAGGCATCTCCCTCCGGGGAACGGTCATCTATATAGAACGGAATCCGGACAACATCCTTCTCAGCACCTCTGCAGCATGGTCTCCGCTTTACGAAGCATACCATGCGATTGCCGAAGCTTATCAGGTAGATTTTGTCATGCAGAGCATCGAGCCGGGATGTAATATTTATATCAATACCGATCATTCCAGCCAGTATTTCACAGACCTCTATGCTGTATCTATGGAAGACGAAGCTTTCCTGACGCCGGCAGGTATTCCAGTGGGTGAAAAACTGGAATATGGAGAACTGTTTACTACGGAGGCTGCTTTGCTGGAACGCTTTGCCGAACTGGGATATCCTGCGAATACACTGGAAATGCTGGATACGCTTTTAGAAGATACAGGAATTGAGGTTCACAGCTTTGAAAATCCTTATTCCCTGAATGACTGACAGACGAGGAGCATGATGTATGAAAATATACGTATTATGCAGTTATGGAGACGGATTGAACGATCCCGATGTCTCCACAGATTATCAGGAACTCTATGAAAAGATGGAGAAAAGCTACCGAATGACGCTGGATCACTTTTCCGAGACAGAAGAAGAACAGGAAAACACCTATCTGAGCGAATACAGCGCCAGAGCTGTCATACATGGAGACTGGATTGAATGGTCCATTACAGAACTGGAACTTCCAAATCCGAACACTAAAACGAAATGATTGCGTAACATTACCATTATCTGAGCCACTTTTTATGGGTGGCTCTTTTTAAAAATCCAGTCATATCAAATCCGAGATTCCCGGATGAAAGCAGACATTATCAAAGAATGTCCTTTTATCAAAAAAATAAATGTCACTGACACAAACATCGTAATTTTACTCCGACGTTCTACGCGATTAGATGCTGAAGAAAGTGAAGCTATCATATTATCAGATTCTATTCCCGCTTCATTGCTTCTCATGAGGTTGCCGCATAGTTTCCCTCCAATGCTCTTATTCCTCTTGTTTATCCAATTCTTTTACGATATAGTAAACATTTTAACGGAACTCTGCCTTTGGGCATTTCTAAAACAACATCGGTTTCCTCTGCCTTTTGAAACCCTCTGTGCTCATAAAACTGATATGTGCAGGCATCATCCGTATGCAGGTAAACCGTCTTCCCTTTTTCCTTTTCTTCAAAGGCATTTAATAAAGCAGTTCCAATTCCCCTGATCTTACAATCTGGATCAGCCGCAAGAAATATTATTTCCCCATCAGGAGCTTCAGATTTTAAATAGTGTTTTAATTGTTCTTTTGTGGTATTTTCATAAAGTCCTGCACCATTCTTAAAAAAATATTTCTGTATCATATCAACAGACTTAACGTAAATTTGCTGTAAAAAACACTGATATTTCTTTCTCTCTCCCTTAATCTCGGCCAGTAAAATGCCTACAAATTTATTATCTGCATATGCTGCAAGAACCTGTGTGGCACGATTGAGTTCAAGATACCAAAAGTATCTGCCATACGCATTGAGCAAAAACTTATTATCCAGATACCAGTCAAAATGCATGCCTTTAATTGCAAATTGAATTGCTTTTTTATGATCCTTTTTTTCAATATCCTTTATCTCTATCTTCAAAACATATCTCCTATAACTTCTGGTTGCTATATTAAATACATCGGCAAAAAAATTTTTTACTAACAATATCTAATATAATAGTCCTCCAAAGAGATGTTGCATTCTTCTTTAGCGGTTACAAACTGGTATTCCGTTATCAGTCTCTGCCTCTCTGAGGCATCCTTCTGAATTTTCATGATAATAGAGGTAATCTCAAAGTCCTCATAAATGTGGCAGACTAATACATCCATCAGTTCTTTTAATACCCCCCATCGTTCATGCTCTGATTTTAAATCTACTCTGAGAATCCCCATCTGCTTTCCATCAACTGTATACTTCAGAGACGGACATACTTCAATCGTTCCAATCAGTAACCCCGTCCTTTTATCCAAAATACTCCACCTGACAAAATCCCGTGCATTATACCGGCTCAGCCAGTATTCCACACATTCCCGGAACTTATCTTTATCCGTATAATAGAAATCATCCCCACAGCAGTCCCCATTGAAAAAGCGTGCTGCTTCCGGATCTGAGTAACAGGGGAACAGCCTCTCTGTATCCTCTGCCTTCAGTTTCCTTATTTTAAAATGCTCAGTTTCATATTCCGGGCATACGGTAAATACATCCATGCTCTTCCCCTCAATTCTTCTTATCTTCTCGTATTTTGTCAATTCGTTTCTGACACTATATTTCATTATATAGAACTTACGTTCCTTTATCAAGCAGATATTTCCATTTATTTTTTCCATATTTTGGAAGGATTTGTATATAGTATTCCCTACATCTAGTTTTATATTCATGAAAATCACTATATTTAGTATATTATCATTTGACACACCCAGTATATAGTGGTAATATATTATTGTAATTATTTTTGTGTCAGTCCGGAAAGGATTTCACACGCAGTTTAGGTTTGTATATCAAGTCAGAAGAATTACTATGCCCGGCATAGGAACTTCTGGCTTTTTTGTTTGTAGAAGGGCAGATGCCGCTTCTGCATTTTGCAGTTTTTCTGCAGTAATAGGAGAATGGACGCTTATAGTGTACGTTCTCTTTTTTTGCCTGAACGCAGATGGAAGGAGGCGGAAGAACAACGATCCTTCCGGATGACACCATAAGAAAAGGAGGTCTCAAATGACATACGAAACTTTTAGGAATGAAGTTTTACAGGGTTTACAGTGCAGAGAAATCGGTAATGTCAGTCTCAGCCTTACAAAAAGACTGAAATCCAATGGACAGATGAAGTACGGAGTAGTTTTCAACAATCCAACTACGAATACATCTCCCGCGGTCTATCTGGAAGAATACTATGAATTTTATCAAATAACGCGGGATCTTGATACAGTCATTGACATGCTCGCAGACTTGTATCGTACTTTGCCTGTAATACAATTGGATAAAAAGAAATTTTTTGATTTCTCTACAGCCAAAAGCAGGATCATCATGAAACTGGTCAACACAGACAAAAACCGCATATTATTAGAAACAGCTCCACATATCCCATTTCAGGATCTGTCTATTGTTTATTACTATCTCATCAGTAATTCAGACGGCATAATCC
>OFHO01002514.1_pt1 | contig 11058 bp, 7 predicted proteins | sample 1521531 | NCBI WGS metagenome assembly OFHO01 (sample SAMEA3504124, study PRJEB24116) | mouse gut metagenome | biome: mouse gut; feature: mouse-associated habitat; material: faeces | place: Denmark | collected 2011
TTCCCTTATTATCTGCTTTTCCTTCTCGTTTGTCAAAAGATTTTAAACAGGCTCTAAGAAAATCAGATTTCACGATCTCAGGCACACATTTTCTACCGCCGCTCTTGAGCATGGAATGGATGTTAAGACCCTGTCCACCATCATCGGCCACGTCTCCAGCAGCACCACGCTGAACATCTACGCTCACGTTACCGATGAAATGCGCCGTACAGCGGCGGTGAAGATCGACCAGGGTATCGGCAAAGTGGAGATTCAACCGGAGAATCAGTCAGTCCCACGAAAACTCGCTCCCAGTACATTCCAGGCCCACAAAGGCCAGCGGCGTAAGGCAGGGACTGGGTGTGTCACTCAGATCAACGAAAAGCTCTGGGAAGGCCGCTACTCTCCTATCTGGCCAGGCGGCAAAAAGCACCCCCGGAACATCTACGCTCACAGTGAGGAAGAGTGCGAAAAACTGCTGACAGAGATGATAGCAGAAATGAAAACGGAAATTGCCGCCGAAAGGGAGCGTCTGAAAGCAGGCTGACAAAAATCTATGGCTCACCGAGTGGGATATCCCCTCAGTGAGCCGTTTTTCTCTGTCTGTGGCTGTTTGTGTGGTCAAGTCTGAATCTCGAATTTTAAATCAGCGGGAAAAGTACTGAAATACAAGAAAAATCCAGCCTTTCCCACAGGAAAGGCTGGATTTTCTGGAGCTGCCGGGCGGATTTGAACCGCCGACCTCATCCTTACCAAGTGATTGGAAACCTCGGGAGTGCCGCTGTTCAGCACTTTCGGGGCCTTTTTGTTTCGGAGATACATGGTCTCTGGCACTTTCCCGTCCATTGACTCCGTCCGGTTTTTTCCGCGTGTGGGTCACGGTGTGGGTCAAAGCTCAAGGCTGTGACTCCTCGCTATACCGCCGCTCCAAATATTTGCCCACCTCTTCACAAAAAGTCACCGCACCTGAAAACAGTGCCTTTGTATCCGCAACGGAACAAATATAAAAATCTTCATAGTCACTGCGATTCCGAATAAGCGAAGCATTTGAGATCAATTTGCTGTACTCTCTGGGCAAAATTTCAGGCTTCAAATAATTCAAAGTAAATCGGGCAATAACCGCTGAATGCTTTTTGAAATCCTCTCCATCTAAGGCCAGCACCGCCCGCATGGCATGGAAAATTGCATAGTATGCCCGGTTATTGGCGGAGGCATAATCTCCTGCCTCCATATCTCGTTTGGCGGAGGCCAACATTTCCCCTGCTTTCCGAAAGCGATACCGTGATAAGTCAATCCTCGTAATATCAGGCACTGATTCTCACCCCTTCGCGTTCAACACTGCGATAGAATGGGAACAACTCCAAATTTCTCATGAAATATTCCCGATTTTCTACAATGGGAGAAACCACAACGCCATAATTCAGCAAAAGCTCGGCGGCCAAGTCGCCTACCTGCCAATTCCGGTTCGAAATATCCTGTCGGGAGGCATCCACGAGGAGCAATACATCAATATCCGACCCAGAATCCGCATCTCCTCTGGCGTAGGAACCGAACAGGATAGCCTCTATTTTCTCCTGGGGAAACAGTAGGGCAATTTTGCCGCACAATTCCGTAATGATCGTGGTCACTTCCCGCTTGGTGCACATAAGATGCCCTCCTTTCTCCAAAAGCCGCTCTTGATACTACAAGTGTACCACAACAGACGGTGAAATACAAGTCCCGACATCCACACAGAATTTGCTACGCTGTAAACAATATAGGGGCTGTGGCGCTGTGCAGTTCGCTTGCTTTTCACCTCTGTATTTCTCCGTTTATTCCTATCGACTTTTGCCTCCTCATTCGATATTGTGTTGCTTGCGAAAGCTTCGCAAATTATTGAAATCAGGAGGAAAAAAGTATGACTAACACGAAAAATCGCATTGCCGCCGCACTGACGGCAGCAATCCTCGCAACAACCCTATCCCCGCCACGGCAGTGGAGACCTCAGCCATTCGAGTGAGCAGCTACAAGGGCAGTACCCTGAAAGTGGGAGAACGCAGCGGACTCATCATCGGCCCCAGCGGTGCGGACTACACCGTCACCTCCAGCGACCCAGACACGGTGGCGGTGGAGCAGGTGCTGACCTTCTGGGTCGCCGTCGCCAAGACGGTGGGGACGGCGGAAATCACCGCTTCCAACAGCGCCGGGGAGCATGGAACTGTAATGCTGACGGTCAGCTCCGCAGCCCCAACTGCGTCGGAAACCCCCACCAGCATGGACAGCGCCAATCTGACTGACAACATGGAAATACGGCAGGAGATGATCCGGCTCATCAACCAGACCCGAAAGGACAATGGGGTGTCGGAGCTGCCAGTCAACGAGGCCCTGATGAACGCCGCCCAAACTTGCTCCAATCGGCTCTACACCTGGCATCACGCTCCGGAGGAGAGCCAAGCCGCCGTCGATGCCGGCTACCCCTACGGCTTCGGGTCCAATCTCACCGTGTTCACCGGCACCGCCGACGCCGCCCAACGCGCCGTCGACAATTGGAGCAACTCGCCCGGCCACTTCCAGACCATGATCGACCCGAGATGCGACTGCATCGGCGTGGGCGTGACCCAGTACGACGGCATCACCTACTGCTACATGTTCGTCGGGATACCCAACAGTGTCAACTTCTATGCATAACCAGATATGGAACAAAACGGTGCGTTCCAGGCAGTGTGGAACGCACCGTTTTCCTGCGAATCGGCGGAAAATGCCCTGTCAAATATTGCGTACCAGTAAACAAGGAACTATCCCCAGTCTAATGAGGATAGACCTTGCAAAAATTAATTTATACTTATTGTCCCAAATTATTGACATTTGTCCCAAGCTGTGCTATGCTTACTAATGGGGTGATTTCAATGAAGAAACAGAATCTGGTCAACTTAGTTCGATATCATGTCGAAAAAAATAATGATGCATTTGCCTCCGAAGTTGCTGAGATAGCAAGAGAATTTGATGCCAATGGTGATTCTAAAATAGCACAATATTTAATGGAACTAATTTCAACTGCCAATTTCTATGTCCCCCAATCTAATTACAAAAACTTAAAATATTTAAGGAAAGTAGAATATTCGACCAGGCCCCTTATGTTGCCAGATATTATTGAGGAGGATGTTATAGGCATTGCACGTGCCATTAGTAACAAATCTGATTTGTCGAAATTTTTATTCTATGGAGCCCCTGGTAGTGGAAAAACTGAATCTGCATATCAAATAGCCAGAATACTTGCCAGAGATATTCTGATAGTTGACTTTGAACAATTAGTTGACAGCCGACTGGGTGAAACTGCAAAAAATGTAGCGTTGCTTTTTGATGAGGTTAATCATTTGCCATACAATAAAGTTATCGTAATATTTGATGAGATTGACTCCCTTGTACTCGATAGAATAAATCAAAATGATTTACGTGAAATGGGGAGAGTTACTTCCGTCTTTCTCAAAGAACTTGATAGAGTAAATGAACATATTCCCATTATAGCAACTACTAATCTTTATGATAATTTTGATAAAGCATTACTTCGTAGATTTGATGCCACTGTCTCCTTTGATCGATATTCAAAAGAAGATTTAATCAAAATTTCGGATTCTTTGCTGGTTGCTCTTCTAAAAAAAGCGCAGAATGCCAAGCAGGATATGCGGCTTTTTAATAAAATACTAAAAAATCTTGATAGCATTCCCTACCCAGGTGAAATAAAACAAATAATTAAAACTTCCATCGCCTTTAGCGACGAATCAAGCGAATATGACTATTTAAGGAAATTTTACTGTTCCTTCTATGGCAATTCAGATTCAATTGATATTCAACAGTTAAGTGAGCGTGGTTTTACAACCAGAGAAATTGAAATTTTATCCCGCATCCCCAAGAGCAGCGTTTCAAGAAAGTTGAGGGATCAATAAATGAACTCCATTCTGCAAGTTAAATTGTTGTTGGCAGATGAACGTAATAAGCAAAAACCTCAATCAAGGAATCTCAGAGCCCATGCCGAAACCACGACTGATAAAATCGATAAGCTCATCGAAACACTAAGAGCGGTTTTACGGTATTATCGAAGTGTACCTAAAGTCTTAAACAATATTTTGGTCGATATAAATTATAATGACATCATTGCCAAGTCTAATAGGGTTCAAGCATTACTTAAACCTAATAGCCGAACGGAGCCCAATGATATAGTTGTCGGTGCAAGATTTTCTGATGCTCCAGAGGGCCAAGAAAATCATATTATCACTTATTACGCTGATGCTAAAACGATTCAAAACACTCTTCATGATCTTGAAGAGGCCCGTCGTTTTTTATCCGAAAGGTTGGGTGGAAAAGCAACAGCCAAAAATTTCAAGGAACCTGAGTGTGCCATTCAATATGATGGCTATGGCATCAAAAAAGATAAAATCAGAAATATTATAATTGACTGTTCCGTCGTTGACTCTTTTTCTGTTCCTCATATAACAGAAGTTCCGGTACAGGATTCTTTTTTGATCACATTTTATAAGACAGAACTCTCAACAGAAAATCTTTTGGAAAAGCTTAAGATAGATGACATGAAATATCGCTATTCATTTTATGGAAAAGATACAATTTCGGCAACAAAGGAACTGTACGAATTTCTTAATGATAAGGTGCCCTATCTGATTTCAATGATTTCCTCCGACTTATCTAAATTGGTCCTTGATGACATTAAGGACACGTCTGTTAAAGAACAAATTCAAATTCCTGATCCGGTCAATGAACCAGTAATCGGGGTAATTGACACTTTATTCGCCGAACAAGTATATTTTCATAACTGGGTTGAGAATGTTGATTATTTAGATGAATATGAGAAAGTAGGTGTATCCAGCGATCAAAGAAAGCACGGAACTGAAGTAACGTCTATCCTTGTCGATGGGCCCAGACTAAACCCTTGGCTTAATGATGGCTGCGGAAGATTTCGTGTGAAACATTTTGGTGTCTGCTCCAATCAAATCTCAATAACTCGGCTTGTACGAAAAATCAAAGAAATCGTCAATCAAAATCCCAACATACATGTCTGGAATCTTTCCTTGGGCGCAGAAGACGAGGTATCAAAAAATTTTATTTCATATGATGCAGCTGTACTCGATGAGCTGCAATCTCAAAAAAATGTCATTTTTGTTGTGTCCGGGACTAACGATAACAGAAATGACCACTCCGATATAATACGGGTTGGTTCTCCTGCAGATTCTTTAAATTCCCTTGTAGTAAACGCCGTCAGGCGAGATGGTACACCTGTTTCTTATTCTCGCAAAGGAAATATTTTGTCTTTCTTTAACAAGCCAGATGTTGCATATTACGGCGGCGATTATGATGAACGGATATTTGCGTATTCCCCGTTTGGCAAAGAAGAAGTGTATGGAACATCGTTTGCAGCCCCCTGGATCAGCAGAAAGCTTTGCTATTTAATTGATGTTATGGGGTTGCCCAAAGAAGTAGCAAAAGCGCTGATTATTGATGCATCTGCAGAGTGGAGTTATAAAACGGCCCCGCAAAATCTCAAGGAACTTACGGGATATGGTATTGTTCCAATCGATATCAACAAAGTACTTTCGACAGACAGTAACGAAATCAAGTTTATCGTATATGGGACATCAAAATCATATAGAACCACTAATTATGCTATTCCCGTTCCCAGAGATGAAGACGGCAAATACCCCTATATAGCTCGAGCAACATTATGCTATTTCCCACAATGTACGCGCTCTCAAGGCGTTGATTATACAAATCGGGAGTTGTCATTAAGGTTTGGACGTGTAAAGACAAATGGGCAAATTGATGATATTAACGAAAATATTCAAGACGAAACTGGCTCCCACATTGATGAACGACAGTCTCGAAAGGAGTTTCGAAAATGGGAAAACACAAAACTCATATCTAAAATAATAAAGATGAATCGTCCCTTAAAATCATATGGTGACCGATTTTGGGGACTTGCGGTAACATCAAAAGAACGGTTGGCAATGCGAACTATGGGAGAATTGAATTTTGGAATTGTAATTACCTTACGAGAGATTAATGGTATCAACCGCATTCAGGATTTTATTAGGGCCTGTAATATGAGAGGCTATATTGTCAGTGAGTTGAATATTCAAAATCAGTTGGAAATTTACAATATAAATCAAGAAGAACTCACTTTTGAGTAACAGGCCAACGATCTCGATACATTTCTACAATGTTCTTAGAAAATCTTTCTACCACACAAACCAAGGCAACGAAAAAACGCCGAGTCTCCCCGGCGCTCTTAGGCGACAAAGCACAGCGAATGGTACTTCATCGATTGTGGCAAATTGAGTTTACCATGATTCGCAGCCGATTGCAAGTAAAATCTGTCGTCCGAAAAGAGGTGAAACAAGGAGCGTTTCCTTTACTGTGTGTTGACGATAGATATTTTATTTGCAAAGGAGTACGATTTAATGCATATTTCCGCCCATTTGGGCCTTCCACCTGGTCATTCGCATTTTCCCTTTGTCGACATTACAACCCGCAGCGATACCAGACTGTTTCTTGACCCCTGCCTGATTGAACGAAGTCAAGATGATTTCAGCAGATATGCTGCCGCACTTATATCCGATTTCGAAGATAAACTGTATTGGGATATGCGGCATGGACATTGGGGCTGTACCGCTGTCTTTGACGAAGCGCATGAAATCAATGACACCAAGCTTGGATATGGCACAGGCTATAACGGGAAAGGTAAGACACCACACGGTATGCGGGACAGTCTGAGCGGTCTGTGTAAGTTGGCGAACAACATCCCATCCATTTCCCGGATACAAGATATATCCATTTTTGTTGAAGACTTTGCAGAGGACTGCATGAGTGATCTTTTGACAAATATTTTGAGACTTCCTCTCAGCCAGTTCACTGCCGAACTTATGCGCACTTATGATAAAACGCCCACTAGCAAGCATATAATTAAGTCCTGGGATTTACATGCTCACTCTTGGGTCGAAACTGAGCAGCCATATTGGACGGTCACCGGACAAAAAATTCTGCTCGTCCCAAAATGGTGGGTGCGAAAAAACTTTCTCTTTAAAGCTCATCAATACCTATATGGTGTTATCATCGAACGGATGAAGATGGAACTAGGATATGAGAACCTTGCCAAAATAGACGTCTGGAAAAACATGGAGCGTGATTTCGAGCACTGGGAATATGCCAAAGTCATCGAGTACACGCAAAGACATCCAGATGCCTTAAGCGACTATCATACCCGTATACCGAAGTATTATAACCGCTCTGCTGGTTGTATGGACGATAACGACCTTGACCAGGCTGTCTATGGTCGTTTAATTTCGGAAATTGCATAAGCCACAAGAGGAGGAATAACCATGGCTGTACATCATGGCGGTAAAGTTGGAAAAACCGCCAACCCGTTGCGTTAATAGTGGTAAGGAACTCACGCAAGGAGACTGTTGGCTGACAATTCGTAGTGCAAAAGCGCAAGATGGGTTATGGATTTATAAATTATCCACAGCCCATCTTTGTGCTTATTAGAAGTTTACCAAGCAAGTGTGTGCCATCGGTCCCGTCTGCCTGGCTCTCTGCGCCGCGCGGTGGCTGGAATATAGTGGATTCAGAGTACGAATAGCCGCCGTATCACGTTTCTCCGTGATACGGCGGCTTTGAGTCTATAGCGGCAGAATATGGTCCAGGCCGGTACTGCGCCCCTGCTCTTTTTGCCGGGATTCGATTTGCCGGATGAAATAAGTCTATCCAGCGAGCGGGGCATTTTATTTCGATGCTGGCTCCTCTTTTCCTTTCTGAGCCTTGGCGGCCTTTCTCTTGTGTTTGCCGGCAATCAGCACGAGTGCTGCCAAGGCAGCCAAACCGCCCACGACAGCGGGGATCAGCCACAGGGCGCTCCGAGTAGATTGGATACAGAAAGTGCCCTGGGTTCCGGTCATGGTCAGCAATAGATACTGTCCGTTTTGGACGGCTTCCACCTGTTGCCACTGGCCGTTCTGATACTGCCAGACATGGGTACCGCTGTCAGGGCTTAACAGCCGCAAAGGAACGGAATCCTCTGGCTCCGCTCCAGCGAGAACGACGTCCCACACGACGGCCTGCTCCCCCGCCTCCTGGGGCGGAACCTGGACGCTGTCTGTCACATGGAGAACGGCGTCCCCGGTAAACTGTCCCTCCGCCAGGGCCAGGGCCAGCTTTCCGGACAGCTCCCGGCTGGCCACCACAGTAACCCAAGGGGTATAGACCGCGTTCACGGTCAGGTCGGAGCGCAGGCCGGAGACATCAAACTCCGGCCAGACGCCGTAATTGCCCTCCAGCTCTGGCACAGGGGGCAGGTCGAGCCTGGACAGGTCCTCCCCGTAGAGGAAGGGAATCTGCGCCACCGTTTTTTCCTCCGCCACCAGAGTCAGCGTAAAGGCGGTGAACTCTGGCGGAATATCGGGCAGCTGGCTCAGCGCGTTAAAGGGGATGGGCTCGGCCCGCCCCGCGTAGCTGACGCCGTCCACCCCGGCGGTGCCGGTGTCTACAAAGAGATTGCCGGACAGCGCCCCATCCGTCTCTATGCCGCCGGCAATGGCTCCCAGATACTCCGTGCCTTCCTCGATTGTGACGATGGCACGGCAGTCCCGCAGACGGCTGGCCCAGCCGGCAATGCCGCCGACGTAATTCTCTCCGGACAGGGTGCTCTTGACATGGCAGCTGCGGATGGAGGCGTCCGCATAGCCGGCCACACCCCCCACATAGTTCCCGCCGGTGCTGGCTACCGGGCCGTAATTCTGGCACTCCAAGGCAGTACCCAGGTCCATGCGCCCCGCCAGACCGCCCACGCAGTCCTTCTTGCCGGTGACGGCCCCACGATTGACGCAGTTCATCAGCACCGCCTTGGTCTCGTAGCTGCTGCCAAAGGAGAACCGGCCGGTCGTGTCGTCCTCCGGGTCCAGGTCGAATTCAATGGCCACGGCACCGGCAATGCCGCCCACGTTGCGGTCTCCCTCCACGGTTCCCAGGTTGGAGCAGTCCGCCACCTTGCCCTCCCGGGTGGCGGAGATGTCCTCATCGGAGGTGTCCTGAATGATGCCCTCCAGGCCGCCTTCAGCGGTGTCCCTGGCGTCATCCATTGCGTCCAGCAGAAGGGTGAATACCGCGTTAAACTGCCGGTTGATGGCCCGCAGGTCGGCGGTCAGGGTGCCGTTCCCGGTCTGAAGGGCGCTGTTCAGCCCGTCCATCTCCTCCAGCAGGCCGCTCATGGCATCATAAAGGCTGTCGCCGGCCTGCCGGAAGTCCTCCCCCAGGGGGGTGAACTCCGCAGGACCGTCCTCGGTGAGCGTATCCACCGCATCGCCAATGGTATCCAGCGCCCGGCGCAGCAGCCGCCCGATGACGGCGGAGGTGTCAGAGGCCTCCTCCAGTGTATCCAGGGCGTCTCCCAGCTGGCTGGACAGAGCGCCGGAGCGGCTCAGGGCCTGCTGGAGCTGAGACAGGGCATCATCCAGATCATCCCCCACTCCCCGCAGGGCGCGGAATGCCTGACGCAGCTCCTCCCGCGCCGCCAGAAGAGAGCTGACGGAGATGGAGCCGCTTCCCAAATCCTCCAGAAAGTCTTGAAAGGCGTCCAGCGCGCGTTCCAGCCGGCTTACCGCCGTGGTCAGCCCGGAGGCGGACTGCCGCAGCTTCTCCACCGCGAGACGCAGGTCCCGCGCGGCCCGATCGCCGGTGTCCACCGCGCCGCCCAGAGAATCCAAAGCGTCCCCCAGCTGGCGGGACAGGCGCTCCAGCCGCCCGCCCACGTCGGACAGATCGTCCAGGGCGGGAGAAATTTTGTCCAGCGCGCCGGTGATGTCGGCGGTCAGGGTGTTGATGGTGCCGATGTTCTCGTCGGTAAAATCGGAAACCCGGTCCAGCAGCTCCTTGGTGCTGTCCTTGGCGCTGCCGGCGTAGTCTCCCATGGCGCTGAGCTGGGCGGAGACGCTGTCTCCGGTGCGCTCCGCGTCGTCCAGCGCGCGGTTAATCAGGTTTTCCAGGGTGTTCAGCTCCTGGCGCAGCTGCTCCAGCGTGTCCCGGCCAGGGTCCACAAGCACATAGGGCTCCGCCTGGCCCACAATGCCGCCCACGTCCTTCCGTCCGTAGACGGTGCCGCTGTTGGTACAGCCGGACAGATAGCCGTCCTGCCGCCCGGCGATGCCGCCGGTGTTGTACCCCACATGGGGGTAGCCCACCGTGCCGCGATTGACGCAGCTCTGCACCACGCCGCTGGAATAGCCCACGATGCCACCGGTATCAAAGCAGCCGTCCAGCAGGTGGTAGGTTTCGTCGTCCGCCGCGGCCTGCTCCTCCAGGATGGCAGCCGCATCCGCGTCCATCAGGTCCACATTGGTTTCCTTCCGGGTCAGATTCACTCCGGCGCTGCTTTCACATTTGAGCAGCAACCCCAAATTCCGGCCCGCAATGCCGCCGGTGATATTCTTGCCGCTGACAGAACCGGAGACGGAACAACCGGTAATCTCACCGGTGATGCTGTTGTATCCGGCGATGCCGCCCACGGTGGCATCCCCCTGAACCACGCCGTGAAAGGCACAGCTTTGCAGGGTTCCTGCGTTGTTGCCCACGATGCCTCCCACGGTGGAGCGGGTACCCCCGGGGGCCACCGTACCCTTGACGGTCAAGTCCCGTACCAGCCCGCCGGGCTGGATATAGCGGAACAACCCCAGGGTGGAACCGGCGGAGGTGAGACACAGCCCGGAGATGGTGTGTCCCTGGCCTAAAAAGGTGCCGCCGAAGGTGGGAATGGGGGTGAAATCCACCCCGCTCAGGTCCAGGTCGGCGGTGAGGGTAACAGTCTTGCCCTGGGACCAGGTGTCCAGAGCGCAGTTTTTCCCGAAACGCTGGAGGTCCGCTACGTTGGAGATGGTGACAGTGCTTTCCTCCGTGGCCCAGGCGGGCAGGACCAGCGAGGTCAGAATCCAGACCGCCAGAAGGATGGGGAACAGCCGGTCGACACGTTTACGCATGAGAATCCGCCCCCTTTCCCGCAGGGATTGCCGCTGGTTGGGGCGGCTCCTCCGGCCGGACAGCCCCCGT
>OFHO01002518.1_pt1 | contig 11040 bp, 10 predicted proteins | sample 1521531 | NCBI WGS metagenome assembly OFHO01 (sample SAMEA3504124, study PRJEB24116) | mouse gut metagenome | biome: mouse gut; feature: mouse-associated habitat; material: faeces | place: Denmark | collected 2011
ACTCTTTTTTCCTGTTCACTGGCCGGCGCCGGTCTGCCCCTTCCCCCGCCGGCAGCCATACAGCGTCCCGCCCCGCCCCTCAAACGCGGGGCAGTCCCAAACTTGAGGGTTACACACCCCCCGCTCCATGGCCTCCCCCTCCAGAAAGCGGGAGCGCAGCCCACAGAGCATTTCCGACTGGTACACGACCCGCTCCACGCTCAGCCCCGCCAGATGGGAGGTCATCAAGAGCCGGTCCTCCGGGATGGAATACCAAGGGGAGGCGGGCCCTACCGGCTCCTCGTCAAACACATCCAACGCCGCCCGGAGCCGCCCGGAGCGCAGCTGTTCCAGCAGGGCGCCGCTGTCCGCCAGCCCCGCCCGGGCGGCGTTGATGAAGCAGGCGCCGTCTTTCATCCTGGCAAACTCCCCGGCGCCTATCATCCCCCTGGTCTCCTGCGTCACCCTGGCCGCCATCACCAGATAGTCGGCGCTTGACAGCACCTCCTCCAAGGCGCACAGCTTCACGCCCAGTTCCCGGGCCTTTTCCGGCGGCGCGTATGGGTCATAGGCCATCATCTCCATCTCGAATCCGGCCGCCCGCTTCGCCACCCCCCGCCCGTTGCGCCCCAGGCCGACAATGCCCAGCGTTTTCCCCGCCAGTTCGGTGGACGCCTCGCAGATCCGGCGCAGGCAAAGGTCGTTCTCCTTTGTCCAGCCCTCCGTGCGGATCACCTGCGCAGAGCGCAGCGCAGGCTTGGCCATGAGCAGCATGGCCAAGAGCGTGAATTCCGGAACGGAGCGCTCACACCGCCCGCCGCTGAACAGTACCGGTATCCCCATCTGCGTGCAGGCAGCCACGTCGATATTCTCTTCCGGCCCGTCCCGGACGCTCAGGATGAGCTTCAGCTCAGGACAGGCCTCCAGCACCTGCCGGGTCACCTTTTCATAGCCGCAGAAGAAAATGTCGTACCCCTGCAGGCTCGCCCCAATCCGCTTCTCGTCCATCCTGCTGGCAGGGTTCAGGTCCAAGCTGAACCCGACCCGTTGGAAGCGCACCAGCTCCCCGGCCTTTTCCGCCCATTTTGGGTCGAATTCCGCTGTGCAAAGCGCTTTGAGCATACAAATTCCCCCTTCCTGTCCATTATAAATTATTGTATTAATTTTGTCAATTAAATATTTAAATTTATATTGCAATCTTCGGAAATATTCGATATAATAGCAATACATAAATATGAAAGGGGATCTGTTCATGCGCTACAAACAATTTGGCAGTACCGGCCTCTCCCTCTCTGAAATTTCGGTGGGAACCTGGGCCCTGGGAGGAAAGGACATGGGGCCTGTGGACGAAAAGGACGCCATAGAGGCCATCCACGCCATGATCGACAACGGGGTCAATTTCATCGACACCGCCCCCACCTACGGAAGGGGCGCTTCGGAGGAGATCGTGGGCAAGGCGCTGAAAGGCCGCCGGGATCAGGTGGCCCTTCTGACCAAATGCGGGATACGCTGGGACGAGGGCCCAAAGGATTTCACCAAGGGAGCCATACGGGACAGTAGCCGCGCCAGCATCCTCAGGCAGATTGATGACTCCCTCCACCGCCTCCAGACCGACCACGTGGACTTTTATCTCATCCACTGGCCCGACGTGAACACTCCCCTGGAAGAGACCGCAGATGTACTCAAGGAGCTGAAAAAGGCGGGAAAGATCCGCTATACCGGCGTATCCAACTTTGAACCGGCGCAGCTGGACGCGCTGTACCGGCTGGGCGTCCTGGATGTGGTACAGTATCCCTATTCCATGGTCAACCGAAGCAAAGAAGCCCTCCTCAAGCAGTACCACGACAAAGGGGTGGCCGCCATGGGTTACGGCTCCCTGGGCGCGGGCATCCTCACCGGCGCCATCCGCCAGCTGCCCCATTTCGACTCCCACGACGCCCGGCTGGGCTTTTACGACTTCTTTGTAGAGCCCAGATTCTCCCAGGTCATGAAACTCCTGGCCGCGCTGGACATCATCGCCCAGCGGCGGAATGTCCCCGTGGCCCAGGTCGCCATCAATTGGACCACCCAGTGCGGCGTTGTGGACACTTCCCTCACGGGTGTCAGAAACGCGGCGGAGGCCGTGGAAAACACCGCTGCCATGTCCTGGTCCCTTGACGCGGAGGAAATCGCGCAGATCAATGCTGCCATCCACACACATCTGGATTCTGCGGACAAGGATGGCCGCTGAAGCCTTTTACCCAAACCGCACGGGAATCCCCTGACAAGCGCAGCGCTGGAAGTACCTTGACGAAACATTTATTGGAAGCGCCATTTGGTTGATTGGTTTTTCCAAAAGCCAACATGGCTTCGCAGAACAGCCATCAGATATGACAGCTGGGGCTTGTTTGATATCATCGCTTTAATTGCGAAACGCTTTGTCCGGAACATGATTCAAGGCGCGGCAATCATAACTGACTGCCGCGCCTTGAATCATGGTCCGGACGGTTATTTTGTTGTCGTCTTTGCACGGGGTGGCCCTTCGCGTCCGCCGGATTTTGCGCCGGGATTACTCCTCCACGATGGCGACCACGTTGGTGGCGCGCACGCCCTTGGCGCCCCGGGGATCAGGCTCGGTCTCAAAGGTGACCTTCTGGCCCTCCAGCAGCTTCTTGTATCCCTCGGCCACGATGGCGGAGAAGTGGACAAAGACGTCCTCGCTGCCGTCGTCGGGAGTGATGAAGCCGTAGCCCTTTTCCGCATTGAACCATTTGACAGTACCGCTCATTTCCTATATCCTCCTTATTTGTAAAAATTTCGTTTTGAAAGTAGAAGAAAAAAGTCCGCCCTTTCATGTACGAAAGAGCGGGCACAAATCAGTTCATACATCAAAACCGTTTTCAGTATAGCACCACGTTAAAAGACTGTCAAGCGGTGATTGAAAAAAAACCGAAAAAGCAGGTACTTTGGAACAAATTTTCATCTGCTTCCACAAAAAACCGCTTTTTTCCTGACTGTTCCAGTTTACTCTAGAATCTGGAAAAATCTGCGTCCATTTTCCAGGGTGATCCTGGAACATTCATCCGGGGTGATGCCTTTCAGATCGGCCAGCCGCTGGCAGATCAGGCCCACATAGCCGGAGTGGTTCCGCTTCCCCCGGTGGGGGACGGGGGCCATGTAGGGGCTGTCCGTCTCGATCATAATGCGGTCCAGGGGGACGGCCTGGGCCGCCTCCACCGCCTTGCGGGCGTTTTTATAGGTGAGCACCCCGGTGAAGGAGATCATCCATCCCAGCCCCACCAGCTCCCGGGCCATCTCCGCGCTGCCGGAGAAGCAGTGGAACACCCCCCGCACCCCGGGAAACTCCCGGACCACAGCCAGCGCGTCGGCGTGGGCCTCCCGGTCGTGGACGATCACCGGCTTTCCCAGCTCCTGCGCCAGGGCCATCTGGTCCCGGAACACCCGGCGCTGGAGGTCCCGGGGCGGGTTCTCCTCCCAGTAGTAGTCCAGGCCGATCTCGCCGATGGCCACGGTTCTGGGGTTCCGGGCCAGATCCCGGATATCGTCCAGACTGCCGTCGCAGGGGGCGCAGTTTTCCGGGTGCCAGCCCACGGCGGCGTAGAGAAAGGGGTATTGGCCCGCCAGCGCCAGGGCCGCCCGGGAGCTTCCAGGGTCACAGCCCGGGTTCACCACCAGGGAGACGTCCTGGGCCGCCAGACTGGCCAGGAGGGCGTCCCGGTCCTGGTCAAACTCCGGGGCGTCGTAGTGGGCGTGGGTGTCAAAGAGCATGTCTTTCGGCCTCCTGTATGATTGATCGACGCAGAGATGGAAAACAGCGGCATGATGGGTTCATCATGCCGCTGCTCTTTTCACAGCAACGCCGCTGAGGCGTCTCTTACTCGGTCACGTAGGGCAGCAGAGCGATCTGACGGGCCCGCTTGATGGCCTCCGTCAGCTGCCGCTGGTGCATGGCGCAAGTGCCGGTGGTTCTGCGGGGCAGGATCTTGGAGCGCTCGGAGATGAAGCGGCGCAGCTTGGCCGCATCCTTGTAGTCGATATACTCGCACTTATCCACGCAGAACTGGCAGACCTTCTTCCGCTTCCGGGGAGCGCCGGAGCGGGCAGGCCTATTTTCACGTTCCATAGCCATGGTACTATTTCCTCCTGTCAGAATATGGCGGTCAGAACCGCCCTTCAGGGCCGTGAGCCCGGTTTAGAACGGCACGTCGCCGTCCTCCTGATTGGCGATGATCGCCTCAAATCCGGGGCCGTCCGCCGTAGGCGCGCCGTAGCCGCCGCCGAGGGACCCCTGACTCTCGCTGCCGTAGGCGCTCTGTGCGCCGCCGCCATAGGGGGCGGCAGCCGGCATGCCGTAGGGCGGGGGGGAGCCGTAGCTGTCGCCGCCGCTGTCCCGCTTGCTGTCGCCGAAGTAGACGTTGTCCGCCACCACCTCGGCGCTGCGGCGATTGTTGCCATCCCGATCCTTCCAGTCTCGGATCTGGAGCCGGCCCTCCACCACGGCCATGCGGCCCTTGGTCATATACTTGCAGACGAACTCCGCCGTCTGCCGCCAAGCGACCACATCGATAAAATCGGTATTCTTCTCGCTGGAGTCCTTGTTCTTGAAGTCACGGTCTACCGCCAGGGTGAAGCTGGTCACGGAGATTCCGGTCTGCGTGGTCCGCAGCTCCGGGTCCCGCACCAGGCGGCCCATGATGACAATGCGATTGAGCATCTGGCACCCTCCTGTTAAGCGCCCTTGCAGACGATCATGGAGCGCAGAATGCCGTCGGTAATGCCCAGCACACGGTCCAGCTCCTTGGGAAACGCGGAATCGCTGGTAAAGGACATGAGGACATAGTGCCCCTCAGTCTTGTAATCAATCGCGTAGGCCAGCCTGCGCTTGCCCCACTCCTCCACCTCGACAGCGGAGCCGTTCTGCTCAGCCAGGGTCTTGAACTTCTCGACCGTAGCGGCGACAGCCTCCTCGCCCAGGGCGGGATCAATGATATACACGACCTCATAGTTTTCTGTGATCTTTGCCATGGTTGCACCTCCTTTTGGACGAATGGCCCCCACTCTCCGGTGGGAGCAAGGATATGCCCGCGAATACGCAAGCTATATAAGTATACTGTATATTTCAGAAAAGTCAAGGGATTTCTCGGATTTTTTCCCCTTTTTTCGGAAAAACCCCGGTCTGTGTCAACAGGGCCAGCAGGGGAAGGCCCAGGATACAGCACACCAGCAGCTCCGAGATCCCCACGGAGAGGGCGTTGAAGAGGAACACCCCCGGGAAGGCGGCGGTGAATCCGGCCTCGTACCAGGCCAGCAGCGCGCCTACGATCAGGCCGTTGCACAGCGCCGGGGGCAGGGGGGCCATCCACCTGCTTTTGCAGCGGGCGGTGAGGAGCCCGGCCAGCAGGGTTGCCAGGGAACCGAAGATCAGATCCGGCAGGCCGTAGGGGCTGAGAAGGTTGGCGAGAACGCAGCCCACAAACAGGCCCCAGGCGGTGGCAGGGCACAGAAAGGGCAGCACAGTGAGGGCCTCGGCGAACCGGAACTGGATCACGCCGAAGTTCAGGCCGAAGATGTTGCCGAAATAGCAGAGGACGACGTACAGCGCCCCCACCAGGGCAGAGAAGACGATGTCGCGCAGAGATGTGTTTTTCATGTGGTTTGCCTCCATTTTTTGTTTAGAGAACGGCCGGCCCCGGGAGCGGGAACCCGCTGCCGCCGAACGAACGCCGGCAGTTTTCTGCCGGCGCTTGGACTGGGTGTGGAAACCAGTCAAAATAGATTATAGCATATCCGCGCGGGTCTGTAAACGGTTTTTCTCGTTTCTCCTGTTCCCGCCCGTCCCGGCCCGGTTTATGGAAAAACATGGGCGTTTATTGGAATTTCCGCCGGATTTTGCGCCTGAAAAAAATATTTGAAAAATTTTTGCTTGGAAAAGAGGATTTTTGCATTTTTCGTTGTATACTGTAATAGGCTGAATTTAACGTGGGGAGGTATGACCTGATGGCGTTTTCTCAGCAGTTTCTGGACGAGCTGGCCGGCCGGAACGATATTGTCGACGTGGTCTCCTCCTACGTGACCCTTACCAAGAGGGGCGGGAACCACTTTGGCCTGTGCCCCTTCCACAACGAGAAGACCGGCTCCTTCTCCGTGTCCCAGGACAAGCAGATGTACTACTGCTTCGGCTGCCGCAAGGGGGGCGGGGTAATCAATTTTATCATGGAGATCGAGAATCTGGGCTTCCGGGACGCGGTGGAGCTGCTGGCCAAGCGGGTGAACATGGATGTCCCGGCGGACAGCTCGGACCGGGAGGAGACCCGCCGCCGCCAGCGGGTGCTGGCGCTGAATAAGGACGCGGCCCGCTGGTTCTACCAGAACCTCTCCACCACCGCCGGCGGCCCGGCCCGGGACTATCTGGCCCGGCGGAAGATCAGCAGAAAGACCGCCATGAACTTCGGCCTGGGGTTCTCCCTGGACGGCTGGGACTGCCTGATCAGCGCCATGCAGGAGAAGGGCTACTCCAAGGCGGACCTGCTGGCCGCGGGGCTGGCGGTGCGCAACCAGAAGGGCCGGCTCTACGACAAGTTCCGCTCCCGGCTCATGTTCCCGGTCATCGATGTGCGGGGGGACGTGGTGGCCTTCGGCGGCCGGGTGCTGGACAAGAGCGAGCCCAAGTATATGAACACTACCGAGACCATCGTCTACAGCAAGCGCCGCAATCTCTACGGCATCAACCTTGCCAAAAAGACCAAGCGGCCCAACTTCATTCTCTGCGAGGGCAACATTGACGTCATCACCCTCCATCAGGCGGGCTTTGACAACGCGGTGGCCTCCATGGGCACCGCCCTCACCACGGAGCAGACCCGGCTCCTCAGCCGCTACACCAAGGAGCTGGTGCTCTGCTACGACAACGACGCGGCCGGGCAGATGGCCACCCAGAAGAACATTGAACTGCTTAGAAACAGCGAGTTTACCGTCCGGGTCCTCTCGCTCCCCCGCCGTCTTGTGGATGGGCAGTACGTCAAGCAGGACGTGGACGACTTCATCAAACTCCAGGGGCCGGCCGCCTTTGAGGCGGCCCTGGGCGGCAGCGTCAACCAGATGGACTACCGGATGGAGGCTGTGGCCGCCAAGTACGACCTGACGGACAGCTCCCAGAAAATCGCCTACGCCGAGGAGGTCAGCCAGCTCATCGCCTCCCTGCCCAACGCGGTGGAGCGGGAGGTCTACGCGGGCCGGGCCGCAGAGCGGGCGGGACTGACCCGGGAGGCCATGCTGCTGGACGTGAAGCGGGCCAGGGACAGGTCCCAGGGCCGGGAGCGGCGGCAGATGCAGCGGGAGGCCCTCAACATCAGCGCCATCCGCCAGCCCCAGGACCGGGCCATCCGCTACACCGACATGCGCTCCGCCATGGCCGAGGAGGGGATTCTCCGCCTGCTGCTGCTGGACATCTCCCTGGCGGACCGCTGTCAGGACCTGCCGGCGGAGGACTTCAGCTCCCCCTTCCTGGGAAAGGTCTACCGGCTGCTGCTGGAGGGCCGGGCCGGCGGAAACGGCATGTCCCTGAACGCGCTGTCGGGGGAGTGCACGGCGGAGGAGATGAGCCACCTGACCACGCTGCTCCAGAAGCCGGAGTCGCTGGCCTACGCGGACAAGTCTCTGCCGGACTACATACGCGTGATTAAGGAGTCCGCCGGCAGGCGGCGGGGGGAGACCCCCGTTGACCCCCTGCTGGCGGCGCGGGATAGATTCAAAGAGAAAAAGGGTTACGGAGGAAAGCAGACATGACAAAAAAGAAGGATGAGATGGCCAAAGGCGTTTCCAGCGCCGCCCCCGAGGGTAAGAAGGGGGAGGCCGAAAAGAAATATGCCAAGCTCCCGGAGAAGGTGGTGGCCAACCTGCCCGCCGCCGCCATTCTGATGTCCAACGAAAAGGTGATGGACCTGTTCGCCCGGGGGAAGAAGCGGGGCCGCCTGGACTCCTCGGAGATGATGGAGGTCCTGGACGAGATCGAGCTGGACAGCGACCAGATGGAGAAGCTCTACGACTCCCTGGAGGCCCTGTCCATTGAGATCGGCAGCGAGGAGGATATCCTGCCGGAGATCCCCGACGACATGGAGCCCCCCCTCAGCGAGATCGAGGGCATTGAGGAGGAGGAGCTGGTTGACCCCAACACCCTGGTGGACAGCTTCTCCATCGACGACCCGGTGCGCATGTACCTCAAGGAGATCGGCAAGGTGCCCCTCCTGTCCCCGGAGGAGGAGATCGTGCTGGCCCAGAAGATGAGCGCCGGCAATCTGGCCCGGGAGCAGCTGGAGGAGGGGGAGGGCCTCTCCGATACCGCCCAGCTCCGGGCCCTGGTCAAGGAGGGGGAGAAGGCCAAGCAGAAGCTGGCCGAGGCCAACCTGCGGCTGGTGGTGTCCATCGCCAAGCGGTACGTGGGGCGGGGGATGCTGTTCCTAGATCTCATCCAGGAGGGCAACCTGGGCCTCATCAAGGCGGTGGAGAAATTTGACTACACCAAGGGCTACAAGTTCTCCACCTACGCCACCTGGTGGATTCGTCAGGCCATCACCCGGGCCATCGCCGATCAGGCCCGGACCATCCGCATCCCCGTGCACATGGTGGAGACCATCAACAAGGTCATCCGGGTCTCCCGCCAGCTCCTCCAGGAGCTGGGCCACGATCCCTCCCCGGAGGAGATCTCCGTGGAGATGAACATGCCCGTGGACAAGGTGCGGGAGATTCTGAAGATCGCCCAGGAGCCTGTGAGCCTGGAGACCCCCATCGGCGAGGAGGAGGACAGCCACCTGGGGGACTTCATCCCCGACGAGGGGGCCAGCGAGCCCAGCGAGGCCGCCAGCTTCACCCTGCTCAAGGAGCAGCTGGTGGACGTGCTCTCCACCCTCACCCCCCGGGAGGAGAAGGTGCTCAAGCTCCGCTTCGGCATTGAGGACGGCCGCACCCGCACCCTGGAGGAGGTGGGCAAGGAGTTCAACGTCACCCGGGAGCGTATCCGCCAGATCGAGGCCAAGGCTCTGCGCAAGCTCCGCCACCCCAGCCGCAGCAAGAAGCTGAAGGATTTTCTCAACTGATCCGCCAGAAGGCGCGCCCCGGGCCCGGGAGAGGCCGGGGCGCGTTCCATTTTCCCGCCGGAAAACCTTGCAATCACCAAAAAAATCCGCTATAATACAATCCATGTGGCATTTGCCGGAGCAAACCGGACTCTATAGAAGAAAGTGTGATTCATTTTGAAGTACGATTTTGCCGCCATTGAGCCCAAATGGCAGAAAAAGTGGGAGGACGCCAAGGTCTACGCCGCCGCGGACCACAGCGACAAGCCCAAATTCTACGGTCTCATCGAGTTCCCCTACCCCTCCGGTCAGGGGCTCCATGTGGGCCACCCCAGGCCCTACACGGCCATGGACATCGTCACCCGGAAAAAGCGGATGGACGGCTGCAACGTCCTCTTCCCCATGGGCTTTGACGCCTTCGGCCTGCCCACGGAGAACTACGCCATCAAAAACCACGTCCACCCCGCCGTGGTCACCCGGGAGAACATCGCCCGCTTCACCGGCCAGCTCAAGCGGCTGGGCTTCGGCTTTGACTGGGACCGGGTGGTGGACACCACGGACCCCAATTACTACAAGTGGACCCAGTGGATCTTCCTCCAGCTCTACAAGAAGGGTCTGGCCTACAAGGCCACCATGCCCGTGAACTGGTGCACCTCCTGCAAGTGCGTGCTGGCCAACGAGGAGGTGGTGGAGGGGGTCTGCGAGCGGTGCGGCAGCGCCGTCATCCGCAAGGAGAAGAGCCAGTGGATGCTCAAGATCACCGAGTATGCCCAGCGGCTCATCGACGATCTGGACGAGCTGGACTTCATCGACCGGGTGAAAACCCAGCAGAAGAACTGGATCGGCCGCTCCACCGGCGCGGAGGTCACCTTCCAGTCCACCGCTGGGGACAGCATCGTGGTCTTCACCACCCGACCGGACACCCTCTTCGGGGCCACCTACATGGTCCTCTCCCCGGAGCACGAGCTCATCAAAAAGTGGATGCCCCAGCTGGCCAACAGCGCCCAGATTCAGGACTACCAGCGGGCCGCCGCCGCCAAGAGCGATCTGGAGCGGACGGAGCTGAACAAGGAGAAGACCGGCGTACGCCTGGAGGGCGTAGCCGCGGTGAACCCGGTGAACGGCCGGGAGATCCCCATCTTTATCTCCGACTACGTCCTCTCCACCTACGGCACCGGGGCCATTATGGCCGTGCCCGCCCACGACGACCGGGACTGGGCCTTTGCCAAGAAATTCGGGTGCGAGATCATCGAGGTGGTCTCCGGCGGAGAGGACGTGCAGAAGGCCGCCTTCACCGCCAAGGACGAGACCGGCGTGCTGGTCAACTCCGACTTCCTCAACGGCCTCACGGTGAAGGACGCCATCCCCGCCATGACCAGGTGGCTGGAGGAAAAGGGCATCGGCCGGGCCAAGGTCAACTACAAGCTCCGGGACTGGGTCTTCTCCCGCCAGCGGTACTGGGGCGAACCCATCCCCATGGTCTGGTGCGAGAAGTGCGGCTGGCAGCCCCTGCCGGAGGACCAGTTGCCCCTGCTCCTCCCCGAGGTGGAGAGCTACGAGCCCACCGACGACGGCGAGAGCCCTATCAGCAAGATGACCGAGTGGGTCAGCACCACCTGCCCCTGCTGCGGCGGCGCAGCCAGGCGGGAGACGGACACCATGCCCCAGTGGGCCGGGTCCAGCTGGTACTTCCTGCGGTATATGGACGCCCACAACGACAAGGCCCTGGCCTCCAAGGAGGCGCTGGAGTACTGGTCCCCGGTGGACTGGTACAACGGCGGCATGGAACACACCACCCTCCACCTGCTCTACTCCCGGTTCTGGCACAAGTTCCTCTACGACATCGGCGTGGTCCCCACCAAGGAGCCCTATCAGAAGCGCACCAGCCATGGCATGATCCTGAGCGAGGGCGGCAAGATGTCCAAGTCCCGGGGCAATGTGGTGAATCCCGACGATGTGGTGAAGGCCTACGGCGCGGACACCCTGCGGCTGT
>OFHO01002521.1_pt1 | contig 11036 bp, 12 predicted proteins | sample 1521531 | NCBI WGS metagenome assembly OFHO01 (sample SAMEA3504124, study PRJEB24116) | mouse gut metagenome | biome: mouse gut; feature: mouse-associated habitat; material: faeces | place: Denmark | collected 2011
TGCAATATCCCCCACTGCTGCCTCCCGTAGGAGTCTGGGCCGTGTCTCAGTCCCAGTGTGGCCGTCCGCCCTCTCAGGCCGGCTACTGATCGTCGCTTTGGTAGGCCGTTACCCTGCCAACTGGCTAATCAGACGCGGGCCCATCCTGTACCACCGGAGTTTTCAGGAGGCGGCCATGCGGCCGCCCCCGTTATGCGGTATTAGCACCTGTTTCCAGGTGTTATCCCCCTGTACAGGGCAGGTTGCCCACGCGTTACTCACCCGTCCGCCACTCATGCGCCGGGCTTCCGACCGAAATCTTCCGCCCCGCGCACCCGTTCGACTTGCATGTGTTAGGCACGCCGCCAGCGTTCATCCTGAGCCAGGATCAAACTCTCATGTTTGTCCCTTAAGCTGCAGACTTCCCTCTGCTGGCTTTACTGTTTTTTTGGGTCCCGTGGTTTTCTCCACGGTTTTTCTGTCCTTTGAATTTCCTCTGAATCTTCCTTCCGCTCTCCGCTTCTTCCTTCCAGCTTTCTTCCTCTCGGGTTTCTTCTTTCCGGCTTCCCGCTTCCTCGGAACTTCTGGAATTTTCAGGGCTGCATTGCTGTTCATTTGCCAAGGTTCGATTACTCATAAAATGTTTCGTCTTGTCTTTCTCAGACGCAACTCATTTATAATATCACGTCTTTTTCCGTAAGTCAAGCTCTTTTTACTTTTTTATACATTTTATGATTTTATTCCCACTGTCTTTTCACAGTGGGCTTTTATTATACCATCACATTTTCTTATTTGTCAAGCCAAATTTTATTATTCTTCTTTTTCATTGCCAGCTTTCCAAATAATAAAACTCAAACTATATTTGCTCAAGTTTCATGCTCGGTATATAAACGGAGAAAGAGGGATTTGAACCCTCGCGCCGCGTAAACGACCTACACCCTTAGCAGGGGCGCCTCTTCAGCCTCTTGAGTATTTCTCCATAGCCTGAACTAACTGTTATTATAATTCATCTGCGTTCTCATACTTTTAATAAATATGTATACATTTAAAACCTTGTATACATTTCATACCGTGTCGTAACGCAAAAGTTATTATACAATAGGAAATATTTATTTGTCAATTCTTTTTTCTTTATATTATAGAAAATATTATAGAAATTATCATTTCATAAAAATTTTCATTCCCTCCGTTTTTCTAATAAGATTCAATCGCTTTCTCAATTCTCTTTTTCACTTCGGCTGCAATCTCCACTGTTTTCATATTTTGATAATCCTCATAGTATAACGGAGGGAGATATATAATTTTTACTGTAACTGGCTTAACTGATTTTTCATCAAAAGGCTTAAAAGCGTCTATTAAAGCACATGGAACAATTGGGCATTGCGCCTTTACCGCACTTTTAAAACTCCCTCCTTTAAAATCCAGCAGCTTATTTCCTGCTTTGCTTCTTGTCCCCTCCGCAAAAATAAGAAAGTTCTTCCCGCCCTTCACTTCCTGCGCCATTTGCATAATCACTTTCATAGATTGTCGGATATCTTCCCGGTCTATGGCAAGAGAACCCAAAGCTTCCGTTACCTGTTTTAATAAAATAACATTTCTTGCTTCTTTCTTTATTATAAATGCAAACGGAACAGGACAGGATTCCAAAAAGGCCAGCACATCATAAAGTCCTTGATGATTAGGGAAAAATACGAAGCCATTTTTTTCAGGTATATTCTCCAGACCATATGACTCTATCTTTACTCTTCCAGCCTTGTTAGCTGCTATTGTAACTTTTTTGATGTAAGCATATGCCTCTTCAAAACTTATCTTGTCACTTTTCCCACACCACCATATCCGAAACAGATAATAGGGAGCCCTTAAAAATAACCGTAAAACCATCATCGCAATTCTGTACATAATTTACTTCCCTAACTATATTATACTATGCCTACGCAGCATCAATGCAATTCATACAAATTATTGCCTTCAGAGTCAATCACTACAATAACCGGGAAGTTATTTACTTCCAATTCACGAATCGCTTCTGTACCAAGATCCTCATAAGCAATTATTTTAGAACTCTTAATGGAACGCGAAAGCAAAGCTCCAGCTCCTCCAACTGCGGCAAAATAAACAGCTTTATTCTTAACGATGCTGTCTATTACCTCTGCCGAACGTCTGCCTTTTCCAATCATACCTTTTAACCCTATATCCAAAAAACCAGGCGTATACTTATCCATCCGGCTTGATGTAGTAGGACCTGCTGATCCTATCACCCGCCCTTCCCTTGCTGGTGATGGTCCCATATAATAAATAATATTTCCTTTCAAATCAACGGGCAGCTTTTCTCCTTTTTGCAACGCCTCATCCATCCTTTTGTGGGCAGCATCTCTTGCCGTATAAATCGTCCCCGTAATATATACATAATCGCCTGCCCGAAGAGCTCTGACATCTTCATCCCGCATCGGGGCGCTAATATATTGATCCATATTCCTCACCTATTTTAGATTTATCCTTAAACCCTAATTAAATAATCCGCATTGCATGCCTGTTTACATGACAGCATATATTAACCGCTACTGGCAGTCCGGCAATATGTGTTGGATATGTATTGATATTTACCCCCAAAGCCGTTGTACTTCCTCCCAGCCCGCCTGGTCCGATACCCGTCTTATTTATTTTATTTAACAATTCTTCTTCCATTTCCCTTATGTATGGGATTGAGGAACGCTCGTCAATCGGTCTTGTCAATGCTTTCTTCGCCATCCACACACATTTTTCAAATGTTCCTCCTATTCCGACACCGACCACCATCGGTGGACAAGCATTCGGACCCGCATCCCTTACTGCTGTTATAACTGCTTCTTTCACACCTTCTATTCCATCTGCTGGCTTCAGCATAAATATACGGCTCATATTTTCACTGCCGAATCCTTTTGGGGCTACTATAATCTTCACTTGATCGCCAGAGACTATTTCATAATGGATCACCGCTGGAGTATTGTCTTTCGTATTTTCCCGAATGAGCGGATCACGAACTACGGATTTTCTCAAAAATCCTTCTATATATCCTTGCCTCACCCCTTCGTTTATTGCATCTTCCAATATGCCCCCTTCAAAATGGACATCCTGCCCTATCTCCATAAAGATAACTGCCATTCCTGTATCCTGGCAAATTGGAATCATATCTTCTGCCGCAATTTGAAGGTTTTCTTTCAGTTGATTTAAGATCTGCCTTCCTAAGGGGGCTTCTTCGTTTTCAACAGCCTGATCAAAGACTTTTTTCATATCCTCTGAAAGATAATGATTGGCTTCTATGCACATTTCCTTTATATTTTCTGTAATTACCGATGTTTGTACGACACGCATATATTTCCTCATCATCCTATAATAATATTCTTAATCTCCTCCAGCTCTTCCTGCTTCAGTTCCAAAGGTTTCCACCCTAAAGTCTGCCCATCATCCTTGTAACGGGGAATCAAATGAAGATGAAAATGGAACACTGTCTGCCCGGCCGCCTTTCCATTATTCTGAACCAGGTTAAAACCATCACAACCCAGTTTTTCTGTCATAAACACCGCCATTTTCTTGGCAAGAAGCATCACTTTTACAGCAGCTTCATCCGGCAGCTCATATAAATTAGCATAATGGCTTTTCGGCAAAATAAGTGCATGTCCTCTAGTTGCCGGACCTGCATCGAGAATCACTTTAAACTCCTCATCTTCATAGAGCGTTTTAGAAGGGATCTCTCCATTCGCTATTCTACAAAATATACAATCTTTTTCTCCCATCACTCTTTCCCGCGCAATAATGCAACGCAATATTGCATTTTCCTTTCCTCAATATTATGATTTATTCCAGTTAATCGACCCGATATGGATCCTAAAAAACAAAAATCTGATCCAGGGCACGCAATACTTTAAAATCACCCTTCATCTTCATTTCTCCAGACATAAATGCCCTTTGAAAAGTCATTCTTCCATTGACAATTTCATCTAATGTACGTTTTTCCAGCTGTAATTCCACCTCGGCAAAATCGGATGTGCCAAAAAAACATTGCAAATCCGCGTTATTTACTTTAACAATCAAATTTTTCTTTTTTCCACTGATAATAAAACGGTAAGTGCCGCTAAATCCAGGCTGGGGTCTAAAATGTTGCTGTAATTGCGTAACAATTTCCCCTCCTTCTTCTATCTCACCATTATTAAGCATATCCCGGAACAAGCTAGTTAACTCCTGAATATCTTCCTTTTGTTTTTGAACGTAATTATCATCGGATGCATATTGGGAAAGCTGTTCTGATTCCTGGGGTGTCAAATCAATCTGAGTCTTGGATACCATTTGGCCGATCGCCTGATGGCTGGCTGGAAGACTGACAATCTTTTGATTCACTGTACGATACATATTTTCAGCTTTCTTCTCAATCAGCATAATATATTCCCGGTTTTCTTCCATTAAAGACGCATCCGCAATATATCCGCATATACCGCTGCAAGGCCGCCCGCCCAAGATTTCCCAAGCGGAAGTAAGGCTCAATTTTCCCTCCCGTTCGCCATACGTAGTGGACATAACAATTGGACACATATAAATACTGCTTATTTTCTCTTTATCACCATATAGCCAGCAAGAATCCAAGAACTGCTGCATATATCCCCCGATTCCATACCACTCTACCGTAGTGGCAAGGATAATACCGTCCGCTTCTTTTAAACTTTGGGGCAAAGCAGTAATGCCATTTTTTAATTCATGCAAATTGAAACGCTCTACCTTTACCCGAAGTTCTTCTAAAACTTCTTGCATTTTATTAATGACAAATAACGTAGGGTCGTCAATAAGCCCTCTTCCACCATAATAAATATTAATCTTCATAACTATTCCCTCATTTCCATCCTGTCTTTCTTTCCCAGCTTCCAAAATACAAGTGCTATAATCACTCCGCTTATAAATCCTCCGATATGAGCCGCATTATTAATGCCTTTTGCTGCAAAACCGCTGTAAAGGGAATAACCTATCATAAAAAGAAGCCTTCCCATTGTAATCTGCTCTAAATGCCCCTTATGGACACATACTAATACAAACAATGCGCCAATTACTCCAAATACTGCTCCGCTCGCTCCTGCCGAACTAATATACAGCCCTTTATAAATTTCATAACATGCGGACAAAAGATTACCCAGCATTCCTGTAAATAAATATATAAAACTGTATTTTATGCGACCAAAATATTTTTCCACTACTTCGCCTAAATAATACAAAACAATCATATTACTGACAAGATGATCCATATCCCAGTGCAAAAATGTACTTGTCAATATCCGATAATATTCTCTATCCTCCCAGAACATTCCTGCGCTAAAAGCACCTTCATTATATAACAAATCTCCAGTAAATGTACATATCATAAAAACCAAAATATTTGCAGCCACCAAAAACGCTGTCACATATGGTATGCGAAAGCGGATATTCCATTTTCCTGTCTGCCCCGCATCCACTTGCGTATCTGCCGTCGTTTGCCCGGATGAAGATGTCTGGGCGAGAAATCGTTCTATTTTGTTCCTCATTCCATAAAAATCGCCAACCTGATTCTCATACACTACCAGACGGTCATTAGAGGGATCTATCATCCAGCAAAAAGAATCCTCTTTGCAGATCCGTTTCCCCTTTTCCGTATCCCTGCTCACGATCAGCGACATAATATGAACATCATCTACCTTTTTTTCTTTAAAAAAAGCCCTTATTTTATCTTTAATGTGCTGATATTGTTCTTCCGTTATATATAAATTTTTTTCATAGTATATCACATGGAATACATTTACATAATTCTTTTCCAAATAATAATAAAAGATAAATTCGGGCAAATTTGAAGGGACTTTCACATATCCTTCTTCTGCCATAAAATCGTCGAGCTGTTGTTCTACCATATTTTCTCCCATTCGCATATATGTACGGACTATTCTATGCTATGGAAAAGGTTATCATTTCCTTACGTTTGTGTCAATGAATTTACATTCCGCATTCATGTATTTTATCTATAACAAAAAGTCATTTTTCCAAAACGGAGTTCGTCCCCGCATTCAATCTTTACCGTTTCATTAGGTTCCAGCCGTAAACCATTCTTAAACGTTCCGTTTGTGGAATTCATGTCCGTTACATAAATTCCATCTTCCTGCTTTGTAAAGCGGGCATGTATTCGGCTTATTGTACTGTCTTTAATAACAATATCCACATTTCCCGCCATTTTTCCTATCGTGCATGGAAGCTGCTCCAAACTGATATGATACTTGTTTCCCTTATTTACCCCATAAAGTTTCTTTTCTTTTTTATAGGAAGACACATCAAGAAAAATGGTATTTCCATATTCCTCCTGCTTTTCATATTCCCCTTTTTTCATATATTCCATGTTTTCTCTTTGAAATGCGCTTTTACTGATTAATTGGCTTTCCACACTCTCCTCTCTTTCCAACAACATTTTGTCTTGTACTTTAACCCTGTTTTTATTTTTTAATAGATTGAAAATAAAATATAAAAACATCAAGGCAGACAAAACAACCAGCACAATGGTTCCTGCTGTCGCCACAAGCTTTTCTTCCATAGATAAAGTAAAAAAATATCCTATACTGACGGTGGCGGCTGCCGCTGCCGCACATAAAAATGACAATATTCCGACAATCGGCAGGTGGTTTTCTCTCTCTTCTGCTGCCGTTACCTGATCTGCCCGTTTCAGGTTCTCCTCCTCTATCCAGTCTTCTTCACCTATCTCCTCCTTTTCCAAGATTTCTTTTACTGTATCCACTTCTTCCCATTCCGCTGCAGAAGAAGGAAACCAGCTTAAAATCTGCGGCAGTATAAACCTGTTGTCTTGTATGGATCCATAAATCTTATATACTATTTCCGTTGCCTCTTCCTGTTCCCGGTTCACCCTGTCAAGCAAAAACTCTGCCAGAGACATCAATGCCGACTGTCTATCTGTATCCTCTGCGCAAGGATAGTATAGAAAAAAATATTCTCTGCTTTCCGGTTCCGCAAAAATGTATTCTGGTGCCAGCACCAGGCATCGACTGTCCAGCAAAAAAGCATCCAGCTTTTCCAAAGCTTCCCTTATGTTTTCCAATAAATTATATATATGCTCATATTCCATTTGTTTTTTTTCAAACAGGCTTTTTAAATTTTGTTTAGAGCTTATTTCATAATAAAAACTACACTCCTCATTCACATACCTTATCTTGCAGTCCAGCAAATGTTCAATTTTGTTTCCGCTTATCATCCTATATTGATAGCCATGGCTCTCTTCCTCTAATTTTTCATTTATAATTAAAAAATTATGGTTTAAATCTTTATGATATCTTATGTTCTGCATACTTTCCCCCTATTCCATTCCAATCTTTCTATTTAATCCATCGGCTATCTTCTTTGCCAGCCTGACTTTACGAATACAATCTGTAGGACAAATTCTTTCTGCCCATCCCCTGGCGCTAAAGTCCCAATGCCGCTGTGGCAATAGCTGTCCCGTAAAAGCTGTCGTCACCCTTCCAGAAGCGTTTACCAAAACTGTCTTTTTATCCGTCTGCACAGTGCTGACCAGCCTGTCTATTCCCAGATATTTATTCCCAAACTGTTTATTGCATTGGCTTATAATTAATTCTTTTATTTCCTTCGGATTTTTATCACATCCATAAATTCCGCTTTGTCCGCTGCCAAAATAGCCGCAGGCGCTTCCACGAAATGCTAACAAATAGGTATCCTGAGCCGCCACGCAACGGTCATACAAATAGAAAGTCATATAAAAAAGAAACCCTATCAGGAAAACTACTGACGGTATCACCAAACTTGCTTCTACCGTCAAATAGCCTCCTGCATTCTTATACTCTTTTCCACGCAATATAAAGCACCCCCAATCCAACCGTCAGAAATGGAAGAAAAGGTATGCGGCTTTTCCCTTTCGCTTTTCTGCCGACTAACAAAACCAGCGAAAATACAGCGGAAAATAAAAAACCGCCAACAACCGCCGCTATGCATCCTTTCCACCCTATTAGCATACCGACAGGCATAACTGCCAGCCCATCCCCATATCCAATACTTTCTCGTGTACAAAGACCCAGCAATAGTAAAAAGAATCCTGGCATAAGAGAATATAATATTTCAACCCATGCCCTTTCTCCCCAAATCATTGTATAGAAAAGCGCACAGCCTCCAAACAATGCAAGAACAATAACTGGTATTTCCTTTTTTCTTATATCTATTACTGCGCATATCACTATAAAAATCAGACAAATGATCCATTCTATTTCTATTTTCATTCGGCATCCTTTCTCCTATCCGCCGCATTTCGGGCATTTTCCTTTCCCTTCCGTTTCCGATAAATGTACGGTATAAATTGTTCTTTTCAAACCAGGACAGCTTAACGAACTATGTGCTTTATTTCCATAAGAAGTGACATAAACCAATGCCTGATAAAGATTTCCTTTGCATCCGCCGCACATACGGTATTTTTCACCGTCTTCATTTCTCATCTCTTTTACTGATGACGATAAAACTGCTTTAATTGAGGGATTTAAATACACGCAGTTGCGGGCCATATGATATACCGTGCCATTTTCCGCCACATATACCATTGGTTCTTCGCTCTTTTCTTCATTCGTCTTATTTGCCACGTCATAACCTGTCCATGCCCGTCCAAAATATCGGTTCTCCATAGAAATATCAGGAAACCCTATTAACCCTGCCAGAGGTCGCACTTTATAGGAAACAACAAGCTCTATTCTGTCTCCTTCCTTCATAATCGACGACTTGGCAAAACTCAGCCCCTGGCTCCCGGCAACCAGACAAGTATGATCCAAATAGTCTTTTCCTAAAATATCAATTATTTTTCTTTTTGCATAGCCTTCTGACAGCACAAGCGAACCAAACTCGCTCCAAAGCAGATCCTCTTCTCCAATTCCTTTCCTATAGGCATATCCATAAAATGCCATTTTATTTCCTGTTTGGTGCATTGCCCCCATCAGGTTCCCATGAAGCCGCAATACATCAAAAGCAAATAAGATATTCATGAAAAAGAGGAAAAATAGAGGAAGAATGATAGAAGCCTCTACCGTCATGCCTGCCTTTATATTTTTCTTATGAAGGGGGGAAGTAAACGACATCCTTTTTCCGGCAATAATAGAAAAGAATTGAGATGTGTTGTCTTGATTGAATAGATTCCTGCCCGGAGAAACAATATTTTTTTTGTTATGTTTATAGTTGCCATTTAGATACCGGAAAAAGGACATCGTTTGCTTCCCCCCTTCATATTTTTTATCAGCTGCTTATGCATATAAATGATAAAACCAATTAGTCATAGCCATATCTTTTCTGAATATTACAATGATAGCCAAAAGCACTGGATATGGATATGTCGGATAAATAACTGTCAAAGCAAGCATCCATCCGAAAATGAGCGTTGCCTTCGGTCATACGTATATCCATTTCCATAATATCCATCGCCCGCATATTTTTTTCTTCGCTGTCTTCCAAAAACAGCATGATTCTCAAATAGTCCTGGTAATTCAGGCCACGTCCCTGATTTTCTCCATCTGGTATATTGCCTGAGAAATCTTTGAGATTGGATATGCCTGTTTTCCAGTCCGCAGATGTTTTCATCAATGGAACTTTTCCTCCTTTTAAAAGACATTTCACATCCGCCAGACTCTCTAAATACGCCCAGGCAAACAAAATAGATGCCTGCACCAGCTTTACCAATGCGGGGATCTGGAAGATAGAGGTTAGCGTAAGCGCCAGCAGTTCTGCCTCTGCGCATTTTCCTGTGTCGGATAACAGATAAATCAAATTTGCTGTTTCTCTCCACCGAATCAGACGCTTTATTACCTTTTCCAGATTTTCCATATCCGACTTCTCTCCAGCGACTATGTACTCTATTTGATATTTCATGAATGATTTTTCTAATTCATTTCCGTACCACCCGCATTTATCAAACAGATAGCAGTCAAACAATACATGATCCGATAGATTTTCCGGCTTTCTCAGGCCCGGGCGCATTCCTGCGCCCCTCAACCTTTTCCTTTGGGACAGGCAATCCTCCGAGCGGACGGTTCCAGATATATGGCTTGTGTCTCCTAAAACCAAGCGGAAGGCCAATCCACCTCTCCATGCATTCACTTTGTCCGCAGGATTATCAAAAGAAATTTCTTTTCGATTTCCCTCCTCATCCTCTTCTTTTGGAAGTTCAACGGCATTGATCTGTTCCTGTATACTCTCTCGTTCTCCTGCAATATCTCTGGTTTCCAGTCCCCATTCATGCAATTCTTCCGCTTGTCCTATCGTTTTAGCTATGATTCCTTCCATCGAATTTTCCTGCATATATGCGATGGCTTGCCTTTTCATAACATTCCCTCCTTCGTCGGAAGCGATGGACATTTCTTTTATGTTTGCTCTGTCTACTGAAAGCGAGAGCCAATTTTTGACAGGTTTCATTCCATTTCTGCCTGTAATAAAATTATTTTCCATATATTGTCTGAGATGTTCAGCCGAATTTTCCGGCCTGCAGCTCGCCGATCCATAAGACATATCGACAAACAGCAGATCATATTGTTCCAAAAGCTCCCTATGAAATTCTGCAAGCACACTGTTCATTCCAATATCTGCTACGCATTCCGCTTCCATCCTGACCACGCTCATCCTGGCTCCTTCCAGGACAGTCAGGACAAACGCCAGGATAAGAGAGAGGGAAAGCGACAGATACACGGTAAGGGAAGCCTTATTCATGACATTACCGTATTACTGTCCTGTGTAATCTTTTTAAAGACGTTTGTCACCAATGTGCGGAGCTGGTTTTTGAATATAATGACAAGCCCGATCAGGACAACGATAATTAGAATAATTTCCACGGTTCCCATTCCGTCCTCTTCCAAAATAAATTCCTTGAAATTTTTTAACCTATTTTTCATTTTTAACCTCATTTCTGCGCTCTTTTACGGCATAAAGCCAACGCAATTCTATTTTTGCTGATTTTTATGTGACTTTTTTATTTTACACCACTTTACAACTTTTAAGCTAAGCTGTTTCTTCAAGACATAGCTTTC